>ENA-OWPP01002119-OWPP01002119.1-human-gut-metagenome-genome-assembly--contig:-NODE-2119-length-14375-cov-2.991341_pt1 | contig 14375 bp, 21 predicted proteins | sample MGYA00248265_ERZ651848 | MGnify/ENA primary metagenome ERZ651848 (study PRJEB26924, sample SAMEA4378233) | human gut metagenome | biome: human gut; feature: human-associated habitat; material: faeces... | reverse complement strand
GGAGAGAAAGGCGAGGCGAGGAAATCACCAAAACTGGTTGACTGGGGACAGGACTTCAAACTGATCGTCGCCCCAGTCAACCGGATCTTAGGACTGGAAGCAAGAGCAGAGAAATACCTGCACTGGTGGTCCTTCATCTCTGCTTATTACGAAATTGGGGAATGTCTATTCGCACAGGTGATCCGGATCCGGGAGAAAAAGGCTAAGGGTAAGCCACTGGACAAGTCTGACCGGGAATTTTATCGAAAAAATCGGAGTATGGTTGACTTAAAAGTCACATACACCGCGGAGGAAGAAAATGTGTTGAAGGCATGGACCGGCGGGAATTGATGCAGGACTGTCCAAGTATAGAAAGCAGGTGAAACAATGGCAAGTGCAGATGGCTCTATTGTCATCACAACCGAAGTAGATGACAAAAAGGCAAGTCGGGAGCTGGACAAGCTTACGAAGAAAATTGAAAAGTTGGAGCAGTCCCTGGCCTCAGATCAAGCCCAAAGAGGGGGAATCCAGAGAGAACTGGAGGCAGCCAAGCAAGCCGCGGGAGAAACGATCAACACGGTGGAGCGTCTGAAGAAGGAATTGGCCTCTGCACAAAATGTTATCTCAGGTGGCACTCCGACTGATCCAACCTCTTATATCTCAGCTTTGGAGCGCCAAAAAAGGCTCACCACAGAGCTGAAGGAACAGGAGTCAATACTCCAGCAGCAGGACAAGGATGTTCAACGCCTGGATGCACAGTACACCAAGCTTACTGACAAGGCCATACAGGAGGCCGAGGCCCTTGAGCGGGCCAAGGATCAGGCTGGAGAATTGCATCAAAAGATGGCTTCCGCAGAGCCGAGCAGCGAAAAAATGGCAAAGTCCATAGAAAAGGCACAAAAAAGTGCAACCAGATTTTCGCTCCGTCTTCGGGAGGTGATCCGAAGCGCACTCGTTTTTACGCTGATCAGTCAGGGGCTGGCATCCTTTCGCAGCTGGCTTGGAAAGGTAATTAAGAGCAATGATGAGGCATCAGCAGCGATAAACAGGCTGAAAGCGGCCCTTCTGACCATGGCTCAGCCATTGGTGGATGTGATTCTCCCAGCCTTCACAAAATTTGTAAACATCCTGACCAGCGTTGTGATGCTGACTGCAAAAATGCTCTCTGCCATGTTCGGAAAAACATTGGAAGAATCAAAAGAGTCAGCAGAGAATCTGAATCAGGAGACTGAGGCAATAGAGGGAACAGGGGATGCAGCTAAAAAGGCAAGCAAATCCCTAGCCTCATTTGACGAGATCAATAAGCTGTCCGGTGGGGCAAACCAGAGCAAAGACAACCAGGGTGGTGGCCCTGATTTTGATGGGTTGGGGGAACAGTCTAAATGGCTGGAGGGCATGATGAACAAGGTGGCGGCCTGGGTTCCGGTCGCTATGCTCTTGGGCGGAATTGCTTTAGTCGCCATCGGGGCATCCATGGGGTCCCTTCCTCTGGTGGCGGCTGGCCTGCTTCTGCTTGCGTATGGAGGAACGCTCGCTTCAGACAATGAAGAGCTTCAATCCTGGGTAGACAAACTTGGCTTGGATAGTGTACAAGAGTTTGTAGTCCTAGCAATAATGCTGGGCGGAATCGCAATGGTAGCGATTGGAGCCATGACCGGAAATATTTTGCTGGTGATGGCCGGCTTAATGCTCATCGGCGCGGCGGTGGTCTATGCTCATGCCTCCGGAATGCTGGAAGATTGGGCGGAGAAGTTGGGCTTATCCAGGGCTGCGCAGTATGTTACAGCGGCGCTCCTGATTGCAGGATTTGCCTTGGTTTGTATCGGAGCGGCAAAGGGCAATATTCTGATGGTTATTTCCGGGCTGACTCTGTTGGCAGTTGGAATCTATGTTGGAACGCAGAGTGGTGTTATAAGCGATTGGGCAAAAAAACTGGGTCTTGATTCTGCCCTTGACTATGTGGCGGCGGCCCTTCAAGTTGCCGGATTTGCTTTAATCTGCATTGGGGCCGCCAAGGGAAGCATCCTGGCGGTCATCGCTGGAGCAGCTCTCCTTGGGGTTGGGATTGTCCTAGATGTTGTAGATGAGCAGACATTAACTGCCTGGTGGGAAAAGCTGCAGCTGACCACGGTTATGCAGTGGATCACGGTCGCGCTCATGCTCGCCGGAATCACAATGATTGCTATTGGTGCAGCCACAGCAAATATGATACTTCTGCTTGTGGGAGCCGGACTTCTTGGTGTAGGCTTGGCGCTTGGGGAGAGAAACGATACACTGAAAAGTTGGGTGGAAACGCTTGGCCTAGATCAGGTCATTGGTTGGGTTTCGGTTGCCCTGATGCTGGTTGGTATTGGATTGGTGGGAGTTGGCCTTTCAATTGGGAATATCTTTGCGTTTCTGGCAGGAGCAGCCATGCTGTTGGGCGGACTTGCGATAGGGGCGGAGAGTGGAACTTTTGGAAGTTGGGTAGAGGCATTGCATCTGCAGGAGGTAGCCGGATGGGTATCCACGGCTATGCTTCTGGCAGGGATTGCCATGGTTGCAATTGGAGCCACAACGACAAATATCGGCCTTATTATGGCTGGCCTTGCGCTCCTGGGTGGCGGAACCGCATTGAAGATGGGTAGCAATTCACTCAAGCGTGGCAGTGGTTTTTCAAAGGCAGCTCTAGCCTCCATGCCATCCATTTCCTCCTATCCGATACCGGCGCTAGCCTCTGGCGCAGTTATCCCACCGAACAGGGAATTTCTGGCTGTGTTGGGGGACCAGACAAGAGGGACAAACATCGAGGCTCCTATCTCCGAGATCGAGGCAGCTGTGGCCCGCGGCATTCAGCGCGCTGGTGGAACTGGAGGCGGCGATACCACTGTTATTTTGGAGGTTGACCGTCAGGTGTTGGGCCGGGTTACTTATCGAGCCAACCAGGCCGAGAGCCGCCGGGTTGGTGTGGAACTGGTGGAGGTGTAATGTGAGTTACATAAAACTCAATGGAGTAGAATTCGATGCAAAGGTAGCTATCTCCACTTATAACCGGAATTTCAATGTACTTGACGGGGACAACGCCGGAAGGGTGATGAGTGGCCGCATGGTCCGGGACATAATTGGGACCTATATCGGGCATAAGATCACCGTATTCCGCCGGGGAGAAAACCAAGCTGGACTGGACGAGTTTTGGGATTATCTGGTCGCGCACTCTGTGGATGAATCCGTTCAGTTGGAAGCGGCTGACGGACAAACTGTACTGTCCTATGAGGCATATTACACCAGCGCATCGCAGGACCTGGAGAAAGTAGAGGCTGGAGTAAACTACTGGGGAGAAATTCAAGTGAACTTTATCCCCATGGAGGCACAAATCGCGCCATAGCATGGGAGGGTCTTATGGCAAACAAAAGCAAGATTTTATATGACGGTCGAGTTTTTTCCGGTCTGGACATCAAGGGCGGGAAAATGCACATTGCCACGTCTCTGTTGTCCTCCTCTCTGGAGGCAAACACGTTTTCGCCTGTGATCAAGAGTGATGACCGGACCTTGGTGGAGTTCAAACGCAACACACCTATGATCTACTTTTACAATGACAGGCAAAAAGGCGTGTTTTATGTCCAGGACGTCCAGCGTACGGGACCAGACCTGTACCAATTCTCTGCCACATCGGCCATTGGACTACTTAGTGATGGACAGCACTATGGCGGGATCTATACTGGCCAGACAGTGTCTGAACTGTTGCCTGGGCTGTGCGGCACGGTCCCATATGCCGTCAAAAGCAATCTGGAGGGCATCAAACTGTATGGCTGGCTTCCGGTATCCTCTCCCCGGGACAACCTGGCCCAGGTGCTCTTTGCAATTGGGGCGACAGTCAAAAACGATTTGGACGGCGTGCTTCGAATCGAGACTCTATGGAACGGGATCAGCGGAGACATGGGCCGTGGACGGATGTATCAGGGGCCTTCCGTCAAATACGGATCCGAGGTCACCCGGGTTATTGTAACGGAGCATCAGTATGTAGAGGGCGGAGATGAAAAAAAGCTATTTGAGGGCACAGCACAGCAAGGAGACATCATTACATTTGACGGGCCTATGTATGGGCTGAAGGTGTCCGGCTTTTCCATTTTGGAGCATGGAGCCAACTACGCTAAGGTATCTGCTGGGTCTGGAACACTCACTGGACATGAATACGTCCACAACACCAGGGAGGTATACAAGGACGTATCCACCGCACAGGAACCAAACGTCAAAACTGCAAAAAACGCCACACTGGTTTCCTTGGTCAATTCCAACGCTGTGGCTCAGCGCATGGCCAACTACTTTCAGTGGGTTGAGACAATACAGACTTCCTCTGTCTATCTAGGGGAGAATCCAGGGAACCGTCTGGCCGTATGGCACCCATACAACGAAATTGGGGTCACAGCCTGCTTAGAATCTGCCGACATCAACCTGTCCAACACCCTAAAGGCCGATGAGAGCCTTTTGGTTGGGTTTATACCGCCCAAAGAAGAACAGATTGTGACCTATGATAATCATGAGCTGTTGACGGGGAACGGAACCTGGACCGTCCCAGAAGGGGTTACAGAAGTGGTTGCTGTTCTGATTGGCGGCGGTGGAGCTGGCCATAATGGCAGTGCAGGAACCGGCGGGTTTTATGGTGGGTTTGGCGAGAATACATACAAGAGCGAAGAAATCCAAATCACAAGAAATGATACAGAAGGGAAGGTCTACTCCAAATCTACCTCTTGTACATCTGGTGGAAGCACGACCGACAATGGCACTGGTGGATCCGGGGGTGCAGCCGGGACCCCAGGCAATGTGTTGCAAACAACGATTTCTGTTACAGCAGGAGAGCAAATATCTTTTTCCTGCGGATTTGGCGGACAGACAAATGGGCAGAACGGTGGCAACACCACTTTTGGAGCAGAATCATCTGCGTCCGGGTCGGCAACATCGACCGGGTATACCGATGTTGTAACCGGTGTGACCTACGCCAAAGCTGGAACGGCAGGCGAGAAGGGAGGCGATGGTGGTGTTCCTGGGAATAGCGGGAGCAGTGCCGGAGGTGCCTCTGGAGGATCTGGAGTCCGGTCCAGAAGCTACGATGACTCAGGGACCGATTCTGCAAGTAATACTATATACTCAGCTAAGTATTCCGCCAGTGCCAGCGGAAGTGTGGCTGGAGCCGGCGGAGGCGGCGCAGGCGGTCAAGCAAGCGGGAAAAACGGGTCTTCTGGAGGAGGCGCATCAAATGGGTCATTCAGTTTCAGGCTATCAGAAAATACCGCCAACGGCACATTGAGAGCGCCCGTTCCAGGCGACGGCGGAGCTGGAGCATCTGGAAACAAGGGGGAGTCCTATGGGAGTTCTGGTGATGGCGGAGGAGGCGGAGGAGGTGGAGGAGCCGCTGGTTCCAGCAGCCTGACCACCCGACAATCGGCAAATGTCACCGTTAAAACACCGCCTACTTCCTCAACTTATAGACTCCCCATCTATGCCTATGTTCGTACTTACGATAACTACGCTGGTAGTGGAGGAGCAGGCGGCTCCGGCGGAGCTGGGGCGGATGGCTGCATTATTTTGTACTATGGCGTACGAAAGAAGTTGGCTTCCGGCCAACTCAAAGACAAAAACGATCTATCCATCTTAGACCGCCTGGGCCGCAGGATCATTGTATAAGGGGGAGGACAACATGACACAAGAACAGCGCCTGGATGCGCTGGAGCGTCAGGTATTGACGCTGACAGAGCGGGTGTCAATGAAGGCAGCTGCGGAGGAACCCACAGAATATTACACCAGCCGGTATTCTGGCGAAGAGATCGACTCCCTGCTGGACTGGGTCAAGGCCCAGCAGGGCAAAACCACATGATTGGAGGGGCATCTATGCTGTATCTCAAAGATTGGCGGGTATGCACTCCTCCTGGGTTTTCCCTGGGCTTCGAGGGAGATAATCTGGCCGTTACCTTGGCACTGGACACAGATCTGCCGGAGGGCTGGGACCTAAAGCTGGATGTGGAAAAAGAGGGAAAGAAAAACATCATCCAGCTTGAGCGGAGTGGTCAGGTTTACTCCGTCCAGCTCACATCATCCATGCTGGCCTCCGGCGGTCTATACCTGTTACAGGTCCGCGGGACACTGGGCGAGCAGATCCGGCACAGCAATCAGTTTTATGCCGCTGTGCATCACAGCATCAATGCGGTAGACGCTTTCCCGCCTCCACTCCCCTCTGAATTTGAGCAAATGGAGGACCGTCTGACAGACATCAATAACCATCCCCCCAGGCCGGGCTCAAACGGATTTTGGCAGATCTACGACCCTGATACCGGTGAATATGTCCCATCCGACATCCCCTTGCCGGATGGAGGCGGCGGGACAGGATATGTTATTGGCCACGGACTAAAGATTACTGGAGGCACCACTCTGGAGGTGGATGCGGTCAACAACTTTGCTGGGGACAATACTCTGCCTATCACAGCGGCGGCAGTACAAGAAACCGTTGGAAACATTGAGATCCTGTTAGGGACGATTTGAAAGGAGAATGAATATGAGCATATCAACTGAAATTACCAGAATCCAAACTGCAAGAAATACCATTCGGGCAAAGGCTGTCGAGTTGGGCATTGGAACCGGGACCGATACCTTGGATAAACTGGCAACCGCTATTGAGGGCATTGAGAACAGAGGTGCCGTGTCCGCAGAAGTCCAGGAGGGTGCTACCTACACCATCCCCAAAGGCTATCACAACGGCTCCGGTACAGTCTCCGGCGTGGCTGGCGGCGGTAACTACAAGTTGCAGAGCAAGACCGCAACGCCTACAAAGGCTCAGCAGAATATCACCCCTGATTCTGGCTTCTATGGCCTGTCTGATGTGACTGTCAGTCCGATCCCTGATACCTATCAAGATGTGTCTGCTGTGACTGCTGGTGCTGGGGATGTCCTTACTGGCAAGATCATCGTAGATAAGACCGGAAAGGTCACCACGGGTACGATGCCCAACAACGGAACAGTCACACAGACGCTGACTACAGCAGCCCCGTCTTACACTGTTCCCAAAGGCTTCCATAGCGGAACGGGTGTTGTTAAGATCGTGCCTGAGACGAAGACGGCTACTCCCACGAAGAGCGCACAGACCATTGAGCCGACTGAGGGCAAGGTTCTGTCCTCTGTTGAGGTTGCGGCAATCCCTGAGGCATTCCAGGATGTTACCGGCGTCACCGCCGTGGCTGGAGATGTGCTGACTGGCAAAAAGATTGTGTCTGCAAATGGAACGCTGGTAACTGGCTCCATGGCAAACAACGGGTCTGTCGCTGGGACCATTGACGGACTCACACAGACGTCCTATACAGTCCTGGCGGGTTATACCTCCGGCGGTACGGTCAGCCTCTCTGGGGACATCGAGGAAGCCCTTGCGGCGATTTGAGGAGGTGCGGTATGAGCGTACAAAGCGAAATTGACCGCATCAAAAAGAACGTGAATGACACGCTGAAAGCAATTGGAGACACCGGCGTAACGGTGGGGACGGGCAGTGATGCCCTCCCTGCCGCCGCCCGGGCGCTGGCGAATGAGAAGCAGAACAAACTGACCGGAATGGCTGGGCAGTTTGTAGGGTTTGACAAAAATGGCAACGCCATCCCTCAGAATGCACCACAATCTGGAATGACCCAGACTCAGGCCGACGAGAGGTATTTACAGTTGTCTGGCGGGACAGTGACGGGGGCTTTCGCTATCATTGGGCCTTTTACGGCTCACTCGGATGCACAGTTTGATTCCCCTGCAATATTCAACGCAGGGGTTGCACTTAATGTCTATCCAGAACACCCTAAATCCGTTGTCAATAAAGAATATGTTGATAGTCAAAAACCAAAAGCCCACAAAGTCACTCTCACGACTGCTGGATGGAATGCCTCTGCTAAGACGCAAACGGTCACCGTAACTGGGGTATTGGCTGATGAAACCAAGCAACTCATCATGCCGATGCCTGCAATGGCCTCCCAAGCTAACTATGCCGCCGCCGGGATCGCCTGCACCAAGCAGGAGGCCGATGCGCTGACCTTCCAGTGCCAGACTGTGCCGACAGCAGACCTCACGGTCTATGTGGCGGTGCAGGAGGTGACGCAGGGATGATTTTTAGCTGTCCAAAAGAGGCGTTTCCGGAGCAGTATACGCTCACAGTCGAGGTCGAAGGCTATAACTGGTCTGGCGAGTTGAATATCGATGTCAATGGTAAGAGTAAGCTCGGGGAATATTTTGACAGCCTTGGTTCATCACAGTTTGTATTTGATGTAATACAGGGGGACAAGGTGGATGTATACACAATGCCTGGAGCAGATGAAGCCTATGTGCGGTCCTACTCTGGCTTGAGTGATGTGAGTAGTAGCGATAATAGTGTTACAGGAACTGTTCAGGAAAATGTCCACATTATAGTCTCTGACAATCCACCCGGGACAAGATAGTAGGAGGTGACTGTATGATCGCAAATCCGATGATTCAAGGTGGGGGCGGGAATACACACGCCTTAACTGTTGGCGGGAAGCAATTTGATTTTACGGCGGGGATGACCTGGGCAGATGTCGCTGAAAATTATCCGGGTTCGTTTTCTGTAAGTGGAGTTGAAGTTAAGTATCAAAATGGCAGAGTCTTTTATCCTGGAGATAAAACTTCGGTGAAGACTGTCGAGTTGGTTACCAATATCATTTACTCAAATCCGCAATCTGGCGGCGGGATGGACTGATAGGGAGGTTTATGCACTATGTATAACTTTAACACATTAAAGTGGGGGGGAGCAACCTAACCCCTGTTCCGTCGATCTGCCGAAAGGCGGTGCGGCATGATACTGAATCCGGTGATACAGGGCGGCGGGGCCGAGAAGGAGTACAAGATCACGTTAGAAGCAAACATCTCTGTCGAAGCATTTCCGTCCAAGGCAAAGGCAGGGGATTTTATTCTTGCGAACGTTGTTTCCATGAGGGCAATAACACAATCCGGGCGCGCTATCCCGTACGACTCCGCCAAGTGGGAAGGATGTACCTTCATTATGCCGTCAGAGGATATTGTAATAAAAGAAGCTACGTAACCACCCGGAAGGTGGTGGCCGTATGATCCTCAATCCGGTCATCGTGGGTGGCAGCAGTGCGGAGCCGGAGGAGACACCGGATCTGTACATTGAGTTGTCCGCCCGTATTATGGCAGCGACAAATTACATCGAAATGAGGAAGCCGGATGGGAAGGCCCAGCGCCTGCGTTTGGGAAGCGAAATCGATACACGAGTCACATATCACCTGTTTGTGTATCAATATGGGACCTATACATTTGAGAAAGACGATGGCAAAGAGGGTGGGGTCACCACTAAGACGGTCACGTTTGAAAAGGGTGGCCCGACCACGCAATCTGTAAGACTGTAAAAGCCGCCCAGAAGGGCGGCGGAAAGGAGTGAAATGGAGGAGTTAACGAGGATCCTGGCGGCGTGCTCGCCGGTGCTGGCTCTGGTAGCCGGTTGGGCGGCCGGACAGCTGCGGTCTGTCCACAAAAAGGACCGGGCCATGGAAAACGGGGTGAAGATGCTGCTGCGGGCCAAGCTGATCGACAAATGCCTGCACTACATCGAGAAGGGCAGCGTACCGCCGTTTGCCTTGGAGACTATCAAGGGACTGTACCAGTCCTACCTGGAGCTCGGAGATGGGGATCCGTCGGTCGGGGATCTGGTGGGCCGGGTGGAGCAATTAGAAATTAGGGGAGGGTAAGACTATGGACTTTGGGATTGCGAGCGTGGCGGCCATCACGGTGATCTGCTATCTGATCGGCCAGGTAGTTAAGGCGTCCGGGGTGGACAACAAGTGGATCCCCATCGCCTGCGGCATGGCGGGCGGACTGCTGGGCGTGGCCTGTATGGCTCTGGCGGTGCCGGATTTTCCCGCCGCCGACCCGGTGACCGCCCTGGCGGTGGGCATCGTGAGCGGCTTTGCGGCCACCGGCGTCAATCAGGCGGCCAAGCAGCTGAGTAAGTAACAATTTTGACAACGACAAGCGAAGAACTCAACTGTTAATCACCAAAACACAAGAATTTGGTTAACGTCTGAAAGGAGAAAACAACATGAACGCCAATTACATCTATGACATTTTTGCCGCCTGCGAGGATCTGGACCTGCCCGACCTGACCATTGCCCTGGCCCACCACAAGGAGGCCCACCCCATCCCCGAGGGCATGACCGAGCAGGGCATCAACGAGTTTGTGGGCAACCACTACGAGGCCCTGGTGGACGCCTTCGCGGCCCACGACCGGGAGGCCCTTGCGGCCGCTGTGGAGGCGGGCGTTAAGGAGGACGAGGAGCGCGCCCAGCAGGAGGCCGGTCAGGAGGTGTGACCCCATGCTGATCTGCATCGATGCGGGACATTGCCTGAGCACACCCGGCAAGCGGTGCCTCAAGAGCATCGACCCCGGGGAGACCCGGGAGTGGACCCTGAACAGCCGGGTGGCAGATAAGCTGGAGGCCATCCTGGCGGGGTACGACTGCCGGACGATGCGGGTGGACGATGTGACCGGGCAGAGGGACGTGACCCTGTCCCAGCGGGTGGCGGCGGCCAACCGGGCCAAAGCGGACGTGTATCTGTCCATCCACCACAACGCCGGAATCAACGGAGGCTCCGGCGGCGGCATCGTGGCCTATGTGGCCCCAAGCCACCAGCGGCAGAGCGAGGTGGTGCGGGACGCGGCGTACCGCTATACCGTGGCGGCCACCGGCCTGCGGGGCAACCGGGCACAGCCGCTGGCGGAGCAGAGCCTGTATGTGCTCAACTACACCACCATGCCCGCCACCCTGATCGAGCTGGGGTTTATGGACTCGACCAATGACACCCCCATCATCCTGACGGAGCAGTTTGCCGACCAGGCGGCGGCCGGGCTGGCGGCGGCGCTGGTGGAGGTGTATGACCTCCAGACCAAGGGCGGCGGGCAGGTCCTGTTGACCGCGGTCCCGGCGGGAGATCTGACGGTGGAGCTGGTGGACCGGCCCAAGGGGGAGTGCGGCGACAACTGCGCCAACGCGGGCTATTTCGCCAACTACTCCGAGGCGGGGGAGCCGTTCACCCTGCCCGTGGGCCATCTGGTGGGGGACTACAAGGCCGCAGGCAAGTGGACGCGGCACTACTGCCAGGAGCGTGGGCGGTTCCAGGGGGACAGGTTTACCTTTGACGCTGGGAAGTGGTCCTACGCCAACCCCCTGCACGGCAAGGCAGTCTCCACCCTGCTGATCTCCGGCGGCAAGGCCCGGGTGGAGGAGATCCGGACGGTGCCGGAGGGGACGGACTACGCCGTGTCCGGCATCCCTGTGCTGCGGGACGGGAAGGCCTGCACCACCGCCCAGGCCAAGGGGCAGGGCTGGGATACCTCTCCGCTGCGGGCCACCTGGCACACGCTGGTGGGCCTCAAGGGAGACGGCATGGTATACGTCATGGGCTGGCAGTCCAGGACCGCCAACCTGCTGGACAGCGGCGAGGCCGCCCGGGTGTTCCGGGGGCTGGGCTTTGTGGATGTGCTCAAGCTGGATGGCGGCGGGAGCTACTACCAGAGCCGGGACGGGGCGGTCTCCAAGACCGCAGAAAACCGGCGGATCAACAGCGTACTGCGCTGGAAGGCGAGAGAGGAGGAGCCGGAGTTGACGGAGGAACAGGCATGGTTTGACCGGATGATGGAGGACTGGATGGCCCGCAAGGCCAAGGAGCCCGCCAGCCAGTGGGCCCAGGAGGGCCTGGAGCAGGCCAAGGCCAAAGGCATCACCGACGGGACCAGACCACGCGGCTTTGCGACCCGGGAAGAGGTTGCACTGATGGTCAATAAGGCGGTTGAGTAAGATAGAAAGGACGTGACAGTGATGAACGCAAGAGGGAAGATACCAGAATCTCTGAGGTCTCTTTTGCGTTCAGAACTTGAGAAAGCGATTTATGAGGCTGCTTTACACCGGGATGATGACCTGATTGCCCGGAGATATATGATCGACAAGTGGGCGCAGGCTGACATTGCGGCGGAACTTGGGTGGGAACGGTCCACCATATCGCGGCACATCCCACATATTTTTGAAGAGGTAGGCCGAGCTGCGGCAAGAATCACACAAATTGATCACAAGTAACACACTCCCCCTGCTGGAACGCCGCCCAGCAGGGGATTTTTTGTGCGAAAATATAGCCATGGAGGACGTGGGGATATAGGGTTGGTACACGTCGCCGCCCTCCCCACGATCCTCCTTTGATTTTTGAAAAAGGACGTGTGTGGATATGACCATGATCGAGCGGCTGATTGCCGCAGGAATGACACAGGAGTGCGCCGCTGAGACAGCTATGTGGTTCAAAGCCCAGGGGGATGACGATGGCCTTGAGGCTTATGTGATCGCACTGGAGGCCAGCCATGTGGGCCAGGCATAACGAGAACCCCGACGGGCGAAACGTGGGAGACTGCACTGTTCGGGCCATCTCCACGGCCCTGAAACAGAACTGGGAGACAACGTATGTAGGGCTGTCTCTGCAAGGCTTCCTGATGGGCGATATGCCGTCGGCGAACCATGTTTGGGGCGCATACCTCCGAGAGATGGGCTTCCGGCGGGCCGTTATCCCCGACGAGTGCCCAGACTGTTACACGGTGGCGGATTTCGCCGCAGAGCACCCCAGCGGCACCTATATCCTGTCCCTGTCCGGTCATGTGGTGTGCGTCATGGACGGGGACTATTACGACACCTGGGACTCCGGCGGGGAGGTCCCTCTCTATTACTGGTGTAAGGAGGAATGACCCATGAGCTACCCATATTACAGCGGCTATCAGCAACCGCAGTTTTACCAGCCGCCCATGCCGGACCAGCTAGCCCAGCTCCGGGGGGCGCAGTACCAACCCCAGCAATTCGCTCAGCAGCCGCCCCAGCAGGCCGGCGGGCAGAGCATGGTGTGGGTGTCCGGGGAGCAGGAGGCCATGGGCTATCTGGTGGCACCCAACTCCGCTGTAGCCCTGTGGGACAGCAACGCCCCCACCATCTACCTCAAGCAGGCGGACGCATCTGGAAAGCCGTCTATCAAGGTATTTGACCTTGTGGAGCGCACCAGCGTCCCGAGGGCAGAACAACCACCCCAGGGCATAGAGTTTGCCACCAAAGCAGACTTGGAGGCGCTTGCGGCCCGTGTGGAGGCTCTTACCGCAGAAAAAAAGCCCGCGAAGCGGGCGGCAAAGGAGGAACCGGACAATGGGTAATCCCTTTTTCGGCATCATGGGCGGCGGTGGCCGTCCCAACATGATGCATCAGTTCCAGCAGTTCATGAGCCAGATGCAGGGCAAGGACCCCAACGCCATCATCAATGAGATGGTTCAGAGCGGGAAGCTCTCGCAGGACCAGCTGAACCAGGCCCAGCAGAAGGCCCGGCAGATGCAGGGGATGTTTGAACCCCTCCGAGGGATGTTTGGGAAATGAGCAAAGTGTACTTTAAATATTTGCTCTAAAAGTTGCAAGTTAGTCTCAAAATCCGTGGCCACGGTTTTGAAAATAAATCTACAAAGGAGATAAAGCAATGAGTCTTTCTTCTGACGGCACTGTGATGACCATGCCCGTTCAGCCCGCCTATCAGGGCAACGGAAACGGTATGTGGGGCGGCGATTGGTCCAGCTGGATCATCCTGTTCCTGATTTTCGGCCTGTTCGGCGGCTGGGGTAACGGCTTCGGCGGCTTCGGCGGACAGAACGGCGGTGTAGGCTCCGAGGTGCAGCGTGGCTTTGACCACTCCGCCGTTGTGACCAAGCTGGACGGCATCACCCAGGGCATTTGTGACAGCACCTATGCCATCACCAACTCCCTAACCAACGGGTTCAACAACACCAACATGGGCATGATGCAGGGCTTCAACGGCGTGGAGCGCGGCTTCTGCAACCTGTCCGCCCAACTTGCGGATTGCTGCTGCGGCACCCAGCGGGCCATTGACGGCGTGCGCTACGACATGGCCGCCCAGGCCTGCGACACCCGCAATACCATCCAGACCACCACCCGGGACATCATCGACAACCAGAACGCCAACTCCCGGGCCATCCTCGACGCGCTGAACCAGAACTACATCCGTTCTCTGGAGAGCGAGAACCAGGGCCTGAAGCTGGCGGCCTCCCAGGCCAACCAGAACGCCGTCCTGATGGCTGCTATGGACGCCAACAAGGCGGAGATCTTGCGCCGCACCGGAGCTGAGTGCCCCACCCCCGCCTACTGGGTCAATCCTCCCACCCCCGTGCAGGTCCCCTGCGGCGGCTGCAACTGCTAAAATCCCATAGCGCTTGACTATTTCCATTTTGGAAATTGTTCGGCCCCGTGCCGATCTCAACAACAGCGGCGGGGCAATAGCCTCGCCGTTTATTTTAACCGGGTCGATTTCGACCCCTTTAGAAAGGACTGATATCA
>ENA-OWPP01002114-OWPP01002114.1-human-gut-metagenome-genome-assembly--contig:-NODE-2114-length-14417-cov-3.257415_pt1 | contig 14417 bp, 20 predicted proteins | sample MGYA00248265_ERZ651848 | MGnify/ENA primary metagenome ERZ651848 (study PRJEB26924, sample SAMEA4378233) | human gut metagenome | biome: human gut; feature: human-associated habitat; material: faeces... | reverse complement strand
TCGGATTAGGAGGAAAACTTCTTCCGGTCCTGTTCCGGGAATTTTCAGCAACTCCCGGAACAGGGTTCGATTAAAAACCCTAAAATTAATCCGTTATGAAACATTTCAGACTTTTTTCACTGTTCTTCGGTTGCTGGCTATTAGCTAGCTGTACGGCCGATCCGGGCACGGAGCCGGGGCCTTCGGGTGAAAACCCTCCGGCTGCTGAAAATCCGCATGCAGTCCCTGTCGAACAGGCTCTCGAAGAGTTGCAATCCGTCCTCGAAGAGATCTGCTCGGCCAAAGGATACAAGATTGATCCTGCTCGACCTGCGAAGTGGCCAGCCGCCGGGGAGATCGTGGCAGACGATTTCAGTCTCGCATGGCGGGTATTTGATGCGCAGTACTGGGGAGTCCCCCAGCGCAGAAAACGCATCTACCTTGTCGCAGATTTTGATGGCGGGAGTGCCGGAAAAATATTATTTGAGTCCGAAGGCGTGTCAGGGTATACTCCGCAGGGCTTCCGTTCGTGGCAAGGAGCTGCCGGAGGTGCTGAAGAAAGCGTTGGAGCGTCAAGCCTGTGCTTAAACGACCAGGGCGGTCAGCGTATGGATGTGACGGAGAATTTTACTGCGACACTGCGTGCGGCATCCAATCATCCTCCGCTTGTGTTTGAAAACCACAGTCAGGATACCCGTTACAAGGGTCCTCTCTCTGTGGCACAGACGGTTTCTTCTACTTACGGAATGGGCGGCAACAATCAGCCGTTCGTGTTGGAAACGCCGAAAACGCTGAAAATCCGTTCCGGCTGTGAGGGCGGCGGCAAGGGCGCATTGATACAGGAAAACAAATCGGCAACGCTTTCCTGCAACAATGACCAGACGGTGTTTGTACCCAAGTGCTACGGTATCTGCTCCAAGGATTCCAATTCCATGAAATCGGACAATCCGCACAGCGGTTTCTATGAAGCAGAAATAAGCCGGTGCCTGGATGCCAATGGCGGCAATCCGTCCTGCAATCAGGGCGGCATGGCTGTGGTGGCGGTGCAGGGTTCCATGATTGGCAGAGCCGAAAAGAACGGTCCCCAGGGCAGCGGCATCGGAGAAGATGTCAGTTTTACGCTCAATACGGCAGACCGTCATGCGGTGGCTTTTTCGCAGGAGGCCTATGATAAATATGTAGAAAACAATACCGGCAGTTCTCTTCGTGCAAGCGGTGGAATGTACGGCGGTGGTTCTGAAACCCTCGTCTACAGCACGAGCAAAAACTCCTATCACACCGAAGCGGAAGAAAATCTGGCAAATACGCTGGTGGCTACCGATTATAAAGACCCTCCGACCGTAGCGGAAGAACCGCAGTACATTATCCGCAGGCTTACCCCAACGGAATGTGCAAGACTGCAGGGATTCCCGGATTGGTGGTGCGATGATCTCGGTACGGAAAATCAGACCGAAGAAGATATTGCATACTGGTCAGAAGTCTTTGAAACCCACAGAAAAATCATGGGGACTTCCACGAAGCCAAAGACGGAAAAGCAGATCATCAAATGGCTGAAAGACCCGTATTCCGATGCGGCTGAGTATAAAATGTGGGGCAACGGCGTGGCACTTCCAAATGTCTGCTTTGTACTGGCGGGCATTGTGTACTACGCACAACAATCTGCAGAATGATCTGCATGGTATTCTACACCGAAAACCCCACAGAATCCTTGCTATTTATCGGCTTCAGAGTGATATATGTACTACCGAAAAAACAAGGAGGTATCCACGATGAGGATCGAATTTAACAGAACGGGAGCAGAGCGGAAAGCACTGGTCAAAGCGATTTCAGAAATTACGGGAGCTGTAGCGGTATACAAATATATGCCGACCTGCGCATACGAAATTGACTACTTTACCGTCACCAAGGACGGCGCATTGGAGTTTGATGACCGGGCGGACAGCGAGGAGATTGAAAACCTGCTGGAGCAGCTTGCCGAGCGTGGCTTTACTGCCGTAGAAATGCCTGACGCAGCCGCCGACAGCAGCGAGGAAGAAACCGTCGAGAAAGCCTCCGAGGACGCAGTTGCCGAGCCACAGGGCGAAAACATCGGACTAACGGTGGCGATTCCGCTTGAAAAGGTCGCAGTCGGCAACCTTACAAAGCTACTTGATGCCAAAGGCAGTCTTATAAAAAAGGCACTGGGTATCGCAGAACTTCCGATAGAAATTAACGAGGATGCGGTTTCCTTCCCTTGGTTCGATACCTATCCGGATGCGGATACGGCAAAAGCCTATACCGACTTCATTGCTGCACTTTGCAGGATGAGCAAGGAGCAGAAACGCATCAACGCCGCCGAGAAGGAAGTCACCAATGAGAAATACGCATTCCGGTGCTTTCTCTTGCGGCTTGGCTTCATCGGTGCGGAGTACAAGGCAGACCGAAAGATTCTGCTGAAAAATCTGACAGGCAGCAGTGCATTCAAAACAGTGAAGGAGGCGGCAGACGATGAGATTTCCGAGTAAAGAGATTGTGGAACAGGTACGCAGGCAGTACCCGGTTGGCACAAGAGTGGAGCTTCTGCGAATGGATGATGTTCAGGCTCCGCCGATTGGCGCCAGGGGTACGGTCGAAGGCGTGGATGATACGGCATCGCTTCTTGTGGCTTGGGACAACGGTTCCCATCTGAATGTGATCTATGGTGAAGATGATGTGCGCAGAATATAGCGTATTGATGCCAGAGATACACAATATGTTGTAGAAAACCTTGTGTAGTAATTATATTGCTATATCTGCCGTAAAGAGCGAATATGTGTACACCGAAAGGGAAAACAAAGCAAAAAAGCCAAACGGAGGTACACACCATGAACGAAAAAATCACAAATCAGATTGCAGATATGAAAAAGCAGACTATCGGCGTTGAGGTCGAGATGAACCACATCGAAAGAAGCAGAGCCGCAAAGCTCGCCGCCGACTTCTTCGGAACAGGCAGATACGAGAACACAGCCGCAAGGAACGGCTACAGCACCTGGTCAGCCTGGGATGCGGACGGCAGAGAGTGGAAATTCCAAAAGGATGTCAGCATCGCAGGATGCGACAGCGAGAAATGCGAAATGGTAACGCCGATCCTGACCTATACCGATATGGAAACCCTGCAGGAGCTGATTCGCAGACTTCGCAAGGCAGGAGCGAAAAGCGATGCCACAAGGGGCTGCGGAGTCCACATTCACGTCGGTGCAAAAGGTCACACACCGCAGACGATGCGAAACCTCGCAAACATCATGGCAAGCCACGAAAGCCTGATTGCAGACGCTTTGAACCTCGACCGAGGCAGAATGCACCGCTACTGCAGAACGGTAAACCCCACCTTCCTTGCAGAAATCAATCGGAAAAAGCCGCAGACGATGGCGGATTTCGCAGACATCTGGTACACCGCCAACGGTGCAAACTATGGCAGAAGCCAACACTACAACGACAGCCGCTACCATATGCTCAACTACCACGCTACCTTTACCAAGGGAACCATTGAATTTCGGCTTTTCCAATTCGATGCCCCTGCGGACGGCAGACAGAACGGACTTCACGCAGGACAGCTCAAAAGCTACATTCAGCTCTGCCTTGCACTGAGCCAGATGGCTAAGACGGTAAAGACCGCAAGCCCCAAGCCACAGCAGAACGAAAATCCAAAATACGCCATGAGGACTTGGCTTTTACGGCTCGGATTCATCGGAGACGAATTCAAGACCGCAAGAGAAATCCTTACCAAGAGACTTACAGGAGATACAGCCTTCAGAAACGGCAGAGCCGCTTGAAGAAACCGCAGGAGTCAGCCTCCTGCCACCTAACCTCCGACCGCTTCGGCGGTCTTTAGGTGGTAGAAGGGTGATTCCTTCGGAAAGGATGGATACCATTATGGAAAAAAGATACTACATCGCCTACGGCAGTAACTTGAACATCGCGCAGATGCGTGTTCGCTGCCCACAGGCAAGAATCATCGGAACATCGGAAATCAAAGACTACGAGCTGCTGTTCAAGGGCAGTCAGACCGGCTCTTATCTCACCATCGAGAAGAAGGCCGGCGGCATCGTCCCTGTTGCGGTGTGGGCAACCACAGCCGCAGACGAAGTGGAGCTTGACCGCTACGAGGGTTTTCCCACCTTTTATTACAAAGCGGAGATGGAATTGCCCATCAAAGGCATCCGCACTGGAAAAATCCGAAACCGCAGATGCTATGTTTATATCATGCATGAGGACAGACCACTTGGCATCCCAAGCGGCTACTATGTCCGCATCTGCCTTGACGGGTACAGAGCCTTTGGCTTTGATGAGAAAATTCTGATTAGAGCCATTGAGAACAGCAGGAGGATAAGCTATGAAGAATGAAAATACAGTTGCTTTAAAAATCTGCCCACGCTGCCATAAAGCCTATCGCGGTGTGCCTGCCCTTTCGAGGGCAGACGGTCAGACACTGATCTGCCCAGACTGCGGCACACGAGAAGCACTGGACAGCATTGGTGTGGAGCCTGCAGAACAGGAGCAGATTTTGGACACCATCCATCGTTCTATGCAGTCATAAACTACACAATTATGCGTGGAATAATTGCCCATAAGATCGTGTAGTAATTGTATTGCTATATCTGCCGTAAAGAGCGAATATGTGTACACCGAATGGAAAACAAGAAAGAAAAACGGAGGGTACACACCATGAAAAAGAACACGACTTGGGTAGTAAGAGCATTGACAGCAATCGAGCCGGGCAAGTTGGTCTGGATGGATTTCAAAGCCTTCAAGAACGCAAAAAACGCAGACGATTGGGTTTGCGATTACTGCAGAAAGAACGGTTACAGCATTACGGATTTCAACCTGGTAAGAAGGGAGGCATAAACCATGTGGGCAGAAGGCAGTATCAAGGTTCAGAACAGCATTTTCCATTACTGGGTCAAGCACTACGAAGAGCCGAGCGAAGACTACGGCATTGACGGCGGCAGGATTTCCAAGCTGATGTTAAAGCGTGACGGCAAAATCACCTACAGCTACGACAGAGGGCTGGACATCGCCCCAACCGACAAAGCAACTGAGACGACACTTGCCATTTTGATGAAGGAATACAACTAAAGCAGAAGATTTCCGAAGAACCGCCCGCAAGGGTGTGTTCCTCGTTATACGATATAGTTCGATGGTCGCAGCAATGCGGCTTATTTTTATGCCCGGAGGTGAGATTTTGAGAAAACTGAAGAAATACATACCCACCAAGTTCAAAGCCGAGGACAGCACTTACGATAAAGATGCCGCTGATTTTGCGGTGATGTTCATTGAAAGCCTGTGCCACACCAAAGGCACATGGGCAGGAAAGAAATTTGAACTCATCGACTGGCAGGAGCAGATCATTCGTGACCTGTTCGGCACGCTGAAACCAAACGGCTACCGTCAGTTCAACACTGCCTATGTGGAAATTCCAAAAAAACAGGGAAAATCAGAGCTTGCGGCAGCTGTGGCACTTTTGCTGTGCTGTGGTGACGGTGAGGAACGAGCCGAAGTATACGGCTGTGCCGCTGATCGGCAGCAGGCCACCATCGTGTTTGATGTTGCTGCGGATATGGTGCGGATGTGTCCGGCACTGAACAAACGTGTGAAAATCCTTGCATCGCAGAAACGAATTATTTATACACCGACCAACAGCTTCTATCAGGTGCTTTCGGCAGAAGCCTACTCCAAGCATGGCTTCAACATTCATGGCGTGGTCTTTGATGAGCTGCACACACAGCCAAACCGAAAGCTCTTTGATGTTATGACAAAAGGCTCCGGCGATGCCAGAATGCAGCCGCTGTACTTTCTGATTACGACAGCCGGGACAGATACCAACAGCATCTGCTATGAAACACACCAGAAAGCAAAGGATATTCTGGACGGCCGTAAAATTGACCCTACCTTTTATCCTGTAATTTACGGTGCGGACGATTCGGACGATTGGACAGACCCGGAAGTATGGCGAAAAGCTAATCCAAGCCTGGATATCACAGTTGGTATCGATAAAGTCGAAGCTGCCTGCAACTCCGCAAAGCAGAATCCGGGAGAGGAGAATTCCTTCCGACAGCTCCGTCTGAATCAGTGGGTCAAGCAGGCAGTTCGTTGGATGCCGATGGAAAAATGGGATGCCTGCGCGTTCCCTGTGGATGAGGATGAACTGGAAGGGCGTGTCTGCTATGGAGGTCTTGACCTTTCATCTACAACGGATATTACAGCATTTGTGCTGGTGTTCCCTCCGCAGGACGAAGATGATAAATACATCATCCTGCCGTATTTTTGGGTGCCAGAGGATACTCTTGACCTGCGTGTCCGCAGAGATCATGTCCCCTATGATGTGTGGGAGCGAAAAGGCTATTTGCAGACCACTGAGGGCAATGTGGTGCATTATGGCTACATAGAAAAATTTATCGAACGGCTCGGAGAACGATTTAATATCCGAGAAATTGCCTTTGACCGATGGGGTGCTGTGCAGATGGTGCAGAACCTTGATGGCATGGGATTTACAGTTGTTCCGTTTGGACAGGGATTCAAGGATATGTCCCCACCGACCAAGGAGTTGATGAAGCTGGTGCTGGAACAGCGAATCGCACATGGCGGTCACCCGGTTCTGCGGTGGAATATGGATAACATTTTTATCCGTACTGATCCAGCAGGCAACATCAAGGCGGACAAAGAGAAATCAACAGAAAAGATTGACGGTGCTGTGGCAACGATCATGGCACTGGACAGAGCAATCCGATGTGGCAACTATGCAGGCAAAAGCGTGTATGACACAAGAGGATTGCTTGTTTTTTAAGGAAGGACGGTGATTCCTATGGGGATTTTGAGTGGTTTGTTTCGGAGCAGAGATGCTCCCAAGGACAGTACGGCAGGCAGTGCCTATCGATTTTTCATGGGCGGCAGCAGTTCCGGCAAACAGGTAAACGAACGCTCTGCCATGCAGATGACAGCGGTGTATTCCTGTGTGCGTATTTTGTCGGAAGCTGTCGCAGGACTGCCGCTTCATCTTTACAGATACACCGATGGCGGGAGCAAGGAAAAAGCAATCGACCATCCGCTGTATTTTGTACTGCATGATGAGCCAAACCCGGAAATGACAAGTTTTGTATTCCGGGAAACGCTCATGACGCATCTGCTCCTTTGGGGTAATGCCTACGCACAGATTATCCGAAACGGCAAGGGCGAGGTCGTAGCTCTGTATCCGTTGATGCCAAACCGCATGACGGTGGACAGGGATGAGAAAGGACATCTTTACTATGAATACCAGACCTCGACCGATGAAGCAAAGACTACAAAGGGCGGCACTGTTCGGCTGAAACCGAGCGATGTTCTCCATGTTCCCGGTCTTGGCTTTGACGGTCTTGTGGGTTACAGCCCCATTGCTATGGCAAAGAACGCCATCGGCCTTGCGATTGCCGCAGAGGAATATGGCAGTAAATTCTATGCCAACGGTGCTGCACCAAGCGGTGTATTGGAGCATCCGGGAACGCTGAAAGACCCGTCCAAGGTGCGTGACAGCTGGACACAGACCTTTGGCGGCAGCGGAAACTCCCACAAGATTGCTGTACTGGAGGAAGGCATGAAGTACACGCCGATCTCCATTTCACCCAATGAAGCACAGTTTTTGGAAACAAGAAAATTTCAGATTAATGAAATAGCTCGAATTTTCAGAGTGCCGCCCCACATGGTCGGTGACCTCGAAAAGTCGAGCTTTTCTAATATTGAGCAGCAGTCACTGGAATTCGTGAAATACACCCTGGAACCCTGGCTTGTCCGATGGGAGCAGTCACTGGCGAGGGTACTGATTTCTTCTGGTGACAAATCTCGGTATTTTATCAAGTTCAACGTAGACGGTCTGCTTCGTGGTGACTATCAGAGCCGTATGAATGGCTATGCCACAGCAAGACAGAACGGCTGGATGAGTGCAAACGACATCCGGGAGCTTGAAAACCTTGACCGCATTCCTGCCGAGGACGGCGGTGACCTTTATCTCATCAACGGCAATATGACTAAGCTGGCAGACGCAGGAATCTTTGCCGCCAGCGGGAAGGAGAACAATTCTGATGAAGAAGTTCTGGAACTGGAAAAACAGGACGGTGACGAATCAGGAGACGCAGGAGCAGACACTGGAGAGGACGCTGTTTCTGAACGGCACCATCGCAGAGGAAAGCTGGTTTGACGATGATGTCACGCCGCAACTTTTTAGAGATGAGCTGAACAGCGGCAGTGGGGACATTACCGTCTGGATCAACTCGCCTGGTGGTGACTGCGTGGCGGCGGCACAAATCTACAATATGCTCATGGACTACAAGGGCAATGTGACCGTCAAGATTGACGGCATCGCAGCATCGGCGGCATCCGTCATTGCGATGGCAGGTACCAAGGTGCTGGTATCCCCGGTGTCCATGCTCATGATCCACAATCCGGCAACGGTAGCCTTCGGTGACTCTTCGGAGATGCAGAAGGCTATTTCTATGCTTGATGAAGTAAAAGAGTCCATCATCAATGCCTATGAAATTAAAACGGGCATAAGCCGGGCAAAGCTCTCACACCTTATGGACGCAGAGACCTGGATGGATGCGAACAGTGCTGTGGAGATGGGATTTGCAGACGAAATCATGCAGAGAAATACAGCTGACGCTGTGGAAGTCCCGCAGGTCAGCAATGTGTATTCCCGTATGACTGTCACCAATCATCTCATGGATAAGATTGCTGCCAAGTGCAGAATCAAACAGAAATCCGAAACCAAGACCAATGCCGATTCCCTGATGGAACGGCTCGATTTAATCAAAAACTGGAGGTAATTTATTATGACGATCAATGAACTTCGTGAAGCACGCAATAAGGCATGGCAGGGTGCAAAGGCATTTGTGGAGAGCAAGCGTGACAAGGACGGTCTGCTTTCCGCAGAAGATGCCGCGGCTTATGCCGATATGGAAAAGAAAATCAAGGACTACAGTGCTGAGATTGAGCGTATGGAGCAGATGGAGGCGATGGAGAACGAGCTGAATAAGCCTGTGAATACGCCTATAGTGGCAAAGCCGATGACCACAGACGGCAAGACAAAGCCGAAAACCGGTCGTGCGTCCGATGAATACTGCGAGGGTATGCTGAAAGCACTCCGCAGCAACTTCAAGCAGGTTTCCAATATCCTGCAGGAAGGCGTGGATGCTGACGGCGGCTATCTCGTACCGGAGGAGTATGACAGCCGACTGATCGATGTCCTTACCGAAGAGAACATCATGCGCAGCCTAGGCCACATCATCACGACTTCCGGTGAGCATAAGATCAACATCGCAGCTACCAAGCCTGCGGCTGCATGGATTGAGGAAGGCGGTGCGCTCACCTTTGGTGATGCCACCTTTAGTCAGATCCTTCTGGATGCCCACAAGCTCCATGTTGCAATCAAGGTGACCGAGGAGCTTCTCTACGACAATGCGTTCGATCTGGAGAATTATATCATCACTCAGTTCGGCAAGGCACTCGCCAATGCCGAGGAGGATGCGTTCCTCAACGGTGACGGCTCCGGCAAGCCGACCGGCCTTTTCGCAGCGACCGGTGGCGGTACAGTAGCCAGTACGCTTTCTGCTGCGATCAAGTCGGATGATATGCTCGACCTGGTATACGCTCTTAAGCGCCCGTATCGTAAGAACGCAAGTTTCATCATGAACGATAAGACGCTGGCACAGCTCCGCAAGCTGAAGGACAACAACGGTGCCTATATCTGGCAGCCGTCCTATCAGGCAGGTGAGCCGGACAAGGTGCTGGGCTACGCTGTTCATACCTCTGCGTATGCGCCGGAGAATGCTATTGCATTCGGTGATTACAGCTATTACAACATCGGTGACCGCGGAACCCGTTCCTTTAAGCAGCTCAACGAACTGTTCGCTGGCAATGGCATGATCGGCTATGTTGCCAAGGAGCGTGTGGACGGCAAGCTGATTCTGCCGGAAGCAGTGCAGATTCTGAAACTCAAGGCAGACTGATTTTATACGGCACAGCTCTGACAACCGGGCTGTGCCTAATCTTTTGATTCGAGGTGGTGATAGATATGATTGTATCTTTGGATGAGATGAAACAGTATCTGCGGGTGGATTTCCAAGATGATGATGAGTTTCTTTCAAATGCTCTGCAGTCGGCAGAAATGCTTTGTGCTGATGTGGCAAGGCTCTACGCAGGGGACTTTGCCAAAGAGCCTGTGGCGAAGATTGCTGTCATGTATGCGGTGGCATATTTGTATGAACATCGAGAAGATGCAGACCATCATGATTTAACGCTGTCTCTCCGTTCCCTGCTGTTTGGCATCCGCAAGGAGGGATTCTGATGAATGTGGCTCTTTTGAATGTGCGGATTACCGTACAGAAAAACGAAGTGTTGGTAGACAGCATTGGTAATCATAAAAACACATGGACGGATTGGTATTCCTGCTATGCCACAGTGAGTGCGGAATCTCCGAATGAGGACACCGATGCCGGAATGATCGTGGACAACAGCAAGATGGACTTTACCATTCGCTGGTGCCGGAATGCGGCAGAGATCACCTCAGATAAATACAGAGTGGTTTACAACGGCAGTACCTACAACATCCTCGGCATCGACCACATGAATTTCAAAAAGAAATCCATCAAGTTGAAATGCCAGAAAGTGAGGCGGTGAGCATGGCAGCAGACAGAGTGTCGATTGACCGTATGGCATCGGCCATTATGGAAGGCTTGCAGGAATATGCAGACCTTGCCACAGGTGACCTGAAAAAAGCGGTGAAGAAAGCCGGAAAATCCGTAAAGGACGAAATTTCGCAAACTGCTCCAAAGGACACCGGTAAATATGCAAAGAGCTGGGCAGTTAAAACGGTAAAGGAAACCTCCAACTCACTGGATGTGGTGGTTCATTCCAAAAATCGCTATCAGATTGCTCACCTTCTGGAGCATGGTCATGCCAAGCGCGGCGGTGGTCGAGTTGCTGCGAGACCGCATATTGCACCCGCCGAAGAAAAAGCGGTGCAGACGTTGGCGTCCGAAGTAGAAAAGGCACTGGGAGGATAAGCAATGGAAAAAATCACAGCGATTCTTGAACAAATCGGACTGCCCTTTGCGTATGACCATTTTGCAGAGGGGGAGAGTCCGGACCCGCCGTTCATTTGTTATCTGATTCCGAACAGTGACAACTTTTCCGCTGACGGCAAGGTCTATTACAAAATTAATGAAATCCATATCGAACTGTATACCGACTGCAAGGACTTGTCGGCAGAACAGAAGGTCGAAGCTGTGTTTGATGAGCATGGCATTTTTTATGAGAAAACCGAGGTGTGGATTGAGTCGGAGAACCTTTACGAAGTCTTGTACACATTTGAAATGGAGGTAAACTGATATGGCCAAAAAGAATAAGGTGAAATTTAATATCTGCAATGTGCATTACGCTTTGCAGACCATCGGTGATAGCGGTGATGTGTCCTTTGGAACTCCTGTTCCGATGCCCGGTGCGGTATCCCTTTCCCTGGATGCAAACGGTGAGCCGAGCAACTTCTATGCGGACGGCTACGCTTATTACACCATCAGCAACAACATGGGGTATGAGGGTGATCTGGAGCTTGCGATGATTCCTGAATCCTTTCGTACCGATGTGCTGAAAGAAACGCTGGATACCAACAAGGTACTGGTGGAGAACGCCAATGTGGAAACGGCAAACTTTGCACTTCTGTTCGAGTTTGATGGTGATGTGAAGAAAATTCGTCATGTACTGTATAACTGTGCGGCAAGCCGTCCGTCTATCGAATCCCAGACTAACGAAGATGAGATCGAGGTGCAGACGGAAACGCTGTCGGTCAAGGCTACTCCGCTGGCAAGCGGCTATGTCAAGGCTAAAACCGGGGATGATACCACGGAAAAGACTTATGCGGACTGGTACAAAGCTGTATATCTTCCTGCGGCAGCCGCAGAAGCTGCATCGGATGTATCTGAGCAAAACACCAAGTCAACCGGAAAGGCAGTGAAGGAGTAAAGCTATGAGTATGATTCAGAAAATTGAAATTGATGGGAAGCAGGTGCCATTCAAGGCATCTGCGGCGATTCCTCGTATTTACCGTATTAAATTTCATCGGGACATTTACAAAGACCTAGATGCGCTCGGCAAGGCTGTGGGAAATGGCGATGCGGAAAATTCTCGACTGGATATGTTTTCTCTGGAAATGTTCGAGAACATCGCTTATGTGATGGCAAAGCACGCAGACCCATCTATCCCTGACTCCCCAGAGGAATGGCTGGATGAATTCAGCACCTTTTCCATTTACCAGGTGCTGCCGAAGATCATCGAGCTGTGGGGACTGAACGTGCAGACGGATGTTTCTTCTAAAAAAAACTTCGCCCAACTGACCGCAAAATGACAACACCCTTATTTCTGCTCCGCTGCGTACAGCTTGGCATTTCTATTCGTGACCTCGATCTGCTCACGATAGGAATGGTCAACGATATGTACGCAGAAAGCGGAAATGATGAGTATAAGGGATATTCGCAGATGGCTACGCAAAAAGACTTCGATTTATTTTAACGCTCGGCAGCAATGCCGGGCTATTTTTATGCCAATTTTGCAGAGAGGAGGTGCGCTATGGCGGCAGGAGAACACGTTGATAGCAAAAATATTAAGAAACATAAGAATGATGTTTCCGTCTGACGGAGTTGATTGATCCCACCGCCAAGATAGTGGCTCACTAATATAGCAAAACAGACAGCTTTCGTCACCCGTTGCGCAGAAATGCGGCTTCGGTGGAAAGCTGCCTATTTTTTTGCTAGATACGATTTCTTACTCGGTCATCTCTGCATCGACCAGATGGCAGTCCATATATCCGTTTTCTTCGTAGGTCTGGAATGTGCCAACGACCGTGATTTCTGTTCCCCGTTCGGGATAGTCGGCAGGATAGTTATGCTCGCCCGCGAGGACGAATTCCAGCCCCTGCGATGCAGAGGTAGTCGCCTGCAAAGACCTCAAAGCTGAGATCTTGCAGAACGGACTTCCCATCATAGCCGACGCGGAGATTTTGACAAGTGAGCTGAGCCATAAACCCACCTCCTTAACCCAATGCTTCTTTCAGCACGGACAGGTTCTTCTCCATCATGGAGAGGTAGGTCGTACCGTTTGCCACATCTTTAGAAGTGGTGGACTGCATGGAATCCATGGTCAGCACCTTTTGATTTTTCTCAGCGGTGTTCTGGACAATGGTTTCGGCAATTTTATGCTGTGCGCCCTCAATGGTCAGAACGCAGGGCAGTTTCAATTCATCCACCTTCTTAGCAAGGAACGAAACGGTCTCAAAGCTGGCTTCCGTTTCGGCGGAGCAGCCCACAAAAGCGGCATAGTAGCTCAGACCGTAATCGTCCACCAGATAGCGGAACGGGAAACGGTCGCCGAACAGCACAGTTTTCCGGGCGGCATTGTCCACCACCGTCTGATATTCGCCATCCAGAGCGGCCAGCTTTTCCAGATAGGATGCAGCGTTAGTAGCGTAGGCATCTTTGTTAGCCGGGTCGATCTCTTCCAGTGCATCGGTGATTGCATTGCAAAGAGTTTCAGCGTTCTTCAGCGACAGCCATACATGCTCGTCATATTCTTTTTCCGCGTGTTCCAGCATATCCTCCTTGATTTCATCACCGCTCATATCCATCGGATAGTAAGTCGGCCAATTCTCCATTTCCTGAGAGAGCGCATCGAAGCCTTCATTCCCGAAATAAATGTGAAAATGTTCCGCTTTACCCGGAGCAATGCCATGATCACTGAACTGCACATACTTAGGCGCATCAGCATCACCATCGGTTGCCTCGAAGAAATATCGTACTCCTCTGCTGCCAGATTCATAGTCATAAATCTGGTAGCCCTTATATTGATAGGCAGCCGTTGCTTCAACACCGTTTTTCACAAAACACATCGTGTTATTTTCGGCATTGATTGTAATTTTGGAAACATCCGTTTTATAACCCGTTTCGTAATAGGCACGATATTCCTCCGCCGTTTTGTTCCCATTTTCTGCTTTACGTTCCATCACTTCGTCCAGAATACCCTCTTGAAGATAAGGATAAACAGACTGCCACTCGCCATCCCAATCGGACAGGCTTCTATCCTGCACATCGCTATCGGCAAAGTGGGAATATCCGTGATGACGTCCTTCCTCTGCCTGCATACCGGGCATTGCTTCCTCTGTCTTAACAGTATCTTTCAGCACATCAAGCAGATTGATAACTTTCATATTTTTGTTGGTGGCTTCTTTCAAGGCATCTTCCACCCAGCCATCCGATTCGCCGCCAACATAGATGAACAAGTCACAGTCTGAGATTTTAATAATATCATCTGCGGTGGGCTGATAGCTGTGCAAATCCACGCCGTTGTCCAGAAGCATGCTAACTTCGGCATTATCGGCCTTGTCGCCGAGGATTTCGCGCACCCAG
>ENA-OWPP01002106-OWPP01002106.1-human-gut-metagenome-genome-assembly--contig:-NODE-2106-length-14450-cov-2.690170_pt1 | contig 14450 bp, 10 predicted proteins | sample MGYA00248265_ERZ651848 | MGnify/ENA primary metagenome ERZ651848 (study PRJEB26924, sample SAMEA4378233) | human gut metagenome | biome: human gut; feature: human-associated habitat; material: faeces... | reverse complement strand
CATGACTCCGCCGAGGGCGGTCCCGACGCCGGCGTGCATCATCAGGCTGCGCAGAAAGCCGCGGAATTGCTCCAGCACCTCGCGGTAGTGCTGCTCGATATGGCTGTCGTCCAGCAGATCGTTATCATCAGGGCGAGCTGAAGCGACGCGGTGGTAGATGCCGTAGAACCCAACGGCGACGCTAATCACCACCGCCACCACGGTAAGCGCATCGAGAAAGGCGGAGAGGAAAGCGGCCGCCAGGCAGAAGGCCAGCGACAGCAGCATCTTGCTGCGGATCCCCAGCAGCAGGCGCGTGAAGACGAACAGCAGCAGTTGTTTCATGAAGTAGATGCCCGCGACCATGAAGATCAGCAGGAGCAGCACTTCAAGGTTGCCGGCGATCTCTTCCCGCACATGCGCCGGGCTGGTCATGCCGATCAGCAGCGCTTCAATCGCCAACAGGCCGCCCGGCAGCAGCGGGTAGCACTTCAGCGCCATGGCGAGGGTAAAGATAAACTCAACCACCAGCAGCCAGCCGGCGACAAACGGCGCCACGGCAAACACCAGCGGGTTTACGATTAAGAAAATGATTAATGCCAGCTTGTACCAGTCCGGCGACTGGCCAAGAAAATTGCGCCACAGCGCGCGGCCATATGAAATTTCCACGACAGAATCCTTCCCCGTCAATTAGTACATGATTTTGTGCGTAACTATTGGCAAGAGTATCAGTTGAGCAAAATGAGAAGCAACTTTCTTCGCACCGCGGCGGCGGTGACGGGAGATAAGGAAAAGCGCAAAGTAAAAACGGAAAATGAAACAGCGATCCCTTTTTAATTCACTTGCGATGCTATCTGCGCTATAGCGGCTCTGGTATGATGAGTGCAATTGCAACAATGTGTAATGGAAATATTATTATGGTCATTAAGGCGCAGAGCCCTGCGGGTTTCGCGGAAGAGTATATCATTGAGAGCATCTGGAATAACCGCTTCCCACCTGGATCGATTCTCCCCGCTGAACGCGAGCTTTCTGAGCTGATCGGTGTCACCCGCACCACTCTGCGCGAAGTGTTGCAGCGTCTGGCGCGTGACGGCTGGTTGACCATTCAGCATGGCAAGCCTACCAAAGTGAATAACTTCTGGGAGACCTCCGGGCTGAATATTCTCGAAACGCTGGCGCGCCTCGATCACGACAGCGTGCCGCAGCTGATTGATAACCTGCTCTCCGTACGCACCAATATTTCCACGATTTTTATTCGCACCGCGTTCCGTCAGCATCCGGATAAAGCGCTGGCGGTACTGGACAGCGCCCGGGAAGTGGAAGATCACGCCGACGCCTTTGCCGACCTCGATTACAACATCTTCCGCGGCCTGGCATTTGCCTCCGGCAACCCGATTTACGGCCTGATCCTCAACGGCATGAAGGGGCTGTATACCCGCATCGGCCGCCACTATTTCTCCAGCCCGGAAGCGCGCAGCCTGGCGCTGGGCTTTTATCATCAGCTGGCGAAGGTGTGCGAAGGCGGTCTGCACGATCAGGTGTATGAGCTGGTCCGTCGCTACGGCCATGACAGTGGGGAGATCTGGCATCGGATGCAGAAATCGCTGCCCGGCGATTTAGCCATGAATATGCGTTAAGCCGGATATTAGCGATCGATAAACAACATAAGGGGGCCAGTGGCCCCCTTCGTCGTTTTCATCGTCCCGCAATGTTATAGCGCGTTCGGGCGCGCCGGGCAGCGGTCCAGCAGCTCAATGCTGCCGTCGGCGTTCTGCTCCTCCAGCAGCACATCGAATCCCCACAAACGATGCACATGTTTCAGCACTTCGCGCCGGCCTTTGTCCAGTGGGACGCGGTTGTGCGGCACATAGCGCAAGGTCAGCGAGCGGTCGCCGCGCAGGTCAACGTTCCACACCTGGATGTTCGGCTCAAGATTGCTGAGGTTATACTGCGCCGAGAGCTTGTTGCGGATCTCGCGATAGCCCTCTTCGTTGTGGATCGCCGAGATCTCGAGATAATTGTTGTGATCGTCGTCGAGCACGGTAAAGAAGCGGAAATCGCGCATGATCTTCGGCGACAGGAACTGGCTGATAAAGCTCTCGTCCTTGAAGTCACGCATGGCGAAATGCAACGTTTCCAGCCAGTCAGAACCGGCGATATCCGGGAACCAGTACTTGTCCTCTTCGGTGGGCGACTGACAGATGCGCTTGATGTCCTGGAACATGGCGAAGCCCAGCGCGTAGGGGTTAATCCCGCTATACCACGGACTGTTGTACGGCGGCTGGAACACCACGTTAGTGTGACTATGGAGAAACTCCAGCATAAAGCGCTCCGTCACTTTCCCTTCATCATAGAGATGGTTGAGGATGGTGTAGTGCCAGAAGGTGGCCCACCCCTCGTTCATCACCTGGGTCTGTTTCTGCGGGTAGAAATACTGGCTGACTTTACGCACGATGCGCAGGATCTCGCGCTGCCACGATTCGAGCAGCGGGGCGTTCTTCTCCATAAAGTACAGCAGGTTCTCCTGCGGTTCGGAAGGGTAGCGACGGGCGGACTCAATCGCTTTTTCTTCCTCGCGCTTCGGCAGGGTGCGCCACAGCATATTCACCTGGCTTTGCAGATACTCTTCCCGGCTTTTCTGCCGCGCTTTCTCCTCCTGCAAGGAGATTTTTTGCGGACGTTTATAGCGGTCGACGCCGTAGTTCATCAGCGCGTGGCAGGAGTCGAGGAGTTTCTCCACTTCGTCGACACCATAGCGCTCTTCACACTCGGTAATGTATTTGCGGGCGAAGATCAGGTAATCGATGATCGAGCTGGCGTCGGTCCAGCTGCGAAACAGATAGTTATTTTTAAAGAATGAGTTGTGCCCATAGCAGGCGTGCGCCATGACCAGCGCCTGCATGGTGATGGTGTTTTCTTCCATCAGGTAGGCGATACAGGGGTTGGAGTTGATGACTATCTCATACGCCAGGCCCTGCTGGCCGTGCTTATAGGCCTGCTCGGTCTCAATGAATTTCTTGCCGAACGACCAGTGCGGATAGTTGATGGGCATGCCGACGCTGGAGTAGGCGTCCATCATCTGCTCGGAAGTAATGACTTCGATCTGGTGCGGGTAGGTATCAAGACGATAGAGCTTGGCGACCCGGTCCACTTCGGCCAGGTAGGTCTCCAGTAACTCGAACGTCCAGTCGGGTCCATCGCTTAAACGGGTGGTGTCCCTGTTCATGGAGTCAATCGTAGCCATTAGCGCGCCCTCGTTGTTGTTGGTTTTCTCTGAACGGAAAACCTCTAAACAAGCATAGAACACCGGATGGCAAACTGTATCGTCAGACAATTTCTTTTCTTCGCGATTTCCCCATCTCAAAGCCGTTTTTTGCGCTTATTTACAGAATTTAATGCTGGGTAAAAATAAAGCGCAGCATGAGATCGTAAATCTCGCAGCGCAGGGCTGGTGCGGTTTGCTGTGAGTTAAGTCACCATAAATAAAGCGTATGTTGAATAATATTTTCAACTGAGTTATCAATTTGTAATTAGATGATTGTTCTTTAACTGTTACGGAGTCGCTATGCGTGTCGTCATACTGGGAAGTGGAGTGGTTGGGGTAGCCAGCGCGTGGTATTTGAGTCAGGCGGGTCATGAGGTGACGGTTATCGACCGTCAGCCCGGTCCGGCAGAGGAGACCAGCGCGGCCAACGCCGGGCAGATTTCTCCCGGCTATGCGGCGCCCTGGGCGGCGCCGGGGGTGCCGCTGAAGGCGATCAAATGGATGTTTCAGCGCCATGCGCCGCTGGCGATCGGTCTTGACGGCACGTCGTTCCAGCTGAAGTGGATGTGGCAGATGCTGCGTAACTGCGACACCCGCCACTATATGGAGAACAAAGGCCGTATGGTGCGCCTGGCGGAGTACAGCCGCGACTGCCTGAAAGCGCTGCGCGACACCACCGGCATTCAGTATGAAGGGCGTCAGGGCGGGACGCTGCAGCTGTTCCGGACCGCCAAACAGTATGAAAATGCCACCCGCGACATCGCGGTGCTGGAAGACGCCGGCGTGCCGTACCAGCTGCTGGAAGCGAAGCGGCTGGCGGAGGTGGAGCCGGCGCTGGCGGAAGTCAGCCATAAACTGACCGGCGGCCTGCGCCTGCCCAATGATGAAACCGGCGACTGCCAGCTGTTTACCACCCGTCTGGCGGCAATGGCGGAACAGGCCGGGGTCACTTTCCGCTTCAACACCGCAGTGGACGCCCTGCTACAGGAGGGCGATCGCATTGCCGGGGTGAAATGCGGCGATGAGATTATCAAGGGCGATGCCTATGTGATGGCCTTCGGCTCCTACTCAACGGCGATGCTTAAAGGGCTGGTGGATATACCGGTCTATCCCCTGAAAGGCTACTCATTGACCATTCCGATTGCCCAGGAGGACGGCGCGCCGGTTTCCACTATCCTTGATGAAACATACAAAATCGCTATTACCCGCTTCGATCAGCGCATTCGCGTCGGCGGCATGGCCGAGATCGTCGGTTTTAACAAAGCGCTGCTGCAGCCGCGTCGCGAAACCCTGGAGATGGTGGTGCGCGATCTGTTCCCGCGCGGCGGCCACGTGGAGCAGGCGACGTTCTGGACTGGCCTGCGGCCGATGACGCCGGACGGCACGCCGGTGGTCGGCCGCACGGCGTATAAAAATCTGTGGCTCAACACCGGCCACGGCACGCTTGGCTGGACCATGGCCTGCGGCTCCGGGCAGCTTATCAGCGATCTGATCTCCGGGCGCACGCCGGCGATCCCTTACGACGATCTGGCGGTCGCCCGCTACAGCCCCGGGTTCACCCCGGCGCGTCCGCAGCATCTGCATGGCGCACACAACTAAGGAGCTTGCATGACCCGTCCGGTATTGGCCAGCATCGACCTGCTGGCCTTGCGGCAGAATTTACAGATAGTGCGTCGCGCGGCCCCTGGGTCGCGCCTGTGGGCGGTGGTCAAGGCCAACGCCTACGGCCACGGCGTGGCGCGCGTATGGAGTGCGTTAAGCGGGGCGGATGGTTTCGCCTTGCTCAACCTGGAAGAGGCGATCCTGCTGCGCGAGCAGGGCTGGAAAGGTCCGATCCTGCTGCTGGAGGGCTTCTTCCATGCCGATGAGCTGGCGTTGCTCGATCAATATCGCTTAACCACCAGCGTCCACAGCAACTGGCAGATTAAGGCGCTGCAGCAGGCGAAGCTGCGCGCGCCGCTGGATATCTATCTCAAGGTGAACAGCGGTATGAACCGGCTGGGCTTTATGCCGGAGCGGGTGCATACCGTCTGGCAGCAGCTGCGGGCGATAAGCAACGTCGGCGAAATGACGCTGATGTCGCACTTCGCGGAGGCGGAGAACCCGCAGGGGATTGTCGAGCCGATGAGCCGTATCGAACAGGCGGCGGAGGGGCTGGATTGCCCGCGCTCGCTGGCCAACTCGGCGGCGACCCTCTGGCATCCGGAAGCGCATTTTGACTGGGTGCGTCCGGGCATCGTGTTGTATGGCGCGTCGCCTTCCGGGCAGTGGCAGGACATCGCGAACACCGGGCTGAAGCCGGTCATGACGCTGCGCAGCGAAATCATCGGCGTGCAGAACCTGCGCCCCGGCGAGGCGATTGGCTATGGCGGCCTGTACCGCACCAGCCAGGAGCAGCGGATCGGCATCGTCGCCTGCGGCTATGCCGATGGCTATCCGCGGGTGGCGCCGAGCGGCACGCCGGTGCTGGTGGATGGCGTACGCACCACTACCGTTGGACGCGTATCGATGGATATGCTGGCGGTCGATTTAACGCCTTGTCCGCAGGCCGGGATCGGCGCGCCGGTCGAGCTGTGGGGCAAAGAGATTAAAATCGACGACGTGGCGGCCAGCAGCGGCACCGTCGGCTATGAGCTGATGTGCGCCCTGGCGCCGCGGGTGCCGGTTGTGACCCTGTAACCTATTCCGGGGCGGATCACTCCGCCTCGTCTTCCGCGACCCGCACCCCAACCTTCAGCACGTGATCGTTCTCTTTTTCTGCCACCGTCCACACCATCCCGGCGAACTCCACCTGGTCGCCTACCACCGGCGCGGCGCCCAACAGCTGCTGCACCACTTCCCCGAGCGACTGCTGATGCTCGCGGAACTCCTCTCCGCCATCGAGGCCGTAGATTTGCGCCACATCGGCGAAGCGGGCCTCGGCATCAAGAATAAAGTCGCCGAAAAAGCGCTGATCGAGCGCCACCGGCGGCGACTGGCTGAACATTTTGCCCAGCGCCGGCAGGTCGTGCTCCCGACCAATGACGCACAGGATATCGCCTTCCCGCAGGCGGGTGCTGCCGGTGGGGTGCAGCAGGGCATTGTTGCGAAACAGTGCCGCAATCCGCGTCTCCGGCGGCATATGCAGATCGCGCAGCGCCGCGCCGATGCACCACTTATCGGCGCCCAGCTGATAGACAAACTGCTCCCACGGGTTTTCCGGGTGAATATCCAGCCCGACGCGGGAGATGGGCCAGCTGATGGGCGGCACCACCACTTTGGCTTTCTTCGCCGCCCACGACAGCGAAGTGCCCTGCAGCAGCAGCGACACCAGCACCACGAAGAAGGCGACATTGAAGAACAAGCGGGCGTTGTCCAGCCCGGCCATCATCGGGAACACCGCGAGAATGATGGGCACCGCGCCGCGCAGGCCAACCCAGCTGATAAACACCCGTTCGCGCAGGTTAAAGCCGCGAAACGGCAGCAGGCCGGCAAACACCGACAGCGGGCGGGCAATGAAAATCATCCACATCGACAGCAGCAGCGCCGGGATGGCGATCGGCAGCAGGTCGGAGGGCGTCACCAGCAGGCCCAGCACCAGGAACATGGCGATCTGCGCCAGCCACGCCAGGCCGTCGAAGTTCTGCAGGATACCGTGTCGGTTGCGGATCGGCCGGTTGCCCAGCAGAAAGCCGCAGAGATAGACGGCAAGGATACCGCTGCCGTCGAGGGAGGTGGTGACGGCAAAAATCATGATCCCGCCGCTCAGCGCCAGCAGTGGATAGAGCCCGGCGGGCAGCACGATACGGTTGATCATCTGCAGCAGCAGGTAGCCGCCGCCGAGGCCGATGGCGATCCCGAGACCAAACTGCTGGATGATATGCACGGCGAACATCCAGCTGAGGCCGGTCTGGTGCTGCTGGATCATTTCGATCAGGGTGATGGTCAGGAAGACGGCCATCGGGTCGTTACTGCCTGACTCAATCTCCAGCGTTGAGCCGACGCGCTCGTTGAGCCCCTTGCCGCCGAGCAGCGAGAAAACCGCCGCAGCGTCGGTGGAGCCGACAATGGCGCCGATCAGCAGGCCTTCGATCATATCCAGCTTGAACAGCCAGGCCGCCATCATCCCGGTCAGCGCCGAGGTGATCAGTACCCCGACCGTCGCCAGCGACAGCGCAGGCCACAGTGCGACACGAAAGGAGCTGGCCTGGGTGCGCATCCCGCCGTCCAGCAGGATCACCGCCAGTGCCAGGTTACTCACCATATAGGCGAAGGGGTAGTTGTCGAAGGGGATGCCACCGATGCCGTCAATGCCTGCCAGCATCCCGATGGCCAGAAAGATGACCAGAATCGGGATGCCAAGGCGCGAAGAAAAGGAGCTCAATAAGATACTGCAGGTTACTAAAACAGAACCCAGAATAAACAGACTAATGACCGCAGCGGCGTCCAATGTTCACGTACTCCCTGACTGGCGTGAAAAAATGGCTAAAAGTGACACTATTTTAACAATTCGCAGGGGATCCGCCTATGCGTCCGGGAAATTTATTCTGTCAGCACCGGGTGGCCGCTGATCGTCAGAGTGGTCGTGGCCGCCTGATTCACCAGTCGCGCGCGGGCGCCCAGCGGCAGGGTCACCGTGCGCTGCTCGTGGCCAAACTCCAGTCCGCTAATCAACGGCAGGGAGAGCTGCTGGCGCAGGTAATCAAAGACCTGCGGCAAATCGTACCCCGCGTCATAGTCGTTTGGCGCGCTGCCGGTGAAGCTGCCGAAGATCACCGCTTTCTGCGCCGCCAGCACGCCGCTGTGCAACAGCTGAAGCAGCATGCGCTCGACGCGGAACGGGTGCTCGTTGATATCCTCCACCACCAGGATGCCGTCGCGGATCGCCGGTAGCCACGGCGTGCCGATAAGCGAGGTCAGCATCGCCAGATTTCCTCCCCACAGGGTGCCTTCCACCTGGCAGTTCGGCCCTTCGCCCGGCCATTCGAGGGTAAATTCCGCCTGGCGTAGCGCCTGCCAGAAATGGTGCTCGGTAAACGGATCGAGGGTCTCCGCGCCGAAGTTGCCCGCGAGCATTGGCCCGCTGAAGGTGATGACGTTGCCCGTAGCCAGCAGGCCCGACTGGATAGCAGTGAAATCGCTGTGGCCGCAAATCAGCAGCGGGTCGCGCTGCTGGCGGGCAATCAGTCCCTGCCAGTCGATATGCGGCAGCAGGCGACTGGCGCCGTAGCCGCCGCGCACCGCGAGGACGATACGGTTGCGCCCGGGCAGCTGGGCCAGCTGGTTAATATCGGCCAGGCGTTCCTGTTCAGTCCCGGCGAAACGCTGCTGCCGGCGGGGAATGACCTGCTGGTGGGCCACCTCATGTCCGGCCTGCTGCAGACGCTCGACGCCGCGGGCTGCCGCCTGCTGGTTGATGCAATAACCCGATGGCGCGACCAGATAAAACTGAGACATGATAATTCCTTGCTATGAATGAAAGGGTTATGATGCCGCCTGGAATGGCGATTGTCATCTCCAGGTGGCTAACTTCAGTCCGCACCCGTCATCCTTCAGGTTGTCGGCCGGCGGGGGACGTACCGCTGCCGTCGTTCTGCAGCATGATGGCGTTTGGGTAGATAAGGATAGATGTGTGAAATTGAGATGGTTGCTTATTTTAGTCGTTTTTCTGGCCGGTTGTAGTTCGAAACATGATTACACCAATCCACCGTGGAACCCCGAGGTCCCGGTGAAGCGGGCGATGCAGTGGATGCCGATCAGTGAAAAAGCCGGCGCCGCCTGGGGCGTGGACCCGCAGCTGATCACGGCGATCATCGCCATCGAGTCGGGCGGTAACCCTGCGGTGGTGAGTAAATCCGGCGCCGTCGGGCTGATGCAGCTCAAGCCGTCGCCCTCCGGACGCGATGTCTATCGGCGGATGGGGTGGCGCGGCGAGCCGTCGGTCAGTGAGCTGAAAAACCCGGAACGTAATATCTCGATGGGGGCCGCCTATCTGAGCATTCTGGAGAACGGTCCGCTGGCGGGGATCAAAGACCCGCAGGTGATGCGCTACGCGGTGGTGGTCTCCTATGCCAACGGTGCCGGCGCCCTGCTGCGCACCTTCTCGTCGGATCGCCAGGACGCCATCGATGAGATTAACGATCTCGACGCCGATGAGTTCTTCGAGCATGTGGTGAAAAAACACCCGGCACCGCAGGCGCCGCGCTATATCTGGAAACTGCAGAAAGCGCTGGACGCCATGTAGGCCTACGCTCACCCCGCTGACCTGGCGGGGTGAGTGCTTCTCACTCGCCTAATCCTCGGTACGCAGCGAGGAGATAGCGCTCATCGGCGCAATGAGCGTTTTATAGTCCCGGTAGCGCTCGGGAAGGGATCCTGGGCCGTTCACCGCCACGCAGAGCATGGCTGTCGCGTCATCTTCCTGATCGCCTTTCAGCGCTAACGCTTCTCGTAACGCATCGATGCAGGCATGGGCGTCATGATGTGAGATGCCGCAGATATCGAGACGAATGGTTTTGCTAATGGCTTCTATCCATAACCCGCCCCACAAAACGCAACCCGTGGGCATGAGCAGGCAACTAAAGATGCTGTACGCGGTGAAGTCGAGCCAGATAAAGGTCTTACTGAAAACGATAATGCCGAGGGCGAGCGAAGGGATGCTGATGGCCAGCATATTACACCCGCGGCGCAGCGGACTTAAGGCTAAGCCCGCGCTCGCTATCTGTTCCTGCCAGAGGTTACGTCCGGCAATACTCAGGCTGCAGGGCAGATCTTCATGACACGGCTTTCGCACCTCAAAATGGTCAAACAGTATTCTTTCAATGACGTTCATTTCCTGGTTTGCATAGCGTCCGTTGGCCAAAACCTGCCCGGCCTCCGGGATCCACAGATACTTTTTACTGAGTAAGCTGAACATCGCCAGCTGGATCACCCGGGTCCCTTCTCCGGTCAGCCAGGCCAGCAGCCATGGACTGACCTCCGTCGCGTGCGGCTGGGGCTGAGCCGCTGGCCGTGTCACGACGATCGTCGTACCGATAGCAATATAGATACCCGGGACGATAAACATAAATCCGCCAAGAAACAGCAGTGGATGCAGATGCATCATAAAATTCCACATACTGTCCCCTCGTTAATCCAGGCGCTGCAGACAAAAGGGATACTGAATAAGGTTGATGATTTTTACATATTCAGCAAATCTTTCGGGAAGCAGGGTGGTTGTACCAATCGCCACGCAATAATCGGCGTTTTCATCGGTCAGGGTATCTGCGTCAGCAATAAGCGTCTCTTTCAGGGTATCAATATAGTGGTGAAGAATATTAATAGCGATCCCCTCCCGGTCGAGCCGGGTGGCATTTAAGGTGATGCATAATAGCCACAGCCACCACAGTCCGGAAACCATAAACATCACCAGCCAGCTCAATACGCTGGAGTGAATTATCGCCTGATGATCAAATAGTGTTTTCCAGACGAGCACAGCGATTAACAGCAGGGAGGGGGCGGCAATCACTATCATGTTCCACGTTTGGTGCGTTGGGCTTAGCCGTAGCCCACTGCAGTGGGGATCGGTAGCCCAGTGGTTTTGTTCAGCGACGTGCAGAGAAAGCGGGAGATCCTGGTGACAGGATTTTGGCGTAGCGAAATGGTCAAACAGTATTTTTTCCACGCAGGTCATTTTGCATTCGGCATACTGCTGATTGGCGCAGAGCTGAATATCTTCAGCAGAATGGATGAGGGTGACATAGTTTTTTCTTAACAGCCGGAACATGGCCAGCTGAATGACGCGGGTGGCGCGATGACGTAGCCAGGCTAAAAAAGAGGGGGAGATAGAATAGGGCGCCGGGACGGCGGTGGTATTTCCAGCAGGGCGGGTCTTCGCAATAATGATATTCAGCAGAATATATATCACTGTGGTGGATAATACATAATAACCCATAAATGATAACGGATGTAAATTGGCAATATAGCTAATGACGGGGTTCACTTTTATTCCTTGTGAGCGCTATAACCGGTTTGCGCCAGCATAGTAAGCTTTCTCATCCGCGGGGGGCAAGTGAAATAATGGGGTGGCATTTTTAAGTTAATTTCAGCAATAAAAGCGAGATAAAAGTCTTCATGAAAGCCTCCGCCGTCATGGCCGGAGGCTTATATTGCTGCGGTCAGTTAAAAGTCGTAGCCCACGGTGGCCATGACGCTGCGCTCTGATCCCCAGTAGCAGTTGCCGGTGCCGTAGCAGCCGGAAATATACTCGCGGTCGCCGATATTGTTGGCGTTAACCTGCACATAAGCGCCTTTCAGCGTTGGCGACCAGACACCGAGGTCGGCCCGCATCATGGCATCCATCAGCGTGACCGACGGCAGCCGCGCGGTGTTGGCATCATCCGCCCACTGTTTGCCGATGTAGCGGACGCCAGCGCCCACCGAGATCCCCGCCGGGAACTGATAGCGCGCCCAGAAGGAGGCCATCTGATCCGGGGTCAGCTGCGGCGTGTTGTTGTCGGTACCGTCCCTGGTGTCCTGGAAGCGCAGACGATTCCAGGTATACGAGGCGATAGTACTCAGCTGCGGGGTGATCTGGTGGTGTGCTTCCAGCTCAACGCCCTGGGAATGGACCTTACCCGCCGGAATATAGGTGGCGGTGGCGATGTTCGGGTCGCGGGTGGCGACATCCTTTTGCGTCAGGTCGTAAATTGCAATGCTATAGAGGTCGCGGCTGCCCGGCGGCTGGAACTTCAGACCGGCTTCGACCTGTTCGGCGGTGGTCGGTTTCAGCGGTTTGCCGTCCGCGCCCGGCAGCATCGCCGGGGTGATCGCCTGGCTGTAGCTCAGATAAGGCGAAAGGCCATTATCCAGGGCGTACAACAGCGAGGCGCGGCCGCTGATATGGTCGTCTGAACGGCGGTTTGAGGTCCCCTGGGTATCGCTGACCTGCTGGGAAACGATGCGGTCGTAGCGTGCGGAAACATCCACATGCCAGCGGTTCCAGACCATCTCATCCTGCAGATACAGCCCGGTCTGGTAGTAGCGGCGATGATTGTCATCGCTGTAGGTGACGGTATGCCCGGTCTGCGCGGTATAGCCGGTAAACGGGTTTAGCGGCGCCGCACCGCCGGCGCCGGTCCACAGATCGTTGCGGAAGCGATGATATTCGGCGCCGAGGATCAGGGTATGCGCCAGGTCGCCAGTATTGAAATCGGCGCGCAGGCGGTTATCGGTCGACCAGCCGTCCAGCGAACCGCGCGAACCGCTGTAGCCGCGGGCCAGCATGTCGCTGTCATCTATCCAGCCGACCTGGTAGACCTGATCGAGGGAGACGTTGGTGTGGGTGTAGCTCCCGGCGGAATAGACCGACCAGACGTCGGTGAACTGGTGGTCAAACTCATAGCTGTAGATCTGCTGGCGGCGCTGATAGCCATCTCCCGGATCGCCCTCGTTGGTGCTGGGGGAGAGCTTACGACCATTATGTGCGTAGCGGGTGCCGTCCAGCGGCAAAGAGCCGTGGTAGCCGCCGGAAGGATCTTTTTGCAGATAGGCGCGCAGCAGCAGCGAGGTGTCGCTGTCCGGCTGCCACAGCAGGGAAGGCGAAATCGCGTAGCGCTCTTCGCGGGTATGGTCATACTGCGTGTCGCTGCTGCGGGTCATCCCGATCAGCCGCCATGCCCACTGCTCGTTGATGGCGTCGGTGTAATCGAAGGCCGCGCCTTTGGTATTTTGCGTACCGCCGGTCAGGCGGACGTGGCCCTGCTGGCTAAACTGCGGGCGTTTGGAGGTCAGGTTGACCACGCCGCCCGGCACGCTCTGCCCGTAGAGCGCGGAGGAGGGGCCGCGGATCACATCGACGCGTTCGATAAACCACGGGTCGATTTGCACAACGTTATGACTGCCGCCGTCGCTCATCAGGCGCATACCGTCGAGGAACAGGTTATCGACGTCGCCGCCGTGGTAGCCGCGCAGGGAGATAGCGTCGAACCGGGTCGCGCCGCCGCCGAAGCTGGAGTAGACCCCCGGGGGATATTCCAGCGCCTGGCTGATGGTATTCGCCCCCTGGTCCGCCATCTGCTGGCGGGTGACCACCGACACCGACTGGGCGGTGGTGATTAACGGCTGGTCGGTTTTCGTCGCCCCGAGCGAAGTGCTGGCGCTGTAGCCTTCAGTCGGCGCGCTGGCGGACGCCGGCGGGCTGGCAGTGACCACCACGGTCTCTTCAGCTTGCGCGGTGAGGGGAAGGGCGACCACGAGGGCGTACAGCAGCCTCGGGCGTTTTCGGGAAATAGCCACGTTCATAAGATCATCCTGAACCAACGCGGTCTGGTACTCCTGTACGCCGCCGCGGGAAAAACGAATCTGTCATTGTTCGTTAAAAAGTAATGCGAATTATTATTGTTTGTATTTATGTGATCAAGCGAAAGGTGACCGGTTCAGGGCGATGGGGGGAGTGACGTGCTTCACGCGGGCCGCAGAGCGGGGCTGCACGGGGACGTTGTCAGCAGGGAGATAACTCCCCCTACTGATTTTGGTAGGGGGAGGGACGGGCCGGAAAAGCGTCAGGCGCCGGTTTTTTGCGCTGCCGCCGGTGCGGGGTCGTTGGCGGCTGGCTTGCTCTGCGCGGAAGGGGCCGCCGCCGGGCGCGTGGCGGGCAGGGCATCGCAGGGTTTCTCCTGCGGGCAGATCAGATCCAGCATCTTCAGGGTGACACCGTTGGTCCAGCCAAAGCCATCCTGTAGCGGATATTCGCCACCGCCGCCGCCGGTCCCGGTCGAGCTTACGTCATACTTCTCCACCAGCTTTTGCTTGCTGTCATAGGTATGCTGAACGTTGCTCAGGAAGCGCCAGCTGACCTCCATGGCGATCTTTTGTTGGCCGTAGTTTTGCAGGCCCTCGACCGCCACCCACTGCAGCGGCGCCCAGCCGTTCGGGGCGTCCCACTGCTGGCCGCTGTTGACGGTGGTGGTGGTCAGCCCGCCGGGTTTGAGCAGCCGCGACTCAGCGGCGGCGGCCACTTTCGTCGCCCGCTCGCGTGACGCCGCATTGACGTACAGCGGGAACAGCGCCGCCGCGGTCAGCTGATTGCGCACCTTGCGGGTTTTCAGATCGTAATCGGCGTACCATCCCTCTTTATCATTCCACAGATATTTCTCGATGGCCTGCTGGCGGGCATTAGCCAGCGCATCGTACTGCGTAGCGCCGGCGCTGTCCCCGGATGCCTTGCTGGCGCGGGCGAGGGTTTTCT
>ENA-OWPP01002103-OWPP01002103.1-human-gut-metagenome-genome-assembly--contig:-NODE-2103-length-14464-cov-4.034631_pt1 | contig 14464 bp, 11 predicted proteins | sample MGYA00248265_ERZ651848 | MGnify/ENA primary metagenome ERZ651848 (study PRJEB26924, sample SAMEA4378233) | human gut metagenome | biome: human gut; feature: human-associated habitat; material: faeces... | reverse complement strand
AAACCGTAACGTCGCTTACCGTCGATATGGAGCTGGCTGCCGCGAGGGGATCTCGCCGCTCAGCGCCACCACATCGTCATGATGAATCCGACCATAATGATCGCGAAGGCGATTGCCAGGTTCCAAGCGCCGATACCCGGGATCGGCCACGTGCCGTTCGGCGACAGGTAGTAGACCACGGCCCAGATCAGGCCGATGATCATCAGCGCGCAGAACAGCGGGACGAACCAGCGCGGGTTCGACTTGGTGCCCTTGATGGTCTCCTCGACGCGGCGCGTGTTCTCCGCCTGCCGCGACATCATGCGCTGCATCTGCGGGGTCATCTCTGACTTGTCGGCGGTGGCGTTGAGCACCGCCTGCACCTTGTCCATGGAGACGCCGTAATCGTCATCGGCCTCGTCGGTCTCGTTGGTGTCCGTGTCCTTGACGTCGGCGTCGGTCTCGGCCTGCCAGTCCTTCTGGTCTTCCGAGTCGGTTTCGTGCAGCTCTGTGTCAGCCATAAGCGTAGTCTCCATTCAATAGGCTAAAAAATCATAATAGCGGTTACACTCGAAAGTTGAACACACTGGGAGGAATCATGGCCAGACATACCAGCAGGCACGCCGCCCGGCGCACGTGGCTCGGCGGCTTCGCGGTGTGCCTGATCGTGGCTTTTTCCGGGTATCTACTGGTGACGAACGTGCGTGTGAACCGCACGGCAACGGTCACTTCCGACACGGCGGACCTGGTGGAGCAGCGCGTGGAGCATGTCGACCAGCTGCAGAAGGACATCACCGACCTGAGCGCGCAGATCAACACGCTGAAGGATTTCGCCAACAACAGTGGCTCCTCCGAGCAGCCCTCGGGCACGAGCGACCCCAAGCCCAGCGACACCGAGGACGCGGGCTCCGGCACCATACTGCCGGCGGTGCACGGTCCCGGCATCACCGTGACCCTGAACGACTCCCCGTTGTGGGAGAACATGGTGGACAGCTCGGGCTCGGCCGCGAACATCAACGATTACGTCGTGCATCAGGAGGACGTGGAGGCTGTTGTCAACGCCCTGTGGGCGGGCGGCGCGGAGTCGATGATGATCATGGACCAGCGCGTGTTGTTCAATTCCGCAGTGATCTGCCAAGGAAATGTGCTTCTATTGCAGGGCAAGAAATACTCGCCGCCGTTCACCGTGTCGGCGGTCGGCCCCACAGATGCCATGATTCGGGCTTTGGACGACTCGAACGCGGTCAAGTTGTATAAAGAGTATGTCAGCGCATTCGGATTGGGCTGGAAAGTGGAAAAAAAGGACGATCTCGTGTTCGGGCAGTCTGCGGCGACGCTGCAGCCGTTGCGGTATGCGTCCGTGGTCAAGGACGGGAGCGAGGAATGAAGCATTCGCGCAACTCTCAACAGATTCAAGGCGATTTTCAGGATTTCGAGGCGCCTGCCCCTGCTGAACCGGAGTACGCCGGGGAAGTGACCATGGCGCTGCCTCCGGTGCCGATGCCCGATCCGAACGCCCGGCGCGGCCTCGCGCAGCCGGCGGCCAAGCGCAGCGTTCTGTGGTCGGTGCTGGGGATCCTCGGCGAGGTGCTGATGACGCTGGCGGCCGTCTGCGCGCTGTACGTGGTATGGCAGATGTGGTGGACCGGCGTCCAGTCCGAGCACACGCAGGTCGAGACCCGCCAGTCGGCGTCATGGTCCGATCCGGCCGGCGGCGACAGCTCGAAGGTCGCCAAGGCGCAAAGCGGCGACGTGCCGGTCCAGCCGACGAGCGCAAGCGATGGCGAGCTCATCGCGCAGGTGTACGTGCCCCGGTTCGGCCAGGGGTGGGTGCGTAACGTGGTCGAAGGCACGGACGAGGCCGAATTGTCGCTGCATGGTCTGGGACATTATCCGTCCACGCAGATGCCCGGTTCAGTCGGCAATTTCGCGGTCGCCGGCCACCGCAACGGCTACGGTCGGCCGCTGGGAGACGTCGACCTGCTGCAGGAGGGCGACGCGATCATCGTGCGTACCAAGGACTACTGGTACGTGTACAAGTACACGACACACAAGATCGTCACCCCGGAGCACTCCGAGGTCATCGCCGCTAACCCGGAGGATCTCAACACGCCTCCCAGCAAGCGCATGATCACACTGACCACGTGCGAGCCGAAATACACCACGGCCACGCATCGTTGGATCAGCTACGGCGAGCTGAGCTATTGGGCCAAGGTCTCGGATGGCGTGCCGCAGGAGCTCGCCACGTCGTCGAATTCGGCGAAGGTGGCGTTCTCCAGCAGCAACACGAGCCAGTCGTTCGTGTCCAAGCTGGGCACGCTGCAGCCCATCGTGCTGTGGGCGCTGGTGGCGTACCTGGTGCTGTACATCGCGGCCCTGGTGGCCTGGCGGTACCCGGTGCTGCGCGAGATTCGCGCCGGCAAGCGCCGCCGTCCGGACACGAGCATCTACGGATGGCTGCTGCGTCACCAGCCCGGTCCGCTGGTAATCAGGTGGGCGCTGCTGATACTGCTGCTGTTCATCGTCAGCGTGGCGCTGATTCAGTGGGCGTGCCCATGGGCGGCAAGCAACATCCCCATCCTGCAAAGCATGTCGAATTACGCGGTCGATTAGCGGCATGGCCGGTTGGCGGCGATAATGGGAACGTATGGGATGGCGGTCGGCGCTCGCCGGTGCCATCCCATAATCAGAACGAGACGAGGAGCGTCATGACGGATTCGGCACGTATTGTGGTGGTGGACAATTACGATTCGTTCGTATACACCATCGTTGGATATCTGAAAACCTTGGGAGCGACGGTCGATGTGGTGCGCAACGACGCAATAGACCCCTCAGATGCCTCTGTGCTGGACGAATATGACGGTGTGCTTATTTCCCCCGGTCCGGGCGCTCCGGCGGATTCTGGGGCCAGCGAGGACGTTATTCGGCTATGTGCCAAGCTCGGCAAGCCCATGTTCGGTGTGTGCCTCGGCCTGCAGGCGCTCGCCGAGGTGTTCGGCTGCACGGTCAGCCACGCGCCCACCATAATGCACGGCAAAACCAGTCTCGTCGAGCATATCGATGATGAGATCTTCGCCGGCGTCGCCAATCCGATGACCGCGACCCGATATCATTCGCTGGCCGTCGAGCCCGACACCGTGCCTGATGACCTGGCCGTGACGGCGTGGACGAAGGATGACCATATCGTTCAGGGCATCAAGCACCGGTCGTTGCCGATGTATGCGGTGCAGTTCCATCCTGAATCGGTGATGACGCAGGACGGCTACCGGCTGCTCGCCAACTGGCTCGCCGTCTGCGGGCAGACCAACGCCGTGGCCAAGTCCATCGGTCTGCAGCCCAAGGTCAACCGCTGACACGCACGTGTGTGTGGCGCCGCGCGTGACGCGTGACGCGCATGACAACGATGATGGCCCGTGGCATGAGGAATGCCACGGGCCATCATGTGTTCTGGGCCGATGTGTGTAGACCGCGCGGCTGGGCCGCCCGTCTGGCCGATCGACCCGCCGCGATTGCCGGTTGCGCTTACCGGCCGTCAGGCGGCCGATCGGTCACACCGCAATGGCAACCACGGCCATTCCCGGCGGTTCAGTTCCCACCTGTCGTCGTGCCGCCGCTGCCGTTGTTGTCGGGATCCTCGGTGGTGGGCTTCTTGGCGGTGACCGAGATGGTGCTGCCCTTGTCGACCTGCGTGCCGGTCGCGGGATCCTGCGTCTCGATGACCGCATCATCGGTCGCGTCGCCGGTGACCTTCAGCGTGAAGTCGCTGCCCAGCGTGGCCTTGGCCTCGGCGATCGTGTTGCCGAGGAGATTGGGCACGCTGACCTGCGGCTTGCCGGTGGACACGTAGACCGTGATCTGCGAGCCCTGCAGCACCAGTTCTCCGGAACCGGGGCTGACTCGCGTCACCGAGCCCTTCTCCACCTTGTCCGAGGCCTCCTGCTCGACGACCGGCAGGAACTTCATGGACGAGAGCTTGTCCAGCACCGTGTCCTTGGGCTGGCCGACCAGACCGTCCGGCACCTTGGTCATGCCCGAGGAGATGTACAGCGTGATCGTCGTGCCCTTGGGCTGCGACGTGCCGGAGGCCGGGTCGGTGCTCACGACCTTGTCCTTCTCGATGGTGGCGCTGTCGGCGGTCTTCGTGACGGACGACACCTTGAAGCCCCGTTTCTCCAGCGCGTTGCGCGCATCTTCCTGGGTGTAGTCGCTCAGGTCGGGCACGGTCACCGACTTGGGGCCTACGGAGAACCAGACCTTCACGTCCGAGCCCTTGACGGCCTGAGTGTCGCCCTTGGGGGACTGCTTGGTGAATGTGCCGGCGGGTTCACCGGAATCCGAATCCTGCATCTCCACGAAGTTGAACCCGGCCGAGGTGACCTTCTCCTTCGCCTGCGCCTTGGTCATCGTTGCCGTGATGGTGGGCACGGTGCCCATCTCCGTGGCGGATTTGCGGCTCATGGTGTAGATCACGCCGAAGATGATCGCCAGCAGCACCACGCCGCTGATGATCGACGCGATGATGATCTTCTTCTTGCGCTTCTGCCTGGCCGCCTCCGCGCGTTGTTCGGCGCGAGACTTGACCGCCAGGGCCTCGTTCGGGTTCTGCGCCGGAGACACCATCTCGAACTGGCCGGTCGCCGGGTTGTACGCCTGCGTGGGCCGACAGCACTCATCGGCACGGTAGCACCGCCGTCCTGCTGCTCCGCGGCCTTGCGGGCCTTCACGTTGGCCAGATCGGTCAGCGGGTTGAACGCCGCCGCGACCGGCACGCCGCCGTTCATGAACGTCAGGATATCGTTCTTGAATTCGGCCGCCGTCGCGTAACGGTTCTGCCGATCCTTCGCCATCGCCTTCGCGCAGATCGAATCCCACATGCGCGGCAGGCCGGGCACGAGCGTGCTGGGCGGCGTCGCCACCTCCGACACGTGCTGATAGGCGATCGCCACAGCCGAGTCGCCGGTGAACGGCGGGCGGCCGGTGAGCATCTCATACAGCACGCAGCCGGCCGAGTACAGGTCGGAGCGCATGTCGACGGTCTCGCCACGAGCCTGCTCGGGCGAGAGGTACTGCGCGGTGCCGACCACGCCCTGGGACTGGGTCATCGTCGCAGCGGAGTCGTCGAGCGCGCGGGCGATGCCGAAGTCCATGACCTTGACCACGCCCTGCTCGGAAATCATGATGTTGCCGGGCTTGATGTCGCGGTGGACGATGCCCATGTGATGCGAGTATTCGAGCGCGTTGAGCACGCCGAGCATCACCTGTTCGGCGTCTCGCTGGCTGAGCGGGCCGTTCGCCTTGATCACGTCACGCAGCGTCTGGCCCTTGACGAACTCCATCACCAGGTACGGCAGCCGCTCCGTGCCGCCGCTGTCGGTCATCACGGTCTCCTCGCCGGAGTCGTAGATGTTGACGATGTTCGGGTTGTTCATCTGCGCCACGGAGTGCGCTTCGCGGCGGAATCGGGACAGGAAGATCTTGTCGTTGGCCAGGTCGGCGCGCATGATCTTGATCGCCACCGTACGTCCCAGGCGCGTGTCCAATGCCACGCGCACTTCGGCCATGCCTCCACGCCCTACAAGTTGGCCGAGCTGATAGCGGCCGTTCGCCAGCGATGCCGGCATATTGCTGCTCATAGCTATTCCTCTCGATTCTTCGGGTCGGTCGTCGCCGTATGCCCGCCAAATTGGTTACGGTTCATGGTGATCAGCGTCGCCGTGTGCGGTGTGCTGGATACGCGGCGGGGCATGCGCCCGCCAAGTCCCATGATGGTCTCATCCATCTGCGCGGTCTCCTGATCGAGCAGACGTCGTTCTATGCGCGACAGCGTGCGCGAAACGGTCAGCGCGTCCTTCGGACGGTCAAGCGGATCCTTGGACAGCATCGACATGACGAACTGCCGAAGCTGCACATCTATGGAATCCGGCAGCGGGGGCACCGGGTCGTTGACGTGTGCGGCGGCGATGTCGACCGGCGTGGTGCCGGTGAACGGCCGATGCCCGCACAGCCCCTCGTACGCGACGACGCCCAGCGAGTAGATGTCGGATTGTGGCGTGGCCTGTTTGCCTTGCGCCTGCTCGGGGGAGATGTACTGCGCGGTGCCGACGACCATGCCATCCTGCGTGATCTGCTCCTGGTTCGTGGAGTAGGAGACGCCGAAATCGGTGATTTTCACCTCGCCCGTAGTGGAGACCATGATGTTGGCCGGCTTGACGTCACGATGAATCACGCCGTGCGAGTGGGCCACGAATAGGCCTCGCGCGGTCTGAATCAGAATGGGCAGCAGTTCGATGGGATCCATCGCGCCCTTGCTATGGAACAGATCCGCCAACGATTTCGAGGGGACGTATTCCATAATCAGAAAGCCGATGCCGTCATGCTCGTAGTATTCGAACAACGCAGCGATGTTCGGGTGCGCCAGATTGGCGGAATTGTGCGCTTCCGCCCGCAGACGGTGCAGCTTGGCCTCGACGTTGCCCTGATCGTCGCGCAGCGCCTTGATGGCGACGGGACGGTTGAGCTGGATGTCGTGGCCTTTCCACACCTCTCCCATGCCGCCTTGCGCCAGTCGGCGATCCAGGCGGTAACGGCGGTGGATGAGTTGTCCTTCGACGAGTTTCATTGTTTCAGGGCCTCCTCCATCAGTGAACGCATGATCGGTCCGGCGGCTTCCACACCGTACTGATTGACATTATGGATAACAACGGAGACCGCGATCTTCGGGTTGTCGGCGGGGGCGAACCCGATAACCCATGCGTCGTTGGTTTGGTTGGAGCTGCCGATCTGCGCGGTTCCGGTCTTCGCCGCGACCTTGATGCCGCTCAGCTGCAGGCTGGGCGCGTCATGCTCGACCACCGACTGCATCATCTGGTTGAGCTTGGACGCCGTGCTGGAGCTGAACGCGGTGGACATCACTTCGGGCGTGGCTTCGGACAGCGTGCTCAGGTCGCTGGCCCGCACGTGGTCCACCAGCGTCGGCCTCATGAGCTTGCCGTCGTTCGCGATGGCCGCGGCGACCATCGCGTTCTGCAATGGCGTGGACAGCACGTCGCCCTGGCCGATGGACGCCAGCGCCACCTTGTCGTCGGACAGCGTGTCGGGGAACTTGGCGGCGACGGACTTCATCGGGCGCCCGGACGACGAGGTGCCGTCGATGGTGATCGAGCTTCCGTAGCCGAGCTTCTTCGCCTGCTCGGCGATCTTGTCCTGGCCGAGTTTCACGCCGAGCTGGGCGAACGCGGTGTTGGACGAGTATGTCAGCGCGTCCTGCAGCGTGATCTTGCCGTCGATGCCGTTCGCCGCGGTGGTGGTGTTGGTCAGGTTCGTCGAGGTTCCGGGCAGCGTATAGCTCGCTCCGGCGGGAATCTGCGTATCGGTGTCGTAGTCGCCGGATTCCAGCGCCGTCGCGGCGACGATGGTCTTGAACGTGGATCCGGGCGGGTACAGCTGCGAGGCCGCGCGGTTGATCATCGGGCTGTTGGCCTGCGCGGCGAGTTTCGAATAGTTCGCGGTGGCTTTCTTCGTGTCGTGCGTGGCGAGAGCGTTCGGATCGTAGCTGGGGGCGCTCGCCAGGGTCAGGATGCGGCCGGTCTTGACCTCGATGACCACTGCGGCGCCGTCGTTGCTGCCGAGCTGCTGGTAGGCGAGCTGCTGCAGCTTGGGATTGATGGATGTCTCGATGGACGCGCCCTTGTTCTCGACGCCGGTGAACAGCGATTTCAGCTGATCCCAGAACAGCGCGTCCGCCTTGCCGCTCAGCAGCTTGTTGCGGGATGATTCGATGCCGCGGTCGCCGCGCTGGGTGACCGAGAAGAAGCCGGTCACCGGGGCGTACACCGGCCCGTTCGTGTAGGAACGCTGGTATGAGAGCACGTCGTTGACCGGGGTCGACTGCGCGAGGATCGTCCCGTCGGACGCGAGTATGGCGCCTCGGGGAGCGCCGTATTCCTGATACAGCGCCCTTGCGTTGCGCGGGTCGGAGCTCAGCGAGTTGGCGCGGATGGCGGTGATGATCGTGGTGGACATGCCGAGTACCACGAACAAGGCGATGACGGCGGTGAACAGCTGCCTGAGGTATTTGTTCATCGCGCACCTGCCTCGATGATTTCCGTGGTCTGGTTGTTCGCCGCCGCGTGGCGGGGTTCCGGTGGCCGCTCGGCCTGCGGTTCGCGTTCGGGTGCGGACTCCTTGTCAGTGCGTTCCTTCAGCTCGCGGTCACGCAGCACCGCCAGCGCCTCGTATTGGAACGTGTCGGACAGTGTGTCCGGCTCCGGGCGGTTCGCCGCGTTCGAGATGATCATCAGCAGCGCGGCGAGCAGGTAGTTCGCGATCAGCGATGAGCCGCCGGCGGCCATGTACGGCATGGTCATGCCGGTCAGCGGGATTACCAGCGTGATGCCGCCAACCACGGTGAACACCTGGAAGGCCATCGTGAACACCAGTCCGGAGGCCAGCAGCTTGCCGAACCCGTCCTTGATCTTCATGGCGGTGATGAACCCGGACGCGATGATCAGCAGGTACAGCACCAGAACGGCCATCAGACCGGTCAAGCCCAGCTCCTCGCCGACCGACGAATAGATGAAGTCGGAATTCGCGAACGTGGTCAGACCCGGCTGCCCGTGACCCAGGCCGGTGCCGGTCATGCCGCCGGAGGCCATGCCGAAGATGCCCGTGACCAGCTGCCACGAGCCGCCTATGCGGTTGTACTGCTCGTCGCTGAACGGGTGCAGCCATGAGTCCACGCGCTGGCCGACGTGGCTGAACACGCTGGCCGCGGCGACCGCGCCCACGGCGAACGCGATGAAACCGATGACGATCCAGCTTCTGCGCCCGGTGGCCGCGTACAGCATCGCGACGAACATCGCGAAGAACATCAGCGACGTGCCCAGATCGCGCTGCATGATGAGCACGCCCATCGAGATCAGCCACACCATGATGATCGGACCGAGGTCCTTGATGCGGGGCAGCTGGAGTCCCAGCACCTTCTTGCCTCCCACGGCGAGCTGGTCGCGGTGGTCGAACAGGTAGGCGGCGAAGAAGAACGCGAGGAACAGCTTGGCGAATTCGGCGGGCTGCAGCGAATATCCGCCGATGCGGATCCAGATCTTGGCGCCGTTGATGTTGCGCCCCAGACCGGGGATCATGGGCGACAGCAGCAGTATCAGGCCTATCACCATGTTCACGTACGAGTATTTGCGCAGCACACGATAGTCGCGCATGACCGCCACGAGGATGCCGCACAGCGTCAGGGCTATGCACAACCAGATCAGCTGCCTTGAGCCGACCGAGGAATTACCGGACTTGTCGATGCGCGCGATCATCACCACGCCGATCGCGGTCAGCATCAGCACGCATGGCAGAATCGCCTGGCTGGCGTACGGCTTGAACCGCAGCAGCAGTCCCCACAGCACGAGGAACAGCGCGCCGACCACGGCCAGCAGGCCGATGTAGTTGGCGGGGAAGTGGCCGTAGACGCGCAGGAACATCTGGTAGAAGGCGACGACGCTGATCAGCATGGCGAACAGCAGCAGCGACGCCTGGCGGAGACGTATGGGGATCATTGGGCGTCACCGCCGTCTGTGCCGGTGGACGATGCGTCCGTGCCGGTATCGCCCGCGGTGCCGTCCGCGGTGCCGCCGTCGGTCTGGCTGCTGCCGGCGCTTGAGTCGCCGTCCGTGCCGTTCGACCCGGATGAGTCGGATGAGTCGGATGAGTCGGACGTGCCGTTGCCCGCGTCGCCGGACGACTTGGACGTGTTGGAATTGTCGTTGAAGTTGCTTTTCTCCTGACGGATGATCTGCACGTGCTGGACGGCCTCGTCATAGCTGTTGAAGGTGATGCCGTCCTGCAGCTGGTCGCGCCACGCCTGCGGCAGCGAGTCGATGTCGATGTTCGTGCGCTTGACCTCGTGCGACAGCGCCAGGCCGAACACGTTGGTGTTCACGCCTTGGTACACGGCCACCACGCCGTCTGCGTTGCCGATGAAGTATTTCGTCTGGCTCCAGCGGTAGGCGCCGAAAGCGCCGCCCGTGGCAAGCGCGAGCGCGGCGATCACGATGAGGATTGCGATCAGACGATTGCGGCGGCCGCGCTTGCGCGTCTCCTTGCGCTGCGTCTGCCGCTCGTGATGGATGGCCTTGGCGACGTCGGGATCGTTGGGATCGTCGGTGACATGGCCGTCACGCTTCTGGATGACCGGTATCTCGCCGGTGTCGGGGTTGGCGCGTTCGCCGTTCTCCTCGCGCACGGCCGACGGCTGCGCGACGCGCGGCGACGGCTGCGAGGCGGGCTGGCTCTGTATCAGCGCGGCGGCGCGTTGCGCTGGCGATGCGTTCACGTCGCGCAGCATGGGCGCGGTGGAGACAGGCTCGTTGAGGATGTCTGCGATGGGCTCCAGGCTGGCGCTTGCCGCTCCGGCGACCAGTGGGGTCTGGTGGGGCAGGTCGAAGGCATCCGCGTCGAGAGCCAGCGTGGCGTCGGCGATGACCGCGGTCACGTTGTCGGTGCTGCCGGCCTTCAAGGCCATCGAAACCAGCTGCTGGGCGCATTCCTCCTGATCGGAGTAGGCGGTGAGCGTCTGCTCGATGGTGGAATCCTCCAGCACGCCGCACAGGCCGTCGGAGCACAGCATCCAACGGTCGGTTGGATGGGCGGCCCGAATGGCGATGTCGGGGTGCGGATCGATGTCGAAGTCGCCGAGCACGCGCATGACGACGTTGCGCTGCGGATGGTTGCGCGCCTCCGCGGGGCTGATGCGGCCTGTGTCGATGAGATGCTGAACGTAGCTGTGGTCCTGCGTCATGCGGGTCAGGCGACCGTCGCGCAGCAGGTACGCGCGCGAGTCGCCGATGTGCGCGAGCACCCAGTAGCCCGCGACCAGCGCCACGGCGGTCACCGTGGTGCCCATGCCGGCGAGCTTGCGCTCGCGCTTCGCCTTGCCGACGATCGCGTCGTGCGCGGCCATGACGGACGTTTCCATCATCCGGGCGACGGTGCTCACGTCGCCGTTGACGTCATCGTGCTCGATGTGGGCGAGTGAACGGATGGCGATGGTCGAGGCGGTGTCGCCGCCGGCATGGCCACCCATGCCGTCGCAGATCGCGATGAGGTGCTCCCCGGCGAATGCGGAATCCTGGTTGTTGGAGCGCACGGTGCCGACGTCGGACACCGTGGTCGAGTACAGGAACAAGGTCTGTGATGCAACGGAATTTGGCATGAGCCGTCACCTCAATTCGAAGGTGGTGGCGCCAATGCGCACCGGCATGCGCGGGGGCAGCAGCATGGGCATGTTCAGCCGCTGCTGGTTGACGATGGTGCCGTTGGTGCTTCCCAAATCCTCGATCGCCCATTGACCGGAGGCGGGATCCTTATATATGCGGGCGTGATGCGAGGAGACGAATTCGTCGTCGAGCACCACGGTGTTGGACGCGGCGCGTCCCAGCGTGATGGATTCGCTGGTCAGTGGCACAGAGGCGCCGGCCTTCGGGCCATCGATGATGACCAGCAGCGTGGGGCCGGATTGCGGCGTGCGCTGCTGGCTTTGGCGCGGCGGCGTAACGGGCGCGGTCTGTGCGGCGGCCGGGCCGGACGGCGCCGGGCCGTCAGAGGATTTCATCGCGCGCTTGTCTCGGCGGCGTCGGGCCCGCGACGGCTGCGGGCTGAACGCTTCGATGTCTTTGTGCAGCGATCGCACCGCAAGCCAGACAAAGACCCACAGCAGGATCAGGAATCCATACTTGAGGATCGCAAATGTCAGTTCGGTGATCATAACGGAAAGTCGACTCCTGGCTCGGGGTCACTCCTGCTCTCGTGAGGAAGCCCAGAACAGGATGCGGGTGCGGCCGATGGTGATGGTATTGCCGTCCAGCAGCGTGGCGGCCGGCACCTGATGGCCTTCGACGTACGTGCCGTTGGTCGAGCCCAGATCGCGCGCGATGACGCCGTTGGGGGTCAGGTCAATTTCCAGGTGCTTGCGGGAGATGCCGGGATCGTCGATGACGATGTCGCAGCCGGAGCCGCGGCCGATCACCGTCTTGCTCTCGGTGAGCAGGTAGGGGTTGCCGTTGATGTCAAGCATCGGATGGTCCTCGGCCTGGTCGGTGGTGGGCACGGGGACCGCGTTGCCCTGCACGGATTCGGAGCTCAGGTTGAAGCTGCCCTTGGGCAGGTCGAGGTCCTCCTCGAAGATGACCATCACGGGGCCGACGAACGCATAATGCTGGCTCTTGGCGTATTGCGTGAGGTTGTCCGCCAGCTCGTTGGCGAGCACTTCGCTGCCCCACTGTTCGATGCGATCGAAGTCGGCCGTGCTGAGCTTGAAACGGTATTCGTTCGGGGCTACCGTGCGGTCGCGGCCGACCGGCATGGCTTCGGCGTCGATCTCGCGCTCCAGGGCGCTGGAAAGGTCGACAGGCTTCAGGTCTTTGGAGCCGAACTTGGAAAAGACTCCGTTGACCGCGCCTTCTACACTTTTCTCAAAACGGTCGAGAACGCTCATGGTGATCCCTTTCTATATCCTTACCCATCCTATACGTCAGTGGGGAAGTCAATTGTGATTTCTGAGGAAAAAGCCTGTTTGAGCGCAAAATTTCCACTTCTGACACGGCGTTGTGGGGCGTGAGACCTATTTGGACCGATGCCGTCCGCCTGATGCGCCAGCCCGCGGGGCGATCATGGGGGAGGCAAGGGGGAGGGCTGCCGGCGTGGTTTGCCCAGTGCGGTGGCTACCGTGGTGGGCATGAACGATATGACGACTCTTCATGATGCAATCGGCGATTTTCCCCGCCGCAAGGCGCAGACGCTGCGGTTCTCCTGCGGCGCCCCGCGTTCCGCGACCGCGATTGGCGACGGTTCCCGCGCGCTGTTCCTGCGTTCCGACGGCCCTGAGGACCTGGTGACCTCGCTGTGGCTGAGCGTGTTCGACGCGGACGGCACACATCGGGAGGTGCTGCTGGCCGACCCGCGTGTGCTGCTTGCGGACGCTGATGACGAGGACGTGCCCGCCGAGGAGAAGGCCCGTCGCGAGCGCGCCCGTGAAGGCGGCTCGGGCATTGTCTCGTATTCGGTGGATGCGGCTGGCCGCCGTGTGGTCTTCACGATCAACGGTCAGCTGTTCCTGACCGAGATCGCCGAAGACGGCAGCGGTCGCACCCGTATGCTGGCGGCGGATGGCATCGCCGCAGGAGAGGGTGCCACACCGGTGCTTAATCCGCGCATATCGCCGGACGGCAGGCATGTGGCGTACACGACCGGCGAACATCTGATGCTGGTCGACATCGCGCCGCAGTGGCCGTCTGACAGTCGTCATGATGACGCCACCGACGACGACTGCGACGGCCAGCCGGCGCCGCACGCGCACGGCCACCGCTGCGGCGACGAGGAGTCGGGCGCCCCCTACGACCCCTCCGCCGATAAGCTCAGCACGCTGTGGAGCGTGTATCCGGACGATGACGCCGACGAGAACACGTGGAAGATCGGTCTGGCCGAATTCGTCGCCGGCGAGGAGATGGACCGTTACGACGGCTTCTGGTGGGGGCCGGACTCCCGTCACATCATCTTCGAGACGTTCAACGCGGCACCCGAGCCGATGTGGTACATCAGCGACCCGGCGAACCCGCAGACGCCGGCCTCCGGCCGTCGATACGCGCGTGCGCTCACCAGCAACGCCGATGTGCGCCTGACGCTGGCGGAGCTCGCGTACGACGGGCACGACGAGTATGCGGGACTGGGCATCCAGCAGATCTCCTGGAACCGCAAGGACTATGAATATGTCGCCGCGGTGCACTGGTCCGCCGGCCATGAGCCATTGCTGCTGGTGCAGAACCGCCGACAGACGCGTGATCAGGTGCTCTCGGTGCATCTCGGCTCCGAGGCCTCTGCGGGCTCGGCGCCGGTCGGCTCCACGACCGTGCTGGAGGAGCATGCCAACGACCAGTGGCTCGACATCATCCAGGGCACGCCGGCCTTCACGCCGGACGGACGCCTGGTCTGCGCGCTCAACGACATGGACGCCGACACCAACCGGCTGACGGTGGACGGCCGCCCGTTCACGCCCGCCGGCTGGCAGGTGCGAGAGGTGCTCGACATCACCGATGAGGACGTGCTGGCGGTCGTGCAGCGCACTCCGGAACTGGACGAATACGAGGCGCCCGACGGGCTGAGCCCGTGGCGAGGCGACGCCGACGGCCATGACGCCCGCAGCTTCGACGTGGTGAGCTTCGATTATGATGGCAATGTGCTGCCGATGACCGCACGGCCCGGCTCCTGGTCGGCCAGCCGGTGCGGCGAGGGCCTGGTGATCTCCGGGCGCGACATGGACTCGGCGAAATCCGTGATGTCGCACTCCCTCACGATGCGCCCGGTCGACGGGGGAGCCGCGCCGGAAAACGATGGCGATGGCTCCGCCGCGATGAGCACGCTCGTCTGCCCGATCGACAACCATGCCGCCGAACCCGGTTTCGCGCCGAACGTGCGCTTCGCACGGCTCGGC
>ENA-OWPP01002099-OWPP01002099.1-human-gut-metagenome-genome-assembly--contig:-NODE-2099-length-14487-cov-5.092641_pt1 | contig 14487 bp, 7 predicted proteins | sample MGYA00248265_ERZ651848 | MGnify/ENA primary metagenome ERZ651848 (study PRJEB26924, sample SAMEA4378233) | human gut metagenome | biome: human gut; feature: human-associated habitat; material: faeces... | reverse complement strand
CTCCCCCCACCCCCTCCCCACCCTGTTGCCTGACGCGCGCCCGAAACGAGCTTCGGTCGGCATTTTGACGTCCGGACGGGAAGCGTCTCCGCGGCCCTCGCAATATCCGTCACGGGAGTCCGAGTATCCCTTCACATCCCGAAGTATGGAACGAGGATCCATGTCGTCGGAATCGAAGCAAGGCTTTCAACGAAACCCCATTCTGTCGACAAATAAGTCCTCCGAGTCGCCCGACGAAGCCTACGAATTTCAACAAATTCGGCAACTAATATCCACTCTCTATCCTTTGCCGAATAGACACAAGAAAAAATCAGATTCGAAATCTTTTTGTGAATTCGGGTCGCCGCCGTTGGTATTTCCGATCGTATAGTTAACTCGCAGGCCGACAAAACAACGGGTCCGCCCAAACGCTACGGCATGTGTTTTTAAGGTTGGTATTTGTCATAAGGAGTTTCACAATGAAAGCCGCCTTTTCGTCTCGGACCGTTCTGAGCGGTCTCCTCGCTCTCGCTCTCTCGGGTTCCGTCTTTGCCGCCGACCCCTGGAAGGTCGCCACCGAGGGCACGTTCCCTCCGTTTGAGTTCTACGACTCGAAGACGGGCGAAATTCAGGGTTTCGAGGTCGACCTCGTTCGCGAGATGGCCAAGATCATGGGACGCGACCTTCAGCTCTCCACGATGGGTTTTGACGCCATTTTGCCCGCGGTGCTCGCGGGGACGATCGATTCGGGTGCCGCGGGCTTCTCGATCACGCCCGAACGCCAGAAGCGCGTCCTCTTCACGGATCCCTTCTACACGTCGGGTCTCACGATCGTCGTGAAAAAGGGTGAAAAGGACATCAAGAGCTTTGCGGACCTGAAGGGTAAACGCATTTCCGTGCAGATCGGGTCGACGAGCATGGCCGCCGCGAAGAAGATCGAGGATGCCAAGATTTCGACCTTCAACAGCGCCGGCGACGCCATCCTCAACATGCTCGCCGGCAACGCCGACGCCGTCATCAACGACAAGCCCGTCACGGACTACATCCTCGCGCAGAATGCTTCGATCGCCTCGCAGACCGAACATCTCCCCGAAATGGCAACGGCCGATCACTTCGCCATGATCGCAGCGAAGAAGGATGCGAAGCTGATCGAAGAGATGAACGCCGCCCTGAAGACTCTGAAGGAAAACGGCACGTACGACAAGCTTCACGCGAAGTGGTTCGGCAAGTCCGCCGACCTCACGAAGTAACAAAAAATTAAAAGGCGACCTCCGGTCGCTTCCCCGCCGGAATCCGTCCGGCGGGTTTTTCTTTTTTCAGGATCGGACGCGGGATCGAGGTCGCCCCCTTTCGCCCTTCCCGCACCGCGCGGCTCCCAAGCGGCGGCAATGTTGGCGAACCCCTGTTTTCCCGCTACGGGTTACGATTCGAATGAATCGTGAGGAATCTGTTCGGCAACTCTTGCTCGTCTTCGACCCAATAAACATCCCTTTGTTCGAGGAATCATGAGGAGGAACCGTGACAGCTGAAAAAGTGCCCGAGCGGGTTTTGGCGAAGTTCAAGAGATGAGGTTTCACCCGTTGCGAAATCGTCGGCAGTTGGAAGGGTTTTGTTGTTTGGGGCCCCTTGCCCGATCCAGTCTTCGGCTTGCAGTGCACGGGTGCTCCGTTTTTCGTGATCGACGACGGCGAACGCGCGAGAGGTTCAAGCTCCGACGAGGGATTCGAGCTACTTGACCACTTCGCTCTCGTCAGGAGTAGGGGCTTCGCAACCTCGTCGCCCGCGACGGGCCCGTCGGTTGCGAAGAAGATCGAAGGCGCCAAGATTTCGACTTTCAAGAGCGAGGGGCGGAACGCGGCCGGAGCCCCGCGCCGGCATCCGTCTCTCTTCAGGTATCTCTGCCGCTTCATACGTTCCGGCACCGATAGCGCTCCCCGGCATTCCGGCATAACCCGAGATGTCCGCAGCCGGAGGGAAGCGTCCCGATCATGGAAGCGACGAGCTCGGCAATCTCCGTCGAATCCACGTATGTTTCCGCGCACTGCGGCGGGCAGATCGTTTCCGACTCCGACAAAACCGCGTCTGCAGCTCGAGTTTGGACGTCGACCGAGACGCAGATGCCGGAGAGCTCGCCCCGGGACCTCCGGTATTTCCGCGAGATCGGCAACGCAATATTCGCGCGATCACCAATGTGAGAGTTGCATTAAAAAGGTTGTTTACTTTCGGGAGGGGTCGATTTTGTCCGGTTCGCTTCGTAAAATCAAATTAAAAGTCGGCTTCCGACCGTCTCTTCGAAGGAGGTGCCTTATGCTTTTCCGATCGAAACTTCGGGCTTCCGTTCGTTCTTGCGACTCGTTGAACGTGTATCCGCTCACTCGCGTGGCGGCTGCGGTTGCCGCGCTCGTCGTCGCCTACGCGGAACCGGCCGGGGCGGCGGTCTTCACGACCGGTATTACCGGGAGTGAAACGGGTTACGAATCCGTTCGCGCCGCGGCCGAGGACGGCACCATCGTCTATAACTTCGCTGACGGCGACCGGATCGAACTTTCCAACCCGAGCGTGGATTCTTCGGTTGACGCGTCGAATGGTACTCGCCTTGAACTCAACGGCTCCCTCGGAATCCGCCATGTGCGCCGCGCGCCTCGGGCTTTCGATTCGTCGTACGGCCTTTTTGCAGAGGGAATCGGCTCTTCCATCGTAACGGACGACCTTACGCTCGACATGCGCCACGAAGCTTACGTCGGAGCGCCCATCTCCTTCATTGCCTACGCGACCGGTGTTTACGCAGACGGCGGATCCGTTGCAGCCGGGAATATCGACGGCACGATTTGCGTAGCGGCGGACCGTTCTGCCGGAGACGGTTTCGCGACGGTGAACGCACTGAGTGTTGTGAACGACGGACGACTCGTCGTCGACGGGGATGCCGACTTCGTGCTTTCCGCCTCGGCTTCGGCGGGGCAAGCGTCGATTACGGGTCTTTCTCTGAATCGCTCTTCCTACGACGCGCGGAATTACGCCTCCATCGGGGGCCTCCTCCGTGTAACCGGAAGTGCGGTGATCGGTGAGGGGGATTACTCGAGCTTCAGTGATGCCGATGCCGCCGGAATTTTGGTTAACTCGAGCGGGGAGATGCTCGTCGGGCGTTTGGAGACCGATCTCAAGGCCGTCACCGAGGCCCGGGTCGGTCAAGCGGAGGCCACCGGCATCGGCGTTTCGGCCCTCTCCGATGAGGGAATGCTCGTTCAGGTCGGCTCGGCGGACATCCGAGTTTCGGCCCGAAGTTCCGGAGGCGGTGAATCGGCCGCATTCGGCATTACGTCGAATTCCGGTGCGGTCGTTCGTATCGGCGACAGTGCAATTTCCGTGACGGCCGTTTCGGAAAGCTCGGCGAAGGCCTACGGCCTCTATACCAACGTGGGTACGATCGATCTCACGAGCGGTTTCGTCACGATAACGGTTCTCGGCGAATCGACGGGCTCGGCTAGGGTCGACGGGGTTTTAGTCGACAGCGGCACCGTTCGGATCGGCTCCGGAAACATCTCGGCCGTTGCTCTCGCGGGTGAGAACGGTACGTCGCGGGCGCTGGTCGCTCAGTACGGCACCACGATCGACTACGCCGGCGGGCATCTTTCGGCTACTTCCGACGGATGGCAGGCCGTGGGTCTCTATGCCGACGGCGGAACGATCCGCACCGGCAGCTTCACGGCCGAAATCGGCGACATGCAAGCGGGTGAAAATCGTACGAATACGCCGCGAACCGTCGGGATGTGGCTCAGTGATCATGATTCGTCCGTTACCGTTGAAGGCGACGCCGATTTTACGATGACTTCCTCGGGGAGTCGCGACCTCCTGATGTCGACGGGTGTGGCCTTGGGCGGAGAGGTGATTGACGAATTCCATAAGCTGACCGTCACCGGAGAGCTTTCCGTCAAGTCCGCCGTCACGCCTCTCGACGACGCGGTGCCCGACGCGTGGATTTTCTCTCGGGGCCTGTACGTCGATTCCGGAGTCGCCGTCGACATCGGTTCGATGCGGCTCGACCTTTCGGCTGCGGCCCGTGCCCCCGAACAGTACGCCGAGACGACGGGCATCGACTGCTGGTCCGAAAACGGCTTGTCGAAGATTCGCATCGGCGACGTCGACATTCGGCTCTCGAGCATCGGCGAGAACAGTGCCGAAACCGGGAGTTACGGGATCTATGCCACGGCCTTGGCCGACGTCGAACTCGGCGCAGGCGACATCCGTACCTTCGCTTCGTCCGACGGCATAGCTTATGCCGTCGCCATCGACTCGGAGGGCGGACGAATCACGAAGGGAGCAGGTACGCTTGCGGCCGTCTCGGACGGCGAGGCGTACGGCATCTATGCGGCAAAGGGCGGCTTCGTCACCTATGCCGGCGGAACGGTTTCCGTCGAAAGCTACGGGACGGCGGCGCCCGGTTCAAGTGGTACTCTGCGAGCTGCGGGCATTCTCGGGCTCGAAGGTTCGACCGTTACGCTCACGGGTTCGACGTCGATTGATGTTCGGGGTCCGAACGCCGCGGCCGCAATGCTTGAAGGGTCGACGCTCACGGTGGCAGGCGACCTCACGGCCGCCTCTTCGGGTGTCGGTCTTTCCATGGATCCGACTTCAACGCTCGTTGTTGCCGAAACGGGCTCCGTCACCTTCGACTCGGTTTCAAGCTCCGGCACCACCCGCCTTGCGGCGGGCTCGAGCCTTACCGTAACGGGTGAAAGCGACGTCGCGGCCAACACGCTCGGTTCGATCGAAGCGACGAACGCCCGTATCAATGTGGGCGCCGGCAGCTATGCGGTGACGTCCCTTTCGGGTACCGGAAACACGCTCCGATTCACGAATCTCGCGGACAATACGGGGGTCGTGTTCGACGCCCTCGTCACGGATCTTTCCCTGGCCGCAGCCGGCACCGCGAACGACCAATTCGCTTCGCCCGACGATGCGGCTCGGGCGGTGCTTGAAGCCGTCACCTTCACCGATCCCGCGACGACGCTCGGTGCGACCGACCTCGTCGTGGAGGAAGGGGCCGTCAACGACGGCCTCACGGCCCGCGTCGGTGAAGACGGGACCCTCTCGAACGTTCGCGTAACGGAAAACACGAAGCTCTCGGCGCTCGGTTCGCTCACTCTGCTCGGCGCTTTCCAATGGCGTCACGACATGACGGACCTCTCGCGTCGCGCGGGCGAATTGCGTGACGCACCTCAAGGGGTCGGGACTTGGGTTCGCGCCTACGGGACGAATCTCTCCTACGGCGGCGTCGACAATACCAACTCGTCGATTCAGGTCGGTGCGGATACGGACGCGGGCGGCGGTTGGAAGCTCGGTGCGGCCTTCTCCTACACCGACGTTTCGAGCGATCTGGCGGGCGGCTCCGCCGAGTCTGACGCCTACGGTTTGGCGCTTTACGGCACGTACCTGAAGGAGAACGGCGCCTTCGTCGACCTCATCGCCAAGGTGAGTCGCCTCGAATCCGACTTTACGGTCCGTGAAATGACGGGCTCGATCGACAACAACGCCTGGAGCGTGAGCATCGAAGCGGGTCACCGTTTTGCGTTTGCCGATCGGGCCTTCGTCGAGCCGCAGATCGCCCTCACCTACGGACGCGTTTCGGGCGACGACTTTGTGACCGGAAACGGCGTTCGGGTACAACAGGACGACTTCACGTCGCTCGTCGGTCGTGCGGGCGCTCGGGCGGGCTTTTTCCTTCCCGAGAAGAAGGGAACGCTCTACGCCCGCTTCTCGGTCCTCAACGACTTCGAAGGGGAACTCGACACCCTGGCCTCCGCGGGGAACGCACGAAAAGCCGTGCACGACGACATCGGCGGGACGTGGGTCGAATACGGGGTCGGGGCGAACTTCAACTTCACGCCTTCGACCTACGGCTACGTCGACTTCGAGCGGACGTCGGGCGGAGAGGTCGATGAAGACCTCCGTTGGAACGCGGGGGTACGGTTCGTCTTCTGAGGTTCACGAAAATCCGTAATCCCGAGTGTTCCCGAATCTTCCCCCGTTCCCAGAACACTCGGTTTTTATAGTAAGAATGTTTACGAAATGAGACGGTCGGATGCGTAAAGTGCGATCAACGGAGCTCTCCGACCGTCTCTCCGAAAAAGGGTCTCTCTTATGTGTTCCCGTCTGAAACTTCAGGATTCCGTTCGTTCATTCGGCACGTTTGCCGCGTGCCCGCTTACCCGCGTAGCGGCAGCGGTTGCGACGCTCGTCGTCGCCTACGCGCAGCCCGCTGTAGCGGCCGCCGTCTTCAACACCCCGCTGACTACCGATGAGATCGCCTACGAATCCGTCCGAACCGTGAACGACGACGGTACGATCGTTTTTCATTTCACCGAGGGCGATGTCATTCAACTTCCCGATCTCGACCGTTTCGAAGGCCCGGCCGTATACGTCAATCCTCGGTCGAGCGTTGCCCTTGAGGGACCCCTTCGGGTCGTCAACCATCAAAGCGCGGATTGGCCGTGGGACTCAAGTTACGGCGTCCGAGTCATGGGTGTCGAGTCGTCGCTTGTTTCGGATGATCTGACGCTCGATGTTTACGTCGAAAACTTCGGCGATTGGGCCGAGTTCGGCTCCGAAGCCGCGGGTGTCGACGTCAGCTTGGGTTCGGCCACGACGGGCAATATTCAAGGCACCATTCGTGCCGTGGCGGACCGCAGCGACGCTCGGGGCAACGTGCTTGCCAAAGGTTTGATCGTATCCGACGACGGGCGGATCATCGTTGACGGAGATGCGTATTTCGACCTCACGGCCTCGACATCGGCGAAAAAAGCATTCGTATCCGGGCTCTACGTCATACCCTATGGTGATGACGACCCCGATTATGCTGCCGTTCGAGGACTTCTCCGTGTTACGGGCGGTGCTACCGTCGAGGCGGACAATACCGTGCCGGGTGCCAGAGCCGATGCTTACGGCATTGCTGCTCTGGACTATTCCGAAGTGAACGTCGGTCGTTTGGAAGCGGACCTCTACGCTTCGGTCGAATCACAAACCGGTGAAGCGCAGGCGATCGGTATCATGGCCTGGTCGCAAGTAGGCGTTCCCCTCGTTAACGTGGGATCGGCCGACATACGACTCACGGCCGAGAGTTTGAACGAAGGCGTTTCCTCCGCTTACGGCGTGACGGCCAACGACGGAGGCCGCATTCGCTTGGGTGCGAGTACGTTCGACGTGACGGCGCTTTCGGAAAGTCCGGCTTACGCCTACGGTGTATATAGCTCTGCGGGCACGGTCGAAATCGAGAGCGGAAGCATCAAGGTCGTCTCCGAGGGCCGTGATCTCGTCGGTGAGGCGGTCGGTTTCGAGGCGCTTGAGGGCGCCTTGATCCGCAGCGGGTCGATTTCGATCGACGTGCAAAGTCCCTCGTACGACGCACTGGGTATTCGGATCGGCGATGCGAATTCCCGAGTCGAGCTTTCGGGCGATGTTGCAGTACGTGCCCAATCGGGAGCCGATGCTTACGGGATCGTGACCCACTCGGGCGGCGCACTCGTCATGCGGGACGGACGGAATCTTTCCGTTTCCGCTACGGGCGCCCAATACACAACCGGCATTCACAATACCACCCGAAACGGCGCATTCGGCACCGTCGACATCGATGCACCGGTGACGATCGACGTCCAAGGCGAGAGGTTTGTTGTCGGCATTGCCAATACTCCCAAAATGAGCGATTCGGATTTCGTTGCGGGCGAAAACGACGGCATCTTTCTGAGGGGCCCCACCACCGTCAATGTCCGTGCGAGCGGAGAAGGTGCGTCGGCAATCGGCTTCGAGGTCGAGAACGTAGTCTCCGAAACAGGCAAACGCCTGACCGCATCCGAAGTGTTCGTGCGTGACTTGACGCTCACGGTGACGGCCGACAACGGTGCTTCCGCAATGGGCGTCCTGGGTTTGGGCGGAAGTCTCATAACGTTCTCGGGGACCAACTCGATCACGATCAACGCCCCCGACGCTACGGCCATCTACCTGTCGAACACCCCCGTGGACGGGCAAGGGGGGGACCGCCTTACGGTCGACGGCAGCCTCGACGTTCGGGCCGCTTCGGGGATTATCATGGACGCGGGGGCCGAACTCGTCCTCACCGAAGGCTCGAGTGCGAGCTTTCCCGACATGCTGAGTTCGGGGACCGTCTCGCTTTCGAAGGGCTCAACCCTTTCCGTGGTGGGGCGCCCCAACCGGTATACCTCGTTCGGCACGATTCGAGCGACGAACGCCCTCATCAACATCGGTGCGGGTTTCTATGACCTGGATTCACTCAAGGGCGAGGGGAACACGCTGCGTTTCACGAACCTTGCGGACAACTCGGGCGTCACGTTCGCTTCGCCCCTCGCCGATTTTTCCTTGGCCGCAGCCGGCACCGCGAACGACCAATTCGCTTCGCCCGACGATGCGGCTCGGGCGGTGCTTGAAGCCGTCACCTTCACCGATCCCGCGACGACGCTCGGTGCGACCGACCTCGTCGTGGAGGAAGGGGCCGTCAACGACGGCCTCACGGCCCGCGTCGGTGAAGACGGGACCCTCTCGAACGTTCGCGTAACGGAAAACACGAAGCTCTCGGCGCTCGGTTCGCTCACTCTGCTCGGCGCTTTCCAATGGCGTCACGACATGACGGACCTCTCGCGTCGCGCGGGCGAATTGCGTGACGCACCTCAAGGGGTCGGGACTTGGGTTCGCGCCTACGGGACGAATCTCTCCTACGGCGGCGTCGACAATACCAACTCGTCGATTCAGGTCGGTGCGGATACGGACGCGGGCGGCGGTTGGAAGCTCGGTGCGGCCTTCTCCTACACCGACGTTTCGAGCGATCTGGCGGGCGGCTCCGCCGAGTCTGACGCCTACGGTTTGGCGCTTTACGGCACGTACCTGAAGGAGAACGGCGCCTTCGTCGACCTCATCGCCAAGGTGAGTCGCCTCGAATCCGACTTTACGGTCCGTGAAATGACGGGCTCGATCGACAACAACGCCTGGAGCGTGAGCATCGAAGCGGGTCACCGTTTTGCGTTTGCCGATCGGGCCTTCGTCGAGCCGCAGATCGCCCTCACCTACGGACGCGTTTCGGGCGACGACTTTGTGACCGGAAACGGCGTTCGGGTACAACAGGACGACTTCACGTCGCTCGTCGGTCGTGCGGGCGCTCGGGCGGGCTTTTTCCTTCCCGAGAAGAAGGGAACGCTCTACGCCCGCTTCTCGGTCCTCAACGACTTCGAAGGGGAACTCGACACCCTGGCCTCCGCGGGGAACGCACGAAAAGCCGTGCACGACGACATCGGCGGGACGTGGGTCGAATACGGGGTCGGGGCGAACTTCAACTTCACGCCTTCGACCTACGGCTACGTCGACTTCGAGCGGACGTCGGGAGGCGAAGTGAGCGAAGACTGGCGCTGGAACGCAGGTATCAGGTACGTTTTCTGAGCGAACGTCGCCGTCCGGATCCCGGCTTACCGAGTTTCGGACGGCATCCGCGACGAGAGTCGTCCGCAACGTCCTCTGCCCGAGCGTCGGTGACACTCGGGTAAATCCCGTCGCGCGTTCGCCGACGTTCGGCCGAGAATGACTCGAATACCCCGGTGCCCGACGGCTCGGTTGCGCGTTTTGTCGCGCAATGCGTCCGACCGGGCATCGCTTGACAATCGGGAGGAATTTCACATGGCCAAACATTCCATCCGCATTTTGCGTGCCACCGCGCTCGCGCTTGCTCTCTGCGGCACAGCATTCGCCGCTCCGGTCACGACCGAAGGGACGGGCGTCGGGAAGCACGGCGACGTCACGGTCGCCGTCACCTTCGACGGCGGAAAAATAACGGCAATCGACGTCAAGTCTTCGCTTGAGAACCCCATTCTCGCCAAAGGGGTCTTCACGGATATGAAGGACGCCATGGTTCGCTACAACAGTGCGGACGTTGACGTCGTGGCGGGTGCCACGCTTTCTTCCGAGGCGTTGCGCACCGCCGTGAAGGCCGCCGCCGAAAAAGCAGGAGTTGCACTCTCCGGTCCCGTCGTCGTCGCGAAGCGTACGCCCAAGATTCCCGAAAAGAACATCTACGACGTCGTGGTTGTGGGGTCGGGCGGTGCGGGTTTTTCTGCCGCGATTACCGCGCACGATGCCGGTGCGAGCGTCGTTATTCTTGAGAAGATGCCCACCGTGGGCGGAAACTCCCTCATTTCCGGTGCGGAAATGGCGGCCGCGGGCTCCTGGGTGCAGCAGAAACTGGGCATCAAAGACTCGGTCGAGCAGCACTTTCAGGACACCATGAAGGGCGGTGACAATCTCGGCGACCCGGCCGTCGTGCGCACGATGGTCGAAGGGGCGCTGCCCGCCGCGCTCTGGTGCCGTGACGAAATCGGCGTCGAATTCGTCGAAGACAACCTCTTCCATTTCGGCGGCCACTCCGTGAAGCGCTCCCTCATCCCGAAGGGTGCCACGGGCTCCGAATTCATCTCGAAATTCATGGCTGCGGCTGAAAAGCGCAACATCCCGATCGTCACGGGTATGAAGGCCGAAGAACTCCTTCGCGATGCCGACGGACGCGTTACGGGTGTTCGTGCCGTCATGGACGGGAAGAATTATGTCTTTGAGGCGCGCCGCGGCACGGTGCTCGCTACGGGCGGCTTTGCCGCGAACGTCGACATGCGCACGAAGGCGAACCCCTTCTACGGCGCGGGTTTCAAGACCACGAACATGCCGGGTGCTCAGGGTGACGGCATCGTCATGGCGGAGAAAATCGGCGCCGCGGTTGCCAACATGGACCAGATCCAGACCTATCCGATGTGCGATCCGGTCTCGGGCGCGATCGAACTGATCGACGACGCGCGCTTCGAAGGGGCGATTCTCATCAATCAGGAAGGTCGACGCTTTGTCGAAGAGCTCGAACGCCGCGACGTCATGAGCAAGGCGATTCTCGCGCAGACCGGTCAGTACTGCTACGCCCTTTTCAACCAGAAGGTCGAAGATCGCGCGCACGCCGTACAGAACCACCAGGACGAGGTCGCGGTCTTCAGTCGGACGGGCATCCTCTACAAGGGTGAAACCCTGAAGGACGTTGCCGACCATTTCAAGATTCCGCTTGACGCCTTGGAAGACACTGTCAAGAAGGTCTCTTCCTACGCGAAGACCGGGAAGGACCTCGACTTCAACTATCGCGGCAAATTCGAAGACCTCACGACGGGGCCCTACTGGATTTACCGCGGTGTTCCGTCCGTTCACCACACGATGGGCGGTCTGAAGATCAATCCGAAGGCTCAGGTCCTGGACTCGAACGGCAAGCCTATTGAAGGTCTCTGGGCCGCGGGCGAGGTGACGGGCGTCACGCACGGCTCGAACCGCCTCGGCTCCAACGCCTACGCCGACATCATCGTCTTCGGACGCATAGCCGGTGAGGAAGCCGCGAAGGCCGTAGCGAAGTAACACTGCTCGCTTGGGAAAAACGCCGCAGGTCGTTGTCCGGATCTGCGGCGTTTCTTTTTCTACTCGCCCTGTGTATTTCAGCTTTGATTCTGCCCTTCAACATAAGTTGGAGAGTCAGTTTTTTCATGATTGCAAACGCTGAAAAATCAGGAACCCATGGGCCTCCGGGATCAGAGGAATTCGCCCTTGTCAGGTCTATCTAAAGAGTAAATAGAGTTCTCGATATTGTCCGTAATTCTCTCTAATGCATTCTCCGTATGGATTTTGTATGCTTCATACGCTCTCTTCTTGAACGACATCCGTTTTTCATTAAAATACTTGTAAATACAAGAAAAGAATATGACTAGCCCTGAGCATCCGTCTCCCGTCGCTTGCGGTTGCCCGAGCGTTATGACGGTTCCTTATCGTACGTCCGGAGTTCCTCTTTGCAATCGAAATAGTCGAATGGAGTTACGGCTCATTAGAGCTATTCTCATATCGCTACCTTATCCTCTTGGGATAAGCCGGACTTGAAAGTGCATCGCGCGATGACCTGAGGATGGAAACACCTTCCCGAACACATCGGGTATGTATCCGAGTTCGACGTCTTTCGCCGAATGGGGATGGGTCCTTTTGCTCTCTTCTCTTCTCTTCTCTTCGCTTCGATTCTGTTCTCCGACCCCTGCAGATCGTCGAGGTCTGATCCGATGATCAAGGCCGTCCAAGCTCGCCCGTTCTCACTTCTACCGACGGAGCCGTCGGCCGGTCCCGCGCCTACCCCGTGTCGCTTCCCCTCCTCAGCTTTCTCCTCTCCTACGTCTACCGCAAGCCTCCGGAGCCTAGCAACCTTTTCCGTTTTTGAGCGTGAAAGTTCGGTAAGCAACAAAAATGTTGATTTAATAGTTTTTTGTGACTGAGACACTTTTCAAGTTTCAGCAATCGTTCATCGCTCCACGATGTTGTTCTTCTTCACCGTGTCGAAGCAGATTTATACCAACCCATGTTAACATTCCTGTAATCGCATTGTTATCTCGGCATTCTCCGTCTCTTTCTTCCGGGCGACGATCCTCCCCCTTGCACTGCTCGGCAGTTTGTTTGCAAGACGATCGTTCGATCGTGAAAAACGGTATGACAACAAAAATGTTGTTACTCGATTCTTCACGACATATACATGCTCACAATCGAACGTTGCGGGCGGCGCGCTTCTGCGTTTCGTCGTCGCGACGGTCGTAACGGGTGGTGGTTTGAATGTTGGCGTGCCCCATCATGTTCTTGATCGTCACGATGTCAACCTTGTCGTCGAGGAGTCGCGTCGCAAAGGTGCGGCGCAGATCGTGGGGCGTGGTACGCTCTTCGATGCCGGCTGCATCAAGGCGGTTCTTCAAAATGAGCCCGACGCTTCGCGGGTCGAGCGCCGTCGCGAGGCTTAATTCCCCGTTCTTGCGGATCCGTCCGAACATCCGCCCGGGCGCCTTTCCGCGGAAACCGTCGATCCAAGCGTCGAGCGCTTCCGCCACTTCTCCGGGAAGATAGACCGTCCGTTCCTTGTCGCCCTTACCGATCAGGGTCAGCGCCCCGTCTTTTCTGTCGTAGTCCTCGAAACGGAGATCCGGAATTTCCCCGCGGCGCAGACCGCAACCCAACATCAGAAGCAGCATCGCCCGATCGCGCACCGTACGAATATCGGTTTCTTCGAGCGCGCGAATGAGTTTTCCGCTCTCGCGGTAGGAAAGCGATCGCCCCGCCATTTCGCGTGAAGCTCGAACACCCTTCACGGCCGAGATTTCGAGAAACGTCTCGTAGGGAATGCGCTTCGAGAGCCAGGCCGCTTTTGCAACGCCTTTGATCGCCGACAAGTAGCAATTGATGCAGGTCCCCTGTCGTCCGCGCGGTTCCCCGTCCGCACGGGGGCGTCCGCCCTCTTGCGCGAGTTTTGTCAGAATCCCGATCACATAGTCCGCTCGCAACTCCTGCCAGGGGCAGTCGTAGATGTCGGTCCAACCGAGAAGTCGAGCGACGACGTTCAACTTCGAGGTCATCGAAACACGGGAGTTCCGGGAATGAAGTCCCGCAAGATAGACGAGTGCGGGATTGCTCGCGGGCTGGCGAACGTCGGTCGAAAGAGTGAACGGAGCGTTCGCGGCGAGGACGACGGGGACGGCGGTCATATCGAGGTTCCTCGAGGGGTCGGGGATGGAGTTCCGAGAAGCAGTCGAGCCGAAGTTCGAGGTCTCTCCTTTGAGCGCGCCTGAAAGGTAGGTCCGGATCGATTACTTCCTAGAAGCATCATTCTATCACGTTACAGTGATTATAAGGTTTTAAGACCCGATTTCGGCGGTTTTGTGCTTTTGTTGCTTTGAGGTACACTTCTGCGGTCGGCTTCCGGTCGTTCCCTCGGACGCGGCGCCTTCCGCCCCTTTTCCGTCGAGACGATCGCCTGCCTCTTCGGGACCTCTTCTCATACCCATCACCCTCGAATTTCCGTCCGAAATAAATACATACGAATAGTATGGATAAGTCGCATTTGCAGATTCTCCGATGTCCATCCTATCGACGGCAAATAAAGTAAGCCTTCTATTTGCGTCTGTGTATACAAGTATTTTCGGTGTAACGGTCGGGGATTGCGGACCGACCGGAGAGTGTCGCTCCGCCTTGATCGAAAATCGACCCGCCGTGCGTCGCGAAGCTCGTCTGCGTTCTCGTTCCCGAACGACTTTCTCCGCAGCCCGAGCTTTCCGATCGTCTTGACCGGGCTCGGTCCGGATCTCCGTCCTTTTCCTCATTCGGGTTTCGCTTTTCACCCGACATGCCCCTCGGGGTGTCCCTTCGTAAGGGGTCCGAATCAAAAATCGCAGAAATCCCTTAATATGTGGCACGTATGTGCGAAAATTAGGGAATTGCATTTGATTTTGTAACTCAGAATCAAATCTGACATAATGAATCTGTGGCATGGACGCCGAGCATTCGTAGAACGGATTCCCGATGTCGATGCGTACCTATCGTCAATCACCCCTGCCTGAAGGCAGAGGCTTGAAGAAGCCCGATTGACCAGCCTCAGTGATCCGAAAGGAGAACTACGTTGCAGTTAGGTTACAAGAC
>ENA-OWPP01002093-OWPP01002093.1-human-gut-metagenome-genome-assembly--contig:-NODE-2093-length-14511-cov-3.425636_pt1 | contig 14511 bp, 19 predicted proteins | sample MGYA00248265_ERZ651848 | MGnify/ENA primary metagenome ERZ651848 (study PRJEB26924, sample SAMEA4378233) | human gut metagenome | biome: human gut; feature: human-associated habitat; material: faeces... | reverse complement strand
ACACCCGTGATATGATTGACGGTGAACTCAATCGCATTATGGTCACAGATGATATCGAAGAGATAAGAGGGTTGACATATTATTTATTTTGCAACATAAATAACCTTATCCGCAAGAATCAACAAAGAATTGCCGAATCATTGAGAGGTGAAGAAAATGATTGATTGTTGGAATCAGCCGATTGAGGAGAGTGAGAAAAATGGCATTTCCTGAAAAGCTAAAATCTTTAAGATTAAAGCACAAACTAACGCAAACTGAGTTAGGCAAAAAACTGTATGTAAGCAGAAGTACGATTTCTAATTACGAGAAAGGAGAGTTTGAACCTAACATTCAAACTCTAATCGAAATGTCAAAACTCTTTAATATTCCAATTGACGAACTGCTGAAATGAGGTGAAAAGAAAATGGATAATAAATTAAAAATCCGTGAGGTATCCGGTGATTATGCTTTGGATATACCGTTCGCAGACGGTAGTGTAAACACGATATACTTTAATTCAAAACGAAATGCCGAAACAGTTAAGCATATTATCGAAGTTGACGGAAGTAAACCAATTAAGGATTACGATGAAAAGAGCTTTTTTGCAGATTGTTATGTTAGCGACGGATGCAAAAACCCAGACAGTTACGGGGTTATATGTGTAAAATGCGGAGAGTGCGGACGCACTTTTACAAAAGATGGAATTTTAAAGGAGAATTAAAACAAATGAAAGTACATCATTGTGACGCTTGTAAGAAAGCGTTAGGTAAAAGAGAATTTAGGGTAAAACTTTGGGCGAAAGCCAAAGAGGGATACAAAATGAAAATTGTGAGATTAGAAATCTGTTATAACTGTTACAGCAATTTGCAGAAAATTGCAAAGATTATAGACCTCGAAAAAATTGAGGAGGATAATTGTAATGACACCAAATGAATACAGGAAGAAGCACAAGCGCTGTGCGACCTGCGTATATTACGGAGAAAATAATTTTTTTCAAGCTTTACCATCTTATCACTGCCTTGCGAAAAACAAAACTACATTTGATTCAAAAGGAAGATTTTGTAAAGTGTATAAAGCTAAAGATTTTAAAAGGGGGCAACGAATTAATGGACAAAATACACAGGGCTGATGTTGATTTTTCAACGCAGCTTGAAAAGGCTATGAAGCTGAGAGATATCGGCCCGACAAAGTTAGCAAGGAAATCGGGAGTTCAACGCAGTCAGATTTGTAGATACCTAACTGCCGAAATAGCGCCGACGACGAACAATATACGAAGGTTGTCAATTGCTCTGAATGTTACAACTGATTATTTATTGGGGCTAGCTAAAACAGACGAAAGATAACAAACAATAATTAAATTGCACCAATAATGCAACGAGAAAAAATATACAATGGACTTATGATGCAGAAGGACTATCTGTGTTGTAAGTCCATTTTTTATTTGGTGGTGTACGGTATGGCTAAGGCATTTGCCATAGGATTTTATAAATCTAAAAAGTGGCAGGATTGCCGACAAAGTTTTATCGCAGAGCGAATGCTTGTTGACGGCGGTTTGTGTCAGCTATGTAAAGAGCGACACGGCTTTATCGTACATCATAAGATCATGATTAATGAGAGCAACATAAACAATCCTGATGTTACTCTCAATTACGACAATTTATTATTTGTGTGCAAAAAATGTCACGATGATTTGCCGGGGCACGGGATAGGTTGCGAACCGAAAAAATATTTTTTTGATGAGAGCGGAATGCTCCAACCGATTATCCCCCCCGGTAAAAAATTGGAAATCGGTAATTGAAGGACCGAGGGGGGCAGTTAGATTTTTTGCGCGCCTTACATATAGCCCCCCTCCCCCTAAAATCTTGTGTGAAAGGACGGTGACTTGTAAAATGACTGACGAACAGAGAGAACAAAGAGCGATTAAACGAGAGATAAAGCGATTAACGGAAATCTACAAGGACATAGAAGTTAAGAGAAAAGACCTCGCCGTTGGCTTAATCGAGAATGCGGCGTTTACTCGAATCAGACTGAAAGAACTGCAACAAGACATTGCAATTTATGGCTTGACTGAATTGTTTTCGCAGTCGGAAACGCAAGAGCCGTACTCACGCAAAAGACCTGAGGCAGATTTGTATAACACGATGCTTGGAAATTATCTTAAATACATCAAGCAACTCAACGATATGCTTCCAAAAGTGACCGAGGCAAAGACTGCAACAACAGACGGCTTTGACGATTTCGTTGAAGGGCGTGACAAGCTTTGAAACGCTATCCACTGAGCTATAACCCGATACTCGAATACTACGAACAGATACAAAGCGGTAAGGTTACTGTTTGCGACAAAATACGCAAGTGGTACAAACATTTAAGCGATAAGGTGATTAATCCGACAGACGGCTATCATTACGAAGCTAAGCGAGGAAATCACATTATTGAATTTGTTGAAAACTACTGCCGACATAGTAAAGGCAAAATGGGCGGTCAGCTCGTAAAGCTTGAGCTGTGGGAAAAAGCGTGGCTTGCGGCGACTTTGGTTTTGTGGACGATGACGGCATCAGGCAGTATAACTTATCTGTGCTGATTATCGGAAAAAAGAACGGCAAGTCTTTGCTTGCCTCTGCGGTTGGCTTGTATATGCTCATCGGCGACGGTGAACCCGGTCCCGAAGTGTATGCAGTTGCTACAAAGCGTGACCAAGCTAAAATCATTTGGCAGGAAGCAAAACGAATGGTTCGCAAAAGCGAAACTTTGCTAAAGCGAATTAAACCACTGCTAAATGAATTGAGTTCAGAAGATTACAACTGCGGAGTGTTTAAGCCGCTTGCTTCTGATTCAGATACACTCGACGGATTGAATGTGCATTGTTGCCTTATGGACGAACTCCACCAATGGAAAAACGGCAGACAGTTGTATGACATTATGGCAGACGGTACAATCGGGCGAGACCAACCGCTTATTCTTGTTACAACAACAGCCGGAAAAGTCAGAGAGGACATCTACGATGAAATCTATGACGATGCTGTCCGCACCACGAACGGCTTGTTTGATGATGTAGGTTACAAAGACGAACACAGCCTTTACATCATCTACGAGCTTGACAAGCGTGAAGAATGGGAAAAGCCCGATTGCTGGGAAAAGGCAAACCCGGGGCTCGGCACGATTAAAAACCGAGATGCTCTTGCAAGCAAAGTCAAGAAAGCGCAGGCGAATCCGTCGCTTGTACGCAACCTTGTATGCAAAGAATTTAACATAGCCGAAACATCAACTGAATCGTGGCTTAATTTCGAGGAGCTTAACAACGAAACAAAATTTGATGTAAAGGAACTCCGTCCGACCTACGGCATAGGCGGTGCAGACTTATCAAGCACAACCGACCTTACGGCGGCCAAGATGTTGTTTCGAGTGCCTGACAATGAAAATATTTTTGTATTGTCAATGTACTGGATACCTGCCGACCTCGTAGAGAAAAAAGTAACCGAGGATAAGATACCGTATGACAAGTGGATAGAACAGGGCTTTATGCGTACTTGCCCCGGAAACAAGATTGACGCAAGTGTTGTTACGGAGTGGTACCAAGAGATACAAGACGAATACGATATTTACTTGTGGAAAGAGGGTTATGACGCTTGGTCGGCTCAGATGTGGGTTAATCAGATGATTGACGCTTTCGGACCTACCGTTATGGAAGCGGTACATCAGGGCAAGAAAACACTGTCTGCCCCGATGAAAGCCCTTAAAGCAGACCTTGTCAAGAAAAGAATAATCTACAACAACAACCCGATAGATAAATGGTGTTTGGCAAATACCGCAATAGATGAGGACAGAAACGGAAATATACAGCCGATTAAGACCTCAAAATCGACAAGGCGAATTGACGGTACTGCGGCATTGCTTGATGCTTACACAATATATTTTGAGTATGAAGATGAATACCTGAGCATTATTTAGGAGGTGAGAAAATGGGAAAATTCAAAAACTTTTTTAATTTTGTTCGCAATGTCAGAAAGACGAAGAATTTTTCAAGGGTTGAACTTGTCACACAGAATAATTCAAATTTTTTCTTATGGGGCAACAGGGCATATGATTCTGACACAGTCCGAGCTTGCGTTAATGCACAGGCTTTGAGATTTTCAAAATTATCTATCAAGCACATAAGAGAAACAATCGTTGACGGCAGAAAAGACCTGCTAATCAATCCAGAGCCTTACCTCAAATTCTTGCTTGAAGAACCTAACCCGTACACAACAATGGATATGCTCCTATACAGGACAAGCACACAGCTATCGTTATCAGGCAATGCTTTTTGGCTTATCATCAGAGATTTAAACGGCTTGCCGACAGAATTGTATTTTATTCCTGCAAAATCAGCGACTGATTTATACGATACAGACGGCAATCTTGTTTATGAATTTATTCTTGCGAACGGCAAGACCTACCGTTTTGCCTCCGAAGATGTCATACATTTGCGTGATGACTTCGCCGAAAACGATATATTTGGCAGTGGAAAATTCAAGGCTCTTGCTCCTCTGCTTGAAATTGTTGAAACAACCGACAGCGGTATCATCAGCGCTATCCGAAATTCAAGCGTAATTAAATGGTTGCTAAAATATACCTCATCGTTGCGCCCTGAGGACTTGAAGAAAAACGCAAAAGCGTTTGCTGATAACTACCTTAACATCAGCAACAGCTCCGTGGGTGTTGCGGCAGTTGACGCAAAGGTTGATGCAAATCAGATAACCCCGAACGACTATGTTCCAAATGCTTTGCAAATGGACAGAACCAAAAACCGAATCCTTGAGCTTTTTAACACTAATGTGAAAATTATCACATCAACAGCGAACGAAGATGAAGAAAACGCCTACTTCGAGGCGGTGATTTCGCCTAAGATTATTCAGCTAAAAAACGAGCTGACACGAAAACTTTTCACACGGAGGCAACGAGGTTGTGGAAACTACATAGCGGTCGGTTCGTTCAATCTACAATCCGCAAGCCTTAAAACAAAGCTAAATTTTGCGGGAATGGTTGACCGTGGAGCAATGCTCCCAAACGAATGGCGAGAATCACTCGGTCTTGCTCCAGTTGCGGGCGGTGATACTCCGCTCAGAAGATTAGATACAGTTGCGGTCGATGAAGGAGGTGAAAACAATGCCGAAGGTAATTGACATTAAGGGCCCTATCATTACAAACGATGACAAGTGGATTTACGACTGGTTTGGGGTAGCCTTTTGCTGTCCCGCCGATATTCGTTCTCAGCTTGACGAAGTGGCGGACGACGAGAGCGTTCAGGTTGTTATCAATTCATCAGGTGGTGACATCTTTGCCGCCTCCGAAATTTACGATATGCTCGCCGAAAGTGAGGCGACAATCAAGGTTGTTTTTGCCGCCTCTGCCGCTTCATACATCGCTTGTGCGTGCACATCTGAAATTGTGCCGACAGGTATGCTTATGATTCATAATGTTTCAAGCTATGCCGCAGGGGACTACAACGATATGGCTCACGAATCGGGTGTGTTGCTCAAAGCAAGCAAAGCCGTGGCGACTGCATACAGACTTAAAACAGGTATGACTGAGGACGAGCTTATCGGACTTATGGATAATGAAACTTGGCTTACTGCCGATGAGGCGGTTGAAAAAGGCTTTGTTGACAAGATTACCGAATATGCCGAAAAGCCAAAAGAGGTTAAACTTGCGGCAAGCCTTAACGGTCTTATCCCAGATACAATCATCAAACAGATGAGAAGTGAAAAAACACAGCTTACAGCAAAGCTTGAATTACTCAAACGAAAGGATGTTGAATTAGAATGAACAAACAGGAATATCTTGACAAGAGAAATGCTCTCTATGACAAGGCTAAACAGCTTATCGCAGAGAACAAACTCGCCGAGACGAGAGAAATCACACAGCAGATTGACAAGCTCGACAGCGAGTTTGAAAACTCTGCTGTAAACAAGGCAAACAAAAACGCAGAGGAGGGAATCAAAATGCCTGCACCATTCGGAAATCACAAGACAAACATCGACCTCACAGATGAGGACGAACAGGTAACAGATATGTACGCAACGCTTGAATACAGAAAGGCATTCGCTAACTATATTCAGGACGGCGTACCCGTGCCACAGAAGTTTGCTAACACAGCGGCACAGACAACATCGGGTACTGCGGCGGCTATCGTGCCGACTACAATGTATCAGCGTTTGATTGTTGAACTTGAAAAAGTCGGCGAGATTTACGCAAGAGTATTTAAGACAGCTTATCCGACTGCACTCCTTGTTCCTACACAGAACATCAGACCGACAGCGAGCTGGGTTGATGAAGAAAAGGGTTCTGAGCAGCAGAAGGTTACAACTGACAAGGTTGTGTTTGCAGGCTATAAGCTTGAATGCAAGGTTGCATTCTCTCTCTTTATGACAAAGACTGCACTTGATACTTTTGAATCGCAGTTTATTGACCAGATTAAGAACGCAATTGTAAAGGCTGTTGAATCTGCAATCATCAAGGGTACAGGCACAGGCTCTCCGACAGGTATTCTTACTTGCACACCGCCTGAGGGTCAGACTATCGAAATTGCAAAGACGGGTAAACTTGCCTATTCAACACTTTGTAATGCTGAGGCGGCTCTTCCTGCCGCATATGATGATGCTGTATGGCTTATGACAAAGAAATCATTCTTTGCATTTATGGGCATTACAGACAGCAACGGTCAGCCTGTTGCTCGTATGTCTGAGGGTCTCAACGGTAAGCCGTCACTTACCCTTTTCGGTCGTGCTGTTATCCCAACAGACGGGTATATGGATTCGTACGCTGACACGGTTTCAGCTGACACAACCTTTGCAATGATGTTTAATCTCAACGATTACATCTTCAACGAGGTAATGGGCTTAAGCGTCAAGAAGTACGAAGAGGACGACACCGATAACACAGTCCTTAAAGCCGTAATGCTTGCAGACGGTAAGGTTGTGGACACTCACAGTCTTGTTAAGCTCGTTAAGAAGAGCGCTTAAAAGAGGTTTGAATTATGGCAGTATCTAATGAAATTGAAGCTGTAAAGGTTTCGCTCCGTATCAATACGGTGCTGTTTGACGATGAAATATCTGCCCTCATTGATTCTGCCAAAAGCGACATGGCAGGTGCAGGAGTTAATGTCACCGACAAAAACTCAACTGCACTTGTTATGCAGGCAATCAAATTCTATTGCCGTGCTTATTTTTCGGTGACAGCTGATAGCGAATGGGCACGGCATTACGAAGAATTGCGTGATGCGATGGCGGCGAGAGGAGCACAAACAGAATGAATGCAGATACTTTGATTTCGCTTGTTTCGGGTTATAACGAAACAACAAACGATATCGGTGAAATCGTTCAGTCCGAAAAGCTCCGCAAGGTCTATGCTCAGCGGCAATATGTCAGACAATCCGAGTTCTTTCAGGCTCAAGCTAATGGATTAAAACCCGAATGTATGCTTGAAATTAATTCCTTCGAGTATCAGAACGAAGAATTTTGTTACCTCGATAATAAAAAGTTCAAAATCTATCGTGCATATCAAATCAAAGGAACAGAGCATACAGAGTTGTATTTAACTGATGTGGTAGGTGAAAATAATGTCTTTACCTAAAGCAGTCAAAATCACCAAAGACGGTGTTGAGATAATCAGCAATGTTGACCGCATACAGTACACACTTAAGGAGCTTGAGAGAGCCGCTCTGCGTGATGTAGGCAAGCTCGTATGTAAAAGAACACGGCAGAAAATAAAACGCAGGTCGGGGCGCTTAGCGAAAAACACGCAGTATTGGGTGCGTAGCAAGCAGGAAATACCCGATCTGCAAGTTGGGTTTAAGCCGGGCGGCTTTTATGGCTTATACCAAGAAATCGGAACGAGCAAATATCCGAAAATCGGAGCATTGAGCGACGCCGCCGAAAGCAACATCAAAGACATTATAAAAATTGAACAGCAATACCTCAGTGCTGTAGGCACGGAAGAGGCAGAGCGAAAACTTAACGAGGGGGAATACAGTGGTGAATAACATCAAAAAATTTTTGAAAGACTTATTCGCTGAGTATGCACCCTCTTATTTTTTGCAAGCTGACAGCGGATTTCCTCGCCTTGTATATGAGGTTAAACAGCTCTACACGGATGAGCCGTATGACAAGTTTGTTGTGACGGTTAATGTTTATGACAGGCAGACTACGGCAACTATTGATGATGTTGTGGACAAAATCTACAACAACATAGCAAAGGCTACATATTCGGTCAATGATGTTTTTTACAAATTTTATAATAACTGCGATAGGCAGTATATTGCCGAATCAGACAAATCAATAAAGAGAGTGATGTTCACCCTCGAAATGAGAAGATACAGAAAGGATGATTAAAAAATGGCAACAGTTAAGCCACGAAAAATAAAGCCGTACAGCGGATATAATGCCAAGACGGCTGACCATATGCTCCTTGATGCAGGTGCATTTTTTGCAAACTATGATCCAGCTACGGACACATACGCAAGCGCCAAAAAGGCAGGCAAGTGCCTTGGCGTAACGATAAAAGGCGGTGAATTTTCGGCAAAGCCGACACTCAGACGGCTTGAATTTGACGGAGTAAAAACCCGTACCAAAGGCGACACCGTAGTTGACGGTTGGGAAGTTTACATCAAAGCAACCCTTGCCGAAATGACTACTCAGAACTTCATTTACGGTCTTGGAATTGCCGACAAAGGCACAGACGAAAAGGTCGCAGGCTACGATGTAATTACGGGTAGAGATGTTATTCTTGACAGTGACTACATTCAGAATATCACTTGGGTAGGTTGTCTCCTCGGAGAGAATAAGCCGTGCATTATTCAGGTATTCAACGGCTTTAATGAAAATGGTCTTACACTTGCGATTGCTGACAAGGACAACGGCAAAGTAGAAGCTCAGTTCTACGGCAATCTTTCACCTGAGGTTTATGATTCAGAGGACGAAATCAAACCACCGTTTAAAATTTTCAGACCGACAGAAACAACGGAGGCATAATTATGAGAAAATTAAGCATTAAAGACGCATTCACTCTTGCTCGCATTATCAAAAGAGCAGACATCAAAGAGGAAATTGCAGACTTTGCAAATCGCATTGCTGTCAAAAATAGCAACAAAGATGAAACGGTCAACACTGAAGCAGTCGGTCTTGAATTTGTGATTACTCTGTTAACTTCTTTGGCAACCAAAGAAACAGAACAGGAATTTTATTCATTGCTGGCCGATATCAGAGGCGACATTACGGCAGATGATGTAAGTAAATTAAGTATCCCCGAAGTCCTTGACAATGTAAAGGTAATCATCAGGGAGAACGATATTAAGAGTTTTTTTACCTCGCTCTCAGCCTTGAAGTAAGAACATTTGGAATGCTCATGCAGTATTGTTGCGGCAATACTGCCATACTACAAAGGCTGTCTTTTTCAGAGGCTAATGAGATTATTCAAAATGCGATTAATGACCGTGAGGACGAAATGCTCTACAAAGCATATATGCTCACGATGACAGGCAGATTTACAGGTGTGTCATATGTTGATTTTGTAAACAAGGTTAAAAATCAAATGCAGACAGGTGCGGAAGAAACCGTAAATGTCGAAACTGTCGAAAGCAAGATTGCAGATTATCTTGATAACTACAAATGGGAGGAGGTGTAGCTAATAATGGCTGTTGAAATCTTTAAGTTGTTTGGCTCGATTTTCGTTAATAACGATGAGGCAAATAAATCAATTTCTGAAACTGACAAAAAGAGTAAAGGTGTTGCCGCAACCTTGGGTAACGGTATCAAAACTGCTGGCAAATGGGGAGCGGCAATGGTCGGAGGTGCGGCGGCAGGCGTAGGAGCATTGTCCACTGTCGCAGAGAGCACCCGAGAATACCGAACAGAAATGGGAAAACTTGACACAGCTTTCACCACCAACAAATTCTCAGCGGCAGACGCAAAGCAAACATATTCCGGCCTCTATGCCGTAGTAGGTGACAGCGGACAAGCGACAGAAGCCGCAAACCACCTTTCTTTGCTTTGCAATTCTACCAAAGATTTGCAATCTTGGACAGAAATCTGCACAGGTGTTTACGGTCAGTTTGGCGATTCACTTCCGATTGAAGGCTTAACTGAGGCGGCGAACGAAACAGCGAAAGTCGGACAGGTAACAGGTCCGCTTGCTGATGCTCTTAACTGGATGGGTGTGTCTGAGGATGCTTTTAATGAAAAACTTGCAAAATGCTCTTCGGAGCAAGAGCGACAGCAGTTAATCACATCCACGCTCACATCGCTGTATTCGGATGCCTCTGCTCAGTATAAGAAAACAAACGGCGATGTAATGGAATCTAACAGGGCACATCAGCAGTTATCCGACACTATGGCTCAGATTGGTGCTGTCGCCGAGCCTGTCCTTAACTCTCTTATCGGTCTTGGTGGTAAACTCCTCGAACAGCTCTCACCATTGATTGAGAGCGTGGCAAACAACCTTGCCCCCGTTTTAATCAACATTTGCGAAGAGATAGCTCCGATAATTGTGTCAATGCTTGAGCAGATAATGCCGTTAATTGAGGAGTTACTACCGTTTATTGCTCAGCTTATGGAGCAGTTAGCCCCTATCATTGTACAGATTGTTGAACAATTATTTCCGCCACTTTTGCAAATCATTCAGGATTTACTTCCGTATTTTATGCAGATAATAACGGCGATTATGCCATTGTTTGGTACTCTTGTAGAGCTTTTAACGCCCGTTATCGAAATGTTTATTCAGCTTGCCAGCGTGTTACTCAACGGCTTATTAGCGGCACTCACTCCGATTATTGAGGATTTAGCGACATTCCTTAACGATTTGCTTACACCTCTTATCCCGATAATCAGCGATTTGTGCAATACGATTATTGAAACTTTACAGCCTGTTTTTGAGCAGTTGTCGCCTGTTATTACACAGGTTTTTGATGCGCTCCGTCCTGTTTTAGACTTGCTCGGCGAAATGCTTGAAACGCTTATTCCTGCGCTTGTACCGGTGATCGAATGGTTAGCTCAAATTTTCAGCAATGTTTTGGGCAATGCGATTGAGAGTGTAAAAAACTTACTCAAACCACTCACAGGAGCGTTCGAGGGAGTTATTAAGTTTATAAAAGGTGTTTTCAGTGGCAACTGGGAAGAGGCGTGGAACGGTGTTGTTCAAATTTTTAAAAATGTATTCAATATCTTACCAACGATTGTCGAAAACATAATCAATGGCGTAATCGGCATTATTAACGGACTGCTTTCAGGCATTGACTGGGCAACATCAATGATTGGCTGGGAGATTGACCCGATTCCCGAAGTTACATTGCCACGATTCAGGGCAGGCATTGACTATGTTCCCCACGATAAATATGCCGCCTATCTTGATGCGGGCGAGGCAGTTCTCACAGCTCAAGAGGCTGAGGAGTATCGTCAATCAAAGCGTGAAGGCAGAGGCTCAGTTTTTGAAAACGATTCAACCAATATAGTCAACAATATCAGTATTAACATTCCTTCTGTTGCGATTAATAACGATATGGACATTGACAGCTTGGTTGATGATATCAGCAACAGGCTTGCCGATGAAATAACAAGGAGGCAGAGAGCATATGCATAACTTTTATTTTGCAGACAAATGGCTGTCTTATTTTTGTGGCAGATTCGTACAAGCTCCACAGCACGAAATTTCCAAAAGGGATATTTCAGCAATTGAAATCCCATACAAGGACGGCGACATTCTCCTCGATAATGGCAGGTGGCAGAATGGGGGGTTTGAAAGAGGAATTTGTTTTCTGCCGTATTTGTCTGAGATGTCCGCACATCACCTTGCTAAGGCTGTTACTGAATGGCTGACCTTAAATCGGGGATATCAGAAGTACAAAGACACTTATAATCCCGGTTATTTCACTAATGCTTACATATCAAATATTGATAGCATTGTGCGGGAGTTGCCCTCGTTGCTTTCAACCAAAATCAAATTCAATCGTGTGCCTTGGTGGTACTCGGAGATTGGTGCTAAACCTATTGAATTAGAGGTTAATAAGGCGGTGAATTTGCGTAATCCCGAAAAATACATAAGTTTGCCGACTATTAAGATTACCAACACAAATACAAGCAGTAGCAGTAATGCTAAGGCTAATTTAACTATTAACGGAACAAAATATATTTTGTCTTGCGTTGCGGGTTATGATTACGCTCTGCTTGACGGTGAATCAATGCAGTATAGAGCGTATAAATCTGACGGTACATCGAAATTTATCAACGACACATTACCGCCTGAATTTTCCACCGGAAATAATCAGGTTACGGTTACAGCTGTCAGCAATGCCGAGATTAGCATTACCCCGAATTGGAGGCGTTTGTAAATGTTCTATCCCTTGCTTTATAAATTGCAAAACACAACCCACATCTTGAACCAAAGTGCAATGTTAAAAATCGGTATGATGACCGAGATTATAAGCGGAAAAGTTACCGAAGAACGCAACGGCGACTATTTGCTTGAAATTGAGCTTTTGGTGACAGATGACTGCGCCGATTTGCTTGATACACAACTTTTTGTCAAAGCAAAACCAAATCCGACAGACGAACCGCAATTCTTTGAAATCTATAATTTGCAGTACAAAGATAAAAAATCCGTTGTAATCAAAGCAAAGCATATCAAGCATAATTTGTACAATAATTTTTTGGTTGAAGTACAAAATCAGACAGACATAATGTGCACACCTGCGGAATGGTGGTATCGCCTTTGCACGGGGCAAGAGGAGGGATTACAAACGCAAATGACCTTGTGGGCGCACAACTTTAAATTTACATCCGATATCACCGCAAAATCCTCTATGACGCTCGGTTTTGTTACTCCGTGTACTCTCGGAGATTTTATGGGTGGGGCTGACGGCTCACTTATTGATGTTTTCGGAGGCGAGTATAAATATGACAATTTCAATGTGTCTCTTTTAAAAAACCGTGGAACAACTACTAAATATTATTTAAAGTGGGGAAAAAATCTGAGCAGTTTAACGCAAACACTTGATTCGGACGATATTTGCTCGCATGTGGCGGCATATGCAACTTGCTATGATACCTATGCAAAGCGCAATGTTGTGCTTTGCTCACAGCCACAGGAACTTAAAAGCCACAAATCAAAGTTAATTAAGGTTAAAGCTGTTGATGTAACAAACGGTGGTTCAGTGGATATTGGTAATACGACGGGCTACTGGAATTTTAATGCGCAGACGGGCGAAAACAAAGACCTGCTGATTCAGAAACTTAACATACAGGCTCAGGTGTTAAGGGGGCAGCTTGCAAGTACCAATGGAGCACCTACGCTTAATGTCAAGGCTAATTATCCCACAACGCTTGATGAGATGTTGGATTTGCATTTGTGCGATACAGTTTACATAGACACGGCTAATGACAGTTTGCAGGCAAAAATCATAAAAACAGATTATGATATTGTGCTTGAACGATGGAACAGCCTCGAACTCGGCACACCAAAATCAAAATTATCTGATTATATAGTAAAATGAGGTGAATAAAGTTGAACATCAACCATACGAAAATGACGCTCGAAATTAACAGCTGTAAAAACTACGAAATTTTAGAGGTCAGACAGGGTGACAAAGGTTCACGCATTATTGATTTTACATTTACGGTCAACGGCGAAGTTGTAGATTTAACATCTACGATGTCGGCAAAAGTCAATGCCACGGTTGACGATGTAATCGTTGCGGACAGTGTAGCCGCTGTCGTTGACACAAAAAATAATGTAGTCACAGTTACGCTTATAGACACAATGCTCGCATTATCAGGCATTTGTAAAATGGACATTGTGCTTACAGAAGGTGATGAGATCATAACCGCTGAAACCGTTTGTTTGCGTGTAGGAAAAAGTGTAATCAATGACGACAGCAAAGCCTTTCCAGGCGCAAGCTCTATTGCGGAAATTACAAAAGAAGTCGAAACCGCAAGGGGAAGCTCCTCAAGCCTCAACGCAAGGCTTAACGGGATTGATTCTGCCGTAACCAACAAAGCCGAGAAGAGCACTGTCAGTCAGTTGTCGGCTCGAATGCAGTCGGCAGAAACATCTCTTGCAGGCAAGGCTAATGCAACAGATGTAGCCAATGCTCTTAAAGCGAAAGAGGACAACGCAAACAAGGTTAGCTCAAAAACGGACATCACAGACAGCAGAGTTAATTTTCCAAGCGTTGAATATCTTGACGCTTATTATTACAAGGCGAACGAACTCTATTCATCGGAAGAAACAGACGAGCTTCTCGGCAACAAAGCTGACAAGTCAGATGTTGACACGCTTCTTTCGAGCAAATACGATTCTGCCAACATAGAGAGCGGTACTGCAACTCTAACACCGTATTCAACTGTCACCGATAAAATCAAAAATGCAAGCTGTACATATAAGACGATTGGTGACATCGTAATCGTCAGTGCAACGGTCAAAATGAACGCAGTATCTCTTGCCGGCAATAGCATGTGTCCGCTGATTGATTTGCCGTACAAATGTATTTCCGAGGACAATGTTTTT
>ENA-OWPP01002091-OWPP01002091.1-human-gut-metagenome-genome-assembly--contig:-NODE-2091-length-14525-cov-3.437457_pt1 | contig 14525 bp, 9 predicted proteins | sample MGYA00248265_ERZ651848 | MGnify/ENA primary metagenome ERZ651848 (study PRJEB26924, sample SAMEA4378233) | human gut metagenome | biome: human gut; feature: human-associated habitat; material: faeces... | reverse complement strand
AGTTGAAGTACTGTCAGGATTTTCCGGGCACGTAGAAGATGTTGCGAATCTTGGCATGAAGAGAGGTTGCGCGTCGTAAGACGCGTGATTGCACAGGATTTAAGGGGATGCTCATGAGGCATGCACATGAATATGAGGCGAAGCCCAGGGGAGGACTTGCAAAACGTATAGTGGATGTGCTCGCATCGGTCGCCATGCTGGGCGGCATGGGTTATGCCACCACCTCCGCCGCGCTTGCGGAAGATACGCCGACCACTGTGGAAACCACCACGGACCAGAGCGTGACCACTACTAACGAAACGACCGGTGACGGTAACGCCACGGATAACGAGGGCACTGACAATGCGGGCGATACTTCCGTCGACCCTACGGGCACTGAATCCGATACCAACACTGGTACGGATACCGGCGTAAACACGGCGAATGCGGCAAATGCCGGAGATGCTACATCTTCGGATACGAACTCGCAGACTGATACCGCTTCGCAGCCCGATCCGCAAACTGTCAACGCCGAGCAAAATAGCCCTTCCGTAGTGGCGGATGCTACTGGTTCCGACTGTATTTACGCTGGAACGAATGCTTTGCAGCGCGTGTGCTGGCTTGATATGTCCAAGTTCAGCTCAGAGACCGCCAAAGAAAAAGCCGGCCAAAAAATGACCGTGAATCTCGGCGGCGGCCTGACCATGTCATTTACCGCGCATTATTCCGGCGGGCGTACGGTCGTCGCCAGTGAAGGGCCAACGTGGGATAATCGTGCAGCGCACCGAGGTGAAGCTGGATATCACGCAATCTTCGGTGTTGAGGGATATTCTGATTTCCCGACCGGAAGCAAGCCCGCGCTGTATCAAGGCACTGGATATCAGAACGATTCGAAGATACAGCTTTCAGATATCACCATTACTAAAAACGGTCAGAACGTAGCTGATCTGCAGTATTCGTTCGTTATGGCGGATGCGGAAAGCACTAACGAAGACGAGCAAATGGTGTACAAATCCAGTTCCGCGATTAGGCAACTGGGATCTTATCCAACAAGCGATAGCAATTACCGTTTCTGTGATCCGCAATTTTCGAATAACAATCAAACCATAACTTGCACGGGTAAGGATGGAGACAGCGTGCCTCAAGGCATTCGTCTGTATACAACGTCCGCTCCAACTCAGGTTTCCATTGAGATGAAGAACAGTGATCTTGGCTCTAGGCAGGGTGCGGCGTTCGGCGTTATTTTCTCGCAGGCTGTTGCGAAGATCACTGTAAACGGTTTGGCCAGTGGTGATACGAACACAACATTTAAGGCTGGTGTTTCGAATAATGAAACCGAAAGTCTTGAATCGGATTCGATCTCGTCGAATACGGCAGAGAGCGGTACCTTACCGATCCTCGCTAGCGCAGATGTATCGAAAACAGTTCGCTTCTACTTGGAAGGTAGTCCAAGTGACTGGTCTAAGTATGACGTGACATTTGAAGGCACTGACAATGGCAATGTCGTTTCCAATCTTGCTATCAAGACAGATGAAAACGGTCTGCGTTATGTCGACATGTCTGTTGCGGCCGATCATACGGTGCAAGGTCACTTCACGGTGACTGCCAAGCCTGAGCCGCTTGGAGTGCCGGAACATCATAAAACCATCGCCAAGAAGAATGGTGCCAACGATACATACACGCTGAACCTCAACGTGACGGGCAAGCGGTCCAGCACTTCGCAAACCGTCTCCCAGCCAGTCGACATCGCACTAGTGCTCGATAACAGCGGCTCGATGGCCTACTGCATGAGTGGTCGTCAGCCCTCCTACTTCCACCCGTGCAGCGGCGATGATGCTGTTCGCTCTGCAGCACTGAAGACGGCAGTGACCGCTTTCCTAGATGGCGTTGATACGCAGAATAAGACAATCGCAAACGCTGATAACAAAGTACAGGTTTCGTTGGTGAGTTTTGCTGGATCTGCATCTACGCTAAGCGGACTTACGCCTGACGTAACGACACTGAAAACTAAGGTCAACAGCTTAAAACCCCAGGGTGCCACTAATACTGCGGATGGTTTCAGCGAAGCTAAGTCCACCTTGGATAAGGACACACGAACTAATGCAATCAAGTATGTAGTGTTCTTTACCGATGGTGTGCCGACTACGAATAATGCATTCAGCAGTACTGTTGCGAACAATACATTGACGACCGCTAAGCAACTGAAAGATGCGAATATTGGTGTGTACGGCGTAGGCATCTTCTCCGGTGCTGACGCAAGCGTAACTTCGTACGATTGGCGGACAAATACGGATACGCACAAAGCCAATGTGTTTATGAATGCGGTGTCCAGCAATTATCCGAATTATGGAAGTGTTGCTTGGGATGATTGGTCTGGTGTAACGCTTAGTGGTGGCTCGGACAGGGGCTACTACAAGACCGCCAGTACGGCTTCTGAGCTGTCGAAGGTTTTCGAAGACATTCAGCAAACCATTACGACCACCAACGGATATACCGGCGTGACCATTCAGGATACGCTGTCGGAATATGCTGAATTTGCTGATGCCGATCCTGCAGAAAAAGCAAAAGTGGTTACCAATGATGACACTGATGTAACTGCGCAATGGAATATCAAGGTGAATGGCAAGACGATTACCGCATCGCCGAAGAGCTCTGATCCACTTCCTGACGGTGTGACTTACACGCTGCAGTTCGACATTAAGCCTACGCAGAAGGCGTATGACGATTATGCGGCGAACAAGAACGCTGAAAAAGATGGCTACGACGGTGTGACTGGTAGTGCTGGTTCTGATGCTGCCGGTAATGCCACGTCTGTGGACAAGCCCGGTTTCTACACCAACGACAGCGCATGCTTGGCCTACTCGGGTGACGGCGAAACACATGCCTGCAGTGATACGCCTTATACGGAGCAGCCGGTCGATCAGGTCAAGACCGGTGCCATCACAGTGCAGAAGAAGTGGGCTGATGCTGATGGCAAAGCGAGCTCAGAAGGCAATCCTGAATCGGTGACGTTCACATTGCAGATCGATGAAAAGGACTCGCGCGAAGCTGCGGCGACGGCTGATACGAATTGGACTGCAACTTTCGAAAACCTAGCTCCCGGTCACACGTATAAGGTGGTCGAAAAGGCTGTTGAAGGCTACGAAACTTCTTACAAGAGCCAAGACGTGACAATCACTGCCGACGAGCTGTGGAACGCCAATTCCAACGCGAATACGGCTGACAATGTGGAGGAGTGGAACGTCGCTGTCACCAACACTCACAAGAAGTCGACGTTGGCTGAAGGTTCGATCAAGGTGTCCAAGAGCATCAGCGGTCGTGAATGGAAGAAAGGTGACTCCTTCAACTTCACCATTGCCGGCTCTGACCCAGCCCAGAACGCTCCATTGCCCGATTCAGCTTCCGTCACGATCAATGCGAATACCGCAAATCACGAGGCGAGCTTCGGCAAGATCGTATACAAGACCGATGGCACCTACACCTACACGGTGAAGGAGATCGCGCCTACCACCGGTGCCATCGATAAGCTCCGCTACTCCAAGGCCGAGTACCAGGTTGCCGTCACGGTGAAGGCCGTCATGAATGAGACCACTGGCAAGTACACCGGTCTTACCACCTCTACCACCGTTACGCAGATGAAGGATGACATGGGCAACACCCTTGGCGAGAACGGGCAGGGCGTCGCGGTTCAAACCTCCGCCGGTGCGGACCCAACCATCATTCCCGTCTCCACCTTCACCAACACCTACTCCACCTCTTTGCCCCTTTCTGGTATGTCGGGCGTCACTCTGACGTACCTTGCCGGCGCGGCGGTGCTTTGCGCTGCTGCGGCCTGGATGCACATTCGTCGCAAGGCGAATGCGAAGGGAGGTAAGCGTCGTGAATAAGAAAGTTTGCTCCTTCCCGATCTTGTTTGCGCTGCTTGCCCTCCTGATCGGCACCTGCGCGGTTGTGTTCCCCGCTTCCGCGCAGGCCGCGCCGACCTCGACCGGTTCCATCACGGTGAGCGGCACCGTGGCGCGCAGCTACGACGCCTACCAGATCTTTAGCGCCAACGTCGTCGACGGCGACAGCGACTCCAAGATCGCCACCGATCTCGCCTGGGCAAGCGACGCCGTGCGCGACGCCGCGCTGCCTGTGCTGCACAGCGCCGGCATGCCCAATTCCCAGACCACCGCGCAGGAAGCTGCCGAGTGGCTCAACACCGATTCCCACCTTACGAGCGCGCTGAGTGCACAGCTCGCTCGTTCCCTCCAGAGCTCTGGCGCCGTGTTTGTGGCCCTCAACGCGGGCACGGCGGCCGAGCTGCCCTGCGGCTACTGGCTCATCGTCGCCGACGACGACGCCATCGCCCAGGACGAGGCCGGCACCGCGCCGATCATGGCCCTGGTCGGCGGCAGCGCCGTCACCGTCAAGCCCAAGGCGGCGACGCCCAAGGTCGCCAAGCACGTGCTGGAGGACAGCACCGCCGCATGGCAGAAGGCCGCCGACGCCACGGTCGCCGACGACCTGTACTGGCGCCTCTCTGCCACGGTCCCGGCGGGTCTTACCGCCTACGACACCTATACGGTGCGGTTTGTCGACACCATGAGCGCGGGACTCGACCCCTCCAAGGTCGCCGCGAGCATGCGCGTGTACGTGGCGGCGGGCGCGGACGGCGGCTTCGACGCCGTCCCGGCCGGCAGGGACGGCCGCGCCGGCACCGAGCCCGCCAAGGGCTGGACCGACATTACCGCCCAGTGCGCCACCAAGGTGGCGGCGGACGGAACCTTCACCGTGCGCACCGGCGACCTCATCGCCGCGCTCGGCGGGGCCGACGCCTTCACCGCGGGCGCCCGCGTGGTCGCCGTGTACAACGCACCGCTCAACAGCGCATGCAACCACGGCATCGCCAAGGGCAACCCCAACGAGGTCTACCTGCGCTACCCGCGTTCCCCCCTTGCCGACCAGTCCGGCGACGCCGGCTTCACCCGTACGCCGAGCGACGATGCGTGCGCCTACACCTGGGATCTCGCGCTCACCAAGCGCGGCAGCGACGGCGACAAGCCGCTGCCCGGGGCGGTCCTGAGCATCGCCGACGACCGCGGCCGCACGCTAGCGGCCGATGGCACGTGGGATGCGGAGGGCAAGGCCACCGTCACCACGGGCGAGGACGGCCGCGTGACCGTCTCGGGCGTGGACTCGGGCAAGCTGGAGGTCCGTGAGCTCAAGGCGCCCAAGGGCTACACCGCTTTTAAGGGTACGCGATCCGTGACGGTCAAGGCCGATGGTCTGGACGTTAAGCAGGTGGCCGCCGCCAAGCCCAAGCTCACCATCACGGCCGAGTCGCCCCTGCGCGCCGACAGCGCTGACGGGTCGACGGGCAGCCTGGAGGCGTCGATCATCAACACGCCCACCGGCACGCCCCCTAGCATCTTCACCGGAGGCTTTATGCCCTCGACTGGCGATATGGCAATGTACGCCGCGGCCGCCGCAGCGGTCGCCGGAGCCGCGCTCATCGTGGTCGCGCTCCTGGTCAAGCGGGGAGGTGGCAGCCATAAAGAGTAGCTGGCAGCCCCACAGAGAGCGGGGCGAGACGTAGCGAAGTAGATGCTAAGACACAGACAGATGATGACCGATCGAATGAGAACCAACCGGAAAACGGAGGAAAAGAAGATGAGCATGAGCAAGAACATCGCACGCCTGGCAGTAACCGCCGGCCTCACAGCAGCGTTGAGCTTCGGCGGAGTCATGGCCCCGGTTACGATGGCGTTTGCCGAGGGTGTGGCGAATGGCTCGGTGACCATTACGAACGCGAATGGGAACGAGACTAATTTCAAGGGCTATAAGATCTTCGATGCCAATGTGGTAAAGGACGAGAATGACCAGACGCTTGTGAGCAATATCACATGGGCGAACGACAAGGTTGAAACTGCTGTTACGGAAGAGATTAAAAAAATAGATCCTAACGCCAGTATTACAACCGCTCAGGATGCTGCTGACTGGATTAAGACGTACGTGACGGACACTAATGAAACGACTAGCGTGGAGTCTGGCTCTGCTGCATATAAGATTGCAGCAGCTGTGGCCGCGGTGACTGGTCTGGAAGGTTCAAGTGGTTACGCAACTACTTCGAAGGGCGCTGCTAACAACCTTTCACACGGCTACTGGCTCTTTGTGACTGACGCTGCTACCGTCACAGGTGTTGAAGCCGGTACCGCTCCTATCTTCACTGTTGTTGGCGATGAAGCGATCAATATTACCGAGAAGACCAGCATTCCCACGGTCGATAAGGAGGTCTTCGAGGGCGGTAACTGGGGAAAGGTGAGTGACTCGTATATTGGCGAGAAGGTCGAATATAAACTGACTGGCTCTGTTGCTAGCAACATCGACACCTTTACCAAGTACGAATATACGTTCCAGGACCATCTTTCTGTTGGTTTGGAGGCTGACAAGAACTCCGTTAAGGTGACAATTAACGACACTGTTATCCAGCCTACAAAAGTAGACCTTGCGGAGACTGTGAACGCTTCTGGAGACCCTACTGGTGGTCATGACCTGTCGATTTCCTTCACTGACCTCAAGGCTGCTGCAAAAGATGCAGGTGTGACGCTTAAGGGTGACTCCAAGGTCGTTGTAACATACAAGGCAAAGCTGACCGAAAAGGCTGAATACACGGCCGCCGGCAACACCAATGATGTCAAGCTTGTCTATTCTAATAACCCCATGGTTGACGGTACTGGCACGTCCACGTCGAAGCGAGTTACCGACCATGTCTTCCGCCTGGATGTGACCAAGGTCGATAAGGATGATCAGAGCCATAAGCTCGAGGCTACCTTCCAAGTCAAGATGACCCATGAGGGAAATAAAAAGCTTACGCAGGAGAAATGGTTGACCCAAGAAGGCGGTCTTACCGAAGAAGTGGCAAACGCAGGAAAATTCAAGACCGACAAGGATGGTGGAAAGATTTATATCCCAGGCCTTGTTGCAGGAACGTATGAGATCACCGAGTGCGATACACCTGCCGGCTACAACACTCTTGCTCCGTTTACCATCACAGTGGATCCGGAGTACAACGATGACGGCACCCTGAAGAATCTCGACGTAACGTCCAGCAATACCGAAATGGTTGCTTCCAGTCCTACAAACGACGCGACCATTCCCGTCACCATTCAGAACAAGAAGGGCTCTGGCCTCCCGCTGACCGGTCTTAACGGTGTGACCTTCACCTGGATCGCTGGTGGCGCGGTGCTGTGCATTGGCGTGGCGCATCTCATCCGCAGCCGTAAGCAGGCTGAGGAGTCCGAGCAGGAGTAACGCCCGCTCACCCATCCCTTTGGCAGGTGGGATGTGATGGCCATGAGACTTGCGGACACTTTTCTCGTCCATCCACGTTCTTGCTTTGCCATTCTCTTTTCGGGGCAGACTCCGCACTGGAGTCTGTCCCGTTTTTTGGACAACACAGGCAGCCTCCACCGTCCGATGCGGACTCATCCGTCATCGCGTTTCTTGACTCGTATGAAGTTCGGTTTAAGGTCCGTAGGCGCACGCGCGGTGCGGACGGTAGAAGGCATTTGCGCCGCAACAAGCGCAAATAAGAATGCCCGGGGGTCGGATCCCGGGCATTTAACAAAAGCTGAAAACTAGGCCGCCCGCGCTCCCAAACATTTACGCGGGGTGCGTCGTTTTCTATTGATATTGTATCCCGAATCGCTCCGCCGATCCGGGATATTCTGAAAACGCAAATATGGACTTAGGCACGAAAGGAATCTCGTTAATTCCGAGAATTATGTATAATTCCAATATAAACTGGAATCAAACGAAAAAGATGGAAATGAACGAAGCGCTAATCTACTTACAAGAAGCACTAGGTCTCTCCGCCAAGACCAAAACTTGGCCTGGATTCGCACGCTTGCCGCTGCATCTGCGGGCGATTGAGGTCCGCGCTGTTGACGCAAACGGTTTTTCGTTTTTGCTTGCAAGTTTGCCTACTGGCGTCGGGCTTCCCGAGGCTAAGAGAGTCTATAGTCAGCTAGCCTTGCGCGCGGAGACTCCTGTTGTCGTTTCGTTTCCTGATGCCGATGCACGTCAGCGCAAAGCATTGGTCGCACAAGGGATTCCCTTTGTCTGTCCAGGTAGACAGGCTTTTCTTCCATTTATGGGCGCAGCTTGCACGGAGAGGGGCGGTGCTTGGTTTCACAATCACGCGATCAAGATGTCACCCAACGCGCAGGCTGCCGCAATCTGGGGAGCAGCCCAGGAGCCATATCGTCCCTATGACCTTTGTCGTGCGCTTGGAATCTCGGCAAGCCGCGCGAGTGAGGCCATAACCGAGCTTGTTGACAGGGGGCTCGCGAGGCGCGAGCGTTGCGAGCGACGTGTCGTCGTGCTCCCTGTTGCCGTTGATCTTCTGCTTAGCGAGCACATGGCAGAGCTCTCCTCGCCTGTCTCGAAGGTCTTTTTTGCAAGGAAGACGCCGCAGATCGACTATCTTGTTGACGCCGGGGAGACGGCGCTCGCTGCGCGTTCGATGCTCGCTGCGCCGGGCATGGAACAAAAGGCCGTCTTAAGAAGTGCATGGTGTCAACTGAGCGACCTCGAAGTCGCAGACGGGGAGTTGCCGGATAACGAAACGGCGATGATCCAAGTGTGGCGCTATGCGCCCGTGTTTGCCGACTCCTCCCGCGTCGATGACATTTCGCTTGCGCTATCTTTGGCGGCAATCGACGATGAGCGAATTCAGCTCGAAGTCGATCGCATGTTTGGAAAGGAATATCCATGGCAAGAAGCGCTGTAGAAGGTCTCCAAGAATTTCAGCAGCATATGCAAGAAGCTGCAGGATCGTATGCTCTTATCGGCGGCACGGCATGCGACATTTTGCTCTCGGAGGCGGGACTTCCGTTTAGGGCGACTCACGATTTTGATGTGGTAATTGTCGCCGATGACCGGTTGCCTCAGACGGCAGAAGCTATATGGACTTTGGTGCGTGATGGCGGCTACCGCTGCGGCTGGGGCGAAGGTAAAGACTCATGCTTTTATCGGTTTACAGAGCCAAAGAGGCCGGGTTACCCCCATATGATCGAACTCTTCGCGAAGTGCCCCGACTTTCTAAAGGGTCGTGAGGGGATTGATGTGGCGCCAATTCACGTTGATGAAAACATAAGCAGTCTGTCGGCAATTTTGTTGGACGATGCTTACTACAGCTTGTTCCTTCAGGGAATTCGGACCGTAGGCGGCGTTTCGGTCCTGGGTACGGAATACATTGTCCCGTTCAAAGCGAAGGCGTATCTCGACCTAAAAGCTAGAAGGGAAGCGGGGGAGAACGTTGATTCGAGGAAGGTAAAAAAGCATAAACGCGATGCGCTGAGACTTGCTCAGCTGCTCGGCGAGTCGGAAGGTGTCGACCTGGGCGGAGAACTGAAGGACGATATGCTTGCGTTTGTCAAAGATTGTGAGGTGGGCGACGTCAATCTGAAACAGATTGGGGTTGCGGGCGTAACGATGGCGCAGTTGCTCGAGACGATGAAAGCAACATATGGCTTGATTGGTTGAGTGGGGTTACGTGGCCCGGACGGTGCAGCCAAGCTGCGTTGTCCGGCGTATGAGCTCGCTAATCGGCTATTATTTGTTTAGACAACCTGAGTTGTAGAGGAGTGACCGGCGATGGTGCAGGGCGCCAAACATATGAAGAGCAATAACGCTGCGGCCAACGGCGGCTCAAGCCCTCAGCCCAAACCTCAACCAAAGCCCAAGCGCCGTCGCAAGCGACTGCCGCGCTGGGCCGATCGGCTCATCACCATCGTCATCATCCTTATTGGCGTGGGTCTTATGACCTGGCCGTGGATCTTGGACCGGCTCGAGGCCTCGGGCGTGTTCAACCAGATCAGCACCGTGTCCAGCACCGTGGACGCGCTGTCTGCCGAGGAGCGCGAGCGCATCCTGCTCCAGGCGCGCTCCTTTAACGAGCAGCTGGCGGGCGAGGCCACCGAGCTCCCCGCCGACCAGATCGAGCCCTACGCCCAGCAGCTCATCTTTGACCGCGACCCCATGATGAGCTGGGTCGAGATCCCCTCCATCGACGTGAGCATGCCCATCTACCACGGCACGAGCGAGGAGGTCCTCATGGCGGGCGTCGGCCACCTGGAGGGCACGAGCCTGCCGGTGGGCGGCACCTCGACGCATTGCGTGCTCACCGCGCACTCGGGCATGCGCAACCTGAGCATGTTCGACGACATTCACTCGCTGGAGCCCGGCGACCTGGTGCTGCTGCACACCATGAACAAGACGCTCGCCTACAAGATGGTGGACTCCGAGGTGGTGCTGCCCGAGGAGATGGAGTCGCTGACCATCGAGCCGGGCGCCGACAAAGTGACGCTCGTCACCTGCACGCCCTACGGCGTAAACGACCACCGTCTGCTGGTGCACTGCGTGCGCACCAAGTACAGCAAGAAGGACGTCGACAAGCAAAAGTCGCTGGCCGGCCGCCACTGGGGTAAGCGCGAGTTTGCCGTGCTCATCGTGGTCATAGCCATTGCGCTGTTGCTGCTGGACATCGTGATCCACGCGGTCCGCAAGCGCCGCAAGGCCAAAGCCTCGGCATAAGACATTCTCCAGAACCACCACAATGGGGACAGGCGCCTTTGCGGTGGTCGGGACTTCCAAACCATCACAACATTCGATGAAAATCTCGATTTTGGCGAAAAGCGTCGAATGTTGTGATGCTTTTCGTTTCGGGCGGGACGGTTTTCGTTGTGGTCGAGACGGTCTTCGCTGTGGGCGGGACGGTTTTCGCTATGGACGGTGCGGTTTCGTTGCAGAACGGCCGGCCCGCCGCCTGCCAACCGCCGCCCTCGTTACGTTTTCGCTGCATTTGGGTAAAGCACCTGCTCCAAGCGGCGTTGCCTTGTATACTAGAGCGGTTTAACTGCTATGCGGAAGGGAGCGCCTATGGCACTCAGCGAGAAAGACGTGCGCGGCATCGCCGAGTACGCAAAGATCGCACTGACCGATGACGAGCTCGTCCAGATGACGTCCTACATGAACGACGCCGTCCAGATGCTCGAGCCCGTCTTGCAATATGACTTGCCCGACGTGGAGCCCACGTTCCATCCTATCGGAAGCCTGTCCAACGTGATGGGCGATGACCTGCGCGAGCCCGAGCGCGACCTGCCGCTCGACGTTGCGCTGGAAAACGCCGGCAGCGCGCGCGACCGCTACTTCCGCGTGCCGTCCATTTTGGGAGAGGGGGAGAGCGAGTAATGGCGCTAAGCTTCGATTCCCTTACCGCCGCCCAGATCGCCGCGGGCGTTGCCGCCGGCGACTTTACCGCTACCGAGGTGGCCCAGGCCTCCCTTGCCGCCATCGAGGCGCGCGAGGGCGGGGTCCAGGCATTCCTGCAGGTGGCGCCCGAGCTTGCGCTCGAGGCCGCTGCGCGCGTGGATGCTGACCGTGCCGCAGGCAAGCCGCTGCCCCCGCTTGCGGGCGTGCCGCTGGCCATCAAGGACAACATGAACCTCGTGGGCACGTGCACCACCTGCGCTTCCCGCATGCTCGGGGACTACCAGAGCGTCTACACCGCCACCTGCGTCCAGCGCATGCTCGATGCCGGCTGCCTGCCCATGGGCAAGGCCAACATGGACGAGTTTGCCTTTGGCAGCTCCACCGAGAGCTCGGCGTTCCACCGCACCAACAACCCCTGGGATACCGAGCGCGTGCCCGGCGGCTCCTCGGGTGGCTCCGCTGCGGCCGTCGCCGCGGGCGAGGTCGCGCTCTCGCTGGGCTCGGACACCGGCGGCTCCATTCGCCAGCCGGCGTCGCTGTGCGGCGTGGTGGGCTTTAAGCCCACGTATGGCGCTGTGAGCCGTTACGGCGTGGTTGCCTTTGGCTCGTCGCTCGACCAGGTGGGCCCCTTTGGCCGCACGGTCGAGGATGTCGCGCTGGCCATGAACGCGCTTACCGGCGCGGGCCATGATCCGTACGACTGCACCAGCCAGGATTGCGCCGTCGACTTTACCGAGCATCTCAACGACAGCATCGAGGGTAAACGCGTGGGCATCATCCCCGCGTTTATGGAGGCCGAGGGCCTGACGCCCGAGGTCAAGGCCGCTGTTCAGCGCGCCGCCCAGGAGCTGCAGAACCAGGGCGCCGAGCTGGTCGAGGTCGACCTGCCGCACCTGGACGCCGCCATCGCCGCCTACTACGTCATCGGCCCGGCCGAGGCGTTCTCCAACTTGGCTCGTTTCGACGGCATTCGCTACGGCTATCAGGAAGAGGGCTGCGCCAACCTGTCCGACCAGAGCTCGCTTTCGCGCGCCCACGGCTTTGGCGCCGAGGCCAAGCGCCGTCAGATGCTCGGCGCCTACCTGTTGAGCTCGGGCGTGTACGACAAGTACTACTACGCCGCACAGAAGGCTCGCACACTCATCACGCAGGATTACGACGCCGCGTATGCCAAGGTGGACACCATCCTCATGCCCGCCTCGCCGCGCACGGCCTTTAAGTTTGGCGAGATCAGCGACCCCACGCAGATGTACCTCTCCGACCTGTATACCATTTCGCTCAACATCTGCGGCAACGGTGGCATTTCGGTGCCGCTGGGCCTGGGCGAGGATACTCAGCTGCCCGTTTCTGCCCAGCTGGTGGGACCTGCCTTTAAAGACCGTCAGCTGCTTACGTTTGCCCGCGCCCTGGAGCGCGGCTTTGCCGATGCCGCCACGGGTGCGCCCGCGCTTTCCGTCGCGCCCGATTTTGCCGGGAAGGGAGGCGAGCTGTAATGAAGGAGCTTTCCGAGGTCCTGCAGGATTGGGAGGCCGTGATCGGCCTGGAGATCCATACCGAGCTCACCGCACTCGATACCAAGATGTTCTGCAACTGCAAGCTCAGCCACGATGACGAGCCCAACGCCAACGTGTGCCCGGTGTGCTTGGGCCTGCCCGGTGCGCTGCCGGTGCCCAACAAGCGCGCCATCGAGAGCATCGTCAAGGCCGGTCTCGCCACCAACTGCGAGATTCAGCGCCACTCGATGTTCTACCGCAAGCACTACTTCTATCCCGATATGGCCAAGAACTTCCAGACCACGCAGGGTCCAGTCGCCTTTGCCATGTACGGTCATCTTGATCTGGACGTGACCGGTCGCGGCGCCGCCGAGCGCCCCGACTGCGCGTTTGGCGAGGCCGAGGCCCAGAGTCTGGCGAGCGCCTCGGCCAACGCCGAGGGTCTGTCCACGTCCATGACGTCGACCATGCGCGAGGGCAATCAGCGCGCCGGTCATCTGGCCAGCTACGATGCATCTAACCTGCAGATGCCCGAGCGCCGCGAGGACGGTTCCTACACGGTGCCCATCCGCATCCTGCGCATCCACATGGAGGAGGACGCCGCCAAGATGGTCCACGTGGGCGGTGCCGAGGGCCGCATTACCGCCGCGGCCGAGTCGCTCGTCGACTACAACCGCTGCGGCACGCCTTTGATTGAGCTCGTGACTGAGCCCGACCTGCGTACGCCCGAGGAAGCGCGCCTGTTTATGGAGAAGCTCCGCCGCATCTTTGTGACGCTGGGCATTTCGGACTGCTCCATGGAGAAGGGCTCCATGCGCTGCGACGGCAACGTGTCGCTGCGCCGCCGCGGCGAGACCAAGCTGGGTACCAAGACCGAGCTCAAGAACCTCAACTCGTTTAAGAGCCTGCACGATGGCCTTGCCTACGAGATTTGCCGCCAGGCCGAGGTGCTCGAGGAGGGCGGCATCATCTATCAGGAGACCCGCCACTGGGAGCCCAGCCGCAAGCGCACTGTGGTCATGCGTGTGAAGGAGACGGCCGACGACTATCGCCTGTTCCCCGATCCCGACCTGGCGCCGTTCGATCTGGATGACGAGTTCATCGACCGCTGCCGTGGCGAGATCCCCGAGCTGCCCGATGCCAAGCGCGCCCGCTTTGAGGCCGACTTTGGCATTAAGGCGGCCGACGCCGAGCAGATCGCCGGCGACCCGGAGTTTGCCGAGTTCTTTGAGGCGGCCGCTGCCGGTATGGCTGGCAAGGAGGCCCAGACGGTTGCAAACTTGCTGGTGAACGAGATGATTGCTTACCTTAAGGGCGCGGGCGTGTCGCTCGCCGAGTCCGGTATCGCGCCGGCTCAGGTGGCAGCACTCGCCAAGCTGCTGGCGACCGATGCCATCAGCTCCAACCAGGCGCACGAAGTCTTTGAGGCCATGGCCCAGACCGGCGACGACCCCAACAAGATTGTCGACGAGCGCGGCATGCGTCAGGTGAGTGATGCCGGTGCGTTGCAGCCGATCGTGGACGAGGTGCTGGCTAACTGTGCCGAGCAGGCGCAGCAGTACCGTGACGGCAACCAGAAGGTCATCGGCTTTTTGGTGGGCCAGTGCATGAAGGCGAGCCGCGGCAAGGGCAATCCGAAGCTCTTCAACGAGTTGCTGAGAACGTCGCTCTCGTAAGCGGGAACCGAGGGGCCGGGCGCAGGGCCTTGCCTCTCAATTTCGGACAGTCCTGACTCACGACGGAGGCGCCACTGGCGCCTCCTGTTCGTGCGGAACTCATTGAGAGGCAAGGCCC
>ENA-OWPP01002089-OWPP01002089.1-human-gut-metagenome-genome-assembly--contig:-NODE-2089-length-14531-cov-16.856314_pt1 | contig 14531 bp, 9 predicted proteins | sample MGYA00248265_ERZ651848 | MGnify/ENA primary metagenome ERZ651848 (study PRJEB26924, sample SAMEA4378233) | human gut metagenome | biome: human gut; feature: human-associated habitat; material: faeces... | reverse complement strand
ATTCCTATAAGGATAAGGCGTATCACCTCAGCTGTGACGAGTTCCTGAAAAACAAGGAGCTGTTCGCACTGGTAAAAGTGATGCTGGGCAGCCGCTGCTTTTCGAAAGAGGACGTGCTGCGCATGATTGCCAAGCTGAAACGGTTTACGACCATCCAGGATCGGGAAAAGTTCGAAAAGCTGGTACGCAAGGAAGTCTATCACTACCACGAGGTGAAATCGGACTGCAATGCTCTCATCGATAATCTGTGGGACCTGATCCAGATGATCGACGAAAAGCGCCTGGTGACCATCACGTATTACAAGATGAACCGGGAAAACATCAAGCGGAAGATCAAGCCGGTGTCGCTGATGTTCAGCGAGTATTACTTTTACCTCATCGCCTACGAGGCGGATGATGAGAAGTATCTGCCGAAGTTTTTCCGGGTGGATCGCATTGTGGCAATGACGGAGCATCGGGAGCGGTTCACACTGGAACGAAAGTATGACTTTGACGAGGGCGACCTCCGGGAGAAAAACCAGTTTCTGTTTCCGGGCAAGACGGAGAAGATACGCTTTTCCTTTTCCGGACTGTCTGTGCAGGCAATTCTCGACCGGCTGCCCACGGCAAAGGTGGTGGAGCAGAACGGCAATACCAGCATGATCGAGGCAGAGGTCAACCACGGCAGAGGCATTGTAATGTACCTGCTTTCCCAGGGCGCATGGGTCAAGGTACTGTCACCCCAGAGCCTGGTGGAGGAGATGCAGGAGGAGCTGCGGCAGATGTGCAGCGCCTATGACATCTGAGCAAATTGGATAACATGGATTCGAAAAGACTTGTGTGACATAACGCCGCACAGGTCTTTTTTTGGTATGCAGCACCTTTCGGAATGTTGTCATGAAGTTACTACTTTTGTCATGAAAAATGGTATTATTTCTGTGCAGAGTGTGCTAAAATAAAAACAATGAAACCGATGAAAAAACAGTCCGTTTTGGTGCAGTTCCTTCGGAACGCATGAAACGGCATAAGACCAAATAAGAAAGTGAGGAAAAAGAATGCGAATGAAAGTATTCCGGCGCTGTCTGGCAGTTTTCTGCGCGGCGGTGCTGAGTGTCGGCAGTCTGGCAGCAATGCCGGCGGCTGCCGAGACAAAAAACCTAATCACAAACTCCACATTTGACAGCGGTACAACGGGCTGGGGGACATACCAGGCGAGCGGCGGCAGCGCCACGCTTTCTGCCCAGAATGGCAAGCTAGCGCTCCAGATCAATTCTGTGGGGAAGCTGAATTATTCCGTGCAGTGCAATTATGATGTGATTCCGCTCTACAAAAACGGCGTGTATCATGTCAGCTATGAGATCTCTTCTACCACAGACCGCTATGTTGAGGCGATGATCCAGCAGAACGGCGGCACATACCAGGCGTATACCTGGAAAGGCATTGATCTTACCTCTGAGCCGCAGACCATCGATTATGAGTTTACCATGAAACAGGACACAGATATCATGTCCAAGCTGGTGTTCAACTGCGGACTGGAAAACGGGGAGGATCTCGACCCGCACACCATCTACCTGGACAATGTCAAGGTAGAACTGGTGGACGATTCCAAGGTGGAATATGACGATATCCTGCCCTATGCACCGTCGATCATCACCGACCAGGTGGGCTATCAGCCGGAGGAAACCAAAACGGCAGTATTCCGGGATGTAACAAATGAGACCAGCTTTTCCGTTGTCAACCAGGACAGCGGTAAGGTCGTGTATACCGGCGAGCTTTCCGCATCCAAGTTCAATTCCATGGCGAATGAAACCGACTGGACAGGAGACTTCTCCGCAATCACAGAGCCGGGAACTTATTACATCACCTGCGGCGGACTGGATCAGTCCTATTCCTTTACCATCAGTGAAGATGTGTATGACGGCTTGCTGGATGATACGGTGCGGATGCTCTACCTCCAGCGCTGCGGCACAGAAATAGAGGATGATACATTCAGTCACGCTGCCTGTCACAACACGCTGGCGACCGTTTATCATACCAGCGACAAGATAGATGTCAGTGGCGGCTGGCACGATGCCGGGGACTATGGCAGGTACGTAGTGCCGGGTGCAAAATCCGTGGCAGACCTGCTCATTGCCTACGGACAGAACCCGGGGATGTTCAGCGACAGCATCGGCATTCCGGAGAGCGGAAACGGTGTCCCGGATGTGCTGGACGAGGCACGCTATGAACTGGAATGGATGCTGAAAATGCAGGACAGCGAGACCGGCGGCGTGCATCATAAAGTCAGCTGTGAGAATTTCCCAGGATATGTGATGCCGGAAAACGAAACGGATGAACTGATCGTGACACCGGTTTCCACTACGGCTACCGCAGACTTCTGCGCCGCAATGAACTCGGCTGCATCGTCCGGAATGTCATCCAGATCATCGTCGCTGCCAACATCCACGTTGAGCGGCGGCTTCTTGAACAGGATATCGTACAGCACCGGAACGATATACAGGGTCATCAAGGTGGCGTAGCTCAGGCCGCAGATGATGACGATGGCCATGCCGCTCATCAGCTGGCTTGCCATATCGCCGCTGAACACCAGCTGCAGCATGGCCAGCACAGTGGTCAGGGTGGTCATGAGGATGGGGCGCATACGGGTCTTGCCGGTAGCCACCAGCGCAGCGCGGCGCTCCATGCCGCCAATGCGCAGCTGGTTTGCATAGTCCACGAACACGATGCCGTTGTTGACAACAGTGCCCATCAGCACGATGAAGCCCATCAGGGAGATCATGGTAAGCTGCTGGCCGGTGATCAGCAGGCCCAGCAGGCCGCCGGTAAAGGCCAGCGGCACCGTGAACAGCACGATGAAGGGGGACAGCAGGCTCTGGAACTGTGCCACCATGACCAGATATACAAAGGGCAGGGCCAGAGCCATCCACTGCACCATTTCGTTCACCATGTAGTCGGTGCCCTCGGTCTCGCCGCCCAGCGTGGTGCTGCAGCCCTCCGGCATCTCACCGCTAGCCGCGTACTCATCCAGCTTCTTCTGCAGCACGCGGGACTGCACCATGGTGTTGTAGCCATCCAGCGTATCTGCCGTAACGGTGACAAACTCGGTCTGGTTCTCGCTGGTAATGGCATCCGGTGCGGTGCCGGTGGTCCAGCTGGCGATATCGTTCAGGGTGCAGGTACCATTGGTCACTGTGCCGTCTGCCGACATTTCGGTGGTCTCAAAGGTAAGCTCCATCATGTTTTCCTTGGTGACGGGGTCCAGATTGTCCGTGATCTGGACATCCATGGTGGTGCCGTTCACCGTGACGGGGGTCTGGGCCGTGGCGGTGGTGGTGAGCTTTGCCGCGATCTGCTGGTACACCTGCGCAACGGTCAGGCCGTAGGCGCGCACCTTGTCGCGGTCCACCTTCAGGATGATGGTGGCATCGCCGCTGCCAAGGCCGTTGTCCGCATTGGCAAAGCCCTCGGTATCGTTGACGATCTCCATTACCTTCTCGGAAACGGTGGTCAGCGTTTCCGGATCCTTGCCATAGACCTTGACCGACAGGCCGGTGGCCAGCTGGCTGGTCAGATCATCGGTCATGCCGTACAGCTTGACCTCAGCGGTGCAATTCTCGATCTGGGACACTGCATCCTCCATGGCCTGCCGGGTCTTTTCCACCTCACGGGAGGAAAGGCTCTTGCTCATCATAACATTGATCTTGTATCTGCCGTAGGCATTGGCGGAGTTCAGGATATCGGTAATGGCGGTGGGCAGGCCCAGCTGGCTGATATCCAGACCGGCCATGCTGGTGTCGGTGGTGATGCCCACCTCTTCCACGTTTTCTACATTCAGGGCCGCCTCTGCCACCTGACCCGCAATGGCATAGGATTCCTCCTTGGTCAGGCCGTCGGCGGTGGACAGGGTGATCTGCGCCTCGTTGCTGGTGATGCTGGGCAGCAGCTCCACGCCCATGTTCAGCACCTGCCAGCCGCTGAACACCAGCAGCACCACCGCCGCGATCAGGGGCAGGGCACGGTGCTGCAGGCACCATTCCAGACTATGGGCATACTTTTCCTGCACCTTTTCAAACCAGGCAAGGCGCTTGGGTTCAGCTTTTTTCAGCACAGTAGAGGATGCCGCCGGGACCACCGTGAGCGCCACGATGAGGGAGGCCATCAGGCAGTAACCGATGCACAGGGACATGGGCATCATCAGACTGCGCACAATGCTGGCCGAGAACACCACCGGCAGGAACACGCACACCGAGGTAAGGGTGGAGGCCACCACCGACATGCCCACCTGTTTTGTGCCCTGCACGGCAGCGCGGGCCGCAGGCACGCCGCGGCTGCGCAGACGGTAGACGTTCTCAATGACGACCACCGAGTTATCCACCAGCATACCAATGCCGAGGGAAAGGCCGGCCAGGGTCATCACGTTCAGGTCCAGCCCGGTAAAGTACATGAGCACCACCGCGAACAGAACGGACAGCGGGATGCTGATGCCGACCACGAGGGTGGGCTTGATATCCTTCAGGAAGATGGCCAGCACGATGATGGCCAGTGCAGCGCCCACCACCATGCTGGTGAGGATGCTGTTGATGACGATGGTGATGTAGTTGCCCTGATTGGACAGCACCACCATGTGCAGGCCGTCGTATTGTTTTTCCAGCTCTTTAAATGCGGTCAGGCAGTTGTCGGAGACCTCGCCTGCACTGGAAGTCGCATTCTTATAGATTTTGAGGATGGATGCCTTTTCGCCGTTCAGGCGGGTGTAGCTGTCGGCGGAGTTATCAATGACCTCCACATCCGCCACATCAGAAAGGCGCACGTCGCCGTAGCCCTCCACATGCAGCAGCAGGGCACCGCTGATATCCTTCACACTGTTGTACTCTTCGCCGACTTTCAGCAGCCAGGACTCGCCGTCCTTATCCTGCACGTAACCGGCCGGCATGGAGAAGTTCTGGGCATAGATGAGCTGCGCCAGCGTTTCAATGTCCAGCTGCTTTGTCACATCGGCCTGTGCCAGAGCGTTGGTCTTGGCCGTCTCGTACTCTGCCTTGGCAGCCTCCAGCTGCTTTTCGTACTCGTTCAGCATTTCACGCGCTTCGGTGAACTGCATATAGGCGTTGAGCTGCTGCTGGGAGAAGCTGCCCAGTGCGCCGGAGAACTCGGTCATCAGCTGGGGCACATTGTCCATGGCCTTGATGGTGCTTTCCAGCGTGTTATAGACCACATTCAGGCTTTCCTGCAGCTGCATCTCATTGGCAAGATCCTCTGCGGTGCTGCCTTCGGAGCCGGTCTCGGTGTTCACGCGCTCCTGCAGCTTCTGCAGGGCGGTAGTGAGCTTATCGGTAATGGTGCGCAGCTCAGCCACAATATCGATCAGAGAGTCGATATCCCGCATACCGGTCTCGTTGAACTTGTCCATGACCTTCTGCAGACCGTCGCGCACCTCGATCAGGGCCTGCTGGATCTCAGGCTCCTTGACCACAGCGATCAGGCTGTTCACACTTTCCAGAAGAGCCTGCGCCTGCGCACGCACCGTTTCCACTGCGGCGCCCACCTCGGTGCTCATCTGGCTCATGACCGAGTTGGACACCGTATTGCCAAAGTTTTTCAGCTGCTTTTCGTATTCCTTGCGTCCGGCGGTGATCTGTGCCTCGGCGCTTTCCAGCTGGGAGCGGGCTGCAGCCAGCTGGGTATCGATCAGTTCCAGCAGCTTTGCGTTGATCTCGTCGATCTTATCCTGATTGAGCTGCACCTGCACCAGCTTTTCCACCAGACCGCTGGACGAAACGCTGGACACACCGCCCTTGCGCTGCACTTCCGGCACAAGGGTGTTCTGGATAAACTCAGAAAGCTCGTACTGGTCGGCACCTTCGCGGCTGACAGCCACCGTCATGAAAGCGTTCATGTTCAGGCTGTACTCAATGATGGAGGGGGTCAGGCAGGTGCTGGGCAGGTCGCTTTTGGCCTGATCCAGCTTGTTGGACACCTTGACCAGCGCGCTGTTCATATCCGTATCCTCGGTAAACTCCATCAGCAGCAGGCTGTAGTTTTCTGCCGATGTTGCGGTGATCTTGGACACGCCCGGCACTGTGAGCGAGTTCTGCAGCACATCCGAGACCTCGCTCTCCACGCGCTCCGGGCTTGCACCAGGATACACGGTGACCACCATCAGATACGGTGTGTTCACGTTGGGCAGCAAGTTCGTATCCATCTTTGTGACCGCCACAAAGCCCAGGATCAGGATCATGACCACTGCAACCAGCACCGTAAACGGCTTTTTGACACTGAATTTTTCCATTTTCTCCTACCGTTTCTCTGCCTTGCCGCAAAGCAGGACAGCTGCTTTCCCTGCGGGAAAGGCTACACTTCAACATTTTTATTATACACGCAAGCCCCCGCCTTGCAAGAGCGGGGTGGGATTCTTTTGCGATTCTTTGGATACTTTCGCAAGATTTTAACATTTGCCGTTCCGTTTTTCCATTTTCCGGCTGCGGGTGCGACCAAATTCGGTCAGTCTTCCTTTATGGATACGCGGCAGCAGGGCAGATTGTTGCACCTTTTTAAAATTTTTCTGCCAAAGCGCCAGAGCCGCTTTTTGTTTTTTGCGTGGAAATGTGCATTTGAATATGTTATACTAGAGTACAGAATGGATTAGCAGGCTCTTTTTCGGGCCTTATCCTATAGATTCGACCGATAAAAACGAGGAACACTATGAAAAAAGTCATCTCCGTCCGTTTCAAAGAGAACGGCAAAAGCTATTATTTTGATCCCGCCGGGGCCGACATCAAAACCGGCGAATACGTGATCGTGGAGACCGCCCGCGGCATTGAGTGCGGCGAGGTGGTGCAGGGCGTGAGGGAGATCGCCGATGCGGCAGTGCCCAAGGCCCTCAAGCCCATTACCCGCATGGCCGACAGCGTGGATATCCGCCGGATGCGCCAGAACCGTGAGGACGAAAAGCGCGCCTACCGCACCTGTCAGGAGTGCATTTCCCGCCATGGCCTGGAAATGAAGCTTGTGGAGGCCGAGTATACCCTAGACCGCTCCAAGATCATGTTCTACTTTACCGCCGATGGCCGCGTGGACTTCCGCGAGCTGGTCAAGGATCTGGCCGGTATCTTCCACACCCGCATCGAGCTGCGCCAGATCGGCGTGCGGGACGAGAGCAAGATGATCGGCGGCCTTGGCATCTGCGGCCAGCCCTTCTGCTGCAGCCGCTTTTTAAAGGACTTCCAGCCCGTCTCCATCAAGATGGCAAAAGAGCAGGGCCTTTCGCTGAACCCCACCAAGATCAGCGGTGCCTGCGGCCGGCTGATGTGCTGCCTTGCCTACGAGGAAAGCGCCTACGAGTACCTGAACAGCATCATGCCCATGGTGGGCAGCACCGTGCGCACGCCGGACGGTCTTGGCACCGTGCTGGAGGTGAACCCGGTTTCCGGCTACCTGCGGGTGCGCTGCGGCACCGAGAGCCTTTCGCCCCATTACTATAAGGTGGGTGTGTGCGAATATATCAGCGGCGGCAAGCGTGCGCCCCGCCGCCCGGACCCGGACGACGATTACTCCGGCGTGCGCAACCCGGCCCCGGTGGTGGCTTCCTCCGACGATGGCGAAAAGCGCTGCGCGGGCGGCTGCTGCGCCCGGAAGCGCGCTGCCGAAAAGGAGTGAGGGACGCGCCGGAGGTTCTGAGGGGTTAGTCTGCTAAAACTAACCGTTCTTCGTGATTTTTGCCAAAAAACTCCTGCAAATTTGGCCATAAGTTAGCCTGTGCTTTTGTGCAACCCAACAAAAAACAGACTTTTGTGTTTTTCGGGTCACGGTTAGTCTTGCCTTTTCTCACCTGCTTTGTTAAAATGCAGGCAAGGATATGATTTCCGGAGAGACATGCACAGCCGTGCCATACATGACTCTTCATACAATACTTCGGGCACGGAGATAAAAAGGAGAGTTTATTATGGCACACAAGGTTTCTGACGCATGTGTTGGCTGCGGCGCTTGCGAGGGCGCTTGCCCGGTTGGCGCTATCACCGTTGATGGTGTTGCTTCTGTGAACGCAGACGCTTGCATCGACTGCGGCGCTTGCGAGGGTGCTTGCCCCACCGGTGCTATCACTGCTGAATAATTTTAGCAGCTGCACAAAAAACGCATCAAAAGCAGCAGGCCTGTCCAAAGCAGGTCTGCTGCTTTTTTGTTTTGCAGTAATTCGCACAAATTCCCCGAGCAATTCCACGCATTTTTTTGAGAGGGTACGGCACACTTATCTATGGAACATTCTACCGAAGTCTTGTATAATAGAACTATGGTTTATTGCTCGCCGGAGCATCGTTTTGGCTCCGACGCGCTGCTGCTGGCCCGTTTCTGTGAGCCAAAGCGCGCCCAGAAGGCCGCAGACCTGTGCTCCGGCTGCGGCATCGTGGCGCTGGAATGGCACGACCGCGGCCACCGCGGCCCCTGCATGGGGCTGGAGCTGCAGCCCGAGGGCAGCGCTCTGCTTTCCGCTGCGGTTCAGGAGCAGGACATCGGGCACATTGAGCCTGTCTGTGCCGACCTGCGCGCTTTCCGGCAGGGCGAGGGCAGTTTTGACGTGTGTGCGTGCAATCCGCCCTATTTCACGGATGGGCCCCAAAGCCAAAACGCAGCCCACGCCCTTGCCCGGCACGAGAACACCTGCACACTGGACGATGTGTGCCAGTGTGCGTTCCGCCTTTTGAAGGACGGCGGGCGCTTTGCGCTGTGCCACCGGCCGGAACGGCTGGCGGAGGTGCTGGCGGTGCTGCGGGCCAACCGGCTGGAGCCGAAGCGGCTGGCCTTTGTAAAGAACAAGGCGGACGGCGCGCCATGGCTCTTCCTTGTGGAAGCGCAGAAGAACCGCAAGACCGGCCTGCGGGTGGAGCCGGATGTGTTGATCAGCGCCGGTGCGGCGTTATATGGGAGGTAAACTATGGCAGGAACTCTTTATATCGTGGCAACGCCCATCGGCAATCTGGACGATATGCCGCCGCGCGTAGCGGCCACCTTTGGCGCGGCAGACTTTATTGCCGCCGAGGACACCCGTGTGACCATGAAGCTGCTGAACTTTCTGGGCCTGAAAAAGCCCATGGTCAGCTACTATGAGCACGCCCTGCAGAAGGGTGAGGGCATCCTGCGCCGCATTGAAGCAGGCGAGAGCTGTGCCCTGTGCAGTGATGCGGGCATGCCCTGCGTCTCCGACCCGGGCGAGGTGATCGTGCGGGACGCGCTGGCCCGGGGCATCAAGGTAGTGCCGGTGCCGGCGGCTTCCGCCTGCGTCACAGCGCTGGCCGTGTCCGGGCAGGACACCTCCCGCTGGGTGTTCGAGGGCTTTCTGCCCGTGAACCGCAAGCAGAAAAAAGAGCGGCTGGCTGAGCTTTTGCAGGAAAAGCGCACCACCATCTTTTACGAAGCGCCCCACAAGCTGCGCACCACGCTGGACGATCTGGCCAATGCCTTTGGCGCAGACCGCAGCATCACCCTGTGCCGGGAGCTGACAAAGCTGCACGAGGATATCTGGAAGACTACCCTCGGCGAGGCGGTGGAGCACTACAAGACCAACGAGCCGCGCGGCGAGTATGTGCTGGTGATGGCCGGTGCGCCGGAGACCGCCGACCCGGAGCAGGAGCTGACGCTGGAGCAGGCAGCGCATCGGGCGCTGGAGCTGACCGGGCAGGGCTTTGGCCCCACCGCAGCGGCCAAGGCGGCGGCACAGGGCACACCTTATTCTAAAAGCAAAGTGTACAAGCAGCTGCTGGTATTGCAACAGGGCCAGCAGGCTGGTGAATGACAGCATCTCAGGTAAATGGTAATAGAGGAGGACCCCTTTTGTGACAAAGCTTCTGGTTTTGAGCGACAGCCACGGCGGACGTGCCGCCATTGAGCGCGTGCTGATGAAAGAGAGCAAAAGCATCGATGCCCTGATCTTTCTGGGCGACGGCCTGCGGGATCTGGAACTGGCTCTGACGCTGTACCCCAAGCTGCGGGCCTACTCGGTGGCGGGCAACTGCGATTACGGTGCACTGGAACCCACCGACGGCCTTGCCGCCTTTGACGGCGTGGTGATCTTTTACACTCACGGTCATATGTACGGTGTGAAATACGATCTGGATACGCTGGCAGATGCCGCATCTGCCCGGGGTGCCGAGGTGGCGCTGTTCGGTCACACCCACATCCCCCATGCAGAGACCCGCAGCAAGGTGTTTTTGTTCAACCCCGGCTCCTGCGGCCGGTGTTACACCGGGCCGGACACCTACGGCATCCTGACGCTGGACGAAGGCAAAGTGACCGCCTATGAACATAAAGAGGTACCCAAACAATGAGCATCAATGAGGTGCGCTATCTGCCGGAATGCGGCAGCACCAACGCTTACGTGAAGGAACATTTTGAGGAGTTCGGCCCGGTGGGTGCGGTGTATACCGAGAACCAGACCGCAGGCCGGGGCCGTCTGGGCCGCAGCTGGGTGAACGCCGAGGGCAAGGCCCTGTATTATACAGCAGCCATCCGGGAACCGCTGGCCCAGCCTGCCACCCTGCCGCTGCTGGCAAGCCTTGCCGTGCGCACCCAGCTCAAGCTGCGCTACGGCGTGGACTGCCAGATCAAGTGGCCCAACGACCTTCTGCTCAACGGCAAAAAGATCGTGGGCATCCTGTGCGAGGGCGTGAGCTACGGCTACCAGCAGCAGGGCCGGGGCATTTTGTGCGGCATCGGCATCAATCTGGCCCAGCCGCAGAGCTACTTTGATGCCGCCGGTCTGCCCAATGGCACCTCGCTGGCGCTGCAGGGCGCAAAGGTGGATCTTTCCACCGACCCCGCATGGCTGGCCGAGGGCCTGACCGACTTTGGCTTTGACCGCAACATGTATGTGTTTGCCCGCGATGGCTTTGCACCCTTCCGGGAGGAATACAAGGCCGCCTGCGTCAATCTGGGCCGCCGGGTCACCTTCGACCTGCCGGACGGCGGGCAGGGTGCAGGCGAAGCCGTCGATGTGGACGAAGAGGGCCGTCTGGTGGTGCGCACCGACAGCGGCGAAGTGCACGTTTTTACCGGCGAAGTATCGGTGCACGGCATCTATGGGGCCGTGTAAAAGCACTCTTTATAATATATGAGCGTCCCGGGAATTTTCCTCGGCTGGTTCAGTCGAGGAAAGACCCGGGGCTTTTTTCAGCTTTGTCCAAGGCCCGCCGAAAGCAGGGAAAAGGAAAGCTTTTCCATCCTTCCTCTGGACAGGCGCGCACGCTGTTAAAAGGCATTCTTTTCCGCAAAGCTGTTCTCCATATGCGTACAGTTTTTGGATCATATGGAATTTTTTCGCACGCTTTTGCCCAAATTTCCCGCAAAATGCTTGAATAAACGAATTTTTTGTAAATTTCTTGTGTACATTTCCAGTTGCCAATTCAGTCATACTTTAGTATAATAGAGTATGTGCCAGCGCGTCCTTTTGGATGGGATGCGCGTGTTTAGGAAATCGGAAAACGGACAGCACAAGCGCCCTGCCCCCAAAAGCAAGGCGCTTGTGCTGTCGCAAGGAGTGCAAGCATGAAAGATCAAGAATCCTTCAAGCCGTATATTCCTGCGGAAAAGATCACCGCAGAAATGACGGCGACCTCTGTGATCATGGGCATCATCCTGTCTGTGGTCTTCGGCGCTGCAAATGCCTATCTGGGCCTGCGCGTCGGCATGACTGTTTCTGCCTCCATCCCGGCAGCAGTCATTTCTATGGGCGTGATCCGCGTCCTGCTCAAGAAGAACTCCATTCTGGAGAGCAACATGGTGCAGACCATTGGTTCCGCAGGCGAGAGCCTGGCCGCCGGTGCCATCTTCACCATGCCCGCACTGTTCCTGTGGGCAAAAGAGGGCCTGTGCGACAAGCCCAGCATCCTGGAGATCACCCTGATCGCCCTGTGCGGCGGCATTCTGGGCGTTCTGTTCATGGTGCCCCTGCGCAACGCCCTGATCGTCAAGGAGCACGCCACCCTGCTGTACCCGGAAGGCACCGCCTGTGCAGACGTTCTGCTGGCCGGTGAAGAGGGCGGTGCAAACGCCTCCACCGTGTTCTCCGGCATGGGTCTGGCAGCCATCTTCAAGTTCATCGTCGATGGCCTGAAGATGATCCCCGCCGACATTGCCGTGGCCTTCAGCTCCTTCAAGGGTGCTCTGGGCATGGAAGTGTACCCCGCTCTGCTGGGCGTGGGCTACATCGTCGGCCCCAAGACCGCTTCCTACATGTTCACCGGTTCTCTGGTGGGCTGGATGGTCATTATCCCGCTGATCTGCCTGTTCGGCGCAAACATCTCCCTGTACCCGGCAGCAGCCGGCACCACCATTGCTGATCTGTATGCAGCAGGCGGTGCAGACGCTATCTGGTCCAACTACGTCAAGTATATCGGCGCAGGTGCCATTGCTACCGGCGGTATCATCTCGCTGATCAAGAGCCTGCCTCTGATCGCATCCACCTTCCGTGATGCCATGAAGAGCATGAAGGGCGGCAGTGCTTCCGGCACCTCCCGTACCGAGAAGGACCTGCCCATGCCCTTTATTCTGGGCGGCATCCTGCTCATCATCCTCATCATCTGGCTGGCTCCGGCCATCCCCGTCAGCCCGCTGGGTGCTCTGCTGATCGTCATCTTCGGCTTCTTCTTCTCCACCGTCTCTGCACGTATGGTCGGCATGATCGGCAGTTCCAACAACCCGGTCTCCGGCATGACCATTGCCACCCTGCTGATCGCTACCATGATCCTGAAGGCCACCGGCAACGTTGGCATCGAGGGCATGATCGGCTCCATGGCCATCGCCTCTGTCATCTGCATCTGCGCTGCCATTGCTGCGGATACCTCTCAGGACCTGAAGACCGGCTACCTGCTGGGTGCGACCCCGGTCAAGCAGCAGATCGGTGAGCTGATCGGCGTTATTGCCGCCGGTCTGGCCATCGGTGGTGTGCTGTACCTGCTGGACAGCGCATGGGGCTACGGCGGTGCCGAGGTCCCCGCACCGCAGGCTACCCTGATGAAGATGATCGTCGAGGGCATCATGGGCGGCAACCTGCCCTGGAACCTGGTGTTCACCGGTGTGTTCCTTGCCATTGCTCTGGAGGTCCTGCGCATCCCCGTGATGCCGTTCGCCATCGGCCTGTATCTGCCCATCTACCTGAACACCTCCATCATGATCGGCGGTGTTGTGCGCTGGTTCATGGACAGCCGCAAGAATGTTGACGCGAAGCTCAAGGAAGAGCAGACCACCCGCGGCACCCTGTTCTGTGCCGGTATGATCGCAGGCGAGGGCCTTGTGGGCATCCTGCTGGCTGTGTTTGCCGTGTTCGGCATCAGCACTGCCCTGAGCATTGATCTGGGCAACATTGGCGGCGTGGTCCTGATGATCGTGATGATCGCATGCCTGCTGGCCTTCTCCATGAAGAAAAAGAAGAACTGATGAGTAAGAAAAAGCAGTCCATCAACTATCTGGACCTCATTCCGCAGCGGGCGGAAACCCTGCGCTGGCACACAGACGAAGCCACCGGCCTTATCACCCTTGAGGTGGAGAACACCGGTGTGTTCAACACGATCGCGCAAAAAGTGTTTCATAAACCGCGCACCACACAGGTGCATCTGGACGAGACCGGCAGCTATCTCTGGCCGCTGATCGACGGCCAGAAGACCGTTGCAGACCTTGCTGAATGCATGAAGCAGCAGTTTGGCGAAAAGGCCGAACCGCTGTACCCGCGCATCATCAAGTATTTCCAGATCGTGGAATCTTACCACTTTATCAAGTTCCTCAACCAATAAGCACAAAAAAAGCGGCGCTCAGAGCCTGTTGCAAGGCACTGAGCGCCGCTTTTTTGCTGTTCTTTATTGTTTTTTGCAGTTTGCTGTGATATTCTGTAATTGCCGCATCTGCGGTACGAAGGCGCTGTGTCCCAAAACGCAGCACGGGTTGCGGCTCCCAGCATTCGCATCGTACCTTGAACGGTACTCGCGCCTCGCTGGCCGCGGCCCCAACAATTCCTCCCTGTTTCTGCCGCAGGCAGCGGTCGTCGTTGTTGCAGCGGAAGAATTATTTTTAAATTTGCAACTCTGGAAAATCTGCGGATTTTCCAGAGTTGCTTTTTCACGGGAGGGGGCGTTCCGGGAAGCTGCATCCGCTGCTGTTGGCCTGCGGCCAAATCGCAGCATTTCAGCGTGCCAGCTTGCAGCATCAAAACGTTTTGTTGTTATATTTAGTATAACACGGAACTGGACGCTGTCAACAACTGCTTTCCAACGAAAAATCAACCGAAAATCACGCAAAAAATTGCAGAAAAAGGGGAGACAGAGAGGGTCAGCCTTCCCCCTTGGGGGGACAGATGCAATTTACCGTAACGGCCCCTCCCGTGAAAATGCAGTTCAGAAACGCCCGCAGGCGTTTCTGAACTGCCAGTATAAAAATTTTATTTCCGCTAAATATGCCCAGAGCAACGCGGAGGGCATTCTAAACCGTCTTTTCCCGCACAGAGGGTGGTCGCGTGGGGCAGGTCTGATGCCTTTTGCAAGGCGCATCGCCGCCGGGGTCGCTCCGCTGGG
>ENA-OWPP01002079-OWPP01002079.1-human-gut-metagenome-genome-assembly--contig:-NODE-2079-length-14586-cov-4.065033_pt1 | contig 14586 bp, 22 predicted proteins | sample MGYA00248265_ERZ651848 | MGnify/ENA primary metagenome ERZ651848 (study PRJEB26924, sample SAMEA4378233) | human gut metagenome | biome: human gut; feature: human-associated habitat; material: faeces... | reverse complement strand
GAGCCGTTCCGCCTCGTCCGGCATGAACGGCCTACGGTTTATGGACCGCTCGAGCTGGATGGCGAGCGCGAGCGCATCGTCATGGCCTTGGGTATATCCGATCACGTAGGCCTCGGCCGGGCTGTCGTTGCCGAGGCCGGCGTCGGCGAGCGCGTTCAATGCCTGTTGGGTGATGTCGATGCTCATATGCGGGCCTTTCGGTGTTTGCGTTCGGCTTTCCATTTCGGGTGGAACTGCAGGAACGCTTTGAGCGTGCTTATCGGCTCCCAGAAGTCGCCGTCCGGTAGGTCGAGTTGCCACCATTGACCGCAGACCGGGCAACGCCATACCGGATCACTGCCAGAGGGCTTGCAATACTGACTACTCACTCCACGCCTCCAGTTCGCTGATGTCGGTCGGAATGCCGTATTGGTCGTAGTAGAGGCGTGTGCTCATTGTTGGTTCCTTTCGTGTTCGATGAGGTGGTCGGGGCAGATGTCGCAGTAGCTTTTCTGGCTCATTGCGGTCCTTAGATGAGGTGTTGTTCGAGCATGAGGCTCCAGATGAGCGCGATGCAGGCGATGACCAGCGTGACGACGAGCGCGGCGAGCGCTATGGAGATGATGATGGCGATGGCGGTGCAGAGTTTTTCGGCGAATGTCTTTTTGGGTTCGGGTGGCTGCGTGTCCATGTTGAGTTCGGGGTGGATCATCGGGTTTCCTTTGGTTGGTTGGTGCTGAGCATGCGGTCGAGGTAGGCGGTGTAGTCGTTGCGGTCTCGTGTGATGCAGTAGATGCGTGTGTTCATTGCTTGTCTCTTTCCCGTTTGATGAGTTCGTCGATGAGGGCGAGGGCGGAGTCGGGGTAGCCTTGCTTGAGTTTTGCCCATGTTCTGGCTTCGACGCCGACGGTGTGGGCGACGAGTGCCGTGAGTATGTCGTACTGTTGGCGCGTCCACGCGATCTTTTCGCCGTAGTCGATGACTCGGCATAGGTACCATCGGGCTTTTTCGAGGTCTTCCAAGGGCCGGCCCTTGCTGTGGTAGCGCCACAGGTACTTGCAGCAGTTCCCAAGGCAGAAGGTGGTGTCGGCGGTCAGGTCGATGCATTCCATGCCGGGGTGTGAGTCGGTGTAATGCTTCGGGCTGTTGACGGGGTCGTTGATCCAGCTCATTGCCTGTCTCCTTGGGTGCCGGTTCGGATGATGTCGAGGTAGGCGGTGTAGTCGTTGATGTCCCGACGGATGCAGTCCTGGACTCGGTGGGTGCCTGCGTGGTTTTGGTAGGGGTTGCCGCCGATGGCTTGGTCGGCGAGGCGGAAGCTGGTGAGGTCGAGTTTTCGGTGGTGGAGTCCTTGGGTGATGGGGTGTTCGAGGTGGCGGCTGAGGTGCACGTCGAGCTGGCGCAGGTCGAAGTCCACGTTGGTTCCTGCGGGGTGGAGTGTGTATTGGCTGAGTTGGTCGTTGAGGAATTCGTGGATGTTGAGCGCGGTGTGCTTGTAGTCGTAGCCGGTCTTGGGTGCTTCGGCGCAGGCGAGCATGAGCCCGTTGGCGAGGTGCATTTCGTAGGCTTTGAGCATTTCGGGGTGCATGGTCCAGTTGCGCACGTTGTCGGGGTGGACGATCAGGTGCAGGCTGCCGCCTCGGGTTTCGGCTTTCAGGTCGGTGACCTGCATGCCGACTTCCAGGAGTTCGCACTGCTGGGGGTCGATGCCGGTGGTTTCGGTGTCGATCCATAGGAGCATGTGGGGTTTGGCTGGCGGTTTTGGCGGGTTGAGGGGTTTGCCGCTGACGGTGATGTCGTGCTGGGTGTTCATTCGTCGCCTTTCTTGATGTCGATGTGGGCGGGGAGGTCTTCGGGTGGCGGGCAGGGATGGCGTGTGCCGTCCTTGTTGAGCTGCTGCCAGCCGCCTGTGCGGTAGTAGACGGGGATGGTGGCGGGGTCTTTGCCCGTGTGGACGAGGTAGCCGAGCCGGTAGGCGCGTGCGGGGTGGGCGTGTACCCATCCGTGGCATCCTGTGGTGCCGCTGCCGCAGAGTTGGAGCAGGTTTTCGGGTTGGTGGAGCCGGTCGAAGGGGTGGCTTCGCGGTTCCCTGTGGTGGATGCTGTCGCCGCTCCAGTGGCTGCCGGTTTCCCGGTCGCACATGGCGCATCGGTATCGGTCTCGCCTCTGTACGGTTCTGCGGGTCTCGGCTGTTGGCTTGCTGCTCATCGGCTGGCCTTTCGTTGGCATTCGTTGATGATTTCCTTGGCTTTTTGTTCCGGGTCGATGCCGGTTTTGACGCTGGCCCAGAAGTCGGCTCTCATCGCGTCGGTGAAGGTGCCTACGGGCACGTGGTCCCGGATGTGGCCGGTGATCCACCGGTCGTCGATGACGGTGCCGTCGGGCAGTGCGTGCCGGTATGGTTTCGGCTGGCTGGGCATGGTGTCCATGTATGCGCCTTGGCGCAGCCATCGGCTCATGTTGGGCGCGTATCTGGGGTCGTCCACGGTTTTGGCGTAGGCGATGACGGCTCCGATGAGCTGCGCTTCCGTCACGGCGGACGTGCCGTCGTGCCCGGCCACGGCTGCGGCCCACGCTTTCTCGGCTTCCCGTCGCGAGCCGGTGTGGCGTGGGTAGGCGTTCCACGCCGTGGCGAACGGGTCGGCCAACGCCCTGGCCTCGGCCTCGGCGACCGACGCGGTTTGCTTCGATCCCGGCCCGGAGGGGTCAGGGGAGGAAGAAGGCATGGTTTTGGTTTGGTTAGGTACGGTAGTGCTTCCTGTTTGCTTTGTTGAAGTTGAAGCAGTCTGCTTCGCGTCTGCTTCGTTTTGCTTCCTGTTTGCTTCGGCTTTCGCCCTGCGGGACTCGCCCGACGCCTTGCCTCCGGCGTGGCCGGCGACGACCTTCTTCTCGTGCAGTTCGGCGGCTTCTTCGGGCGTAAGCGGTTTCTTCTGGTTCTTGAAGCTGCCGAACACGGCGAGGCCGCGACGGGTCACGACCCTGTACACGCCTTCGCCGGCCTCCTCGAAGAGCCCGTTTTCAACGAGTTCGCGCACGAGTCTGACGGTGCCGCCCACGCTTCTGACGCGCTTGAGGTCGAAGGTGCCGTCGAACGAGTCCGGCCGCGTGTATATCTGGTGGTCGCACCACGTCACCATCGTCGCGTACAGTCCGCGCGCGGCCATGCTGCTGTCCTGCACCGCAGGATCGAAACCGAAGGTGCTGTCGAAGTTCACAGACATGGCGCGCCGCCTTCACGACATGCGATAATCGACTTATGAGCAACGACAAGAAGACCCAGCGCTGCATGTGTGTGACGATTGATTTCGAGCAGCTTACGTTCGGTGAGCTGCGCAAGTTCGTCGAACTGACGGCAGATCGTGAGGACGATGAATTTGTGTGCGTCAACGACAATGACGGAGTGCCGGACGGCTTTATGGCGTATGTGGACGCAGAAACCATAGACGTCGTGCCAACCGATGAGACGTCGGAGCGCTGATATCGACCACATCTTTTCCTGAGCCACCCCGTTGCGGGTGGCTTTTTTGTTTGCCTGCTGCATATAAGCCTCTCTCAATGTGTGGTTACTTGATCTCGCCGGTGGTCGGATCGACGGCCTCTCCTCTGTCGGTCTCGTCAGCATCGTCGTCGGGATCGGGATAGTCGGGCGCGCTTTCCTCGAACGTGGCGAGGCTGTCGTGGAGGTTGTCGTACAGGACCGCGCGGCGTGCGTCCTTCGGATAGGTGAGCAGCCGGTTGATGACCTCGGCGCAGTCGATGATGTGCTGCGCGAGCGCGTCCGTGTCGTACACGGCCTCGGTGTACGGGTCGATCTGGTGGAACTTGTCGAGGTAGGCGTCTTTGGTTTCGAGCTGCATCTTGTGGTTGACCGCGCGGCGGAAGTCCACGGCCGCCTGCTTGATCTTCGCGCACGAGCTGTTGAAGTCCAGCAGGCTCAGCGGGCTCATTTCGTCGGGTATGAGCGCGTCCTGGACAAGTCCAGAGTCATTTTTCTTTGCCATGAGGGTGTCCTTTCTAGAATTCCGGGTCGCCGGTGTCGGTGGTGGACGTGTCCGTTGTGTAGCCGCTGCCGCCGTTGGCCCACGGGTCGGACGCCGGCGGCTGAGACGGCGCGGCGGCTGGCCGTGGGCCAACGGGCGGGTTGCCCGCGGGGTTGCCGTAGGTGCTGCCGCCCTGACAGCCGTCGTGGCCGCCCTGTTTCGTGACCTGCGCGGTCGCGTAGCGCAGGCTGGGGCCGATCTCGTCCACGGTCATTTCGACCACGGTGCGGTTGGTGCCGTCCTGCGCCTGATACGAGCGTTGGGAGAGCCGGCCGGTGGCGATGACGCGCATGCCCTTGGACAGCGACTGGGCGCAATGCCCGGCGAGGTCGCGCCAGGCGGAGCAGCGCATGAACAATGACTGGCCGTCCTCGTACTGGTTGGCCTGCCGGTTCCAGACGCGCGGCGTGGAGGCGATGGTGAAGCCGCACACCTGCGTGCCGGTGCCGGTGGTGCGCAGCTCGGGGTCTGCGGTCAGGTTGCCGACGATCGTGAGGATGGTTTCGCCGGCCACTAGTCCTCGTCCTCCATGTCCTCGATCCAGTCGCCGACGAACGTGGCGAGGACGTGCGCGTCCTTGGCTGCGCTGCTCGCGATGCCCCATGCCACGTCTTCGCGACGGTTGTGGCAGTGCAGGGCGAGGTCGGAGAGCGCCATATAGGCCATGTCGGCCACGTCGCGCATGTGCTCCAGCTCGTCAAGCTCACCGCCGGAGACGGACACGTCGCCCTCGATGAGGCCGTAGAACTTCTCGGCGAGTTTTTCGGCCATTTCCTCGTTGGATGTCATGATGTTCCTTTCCTGATGTCCCGTTTCCATGCCCATTCGCATTCCGCGCCGATGGTCGCCGCGCCTCGGTCGATGACGAACGCGGCGGGCGACGGCATGAGGATGAGGCGCGGGTAGTCGAGCCGTGAATTGCATTCGCAGATCGCGTCCAGCGCCTCGGCGATCAGTTCGCCGGGCGTCATGGTCAGGCCCCGTTCGGTGATGGGCCAGACCATGAGACTGCGGTGGGTGTTCATGGGACTCCTTCGTTTGGTGCGGGGCCGCGCTGGCGTGGTCGACGCCGGCAATGGAGACCACCGGCTCGCACGCCATCGCTTCCGCAATCCACTGACTTCCTGTCGTATGGGGATGGATCGCGGCCGACGTTGACGCGGCCCCAGTGGACGGCGGCCGAATCGAACGGCTTCCCGGTCTTTGCCCGCGCCCACCTGACGCGAATCTCGACCGGGGGCGAACCTGCCCGCCCTTGGCGCGCCGCCGGTGGAGAGAACCGGCGGCGCGATCATTGAGAGAGGTGGTGTTAACGACTTGTTCCTTGTCGCCGCCCGCCGCATCGGAAGGAAGGTCGCAATGGCGGCGGGCAAGCCTTAAATGGTCAGCACTAGCGCGCAGAGAATGACGAGCCTGAGCGACTGGTACACAAGCGCTCCCGGCTTGGCCTTCGTTTCGCGCAGCGTGCCGATGAGTATGAAGTGTTCGAGCAGCGCGTATCCGAGGATCACCCACTGCTGCCAGACGAGTGCATCGAAGTTCATTCGCCGGCCTCCTCGAACAGTGCGACGAACACCACGGGGCATTCCACGAACGCCCAGAACGCGGCGAGGCCATTGCCGATCGGATGCATGCAGGCATCGTGAGTGAACAGCCATCCCACGCAGACGACGAACGATATGACGGTCAACAGGCCGATGGTGTACGGATAACGCTTGAACATGACCGCCACCCCTACTTGGTCTGGACGAGTGTGTCCGCGCCGTCGGGGACGACGACGAGCTGGTCCGCGTTGGACAATGCGTCGATATAGTGCTGCTTGAGCACGTTGTCGGTCAGGCTCTCGTTGAGCACGGCGTTGGCGTCGGCCTCGCCCTGCGCCTTGATCTTCTTGGTCTCGGCCTCGGTCTTGGCGACCTGCTGCTCGTTGAGCGCCTTCTGCTTGTCGATCTCGGCGGCCTGCGCCTCCGTGTACTTCTTGGTGATGGCCTCGCCGTAGCGCACGTCCTGCACGCTGACCTGTTCGACGGTCAGGCCGATCTTCCTCCACTTGGCCGCCAGCGCATCTTGCACCGCCTTCGTGTATTCGCCTCGGTTGGTGAGCATCGTCAGGGTGTCGAACCTCCCTGACTGTTCGCGCGCCACGGAACGCAGATCGTTGCTGATGTAGTTCTGCGTGAACGTCTGCTGCTTGCCATACTCCGAGTACAGGTATTCGGCCGCGCTCGGATCAAGGCTGTAGTTGACTTGGATGTCGATGTCTGCAGAAGCGCCGCTCCTGTCGTTGACGGTGACCTGCTTGCCGACCGCGCTGCCGCCGTCGTACTTGTAATCGGTGTCCTTGTAGAAGTTGATGAGGTTGTTACGGGTGTCGTATTTGATGACGCTCTGCCACGGCGTCTTCCAATGGAAGCCCGCGTCTTCGGAATGACCGGCCAGACTGCCGCCCATGTTGCGGATGACCGCGACCTCGCCCACGTCCACGGAGTACAGACATGCGGGAATGAGCAGCAGCAATCCGACGAGGCCCGGAATGAGGCCGATGCCGGCCCCCTTGACGTTGTTGGACAGCGCGATGCCGGTGACGGCGGCGCTGAAGAGCAGCAGGATGATGGAGATGACGAACCAGATCATGAGGGTTCCTTTCGGAAGATAAGGTCCTTTCCCCGTGCCGCGTAGGCTTGAAGCTGCAACACAAACAATCCGCTGCATGCGGGGAAAGGAAGTATTCAAATGGGTGGAGCTGCAAGCTGGGCGAGCTCAGCGGAAACGAAGTTCAAGCAGGCTCAGGCAAGCACTAGAAATGCCTATGAGTCACGGATGACCGAAGGCCTAGCGGACATCGCCCAAGCGTTGTTCCAAATCGACTTACGGCTTGATCGGCTCGAAAAGAAACTGGACGGTCGGGGTTAAGCCTTGCCAGTTTGCGCTCGCTGATGACGTCGTGGCGTATGTAAAGGCTTTCCATGTTGAGCTGTGCGCCACGACGCTCATAGGCGTTACTCATTTCGCCTCCAGCAGTCGGAGAACGTCGCGCAGCTCGCATTGGACGATCTTGGTGACGTAGACGCATGCCTTGTTGCCCAATGCTTCAACGATGATGGGCTGCTCAGGAGTGACCTCGGCGATATAGCCGGCGTCCTGAAGATTGTGCTGCAACGTCTCCAGAGAGGACAGCAACGCAGGTTCACAATTGGACTTGCTCATTTCGCCGCCTCTTCCGGCTGGGTGTTGTCTGTGGGCCACGGGTCAAGAGTGCGACCCATGAGATAGTCCACGGACGTGTCGAAGAAGTCAGCGAGCGCCACATAGTCCTTCTTGGTGAAGCTGCGAGTGCCGTTGATCTTGCTGGACAGTGCTTGCCGAGTCAGCCCGATCTCGTCGGCGAGCGCGGACTGTGTCATGTTCCGCGTATCGAGCAAGTCGAGCACGATTTGTGCTGTCTTGTTTTCCTGTGTTTGTAACCGCATGTGATTACAGATACACCATTGAGTGACAGAGTTACAAATCGTCGGCGTGTTGACTTTGTAATCAAAAGTGGTTATAGTGATGCCATGACCGAAACACTGACAGCCCCGCCGGCGGTGATCGACTACCAAGCCGTAGCCATCGGCAACATAAGGATGATGCTTAGCCTGAGAGGGCTGAAGCAAAGCGATCTCGCCGCATACATGGGCAAGCATCGCCAGAATCTGAATCGAATGATTAACACCGGCGCACAATGGTCTTTCAACGACATGTGCCGTGCTGCGCAATTCTTCGGTGTCTCCATTGACACGCTGATGCGCCCTGACCTTACTCAATCTGAGCTAAAAGGAAACGGAGGTTTGCCTGTCGTCAACGTTGACGACTTCCGCCTACGTGGCGGGGCGTGGAAGACCCCGGCTATGGTTCTGGCCGCCTGACCGGGCGGCTCGGGATCATAACCCAGAGGTCCATGGTTCAAATCCATGCCCCGCTACCAATGCCTCCGGTTTCACATCAAGGAAATCGGAGGCTTTTTCTATATCATCCATGTTCCATCGGGTGCGCCCACTGAACTTCTGGGATAGAGTCGGTGCGGCAATTCCCATAGCCTGCGCCAGATCCTTCTGAGAGGTCTGTCGAATGGCGATAAGAACCTTCATGTTGTATGTAACGCGATCCTGAAGGCTCAGCTCTTGCTTCTGCGCCTTTAACGCCGGCGAGACCATCACTGCAGTCATGTGAACTAGATTAGCAATGCATAGACCTACTTTCAAGTCTAGGATTAGGAATTTACAAACCATGATATTGTTACACATATCTTTTATCCATACATAGAAAATGATTTGTATATGACTAATACGGAGTCGAGAATCAAAACCCTGATCGCAGTACGCGGAAGGCCGCGATCTTGTCGACCGGCTCGACGCCTCCAGTGACGCTGACCGCCCCGAATCCCGGAAACGACGATGTACGCCACATCGTGCTCAGGATGATCGACGGCAGGCATTGGACGGCGATTACAGCCAAACGCGGCAAGCGCATCCGCATCATATCCGTGCGCCGATCGCGCAAGAACGAGGAGGCATACCATGAAAGCAAAAAATTGATGCCAAGGCGATCACCAGCGACCAGCTTGAGGAGATGTTCGACAACGGCGACGACATCCTCAGCTATGTCGATCTCGGCAATCCCGCAGTCGAACATCATCCCCCGCTGGAGAAGCGAATCACGCTGACGATGCCCGCATAGATGGTCAGCGAACTGGACGAGGAAGCCGCCGAGCTGGCAATCAGCCGCAACGCCGTCGTCAATACATGGATCGCCGACCGGTTGCGCACCATGCGACGTCGCGAAAACGCCCACGCCTGACCCGTATACCATTGAGGCCCATGGTTCAAATCCATGCCCAACAGAAGGCTAGGAATTACAAGATTCCTAGCCTTCCTGTTCTATTGCGCCTTTCTCAAGTGCCTCAAACCATCCCCCGGTCTCGCTAGACAACCTTCGCCAGCGGCAGCGGCAGCGGCAGCGTCAGCGGCGGGATCGGCGGCGGAAGGCCAGGGCACCGATGGCGGCCGCGGCGGCTCCGGATCCGACGACGATGATGGCGACGACCCCCGCACCGGTATGAGACAGCACCGGCTTCTCGGGCTCCGGATCCGCCTTCGGCTCAGCGGGTGGATCATCAGGCGCTTCGACGGTTACGGTCTCCCCTTCGACGCCGAGCTCATGCGAAACCAGCACATCACCGTCACGCGAGCGAAGCGACGCCCTCCAATACACCAGTCCCGCCTTCGGCGAGCGCACCTGCGGACTGGCGACCGTCTGCTCGAACAGCGTATGGTCCACTTCGGCGCGGGCCTCGTCAAGCAGCACGCCGTTCATGCCGGGCACCGCCCCTTCCTCCACCGCCTCGTACGCCGTGAACGTCACATAGGCCCCTTCGGGCACATCGCCCACAATCCGCGCCGTATCGCGGAACGGCTCATCGACCCGCACAATGTCCGGCTCCACCTGCGTGGTCAGCGCCGGCTTGCGCGGCCGTGCCACATCCCATATGCGCACGCGCTCCCACGCGTCATCGTATGCGCTGGACGCCGGCATCACCCGGTCATCGCCGTCGAAGCTCCAAACGAACACGTACCATCCGTGCGATTCGGCCACGATGTGCACCGGATCGCCATGAGCGTCCGGTGCCCCGGCACCCACTCGGATACGCCCGTTGACCGCCGGATAATCCCACACGCCAATCAACCGGTGATTGCTGTCCTCGGCCGGCGGCGTCTCCCCCTGAGGCCGGTACGCCTCGTCGCCGGCGGAATCATTCGGATCGCCCGCCCACCACACGCTCACCTGCGCCATCGCCCGGTCAGCGCCGACGCCAAGCTTGACATTGCCGTCAAAGGATCCGTGATCATCGGGGAATCCGTCGACCGTAATGGTGTCGCTCAGTTCGGAACCAACCACACCGGTATGCTCCGTGACCGTGGATTCCACACTCACCCGAGCACGGTTCGAATTCGTCTCCGTGTATTCCAGGAACCCGCTAACCACATCCTTACCTATATATTGTCGCGCAGTATCGCTCAACTTCTCGACTTCGAACGCCCACACCCATGTGCCGAATCCTCCACCTCGCGGCGCCTCATACGCCGCGTCGCCGCCCGGCTCGGCCGTTGCTCTCACGTCCACGCGCTGCCCGGGAGCCGTGAACGACGCCTCGCCATAAGCGGACGGCCGGAATCCCATTGTGCCCAGCCTTGCGATGAACTCCTTCGCCGTCTCGTCGGCACCAGGCATGACCGGCTCGGACAGATCGCCCACGCCGAGCCCGTCGAAATACCATCCGGACGCCCGCAACTCCAATCCGGACGCCCAGGAATCGCCGTCATCCACTCCGGATGTGACGGTATCCACGACCGGCTGCCCGGCGTCGACCACCTTGGCCGCGACGGCGGTGCCCAGTGTGGGCACGAACTCCTTGCGGACCGAGAAATTCACCGCCTTGCCGCTCACCTGCGAAGAGCCGCCGTAACGCACCAGATCCTGACCTCCCGCGACTGCGAACACGTCCACCTGCTTGCGGTCATATGCCACACTCGCCTTCACTTCACCCTCGCCGGTCGCCTTCCACGAGTACACGATCGGCTCCGCCCCGGATATCCCGGTCACCGTCGCGCTCCCGTTCGCGAACACCGCCGGACCGTTCAGCGTCGCGGCGTATCTGATCCCGGCGATCGTCTTCCCCTGCGCATTGGTCACCGACACCGTGACGCGCCCGGTCCGCGTGCCTTCGGCGTATGTACGCGTCACCGTCGCATTCGCCGGGGCGTTGGATCCCGCCTCCTCCCACATCTGCTCTACCTTGCGCCGCAGCGTCGGATTGTCGCGCATGACGGACACGCGCCGGGATTTCCACGTGTCCGGCTTCAGGTCCAGCAGATCATGGGCCAGCACCGCGATCGCCGCATGCTCCGCGGCCGTCCCGTCGCGATAATGGTCCATCAGCCAGCCGAGCCGGCGCGCGGTGTCGTCGTCACGCAGCTTGACGCTCTCCCCCAGCTGGTATTCGACGCGTTCGCCAGACTCGATGCAGTAATAGTTGTTCGTCGAATCCTTCGCCATGACGCCGATGACCTGCTCGCCGCCATGCTCATAGCGCAGAAACGTGCCGGCATCCGCCCTGCTCAACGTCACCGCCGCGGCCGGCATGGCGGCAAACACCAGCGAGGCCACCAATGCGAGAGCCATGACGGCCGCGACCCCCAGCGCGGACTGACATCGCCTGAATACAACCATGTTCATGATATTCCCTTCCTGAAATCCCGCCGCGTCCACGATGGGCGGTTGATGACACCATGCCATGCCGGACGCCGTCGGCCACCGGATTTCAGGCAATGTGGTCGAAGGCTATCCCCCTTCGGCGTGTTGTGGATAACTCCCCACGGCAGTTATCCACATTTGGCGGTTCTCGGCATATAAGACAGAGGGTTATCCACAATCGCCCATTGGCCATCAGCCGTATACAATGGGCGGTATGGCAGAAGAAAAGAAAGGCGCGTCAGCGCTTAGCAGTAGTTCATCTCGATCAGCCACATCGCATTCGGACGACAAGACCGAAGCGAAATCCGCAACCCGTCGCACTTCGTCGGGCAAGCAGTCCACATCACGTACCACCTCGCCGCGCAAGCGCACGACGGCCAAGACGCCTCGCGCCTCCAGAACGACGAAAGCCGCCGCTGCGGCCGCCGTCGCCAACGGTGAGGTCCCCGCGCAGTCCATTCCCGTCGCAGACCCGTCACAGTTCGGACGCATCGCCGTCATGGACGTGACGCCGAACGAGGAATCCGGCCGTTTCCCCGCCCGTGTCGAGCTGGGCGAACCGTTCAAGGTCACCGCGCAGGTCTTCATCGAAGGCCGCACCAAAGTCGGTGCCACCGCCATCGTGCGCAACCACCGCGGCAAGGAGATGCAGCGTCTGCCGATGACCTGCACCAACCCCGGCCTCGACCGCTGGGAGGTCATGCTCACCTGCGGCGAGCACAGCGACGTCAAGCCGTGGCAGCCCGAATTCGCCGCCATCAAGCGCCAGCTGGGCGAATGGAGCGTCACCATCGAAGGATGGGAGGACACCTACAAGTCCTGGCTGCATGACGCGGCCATCAAAGTCAAGGTCAACGACGACGTCGAGAACGCCCTTGAATCCGGCGCGCAATTGCTGGAACGCTGGGCGAAGACCGCCGACGCCAAGCTGAGCGCCGCGCAGCGCAAGACGCTTGTCGCCGCTGCCGCCACCATGAAGGACACATCGCTTACGCCCGAGGCCCGTCTCGCCGCGGCGACCAGCGAACCGGTCGCCCAGCTGCATCTGACCAACCCGCTGCGCGACGGCGTCTCGCCCAGCCAGCCCCAGCGTTTCCTCGTGCAGCGTCCGGAATCCAGCTTCGCCGCATGGTACCAGTTCTTCCCGCGTTCCGAGGGCGCCTACGTCGACCCGGAGACCGGCAAGATCGTCCAGGGCACGCTCAAGACGTCGGTGTCCGGCCTGGAACGCGCCAAGGCCGAAGGCTTCGACATCGTGTACCTGCCGCCGATCTTCCCGATCGGCAAGACGAACCGCAAGGGACGCAACAACGCGCTGGAGGCCGGCCCCGACGATCCGGGCTCGCCGTTCGGCATCGGTTCCGAGCTGGGCGGGCATGACACCGTCGACCCGCTGCTCGGCAACATGGACGATTTCAAGGCGCTCGTCGCCAAGGCCCACGAGCTGGGTCTGGAAATCGCGCTCGACTTCGCGCTGCAGTGCTCGCCCGACCACCCGTGGGTCAAGCAGCACCCGGATTGGTTCCGCCACAAGCCGGACGGCTCCATCGCCTTCGCGGAGAACCCGCCGAAGAAGTATCAGGACATCTACCCGATCGACTTCAACGCCGACATGCCCGGCATCGAGAAGGAAGTCGAGCGTGTTCTCGAACTGTGGATCAACGCCGGCGTGACGATCTTCCGCATCGACAACCCCCACACCAAGCCGGTGCGCTTCTGGCAGGACGTCATCGCGGCGGTCACCAAGAAGCACCCGGAGATCCTGTTCCTGGCCGAGGCGTTCACCCGCCCGGGCATGATGCGCGCGCTGAGCTACGTTGGATTCACGCAGTCGCACTGCTACTTCCCGTGGCGCAACACCAAGGAGGAGCTGGGCAAGTACCTGGAGACCACGAACGGCGACGACGGCTACTACCAGCACAACACGTTCTGGCCCACCACGCCGGACATCCTCACCGCCTACGTGCGCGACAACGGCATCGCCGGCCACGCTGTGCGCGCGGTGCTCGCCGCGATGGGCAGCCCGAGCTGGGGCATCTACAACGGCTTCGAGCTGATCGAGAACAAGCAGCGCCCCGGTTTCGAGGAGCAGATCGACAACGAGAAGTACGAGGTCAAGGTGCGCGACTGGTCGGCCGCCGACAAGTACGGCATCGCCGAGCTGCTGACCAACCTAAACCGCGTCCGCCGCGAGCATCCGAAGGCGTTCAGCTACCACAACCTGACGGTGCTGGAATCCTCCGACCCGAACATCCTCGCATTCGCCCGCCACACACCGGCCGAGCTGACCGGCACCGACAAGCCGGAGACGCTGATCGTGGTGGTGAACCTGGACGGTCACGAGGCGCATCAGGCCATGGTGCATCTGGAGCTGCCCGACTACGGCATCGATCCGAAGTGGGGTGCGCACATACACGACGAGCTGACCGGCCGCGACTTCGCGTGGAGCTGGGACAACTTCGTCTCGTTGGCACCGTGGGCCGATGTGGCGCACATCTTCACCGTGGTGCATGAGGACTGAGAACGCATGAGGGACGCGCGGCCGGCAGGCCGATCGTTTCGGTGATGGGGCCCATCGTTTCGGCGACGGGCCCCATCTGCGTTTTTGGGCGAAATCGTGGCGCTTCCGGCGTACGACGGGGTATTGTGGAGTGTGATCATGTCAATCGACTCTAAGGAGCAATATCATGGCAGAAACGTTCAACGTTCTCGTTGAAATCCCGCGTGGTTCCAAGAACAAGTACGAAGTCGACCAGGAGACCGGCCGCATCACCCTGGACCGTGAGCTGTTCACCGCCATGGGCTACCCGGACGACTACGGCTACATCGAAGGCACGCTCGGCGAGGACGGCGATCCGCTGGACGCGCTGGTGATGGTCAAGAACTCCGTGTTCCCGGGCTGCGTCATCGAGTGCCGCGCCGTCGGCCTGTACCACATGGAAGACGAAGAGGGCGGCGACGACAAGGTGCTGTGCGTGCCCGCCGACGTTCGTTTCGATGACATCAAGGACATCGACGACGTCAACGAGTACCACAAGGCCGAAATCAAGCACTTCTTCGAGCAGTACAAGGCTCTGGAGCCGGGCAAGGAAGTGCTGCCGGGCGATTACTGGACCGGTGCCGCCAAGGCCGAGGAAGAAATCGTGGCCGCCCGCAAGCGCCTCGAAGAATCCGAGAAGTGATTTCCACGCCTTTCTAGATAGCTTTAGGTAGCAATCCAAGGAAAGCCCGTTGACGTACGCACTCGCACACGTCAACGGGCTTTTGCATACCTTCC
>ENA-OWPP01002073-OWPP01002073.1-human-gut-metagenome-genome-assembly--contig:-NODE-2073-length-14615-cov-15.436951_pt1 | contig 14615 bp, 11 predicted proteins | sample MGYA00248265_ERZ651848 | MGnify/ENA primary metagenome ERZ651848 (study PRJEB26924, sample SAMEA4378233) | human gut metagenome | biome: human gut; feature: human-associated habitat; material: faeces... | reverse complement strand
GGCCGTAATCAGGCCCGCTCCAAGTACGGCGCAAAGCGTCCTAAGGCCGGTGCTGCAAAGAAGTAATTGAGGACAACCGCCATAAACGGCTTTCCATTATATAAATAACAAGTCCGCTTGCAAAGCGGAGGGCAACAGTTTATGTAAAGGTCAGCTCTTTGTGACACAACGGGAGTTTTATTACTTTCGAGTACCGATGATATCATTCTGTGAAGGAGGGAAGAAAGATGCCTAGAAGAGGTAACATTGCTAAGCGCGATGTCTTAGCTGATCCTATTTACAATTCCAAGATGGTCACTCGTCTGGTCAACAGCGTTATGCTGGATGGCAAGAAGGGCGTCGCTCAGAAGATCGTTTACGAAGCTTTCTCCATGATTCAGGAGAAGACCGGCAACGATCCTCTGGAGACTTTCGAGAAGGCGATGGAGAACATCATGCCCAGCCTCGAGTGCAAGACCCGCCGCGTTGGCGGTGCTAACTACCAGGTTCCTCTGGAAGTCAGCCCGGCTCGCCGCGAGACCCTGGGTCTGCGCTGGCTGACTGCCTACAGCCGCAGCCGTGGTGAGAAGACCATGGCTCAGCGTCTGGCTGCTGAAATCATGGATGCTGCCAACAACACTGGTAACGCCGTGAAGAAGCGTGAGGATACTCACAAGATGGCAGAGGCTAACAAGGCTTTCGCTCATTTCCGTTATTGATCTGTTCTGTAGGAGGTTAATTTCATGGCTACACCCAGAGAAGTTTCTCTTCAGATGACGAGAAATATCGGCATTATGGCCCACATTGATGCTGGTAAAACTACTACTACCGAGCGTATTCTGTACTACACCGGTATCAACCACAAGATCGGCGAAGTTCATGATGGCGGCGCTACCATGGACTGGATGGTTCAGGAGCAGGAGCGTGGTATCACCATCACTTCCGCTGCTACCACCTGCTACTGGAGCCACTCTGAGACCCAGAAGGATCCGGTTGCATTCAAGAAGAACCGTCACCGCATCAACATCATCGACACCCCGGGCCACGTGGACTTCACTGTTGAGGTCCAGCGTTCCCTGCGCGTGCTGGACGGTTCTGTGACCGTTCTGGCTGCAAAGGGCGGTGTTGAGCCGCAGTCTGAGACCGTTTGGCGTCAGGCTGACGAGTACAAGGTTCCCCGTATGGTGTACGTCAACAAGATGGACACCATGGGTGCCGACTTCTTCCGCTGCATCAAGATGCTGCACGATCGTCTGCACGCAAACGGCGTGGCAATCCAGCTGCCTATCGGTCAGGAGGATACCTTCCGCGGTATCGTTGACCTGGTCGATATGAACGCTGAGGTCTACTACGACGACATGGGCAACGACATGCGCACTGAGCCCATCCCCGAGGATATGCGTGAGCAGGCCGAGGAGTACCACAACATTCTGATCGAGGCTGTTGCTGAGAACGACGAAGAGCTCATGGAAAAGTACCTCGAGGGCGAGGAGATCACCCGTGCCGAGCTGAAGGCTGCGATCCGCAAGGAGACCATCGCTAACACGCTGGTTCCCGTTGTCTGCGGTTCTTCCTACAAGAACCGTGGTGTCCAGAAGCTGCTGGACGCTATCGTTGACTATATGCCCGCTCCTACCGATGTCCCTGACATCAAGGGCGTGAATCCCGAGACTGAGGAAGAGGAGACCCGTCCGTCTTCTGACGACGCTCCCTTCGCAGCTCTGGCCTTCAAGATCGCTACCGACCCGTTCGTTGGTAAGCTGGCATACTTCCGTGTTTACTCCGGTAAGGTTGAGGCAGGTACCACTGTCTACAACTCCGTGAAGGACAGCAAGGAGCGTATGGGCCGCATCCTGCAGATGCATTCTAACCACCGCAAGGATATCGACTGCTGCTACGCAGGTGATATCGCTGCTGTTGTCGGTCTGAAGAACACCACTACCGGTGACACTCTGTGTGATGAGAATCATCCCATCATTCTGGAGTCCATGAAGTTCCCCGAGCCTGTTATCCGCGTTGCCATCGAGCCTAAGACCAAGGCCGGCAACGAGAAGATGGGCATCGCGCTGGCAAAGCTGGCCGAAGAGGATCCGACCTTCAAGACCTACACTGACGAAGAGACCGGTCAGACCATCATCGCCGGTATGGGCGAGCTGCACCTGGAGATCATCGTTGACCGTCTGCTGCGTGAGTTCAAGGTTGAAGCAAACGTGGGTGCACCTCAGGTTGCTTACCGTGAGACCATCCGCAAAGAGGCCAACCAGGAGACCAAGTACGCACGTCAGTCCGGTGGTAAGGGCCAGTACGGTCATGTTAAGATCAAGATCGAGCCCAACGAGCCCGGCAAGGGTTACGAGTTCGTCAACGCCATCGTTGGCGGTGCCATCCCGAAGGAATACATCCCGGCTATCGACAACGGTATCCAGGGTGCTATGAAGTCCGGTGTTCTGGCTGGCTATCCTGTCGTTGATGTCAAGGTTACCCTGTGGGATGGTTCTTATCATGAGGTCGACTCCTCTGAAATGGCCTTCTCCATTGCTGGTTCTATGGCGTTCAAGGATGCTATGCGCAAGGCTGATCCTATCATCACTGAGCCTATCATGAAGGTTGCAGTTATCGTTCCCGATGAGTATCTGGGCGATGTTATCGGCGACTTGAATGCACGCCGTGGTCAGATCCAGGGCATGGAAGCTATGGCTGGTACTCAGCGCGTCAATGCATTTGTGCCTCTGGCTCAGATGTTCGGCTACGCTACCGACCTGCGTTCCAAGACTCAGGGCCGTGGCCAGTATGTCATGGAGCCGTCTCACTACGAGCCGGTGCCCAAGAACATTGCTGACCAGATTATCGCTGGCCGCACCAAGGGCTGATTCCTGAAAAATGGATAAAGATTTTGCCGGGGTAGTGTAACCTCGGCAAAATTTCCTGTAAAAGCACTTGATTTTACAGGGCAAATTTAGTAGAATAGCCTTGCAATGCAATGTCTGCATCTTGCAGGGTTGTTGTAACCAAATATCAAAACCTAAATTAAGGGAGGATATTCCAATGGCTGAAAAGGCAAAGTTCGACCGTTCTAAGCCGCATGTGAACATCGGCACCATCGGTCACGTTGACCACGGCAAGACCACTCTGACCGCCGCTATCACCAAGTACCTGGCTCTGAAGGGCGACGCAGACTTCATGGATTATGCCAACATCGATAAGGCTCCTGAGGAGCGTGCTCGTGGTATCACGATCAACTCCGCTCACGTTGAGTATCAGACCGACGCTCGTCACTACGCTCACGTTGACTGCCCGGGCCATGCTGACTACGTTAAGAACATGATCACTGGTGCTGCTCAGATGGACGGCGCTATTCTGGTCGTTGCTGCTACCGATGGTCCCATGCCCCAGACCCGTGAGCACATCCTGCTGGCTCGTCAGGTCGGCGTGCCCTATATCGTTGTGTTCATGAACAAGTGCGATATGGTCGACGACGAAGAGCTGCTGGATCTGGTCGAGATGGAGATCCGTGAGCTGCTGACCGAGTACGACTTCCCCGGCGACGACACCCCGATCATTCGTGGTTCCGCTCTGAAGGCTCTGGAGTCTACCTCCACTGATCCCAATGCTCCCGAGTATGCTTGCATCAAGGAGCTGATGGACGCTGTTGACACCTATATCCCCAACCCCGATCGTGAGGAAGACAAGCCCTTCCTGATGCCCATCGAGGATGTCATGACCATTTCTGGCCGTGGTACTGTTGCAACCGGTCGTGTTGAGCGTGGTATTGCTAAGGTTGGCGATGCTATGGAGATCGTCGGCATCAAGCCCGATCGTCTGAGCACCACCATCACCGGTCTGGAGATGTTCCGTAAGTCTCTGGACTTCGCTGAGGCTGGCGATAACATCGGCGCTCTGCTGCGTGGTGTTGATCGTACCCAGATCGAGCGTGGTCAGGTTCTGGCTAAGCCCGGTTCTGTGCACCCCCACAAGACTTTCGAGTCTCAGGTGTACGTTCTGACCAAGGACGAAGGCGGCCGTCACACCCCGTTCTTCTCCAACTATCGTCCTCAGTTCTACTTCCGCACCACCGACGTGACCGGTATCATCACTCTGCCCGAAGGCACTGAGATGTGCATGCCCGGCGATAACGTCATGATGCACGTTGAGCTGCTGACCCCTGTTGCTATGGAAGAGGGCCTGCGTTTCGCTATCCGTGAGGGTGGCCGTACCGTTGGTTCTGGCGTTGTTGGCAAGATCATTGAGTGATTTTGACCCTTCGCGCCTTTCCTAAGGCTAAAGGTTAAACTTACGAGAGACCTTCCCATTCCGGAGAGTGGGAAGGTCTCTTTTTGTTTTAGATCCTCTGTCCGTAAGGGCAGGGGTGTATGCCGGATTTTTCAGAGACACGCTTCCACCACGAAATTTATCTGAGTGATCCTCGCCGCGCTGCACCGGGAACACTGAAAACGGTGTTGCGGCATCCCATACGTGAAAAATAAAAACAGGAAAATTCACAAATGATGTCGCTTTTATTTGGCAGATGTGCTATACTGATTTTATCTGTAGAAACACATTGAATGGATAAGGGAGGAGAGAACTTCATGCAGCATGAAACTGTCATCGTGCTGGACTTTGGCGGCCAGTACAATCAGCTGATCGCGCGCCGCGTCCGCGAGAACAATGTCTACTGTGAAATCTATTCCTATAAAACCGATCTGTCGGTTATCAAGGCAAAGAACCCCAAGGGTATCATCTTTACCGGTGGCCCCAACAGCGTTTATCTGGAAGATTCCCCCACGATCGACCCTGAGATCTTCAACTGGGGTGTGCCTGTGCTGGGCATCTGCTACGGCAGCCAGCTGATGATGCATCTGCTGGGCGGCCATGTCTGCCGCGCACCGGAGCGCGAGTACGGCAAGACTGAGGTGTTCGTGGACACGAACAGCAAGATGTTCACCGATGTGCAGCCCTCCACCATTTGCTGGATGAGCCACAACGACTATATTGAGCAGGCAGCGCCCGGCTTTAAGATCACTGCTCACACGGTCAACTGCCCGGTAGCTGCGGCAGAGAACGCTGAGAAGGGCCTGTACGCGGTCCAGTTCCATCCGGAAGTGCTGCACACTGCGGAAGGCAAGAAGATGCTGCGCAACTTCGTGTACAACGTCTGCGGCTGCACCGGTGACTGGAAGATGGACTCCTTTGTGGAAAACAACGTCAAGGCCCTGCGTGAGCGCATCGGCGATGGCAAGGTGCTGTGCGCCTTGTCCGGCGGCGTGGATTCCTCCGTTCTGGCAGCTATGCTGGCTAAGGCCATCGGCAAGCAGCTGACCTGCGTGTTCGTGGATCACGGTCTGCTGCGTAAGAACGAGAAGGAAGAGGTCTGTTCTGTATTCGGCCCGGGCAATGCCAACGGCTTTGATATCAACTTTATCTGTGTGGATGCCCGCGAACGCTACTTTGCAAAACTGGCTGGTGTCACCGAGCCGGAGCGCAAGCGCAAGATCATCGGCGAAGAGTTCATCCGTGTGTTTGAAGAGCAGGCCAAGAAGATCGGCAAGGTGGATTTCCTGGCACAGGGTACCATTTACCCGGACGTCGTTGAGAGCGGTCTGGGCGGTGAGTCCACTGTTATCAAGAGCCACCACAACGTCGGCGGTCTGCCCGACACCGTGGACTTCAAGGAGTTGGTGGAGCCGCTGCGCAACCTGTTCAAAGACGAGGTGCGTCAGGCTGGCCGTGAGCTGGGCCTGCCCGAATATCTGGTCAGCCGTCAGCCGTTCCCCGGCCCGGGCCTTGGCATCCGCATCATCGGCGAAGTGACCCCGGAGAAGGTGGCTATCGTGCAGGATGCCGACGCGATCTGGCGTGAGGAGATCGCAAAGGCGGGTCTGGATAAGGAGATCAGCCAGTACTATGCAGCCTTGACCAACATGCACAGTGTGGGCGTCATGGGCGACGAGCGCACCTATGATTACGCTGTGGCGCTGCGTGCTGTGACCACCACCGACTTCATGACTGCAGAGAGCTATAATATGCCCTGGGATGTTCTGGGCACTGTCACCAGCCGCATCGTCAATGAGGTCAAGCATGTGAACCGCGTGTTCTATGATTGCACCGGTAAGCCGCCGGCAACCATTGAGCTCGAATAATGAAATTACGCGAACTTTCAACGTTGCTATGAGCAAAATCGAAAGAAAAATCGCGTTGTGACATTAGTTTGACACTAAGCCGCGGAAAACTTCATTGTGGAGCCACCCGGATCACTGGTTCGGTTTAACATTTGAGAATAATTTGAAAGCCCCGGAAAGTTACGAGTTTACGTTTCTTTCCGGGGCTTTTTGACATTATTGACATTAAGAAAATGCCCTGACATTATCGAAAATAGATGATACTGAATCGACAGTAAGGTGGCATCATACATATACTCCTTTTATGATTTTTGTAAGTTTGCATTCAATGTCTTAATCCGCAAAATATAAACCTTTTATGAAATCCTCTTGACAAAGTGGGAACGGGCAGTATAATAAAAATGAACATTGTTCATATTGAGGGTGACCACATGAATACAATCGTAACCTCCAAGGAAGATATCTTAAAAAACAGCCGTGAGCTTATCCGGGAAAAGGGCTGGGCGGCGGTCAGTATCCGTTCTGTCGCCTCGGCATGCGGGGTCTCGGTCGGCTCGATCTACAACTATTATGACTCCAAGGCTGAGCTTATCAGCGCCACGGTCGAGAGCGTCTGGTGCGAAATTTTCCACCGCCCGCAGGACGAGGCTGTATTTCAGGATGTGCAGACCTGTGTCAAATGGATGTACGAGCGCATGGCCTACGGCTGTGAGCAGTATCCTGGATTCTTCACACTGCACTCTCTCGGCTTTATGCAGGAGGACAAGGCCGATGGCAAACGGCACATGCAGCAAATCTGGCACCATATCTTAAATGGTCTGTGTACGGTGCTGCAACAGGATACCAAAATCCGTCCTGACGCTTTTAATGCGCAATTCACCGTTGAAAAATTTGCCGATGTTCTATTTTCGCTGATGCTGTCTGCCTTGCTGCGGCAGGACTACGACCCCGCCGCTGTGCTGGAAATCGTGCGCAGAACCTTATATTGACTGCATTTTCTTCCCACACTGCTGTGGGAATTTTATAATGTCCAAAATGAACACTGTTCACTCAAGGGAGACACTCATAGGAAAGTTCATCGCAATATCCTGTTGCTGCTCGCCTGTCTTGTGTGGAGGAATGCAAGCTTCAACATCCTGCGCTTTGGATGCAACTTTGCCGAGCAAGCCCTTGATGACCGTAAAAACGAAGTCGGCCCTGCAAAAAATGCAGTGTTACAATCAATTTAATCTATCAACAAGGAGCAATCAACTATGCAAGCAATCGTAGAAACTGTTTTTGATGCTGTGTATCTGGTATCCGTCATCACCATCGGTATCCTGATGATTTGTGGCTGCAAGGGCAACCACCAGTTCAAGCTGTTCGGTCTGATGGCTGTCGTTCTGGGTGCCGGCGACTCGTTCCATCTGATTCCCCGTGCTCTGGCTCTGTGCACCACGGGCTTTGAAAACTTTACCGTTCCTCTGGGTCTGGGTAAGTGGATCACCTCTGTGACAATGACTGTCTTTTATGTGCTGCTGTACTATGTATGGCGTGAGCGCTACCGGGTCAAGGGCAACAATGGCCTGACTGCCGCCATCTACGGTCTGGCTGCCGTGCGTGTTATCCTGTGCATGATGCCGCAGAACCAGTGGCTGAGCGCCGAATCCCCGCTGTCCTGGGGCATTTACCGTAACATTCCTTTTGCACTGATGGGCCTGCTGATCATCGTGCTGTTCTACCGCAGCGCCAAGGAGCATAACGACGCGGCTTTCCGCTGGATGTGGCTGACCATCGTGCTGAGCTTCGGTTTCTACATTCCCGTTGTTCTTTGGGCCAATACCGTCCCCATGATCGGTATGCTGATGATCCCCAAGACCTGCGCCTATGTGTGGACCGTTCTCATCGGCTATTCTGCTATGAAGAAGGAATGTAAGTGATTTGTTCACAGCACCGATTTATGAAATAAATTGCTTCGTAAAGATCCAAGCTTACCGAACCGGAATGATCTTACTTGATAAAACTGGATCAGGTAAACTTGTAAGCCCCCTGCCGGTGATGAACTGGCAGGGGGCTTTTTATGTGTGTACGGCTAGTTTAACAGAATACTTGATCTTTGCCGCGATTACGATGCATCCAGCAATTCGTCCGGGTCCTCGATGGCTTCTTCGATGGTCTCTTCCTCAGGAGTGGGTTCATCGACATCGGACGGAGCGAACAGGTCACGGATGAAGTCGCGCAGGAGGACGAGGCTGTTGTCAAGGTCGGCATCCTCGCTCAGCAGCTGCTGGATCATATCCGGCTTATCGGTGATCAGGTCGTCCACGCCGATGCTCAGCAGTTCGCTGGCATCCTCTTCGCGGTTGACGGTCCATGCGGAGATCGTCTTGCTGCGCTTATGGATCTGCTGCACCATACCGGAGGTGATAAAGGTGGACTGTACGCTGAAGAAATCTGCGGCAGGCAGATCGTAATAACTGCCCACGCCCAGTGCAAGGATATAGCCGGTCCGGATCTCCGGTGCCAGCTCCTTGACCTTGCAGAGGGTTTCATAACTCTGCGAGGTGATGGTGCAGTCCTGTGCAAAGCCTTTTTCGCGGATGATGCGGATGGTTTCCGCTTCCAGCTCCGGGGTGGCGGCATTGGGCTTGATCTCAATGTTCAGCTGGATCTTACCTTTGCACAGGTCCAGCACTTCTTCCAGTGTGGGAACTTTGGCACCAGTGTACTTCTGGCCGAACCAGCGCCCGGCATCCAGCTTACGAACCTCGTTATAGGTCAGGTCGTAGATGTTCTCGTTGCGGCCGGTGCAGCGGCGCAGGCTGGTATCGTGGGTCACCATGACCACGCCGTCCCTGGTCATCTGCACATCCAGCTCGGCCCACTCGCAGCCCTGATCGATGGCCAGCTGGAAAGCGGGCAGGGTGTTTTCCGGTGCGGCAGCGGAGTAGCCGCGGTGCGCGGTGACTACCGGCGCAACGCCGCCCAGCATGGAGAGCAGCTCGTCGTCTCTGGGCAGGGCAAGGTAACAGAATGCCAGCGCAAAGGTGAGCAGAGTAGCACCCGCAACCGATGCACCCAGAAGCAGCCTGCCGGTGGAACGGTGATGCTTTCCGCTCTGGACCGGCTCCGGCTCAGAGGGGAGAGATTCCCGCAGGCGGCAGTGCAGCATGGCGAGGATCGTGCACTGCGCCATGGTGATGGCGCAGTCGATCAGGAACTGGAAGAAAGGCATCTCAATGGCCAGCGCCGCGCGGGACAGTGCAAACATGGCCTGTGTGCTCTGCAGCCCGACCGCGATGATGATGCCGTACAGCGGCACGGCAACCGCTGCCGTCAGCAGCAGGGAACGCAGGACGACCGAGAGGTTCCAGCGCAGCAGCAAAAGAAAAGCACGGAAGACGCGCCTGCGGATGCAGCAAAAGCTTTCCTTTACCGACTGCCACAGGCTTTTGCGCTCCAGCACGAACAGCGGCAGCACCAGCACCCAGCTGACACAGAGGAACAGCAAGGCGGCACCGGCAGCCAGATAGAGCAGGTAATACCGGCTGTTTGCCCGGATGACACCCATGATGTATTCCGGCACGGCAAGCTGCGTGATATAGTTATAGGCGAGGAAGAAGTTGGTGAACGGGATCAGCACGGCACTGTAGACCAGAACGAGCCAGTTTTGCGGCAGGAATGCGTGGCGGATATCTGCAAGAGAGGTGCGCAGCAGGGCAGGCAGGCGGATCGTTTCGCCCTTGCGGGCAAGATCCAGCCCATGCAGCAGGACGGAAAACTCATACAGCGCCCAGAACGCGGTCAGGATGGCAATGAGCGTGATGCACAGGATGATCGCAGGGGAGGAAAAGATATCGGAAGCGTTGTTGTTGCTCAGGTAGTGCATGGGTGCGAACCGCAGCGTGAGCGACCAGAGCTGCTGCATCAGGGGGACGAACAGCAGGTTCGTTGCAGCCTTATACAGGACGATGACCGCGAGCAGGGGGATCTCGGCGCGGCGGATGATAGCCCGGGCGGAGTGCTTCATGGAGTTGTAGGTTTCGTTGGAGGCGCGGAGTGAAGTGAGCAGATCTTTCAATTTGACATGGCCTTCCTTTTATATTCTGCAAAATGACCCGCCCCGAAGCTTCTCGGCGGGCTGTTCTGCGAAAAAAATTTACATATTAAATATAGTGTAACATAACTTCTTATAAAATAAAATGCAGCAGGGGCAGACAGAATCCACAAAATTAAAAGAGAATTTTCGGCAGCTGAGTGTGCGGCGCAAAATGCCCGCAAAAAGGCGAGAAAGCGGAGAAACGATGAATCGTTAAAAAATTGTAGAACTTTGCGCGACAGATGTTGATTCGCATGGACTTTTATAGAATCTCTTGCATTTTTATGGAAAATTCAGTATAATAAGACTAATTTTGAAAGCTCACACAGACAACCAGGAGGTCTTACCATGGCTTCAAAGATCAATAAGGGAGAAATCCTCGCCAAGTTTTTTGATGACGGGGAATACACTGCACTGTTTGCTGACGGTGCAGTGAGCGCTGCCTGCGGCTATGCGGCAGGTCAGCAGGCTTACGCTGTTTACCAGAACGGCGAAGCTGTTACCGTAAAGGATGTTGAAAAGAACATCAAGGTTCTGGAGATGGCAGCTCAGACTGGCTGCCCGGTCGTCACCTTCTACAACTCCGTCGGCGCAAAGCTGGCTGAGGGTCTGGACGTACTGACCGCCAGCGCAAAGCTGAATGCGCAGATCGCAAAGGTTTCCGGCGTGATCCCGCAGGTGGCTGTTGTTCTGGGTGTCTGCGGCGGCACCAGCGCACTGAGCGCTGCCAATGCAGATGTCTGCATCATGGCTGAGGGCGCAGAGCTGTTCTTCACCGCTCCGTTCACCTCTGCTGCCAAGGGCGACAAGGTGGCCGATGCCGGCACCGCAGCCGCCGCTGCAAAGGCTGGCGTGGCCGCCATTGTGGCACCCACTGCTGAGGAAGCTGCCGAGAAGGCTGCTCACATCGTGGGCCTGCTGCCGGCCAACAACCTGACCGGCCCTGCGATCTTTGAGTTCGAGCAGCCCACTGCTGCTCTGGCTGCCGGTGCAGAGCCTGCAAAGGCTGCTGCTGCCGTGGTCGATAAGGACAGCGCTGTGGAGCTGTATGCAGGCTTTGGCAAGTCTGTTTACACTGCATTTGCCACTGTGGGCGGCAACGCCGTGGGCGTTGTGGCCACCGGCAAGACCCTGTGCCACAACTGCGTGGCCAAGGCTTCCCGCTTTGTGCGTCTGTGCGATGCCTTCAGCGTGCCGGTGATCACCATTGTGGACACCGAGGGTTTTGTGCCCAGCGCGACCGATGACATTGCAGGCGGCATCCGTGAGGCTGCCCGTCTGGCTGCTACCTATGCCGACGCTACCACCGCAAAGGTGGCTGTGCTGGCTGGCAAGGCCGTCGGCCCTGTTTACACCGCTCTGGCTGCTGCCGATCTGCGCATTGCCGTGGCTGGCTGCACCGTCAGCGCACTGGAACCCAGCGCAGCGGTCAGCGTCCTGTACAAGGAAGAGATCGATGCTTCCGACAACATCATTGCAGCCACCAACGCAAAGGCTGCTGCTTACACCGCCGAGGTGTGCAGCGCAGCAAATGCAGTTGCCTGCGGCGCTGCTGACCTGACCTGCGATGCAGCCAATGTGCGTGCAAGCGTTGTTGCCGCACTGGAACTGCTGAGCACCAAGCGTGCTGCCCGCCTGCCCAAGAAGCACGGCAACATGGCTCTGTAATCGTCTGTATAAATCTTTTTGATACGATTTTGATTTGGAGGATCCTTCCATGAAGTACTACAATATTACCGTCAATGGCGTTGCTTACAGCGTCTCCGTGGAGGAGACTGCCGCTGGTGCTGCTCCGGTTGCTGCTACAGCTCCTGCCGCACCCGCTGCTCCTAAGGCTGCTCCGGCTCCCGCTGCTGCTCCCAAGGCTGCTGCAGGCGCTGCTGGTGCCGTTGCCGTCAAGGCTCCCATGCCCGGCAACATTCTGGATGTCAAGGTCAAGGCCGGTGACTCCGTCAAGGCCGGCGACACCCTGCTGATCCTCGAGGCCATGAAGATGGAAAACGAGATCTTCGCTCCCTGCGCTGGTACCATTTCCTCCGTCGCAGTTGCCAAGGGCGCTGCTGTCAACCCCGGCGACGTTCTGTGCGTCATCGGCTAAATAACAGCATTCCCCTGAATTAACTGTGAAAGGAAAAGAAACATAAATGGCTGCTATTATCAATTTCATGCAGCAGACCGGCTTCTATATGTTCGGTCAGGAAGGCAACTGGAAATGCCTCATCATGATTGCCATTTCCTTTGTCCTGCTGTATCTGGCCATCGTGAAGGGCTTTGAGCCGCTGCTGCTCCTGCCCATCGCGTTCGGTATGCTGTGCACCAACCTTCCCGGTGCGGACATGTTCCACGAGATCCTGTTCGCCGGAGGACATGTCCACTGGGACCTCTTCGGAGGAGCGCCCATCACGCAGGAATTCCTGACAGAGATGTCGGAAGCCGGTGTAGCCGATGCGGTGCTTGCCCCGTGGGCGGTCGGCAGCACCGTTAGCCTCGGTCTGCTCGACGTTCTGTACCTCGGCGTTAAGCTCGGCATCTACCCCTGCCTGATCTTCATGGGCGTCGGCACGATGACCGACTTCGGTCCCCTGATCGCGAACCCCAAGTCCCATGACCTATGTCGGCACCCAGCTGATGGGCTTCACCTACAGCCAGTCCGCCTCCATCGGTATCATCGGCGGCGCTGACGGCCCGACCGCGATCTTCGTCACCTCCCGTCTCGCTCCCGAGCTGCTCGGTCCTATCGCCGTTGCCGCTTATTCTTACATGGCCCTCGTCCCGGTCATTCAGCCCCCCATCATGAAGGCTCTGACCACCAAGGAAGAGCGCCGCATTGTCATGCGCCCGCTGCGTCAGGTCAGCAAGCGCGAGAAGATCATCTTCCCCATTATGATCACCGTGTTCGTGGCGCTGCTCGTTCCCTCTGCCGCTCCTTTGATCGCGTGCCTGATGCTCGGTAACCTGTTCAAGGAGTCCGGCGTTGTGGACCGTCTGCAGAAGACCGCCGGTAACGAGCTGATGAACATCGTCACCATCTTCCTCGGCTTCACCGTCGGTGCTACCGCCACCGCCACCACTTTCCTTTCCGTTCAGACCCTTGAGATCATGGCAATGGGTATCGTCGCGTTCGGTTTCGGCACCGCGGGCGGCGTGCTGCTGGCCAAGCTCATGAACCTGTTCCTGAAGGAAAAGATCAACCCGCTGATCGGTTCCGCCGGCGTTTCCGCCGTTCCTATGGCCGCCCGTGTTTCTCAGGTCGTCGGCCAGAAGGAGAACCCCTCCAACTTCCTGCTCATGCACGCCATGGGCCCCAACGTGGCCGGCGTGATCGGTTCCGCTGTGGCGGCTGGCTTCATGATCAAGGTGTTCGGCGGCTGATTTCCCAATATCACAGCGATAAAATCCGCGGCGCAGTCCTGCGCCGCGGATTTTTGCGCTTGCAGTTTGAAAAGGAGATGCTATGGAGCCCTACTACTATCAGCGATTGAGCAAACCCATGCAGGAGGCCTATCACGCCGTCAAGCGGGGCGTGGAGGCTTTGAGCCCTATATTCCCCGTGCCCCGTCTGGACATGGAGCAGCTGGGAGACGTGCTGTTTTACCTGCGTTTGGACTGCCCGGAGATATTCTACGTGACTGGATTCTCCTGCCGGGTCCACCCCGATGCCCTTCGGGTGGAATTTTGTCCCGAGTACCTCTTTGACAAAGGGCGCATCCGAGAGCACCAAAAGGCGCTGCGCGCCCGGGTGGAGCGGCTGGCCCGTCCCGCCCAGGGATTGACCGAGTGGGAGAAGGAGCGGTATATCCACGACTTTATTTGCACCCAGGTACACTACGACAAGTTGAAAAAGCCCTATTCCCACGAAATTCTGGGCCCCCTGGGCCAGGGGGTGGGGGTGTGCGAGGGAATTGCCAAGTCGGTGAAGGCCTTGTGCGACCAACTGGGGCTGTGGTGCATCGTGGTCATCTCGGAGAATGCCCCGGAGAAGGGGATTAAGTACCGCCATGCCTGGAATATTGTGCGGGTAGGCGGACGGTACTACCATCTGGATGCCACCTTTGATAATTCGGTGGGGACTCCGGAGCTCATCCGCTATGACTACTTCAACCTGGAGGATCGGAAGATTTTCCGGGACCACCAGCCCCTCATTACGCCCGCGCCCCCCTGTGTGGATGGGGACGGCTTCTACTACCGGACAAAGAAGCTCTCCTTTACCAAACAGGAGGACGTTTACAAGCGCTCCTTACAGGCGGCAAAAAAAGGAAAAACACTGACGTTTCACTGGCGCGGCGGCTATCTGACAAAGGAAGTTCTGCGTGAACTGCTCGATCTAATCGAAAAAGCCGGAAAAGAACGGCAGAAAACAGCCCTAATTAAGCTTAACTGGCCGCAGGCAGTTCTGCGCGTCCGCTACACCGATGAGGCCATCCAGCCGATTGTCACCATGG
>ENA-OWPP01002067-OWPP01002067.1-human-gut-metagenome-genome-assembly--contig:-NODE-2067-length-14667-cov-13.386121_pt1 | contig 14667 bp, 18 predicted proteins | sample MGYA00248265_ERZ651848 | MGnify/ENA primary metagenome ERZ651848 (study PRJEB26924, sample SAMEA4378233) | human gut metagenome | biome: human gut; feature: human-associated habitat; material: faeces... | reverse complement strand
GGCGCAATGGTCGTCGAACCAAGAATCCCCTGCCTTTAGGCATGGGGAGTGTCAAAATAATGAGGTACAGATTTGTTTTGAAAAGGGGACTTGGACGTGAAAGTTACGGAAACGAAACTCAAGGGTGTCTATGTGCTGGAGCCGCAGGTATTTGGGGATGCGCGTGGGTGGTTTATGGAGAGCTGGTCGAAGCGCAAGATGGAAGAGGCTGGCATCCATGTAGATTTTGTGCAGGACAATCAGTCGTACTCGGCTCAGAAGGGGACGCTGCGCGGGCTGCATTACCAGCTCAATCCGATGTGCCAGGCGAAGCTCCTGCGTGCGACGCGCGGCACGATCTTTGATGTGGCGGTGGACATCCGCAAGGGCTCGCCGCAGTTCGGCCAGTGGGTCGGCGTGGAGCTTTCGGCGGAGAACAAGAAGCAGCTCTTCATCCCGCGCGGCTTTGCGCATGGCTTCATCACGCTGACGGATGACGTCGAGGTGCAGTACAAGGCGGACAACTACTACGCGCCCGAGTGCGACGGCAACATCCGCTGGGACGACCCGGAGATCGGCGTCGAGTGGCCGATTGAGCCGGTGATCCTGTCGGATAAGGATGTGAAGGCGCCGATGCTCAAGGAGAGAGTGGCGACGTCGCTGAACTTCGTTTATGAGGGCTGAAATATGATAACTAAGGGAATTATCTTGGCTGGCGGCTCGGGCACGCGGCTGTATCCGCTGACGATCGCGGTGTCGAAGCAGCTCATGCCGGTCTATGACAAGCCGATGATCTACTATCCGCTGTCGACGCTGATGCTCGCGGGCATCCGGGACATCCTGGTGATCACGACGCCGGCGGACAATGCGAACTTCCAGCACCTGCTCGGCGACGGCTCGCAGTGGGGCATCTCCATCTCGTACGCCGTGCAGCCCGAGCCGAAAGGGCTCGCGCAGGCATTCCTGATCGGCGAGGAGTTCCTCGCGGGCGAGGGCTGTGCGCTCGTCTTGGGCGACAACATCTTCTATGGCTCCGACCTCGCCGTTATGATGCAGCGTGCGGCCGCGCAGCCGGACGGCGCGACGGTCTTTGCCTACTACGTCAGCGACCCCGAGCGCTACGGCGTCGTCGAATTCGACGAGCGGGGCGAGGCCGTGAGCCTCGAGGAAAAGCCAGCCGAGCCAAAGTCCAATTTTGCCGTGACGGGCCTCTATTTCTACGACAAGGACATCGTCTCGATCGCCAAGACGATAAAGCCATCGGCGCGCGGTGAACTCGAGATCACCGACGTCAACAAGGCCTACCTCGCGCGCCACAAGCTCCACGTCGAGACCATGCGCCGCGGCTACGCCTGGCTCGACACCGGCACCCACGACTCCCTGCTGCAGGCCGCGTCCTTCGTCCAGACCATTCAAGCCCGCCAAGGCCTTAAGATTGCCTGCCTCGAAGAGATCGCCTACCGCATGGGCTATATCACGAGAGAGCAGGTCCACGAGCTCGCCAAGCCGCTCAAGAAGAACGATTACGGCAAGTATCTGCTGAGCCTCTAACAAAAAACTCCCCGCAGCTTTTGGCTGTGGGGAGTTTTTGTTCATCGGCTAGTGAAGTAGATGGCGCTGCTGCTGGAGCTCTTTGACGAGCTCGCTGAGCTGGTCGGTGAAGCGGTCCATGGACCTTTGGAAGCTGGTCAGCAGGTAGAGCGTCACGACGATGGGGAAGCCGACGCTGGAGATTGCGGTGAGGAGGTTCTGTTCCATGGGGATCACCTTGTCACTTTACTTGTTGGGAGGGTGGCTGGTAAGAGGCAGCCGATGCGCGGAGGGGATGACGCATCGGCCGACCGGGCTTAGCTAGGGCTCAGGCGAGCTCTTCTACCTCGACGGTGCGGACGTTCGCATCCTTGTAGGCGACGGGGAGGGCGCCGCTGAAGTTGAAGGCTTTCTTGGCGACGACGTTCTCGGCCCAGGCCTTGACGGCGGCATCCGAGATATCATCCTTCGGGTCGAGCAGGGAGATGGTCTTCGTCTTGGCGTTGTCGAGCAGGAATTCGATTTCGAGCGTGCGTTTCATGGTGAGACTCCTTTCGTGTAGCAATACGGGAGAGAAAAGTTAGGGGCTTAGCCCGTGATCATCGTCGCGTTCTCGACGCGCTGGACGTCGCCGACGTCGTGCGTCTGCAGGGCGCCGAGGCCCTGACCGATAGCGAGCAGGTCGTCGTCGCTGATCTCCGGGTTGATGGAGCTGTACGTGCGCGTCGCGTACTTGACCGCACCGGTATCCGTCGTACCGTTCTCCACCTTGATCTTGAGGGACGTCTTGATGTTCGTGCGCTGCGTAGCCATGATGATTCTCCTTTCGATTCTTGAATTTCAATGGCAGAAATGAGTGGGATAGAGGTGGCCTCAGAGACAGCCGCGAGGCCGGGCGAACTGTCCGTTGGCTTGGGTGTTATTCCCTTGCCTTGATTTTATTGTACGGGATTGACATGTCAAAAGCAAGTGTTTTTTAAAGAAGATTTTGACACTTCAGTTGACACATGCTCTCTTCCACCGCTGCGCGGTCCCCCTTCCCCGTGCGCGGGGAAGGCTATTGTGCTGGTACGTACCGCCAGAGCATTGGAGCGGGCTCATCCTCTTCGTAGATCAGCTCCCCCTCGGGCGTGATATGTGCCCGCAGGAACTGGTCGACGCCGCTCGCGATGGCCTGACCGAAGACGGCGGGGTAGTCGAGCAGCAGCCGGATATCCTCCTCGTTGTCGAGGAAGGCGGTCTCGACGAGGATGGCGGGCATGGCCGTGCGCCTCAGCACGGTGAAGTCGGGGTTGATCTTGACGCCGCGGTCGGGGAACGTCTTGTCGAGGCGGCTGACGGCGCGGTGCAAAGACTTCTGCACGATGGTCGCGAGGCCGTGGCCCCATGAACACTCGCTGAACGCGTACGTCTCGCAGCCGCGGCCGCCGCCGGCATTGGCGTGGATCGAGATAAAGACATCGGCCGGCCAGTTGTTGGCGAGCGCCGTGACATTCGGGTAGGCCGGCGCCTCGCCGCGCAGGTTGTGGCTCTGCACCGTCTTCGTATGATGGCCGTAGCGCTCGAGCGCGATGCAGCAGTTCCGCGCGATGCGCGCATTGACCTCGGCCTCCGTGATATCGTATTCGAGATTGACCGCGCCGGGGTCCGGCCGGCCGCCGAGCGCATGGCCCGGATTGATGAAGATCCGCATAATGCTCTCCTTTCGCATGAGATAGACTGAGGAATGAGGATGGACTTGCTCATTCCATCCACTTTCCTTCCTATTATAATAGAAGTTATGAGGCAGATTCCGGCGGATTGCCAGATTTGTCCGTATCATTATCTGATTTTGCAAGTTCCCTCGCCAGCTTCGACTCCTTCGCCGCCTGCTTGGCGTTCCAGACGGCTACCGGCCCGGCCGCGTAGATGGCCTCCGACCTGGCGATGATGTCTTCCGCCAGCACTGGATTGATGAGCTCGTAGTGCGGCTTGCGCGCGATGCGCTCGATCGCGATGAGCCCGAGTTCGCAGAGCTCCTTGCGCGCCGCGATGAACGTCCCGTGCGAGATGTTGCCCGCCTCGCAGCGCAGCGTCAGCTCGCGGATCGACCCGCCGCCGTACTTCTCAATTCCCCGATACAGCCCCTGTGCATGATTCGTTGCAAACATGAGTATCCTCCTCTCGGATCTGCGTCTCTGCTACATGAAAAGCCTGATACGATTTCGAGCCAGCGAGCATTTCCTCTGGCGTCATGAGCATGTGCGGGCGCACATTGCTGATGAGATAGTACTTGACCGAGCGGCTGCCCGGCTCCTGCTCGTAGAGCAGATACCCCTGCTCTGTGAGCTCCGCGCGGGCGCGCTGCACCGACGAGCGCGAGAGCCGCAGAGCCCCCGCCAGCTCATTGAGCTGCAAGTGCAAGGGAAATTGCCAGTACGCGGCATTCGCGCGGTAGAAGAGATACTGCCAGAGTGCCTGTGCGCTCGCCGACAGCGGCCGGACCGGCATCATCTGGTGGAAGTAGCGGAACTCCGTGATGAAGCCCGTCATCGCTTCCTTGGCCATAGAAACACCCCTTTCATCAAATGGATTCCTGATGCGGCCGTCAACAGCAAAACGGGCCCGCTCATCTCCAAGGCATCACAGACCGAGAGGATCGTCGGACTGCTGATCTGCCGTGCGAGACAAGCAAGCCCGAATTCCGTCTTGTTTGTTGGTCGTGCAAAAGAGTGTGCGTCGCATCGCTGCTGACAAGCTTAGTATACGGTACCGGGCTGCTCCGTGTCAATAGCAAAAATGACCGCAGAGAGGGGACAAGATGTGTCAAATGAGCGTCAACCCTTGAAAATACTAGCTTTTTGCGCTCAAAAGAAAATTTTTTGACACTTCGAAAAAGCAGATGGAAATGCAATAAAATGAGCCTAAATGAGAAACAATACCAACAACAAGCTAAAATCTGACCCAGGATACATCGACCTGGCCGACCTCAGACACACAGCCGACACAGAGAAGGGGGCGCCTCTACGTTACTTTTTTCTTTCGCTTCGCTAGAGCTACGTCTTAGCGAGCCCGCCAAGCCAGCTGTACCAACGGAAAGCGACTATCCACAAGGTCACAGATCGCACAAAAATGAGCACAGCGCGGGCGCAACCTGACACATAGAGCGGGGCAGTAGCTGATTTTATCCACAGCTATCCTATCGTTATACACATATTATCCACAGAAATATCCACAGTGCGATCCGCAGCCAATCCCATCTCAACCTGTTGTAACAGGCAAACATTTGGGGTATAATGGTGACATAGCGTTTTAGCATCTAAGAGATAAATTCGGCATTAAAGGGGAGATTTTTTGTGCAGCAGGGGAAATGGGCGCACCGCGGTGTCTTGCTCAAGGAACGCTTGTAGCAATATGGCATGTTCCGTACGCTGTTATTCTATTGGTGAAGGCGAGTACGAGCAGCACTTTATGCCGCGCCTCATCATCGGCGACAACGTGAGCCTCAGTAAGTATGTCCACAACTTCCCCCCCCTATATCATTCAGGGAAACTTGGAACTAACGAGAATAACGATGGTTTACTATGGAAATAGATGTAGAATGACTTTATTTGTATATTATAAGCAAGGAGGAAACTATAGGTGAAACTAGGAGGGGTTATAAAAAATATTTCTTATTCGTTTTCTGCTAATTTGATTTCTCTTGCTATCTCTGTTTTTATGGTCATGTTTGTACCAAAACTTTTGTCGGTTAATGATTATGGACTTTGGCAACTTTTTTTGTTCTATTATTCCTATCTCGGATTTTTGCATTTTGGATGGGAAGATGGCATTTATCTTCGATATGCTGGAAAACGGTTTAATGAATTGAATCGCAAAACATTTGCGGGACAGTTTTATTCTATCATTCTTTTGCAAGTCGTTTTGGCTGTATCTATTAGTGCTTTAGGACAAGTATTTGTGGAGGATTCGGATAAGAGGTTGGCATTGGTTTGTGCAATTTGGCTGGCCCCTTTTGTTAATTTTAATAATCTTTGTAATTTCATCATGCAGATGACGAATTGTATTAAGGAGTATGCAAGACTACTGTCAATGGAGCGTATTATATTCTTTTTGGGAGTCTTGTTTTTCTTAGTAATTCTAGGATGGAATCAATTTTTCTATATGTATAGTGCTCAGTTTTTTGCGGTAGCGTCTTTGGCAGCAGTCGGGGCTTATTTATGTAGGAGTTTGCTTTCCCCTCATTTTGATACCTTTAAAGCTATTCGGGTGGAAGCCTATGAAAATATTAGTGTGGGAATTAAATTGATGCTGGCTAATATTGCCAGTATGTTGATACTCGGCATTGTACGCTATGGAATTTCTATGGGATGGGATGTGGCAACTTTCGGTAAAGTTTCTTTGACACTAGGGGTTTCTAATTTTCTTATGATTTTTATCAATTCTGTGAGCGTCGTTTTTTTTCCAATTGTAAAAAAGATGGATGAGGGAAAGAGATCAGAAGTATATACGGTCATCAGGAATACATTGACTTTTCTTCTGTTTGCTGGTCTTATCGGATATTATCCAGTTCGATATATTCTTTCTATGTGGCTTCCAAAGTATGCAGATAGTTTGGTATATATGAGCATTCTTTTTCCAGTGTGTGTCTTTGAGAGCAAAGTATCTCTTTTAATCAATACATATTTGAAGAGTATGAGAGAAGAATTCCTTATGTTAAAAATTAATGCAGTGAGTGTGGCGTTTTCGCTACTTGTCACTATTTTCACTATAGGAATATGGCATAATCTCAATGCAGCAGTTTGTTCTATTGTCATAGTGTATGCTTTTCGATGTGTTCTGGCAGAGTATCATGTCACAAGGCTTCTTGGGTTGGATTTACGAAGAAACATACTGGAAGATTTGCTGATGTGTGCTGTTTTTGTTGTTAGTGGCTGGTTTTTTGATAGTTTCCTTTGCATGGCAGTATATGGAGCGGCATATGTTATGTTCGTTATGATTCATCGACATAGTTTACAACAGATTATCGGCATGGTAAAGGCGTAATTATCGATGTAGAGATAGGATCCAAAATCTGCTTTGGGATATCAGAAGATGTATCGATATAATTGACTCAAGAGCTAGCTGAATCATGAAAACAGTGAGCACTGTATGTGATCAAGTAAAGGTCTCCACCATTATCAGCCAGAATTCTCCATCTCGTCGGGGAATTCTCCCCTAAACAAAAAGTGGGATACCTCGAACCGCTTCTCGTTATCTATTATTCCAATAGTTTACAACTTTTAAGCCGCTTGCGAATCGCCCCAAGCCAATGCTTGCAAGGCCTTGAGTAATGCGCTTGAATTTATGCTACTTTGGGCTTTGGACACCAAAGTGGCGAAAAATACTTCCTTGTGGATCTGCTGACTCAGCGCGTGCCGCAGCTCCTGCGGGCTCTTGTCCCGGTAGGCGCTCAGCTTCTCGTCCTCGTACGGCAGGATCTTCATGAGAGCGTGCCCAGCGTTCGTCAGGTTCAGCAGGTGCTCAATCGCAGTCTTCGTGCGAACTTTGTAGCTGCCGAGCTCCCAGAACATCTTCTGCTCGTAGTAGTTCGTCTCAATGCCCCAGCGGAGTTTGTAGAGCTTGAGCGGGTAAATCGCCATATGCTTGGAGCTGGTGTTGCGGAGCGTCTTGTTCTCCTGCCAGGCAATGCTCATGTGCAGGGCCATCGGATCTACGGTGCTGAAAAAGAGACGGTATGAGCCGCTCTTGCTCAGCGTCACATAGGCATGGACGGTACGGTCACCAAAGATGCGTGTCTTCACTAGACGGTGGGCGACAAAATAGTCGTCCATCCGACAAAGGTAATTTGTGAGATCATCGACAATCTCGTCCAGCATCATCCGCTTGCCATACTTCGGTGGACGGCCGCGGCGGCCTGCCGTCGAGTCCGGCAGCTCGAACATTGCCGTATCATGACGTGCATTGCAGATCACGTTGAGGTTCGGGTAGCGGAGTGCATGCGCGAGCAGCTCACGCTTGGCATACCAGCTGTCGAAGAGCAGGATGACCTGGTGTTTTTCAAGGATTGGCATGACTTCATCGAGAAGCTGGCAGGCAAGCGTCAGCTTCGAGGTTTCGCCGTTGCTCATGACGTAGCCAATCGGTACCGCGATATAACGAATCTGCTGCTTGCCTGCGTTCTCATGGAGGACCGGCACGCTCATCGTCAAGCTGACAAAGGCATGGCCATTGAAATAGGACTTGCCATCGTGTTTGGCGTGGTCGTACAGGATCCCTACACCGTCGAAGTGCTTGCCCCACTTGGCAATGGACGTGTCGTCCACGCTGAGCAGGATAGGCTCCTGCCGCAGTGCCTCTGGCACTATGGCAAGCGCCCGCAGCGCCAAGGCCTGGCGAATGGATGCATCCGTGACGAGGCCGTTGCCAAGGGCACGGTAATAGCTGTTGAGCGATCCATCCGTCTGCTTCGACAGGAACTGCCGGAACAGGCAGCGCACCGACGGAGCCGACTCCAGAGCCAGCTGAGCGATGAGAAACCATGCCAGCAGATGGCGCGTCGGTCTCGTCGCAGATGGGAACAAGGAAGAAAAAATTGTCAGGAGTCTACCAATTACAGATTTCTCGGTGTATAATGAAGTCATCGCATAGCCTTTCTCTTGGGTGTTGGTGTGGTTTAGCGATTTCATTATACACCATCAGGAGGCTATGCGATTTTATTGTACTTTAAAAAGCTATAAACTGCTGTTCTAAGTATTAATAATAGTTAGATTTGAAAGGGAAAATGATATGTTAATATTTTCAACGTCATTACCAGTAGTTGATGATTTTGATAGGATGAAATTTATTGAACTAGGCGTTGTTTGGAACCAAAAGAGTCCTAAGGATGCATTAGAGGGAAAAGAGTGGGATGGGAAGGCTACTTCTTTTCGTTGGGAGGATGAGAATAAGATTTTTGAAGTAGCATCATTAGATGATATTACTGCAATCAAATTCACTAAGAACGATTCAGGGGTGATATGGTCTACCGAGTTTATTTTGAATTCAAATTCAAAGAGAATTGGCATTTATTTGAGTCGTTCTGCGACAGAAAACACAGTTTATTTTCAAACGTCATTTAAGCCGCCTTATTTTTTAAAATTACTCTATCGAAAAAAGTATTTGTCGACTGATAATGGTCTGGATATTTCTGATAGACCGATAGATGTCTTTCCAGTGGATAAAGATCTTCAGTTACTGAAAGAATTGGTAAATGAGAATACCGATACTCACATATTGCCCATTGTGTATTTAACTCTGGATTGGCAGGAAAACAAGTATTTGGTAGATCCTAAATGCTTAGCAAGGCACTTATTAGGTAGTGCGCATGTCTTGGTTGAAAAATCCAATCAAGTCAGTCGTGATTTGAAGGATATGTGCAATGCCAACAACGTGTATAACGGCGGTGTTGAAATTTTCTTCCCAGCTCAGTCTGCTGATCCGAAAAGATACATTCCTTATGATGATGCGAACCAAGATAAGGTGATGGACAACATCATAAAAACAATTCATCGTTATATGAATCAGCAAAAACGAGAACGTTTGGATACCTGGGATGGTATACAAATGATGCTGTTAAAGCGAAAGATGGAGAAGCTTTCAGAGGAAAAGCGTAGTATCGAAAATTCTCTGGAGAGTGATAAAGAGTGGGAAGGACTTGCTTTAGAGTTGGATCAGCAAGTAAAAAATCTGACTGAACAGTTGGAAGCTTTACAAGGTGAAAATGCTAATCTTCGAGCGTGGACCGATTCTAGAGGCGATAGACGATTACTTTTTATGGGAGATGAAACTGAATTTTATGAAGATGAAACCCGTGAGTTTATTTTAAGATTAATCGAACAAGTCATCAATAGTTCAGAAAATAAAAAGGATAAAAGAAAAAGAAAGATAGATGTATTGCAGAGTGTCTTAGAGGCAAATGATTACGAACATATTCAAGAACAGCGGATAAGCCAATTGAAATATTTATTTAAAGATTATCGTACATTGACTCGTAAAGTACGAACTGCCTTAATCGATATTGGTTTCAAAATTACAGATGAAGGAAAGCACTATAAATTGACTTATTACGATGATGATAGATATGTTCTTTCTATGCCGAAAACTAGTAGTGATTGTAGGGCAGGAAAAAATTTTTTCCAGCAACTAAAAGAAATAATATATTAAGGTTTATGAATAAAATTATAGAGGAATAGATGCATGGATGCTTCAAAGATATGGAAAAAAGATATTATAGAAGCTCAAGATAGAAATATCTTGTCTGCTTTACAAAAAGATTCTTTTCAGCGTAATCGACTTACTATAAATTTTATTCGTCAGCTTTCGAATGCTCAAGGACCACTATCTGTTTCTCTAGATGGTCCTTGGGGAAGCGGGAAGACATTTTTCGTCAAAGAAGCTAAGATGCTTATAGATAACATAGATTCGGAAGATGCGTTTTGGAAGAAGCTTCGTGCAGATTTGAATGGGGAAGACTTAGCACGTATTCATGATATAATTCCAGTCTATTATGATGCTTGGCAGAATGATAATGATACAGATCCGATTTTATCGATTCTTTATTCGATTGCTGAAAATGAAGAAATCAAGGAGCGTGCTGGCATACCAAAGAAAATAGACAGGGAAAAGATGAAGGCGGCTTTGGAGAATATTCTATGTTTAGCGGTAGATGTAGGCATCAATCCATTGGCGTCTAAAGTATTGAAAGGCATAAAGAGTTTTGTAGGTTCTTGGACAAGACCAGATCTGTTCAATGCTTACGAGAAGCAGCAAAAAGCGAATAAAAGTCTTCGCTCGGCTATCGAAGAATTCTTTGTTGATATACGTGAAAGTTACTGTCTTACTGAGACAGAACAAGAACTGAACCAAAAGAAGATTATCATATTCATCGATGAACTTGACCGCTGTCGTCCGGATTTTGCAGTTCGCCTTTTGGAACGTATTAAGCATTATGCAAATCTGACGAATGTTATTTTTGTTATGAGTACAAACTTGAATGAGTTGCAGTATATGATTCGGAATGTCTATGGTGAGGGGTTCAATGCTGCAAGATATTTGGATCGATTTTTTGATATACACATGATACTACCGGAAATTCAAGATGATGTTATATTTGCTTACTTCAATATATTTTCGAATATGAAAAATGAAATCGTATTACGTGCTATTGTTCGATATTTCAAGATGTCATTGAGGGAAATTTCTAGGTATATAAAATGGTATCGAATGGTAGAACTCGATGAGAATCCGAGATTTACAGGTAAATTTTTTAACGGATGGTGTTTTTGCGTATATTACGTTTTCCCGTATATGATTGCACTGAAACTTATAAATTTATCTCGTTATCAGTTATTTGTATCTGGAGATTCTCAAGAAGTTGCACGGTTCGCCTCATTTATCACAGATACAATGTCAGATACTACTATCGATATTTTCTTCCCTGATAAGGACAATAAATCAGAAAGGAAAAAAGAAAATCTTATTAAGGAGATAAAGACAGTATTGACTGCCCTGTGGCATGACAACAATGTGCTGGATGCAGACGATGAAATTTATCAAAGCGATGGCATGGAGATACGCCGTTCTTTTGGGCATGATATGATGAAACAATTGAGTCTGATTGCGAATTGATAGATTCCCAGCATTAGCTATCCTTGATAATCTCGCCTTCTATGACGAAAAGAATGAAAATATTTATGATAGGAGCATTGACAGAATGACAGCGAAAACCTATACTCAGACAGACAGACAGACAGACAGACAGACAGACAGACAGACAGACAGACAGACAGACAGACAGACAGACAGGGGAGGCGTCCGCGTAATTCGTCGTTAGAACTTTTACGTATCATCGCCATGCTGATCATCATTGCCCACCACTTTGGCGTGCATGGTGTATTCCATGTGGTGGACCCAGCGAAGAGTATCTTTCATGCGGATATGTTTTCCTGGCAGTTTGCTTTCACGCAGCTCATCGATTGGAGTGGCAATATGGGCAATGCCATCTTTATCCTGATCACGGGTTATTTCATGGTGAATCGCTCGGTGAACTGGAAGAAGCTCGTCTTGCTGCTGATGGCGATGTTCTTCTATGCGTGGTGCATCGAAGCGGTGGTATATGGAGCGAATCTCCTACCGCATAAACTCACGGACATCATCCGCGCATCCCTGCCCATCCTGTTTGGTGGCAACTGGTTCGTTTCCTGCTATATCATCTTCTCGCTGTTCATCCCGTTCGAGAATCTGCTCCTTTCGCATCTGACGAAAGGCCAGTATCAGGCGTTTTTGGCCTTGTTCTTCTTGTGCTATTCGGTACTGCCGGCATTCAAGATCGTGACGTTCTTCTCGAATGCGCCAATCCTGTTCTTCGTCTTTGTCTATGCCATTGGCGGGTACCTGCGGCTGCATGGTGCATCGCTGCGGACGGCGGGGCAGCATAAACGCTATCTGCGCTGTTTCCTCGCGATGGTCCTGCTCGTGCTCGCATCGATACTGGTGCTTGATGCAGTGGGGCTTTTGCTGCATAAGGATGCCTTCCTGAAGGAATCGGCCCGCCTGACCATGATCCTGACGATTCCTCTGGCCGTCTCGCTGTTCCTTTACTTCCTGACGCGGCCTTATTTCTTCAGCGCAACGATTAACCGCATCGCCGGGACCGTGCTGGGCATCTACCTGATCCACGACAACCAGCTCATGCGCACGCTGATCTGGGACTATATCTTCCCGAACCTTGACTACCTCCACTCATCCTGGTACGTGCTGTTCTTCATCAGCAAGGTGCTCGCCGTCTTTGCCATCTGCAGCGCCATTGAGCTCCTGCGCAAGCGCTATGTCGAGCAGCCGATGTCTGTGCTCCTTGATCGATGCTGGCCAGTGCTTCAGCGTACGGCACATACCATGCAGGCGAGATGGGGACGAATAGACTCCTTCCACCGCTGACGCAGTCCCCCTTCCCCGTGCGCGGGGGTACGCCGCTTGGTGGTTGAGTGGGAACGAGTTTGGTGTGAGCCTGCAAGACCAAGGACCTCTTCCGTCAGCCTTCGGCTGCCACCTTCCCCGGGTGGGGAAGGTGCCGAGCTTGCGAGGCGGAAGGGGTCCGTGAGCTCGGCGGGGGAATGCGACCTAGAGGCTTCGATTGACTTTTCCCTCCCTTTTGTATTACAATGTATGACAAAAGGAGGGATTCTTTATGACTATATCGGTTCGTTTGAATGACAATGATGCGATGCTTTTCCGCAAGTATGCTGAGATGAATGGGATGTCGATGTCGGAGCTGGTCCGCCGCGCTGTGCTGGAGCGGATTGAGGATGACTTTGACATGAAGTGTTACGAGAAGGCCATGAAGGAATACCGCGAGAACCCGGAGACGTTTACCTTGGATGAAGTGGAGAAGGAGCTGGGCCTGGCGTGACGTACCATGTGCTTTTCACACCGGCGGCCAAAAAGGCATTGAAGAAAATGGACCGTCACACGGCCGCTCTGCTTCTGGGCTGGATCCGCAAGAATCTGGAGGGGTGCGAGAACCCGCGCCAGCATGGCAAGGGCCTCACCGCCAACCATAGCGGTGAATGGCGTTACCGCGTCGGTGACTATCGCCTGATCGCCGATATCCAGGATGAGCGCGTTGTCATCCTGATGCTGCATATCGGGCATCGTCGAGAGATCTATTCATGATGAGCAAAAACCGCCTTGCGAATGCAGGGCGGTTTGAGTCATTTTAGAACAAATCACTGTGACTTCCCGTACGGGTCAGCGTCAGCGTTAGAATATCGGTCTCGACTTTGTAAATCAGCAACCAATCTGGCAGAATATGACATTCACGGAAACCGGCGTAGTTTCCCGACAGGGCATGATCACGATACCTGGCAGGAAGCAATTGCTCCATCACAAGACAGCTAAGTACTTCCTGAAAAAGCTCCGGGGTATGCCCAGGCTGCTTGATTACCCGCTTGTAATCCTTGCGGAATTGTTTGCGGAAGCGGATCTTAAGCATTCAAGGCCTCCATGACATCTTCAACAGAATCATAAGTCTTGCTGAGATTGCGATGATGATTTACATCGTCAACAGCTCTTAAGGTTTCTAACTCATTAGGAGAGATACGCAGATCAAACGGGATACCGCCATAGCGGACAACGGTGCGCAGGAACATATTGATTGCTGTAGAAGTCGGGATACCCAAATCCGCAAAAATAGTTTCTGCCTGATGCTTCAACTCTGCATCGACACGAAGATTCAGTGTTTTTGTATCAGCCATATGAATCAACCCCTTTTATTGATATTATAAAGCTAAATGAGGAAAATGTAAAGTAATTTACTTTACATTTTCTCGAACCTTGACTATCTCCACCGCTTCGCGGTCTCCCTTCTCCCTGGGTGGAGAAGGCTTGGTGCTTGTGGAATCTCGTCGGTTGGGGGACGTTGCTGGGGAGCGTGCCTTCCCCGGGTGGGGAAGGTGCCGAGCTTGCGAGGCGGAAGGGGTCCATGGGCTCGGCGGGGAATTGTGGCCTGATGAGGGATTGACGGGCGGGCGGGAGTGTGCTATCATTAAGGATACCAAATGTGGAGTCATCCACGCTGTCGCGTCTTTGTGACGTGATTTTGTAGGGGGATGTAAAGGTTTCGACGGGGTATTGAAGCCACGAAGTTCGCAGGCCAATGGTCATGAACGCCTGAAGCTTGACCGCTAAATTCAACTGACGAAGCTGAATACGCTTACGCTGCCTGAGCCTAGCTCAGATAGCCCCTCTGGAAGTACGAACCGTCAGCCAACCCGGAGGTTTTAAATAAAGACGGCAGTTTCCTGTTTTGTAAAAACAGGTGGTGGAGAACTCTGAATCCCAGAGTTCCGCTCCTATGATGCCCGCATTCTCGGGCTATTGCGATAATGCTTTGTGATGTGGATGTATTTCGGACAGGAGTTCGATTCTCCTCATCTCCACCAAATTGGACAATCGCTGCCTGCGGGCGGCTTGAGGCCTGGACCGATTGGTCCGGGCCTTTTTGTGTTTCGCGGCTGATCCATATCCCCCTGGGAGGCTTACGCGGGGCATGAAGATGACGTATAATGGAAACATCGATTATCACGTTTATCGAAAGCGCCGTAAAACCCCGCCCTTTAGGGCTGGGGATATAAGGCGCGT
>ENA-OWPP01002066-OWPP01002066.1-human-gut-metagenome-genome-assembly--contig:-NODE-2066-length-14670-cov-7.854328_pt1 | contig 14670 bp, 8 predicted proteins | sample MGYA00248265_ERZ651848 | MGnify/ENA primary metagenome ERZ651848 (study PRJEB26924, sample SAMEA4378233) | human gut metagenome | biome: human gut; feature: human-associated habitat; material: faeces... | reverse complement strand
AGCAGTACGTCAATCCCATGGACTTGAGCCTGGACTACTCCGACGACGACAACCCGCTGAGTCTAAAGGTGGACTTTATCCTCTCCTTCTGCGACATCGTCGTCGGCTCAAAAGAGGGGCTGAAGCCGGTCGAAAAGACCATCATAGACCGCTGCGTCCGCATGGTCTACCGGGACTATCTCGCCGACCCGAAGCCGGAGAATATGCCTATCCTCCAAGACCTCTACGACTGTTTGAGGGCACAGGACGAGAAGGAAGCTCAGTTTCTAGCCACGGCGCTGGAGATCTACGTCACCGGCAGCTTAAACGTATTCAACCACCGCACGAATGTGGACATTAACAACCGTGTTGTTTGCTACGACATCAAGGAATTGGGCAAGCAACTCAAGCAGCTCGGTATGCTGGTCGTGCAAGATCAGGTCTGGAACCGCGTGACGTGCAACCGCGAGGCCGGCAAGACCACGCGCTACTACGTCGATGAGTTCCACCTCCTTCTGCGCGGCGAATTGGCCTCTTGGAGCGTTGAGATTTGGAAGCGTTTCAGGAAATGGGGCGGCGTGCCCACGGGGATCACGCAGAACGTCAAAGACCTTTTGGCGAGTTCTGAGGTCGAGAACATCCTCGAAAACAGCGACTACATCTGTATGCTCAACCAGGCTCCCGGCGACCGGCAAATTCTCGCGCAGAAGCTCAACATAAGCCCCCACCAGCTTTCGTATGTGACGCAGGCCAATGAGGGCGAGGGGCTATTGTTTTACGGCAATGTAATCGTGCCTTTCGTGGACAGGTTCCCGAAGGATACCGAGATGTACCGCATGATGACTACAAAATTTTCAGACCTACAGAAAGGACAAAATGCAGCATGACAAACACCAATATTGAGATTTTCAATAATGCCGAGTTCGGAAGCGTCCGGGTACTCACGCTCTCGGGTGAGCCGTGGTTTGTGGGCCGCGACGTGGCCTCGGCGCTCGGCTACGCGAACACGAAAGACGCACTTGGCAAGCACGTTGACGCCGAAGACAAGCGGATAATTCAAAGGTCGTCTGGCGCGACCTTTGAGATTCCGGTGCGAGGACTGACCATTATAAATGAATCCGGCCTTTATTCTCTCATGCTTTCCTGCCGTCTGGCTTCGGGAAAGCGCTTCAAGCGCTGGATAACCTCCGAAGTTCTGCCTACCATACGCAAGAACGGTTTCTACATAACCGACCCGCTGCTCCAGCAGTTCGCGCGTGACCCGGACTTCGCACACGCTGTCGTGGACGCCCTCTATGAGCAAACGGAGCGCGTGAACAGGCTTTTGCCAAAAGCGGACTACTTTGACGCTTTCGTAGACCCGGGCGATGCCGTTCCCATACGCATCGCCGCCAAGCAGCTCGGCGTGTCTGAACACTGGCTCGTGCGGCTGCTCGTCGGCTGCCGTATGCTCTACCGCTGCAACGGGCGGCTGGTGCCGTATGCGGACAAGCGTTTCCGCGGGCTGTTCGCGGTCAAGGAGCGCCGCACGATGGTGACGCCGCTGGGCAAACAGGTACTGCACGATTTCATCGGGATGCTGACCAGTGACGAAAAAGCTGCGGTCTGAGCCAGCCAAGCCGCGCCCGTCGGCAAAGCTCACCGAGCTGCCGAGCGCCGCCGCGCACAAGGAGGCCGCACAGTACGAGGAGGATAACGTCGGCGTAGAGGCTGCGAACCGCGTAACCGAGGCCGTAGAGGATGGTGTACGCTACGCTTCAAAGCTGAGCGCCCGCCCGCGGCGTGAGGTAAAAACCGAGCCGCAGGGCGTTAAGCAACAGCAGAAACGCGGCATCAAGGACGCTTACGCAAAGGCGCGGCGCGGCAAGTCCACGACCAGCGCCACCGCCAAAAGCGCGAAAAAAGCCGCTGAGAAAGAGCGTAAGACGGAGCGATTCATAGTGCGCCACAGGAAGGGCATCGGCATCGCCGTTGCCCTTTTCCTCGTTGTGGCATTCTTTCTCAACGCGCTCACATCGTGCTCGGTGCTCGTCGAGGGCGGCTTGTCTGGCGTCGGACTAACAACCTACCCAAGCGCCGACGAGGACTTGAAGGGCGCGGAGTCGGCTTACGTTGCGATGGAGGCCGAGTTGCAGGACTACCTTGACAATTACGAAGCCACGCACGACTACGACGAGTACATATTTGACCTCGACGAGATAAGCCACGACCCGTATGTGCTGCTGTCACTTCTAACTGCCCTCAAAGGCAGCGAGTGGACGCTGGACGACGTGCAATCTGACCTCGAAATGCTGTTCGAGCGCCAGTACACACTCACCGAAACGGTTGAGACCGAAACACGTTACGACGAGAACGGCGAGGCATACGAGTACACGGTCTGCACCGTCACGCTTGAAAACTTTGACCTCTCGCATCTGCCGGTCTACATCTTGACCGAGGATAAGCTCTCAATGTACTCGCTGTACATGGCCACGCTCGGCAACCGGCCCGACCTGTTCCCCGGCTACGCCCCGAGCACGGACGCCGAGACGGACTACGAAATCCCGCCCGAGGCGTTGGAGGACGAGCAGTTCGCGGCGATGATGGCCGAGGCCGAGAAATACATCGGCTTCCCGTATGTCTGGGGCGGCTCAAGCCCCGCGACTTCGTTCGACTGCTCAGGCTTCGTGTCGTGGGTGGTCAACAACTGCGGCGTCGGCTGGAGCGTTGGCAGGCTCACGGCGCAGGGCTTGTACAACATCTGTACGCCGGTCAGCGAGGCTGAGGCCAAGCCCGGCGACCTCGTGTTCTTCGAGTACACCTACGAAGGCCCGTGGATAACCCATGTCGGCATCTACGTCGGCGAGGGGTATATTCTCCACGCCGGCAACCCCATCGGCTATCTGAAATTCATGGATTCGTACTACAGTGACAACTTTGTTGGATACGGCAGGCTTCCTGCCGTGTGAAAGGAGAGATAATTTGGACGCAAGAATACCCAAGATGCGCGCCGAGGCCGCACGGCTCAAGGCGCGCATAGACAACCTGACCGCGCGCTACACGGCGATGGTGGACAAGATTACGGAGCTTGAAAACCTGGAGATCGTTGGCCTTGTGCGCGCGGAACACATAAGCATAGAGCAGCTCGCGGCGCTCATCCATGGAGGTGACGCCGATGCGTAAGCTCGCACCGCTTTTCTGCGCCGCCGTGCTGACGCTGAGTCTTGCCGTGCCTGCGGGTGCGTATTACGCATCCAACGAAAATGGCAACAACGAGCCTGGCGGTCCCATCACGAGCGTCAACGTGACCGCTGAGCCGGTTGCCGAGCCGACGCTGCCCGCGTTCGGTGGTCTAACGCCTGACGGCAACCTTGCTCTCATCGACGACATTCTCGGCGGCGCGTACTACTCCAGCGAGGAAGTGGGTGACAGCCAGATGCAGTTCGTCACGGTCGAGAGCAAGAACGGCAATACGTTCTACCTCGTCATCGACCATGCTACCGGCGACGTGTATTTCCTTAACCTTGTCGATGAGGCTGACCTTCTCGCACTGCTTGAGGACGAGGGCTACGAGGTCGAGTGCGACTGCGCAGAGAAATGCCAGCCGGGAGAGGTGGACACGAGCTGCCCAGTCTGCCGCACCAACCTAAACGAGTGCGCCGGCGAGGAACCGGAACCGACGCCCGAACCGACTGAAGCACCCGTTACCGAGCCGCAAGAGGACAACGACGGCGGCTTCAACGCCGCCGCGCTGTTGCCTATCGCGCTCATTGTTATCCTCGGCGCGGGCGGCGCGTATTACTTCCTCAAGGTGCGCAAGCGCAAGCCCGACACCAGCGGCAGCACCGACCTCGACGATTACGACTTCCCCGAGGACGATGAGGACGAGGTGAAGTAATGCGCTATAGATTCACCAACAGCCCGTTTGAGCGCATGATGACTCGCATCCCTCCAGCGCCCGCGCCCGACCCGCCGCCGAAGCCGCCAGAGGGTCACTTCTGTTATGGATGTGCTCGGTATGGCCTTGGATGTGTGCGGCCGTGTTACAGGGACGCGACGCAAAACGACAAAACCTTCCGTTGACGTTATACCGGTACACCGGCATAATGTTCTCGAGGAGGCGAGAAACATGACGTTGAAAGAACAGATAGCAAACCACAACACAACCATGTACAGGCTCGCCAAGGACAGCGGCGTCCCATACTCCACCATTAACGATATCTGCACGGGAAAGTCCCGCATAGAAAACGCCAGTGCCGGGACAGTATTCAAGCTTGCAAAGGCTCTTGGAATCACGGCTGACGAGCTTACTGCACCGAGCTTCGAGCGTCCGGCCTTCGGCATCTTCAAGGGCAACGTGTGCCACGCGCTCAAAGAGCAAGGCGACCTACAGTTCATCATCCAGACACTTGAAAGCGGAGAGATACGCAAACTGTTCAACAAGGGCTGGTACGAGGAGAGCCTCTATCTGCTCGCCATGCTGGACTATGTGAGCCGCGAAAACAACGTCCCTGTTTGCAGCGACTATGCGGACATCCGCGCCACGAAGCTGGACAGGACGGTTTACCCGTCGAGCGTGCTCATGCTGTCAAAGGTGCTAAAGAGTGAGGAACCTAAGAAAAAGGCCATACAGGAGGCCATACCCGAGTTTATGCGATTCAACATAGTGGAGGCTGATGTAAGGAATGTCGAGTGATGCGTAAATAAAGCGTTGTTATTCTGCTGTTATTATGCTATAATAACGCACAAAGGAGGAGACGCATATGCCGCTTATACGTCCCATTACGGATTTGCGCAACACTAACGAGATTTCGGACTTCTGCCATGCCAAGCGAGAGCCTGTCTTTATAACCAAAAACGGATATGGAGATTTGGTCGTTATGAGCATGGAAACCTATGAGGAAATGTTTGAAACCGCTAAGACCGACGCCGCCATCGCCGCATCCGAGGCCGAATACCGGCGCACCGGCAAACTATACGACGTCAAAGAGACGTTTGATGAGTTGAGAGGTAAATACCTTGGATGAGAACGCAACCTATCATGTAGGGATGACGGACGAAGCCCGGCGCAACCTCGAAAATATTTTCAGATATGTTGCGAAGAATTTGCAGGAGCCGGGAACAGCGGCTTCCCTGATAGACGAGCTTGAGGCGGGAATGCTCTCGCTGAGCAGTATGCCGCAGCGCTGTCCAGAAAGGCAGATCGGCATTTACGCGGGCAAGGGTTACCGCCAGCTGTTCGTAAAGAATTATACCATTATATTCAGAGTTGAAGAAATGACATGCCAGGTGATTATACTGACGATTCGCTACTCGCGGAGTAATTTCTGATGCTCATCCCACACCGAGAGGCCAGCTTTCGCTGGCCTCTTTCATTTTGTCACGAAAAGGAGAAACGCATATTGAACACACAAACCCTAATCATAACCGAGAAGCCCTCCGTTGCCCGCGCGATTGCCGCAGCGCTGGGCGCTAATGTCCGCGGCGACGGCTGCATACATGGAAATGGCCTTATCGTCTCGTGGTGCTATGGCCACCTCATAGAGCTGGCGACGCCCGCCTCTTATGACGAAAAGCTCACCAAATGGCGGCGAGAGGATTTGCCCATACTGCCGGACCCGTGGCAAACTGTCGTCATGCGGGACAAGCGGCAGCAGTTCGAGATTCTGCGCGGCCTGATGCAGCGCAAGGATGTTGGAGAGGTCGTCAACGCCTGCGACGCGGGACGCGAGGGCGAGCTAATTTTCCGTCTGGTCTACGAGAAAGCGGGCTGCAACAAGCCGGTCAAACGGCTCTGGCTCAGCTCGATGGAACCGGACGAGATTTGCCGAGCGTATGAGAATATGCGCCCGGGCGAGGAATACGACCGTCTATATGCAGCCGCGCTGTGTCGGGCAAAGGCAGACTGGCTCGTTGGCATGAACGCCACGCGGCTCATGTCGCTGGTGTATCACCGCACACTCAATGTGGGGCGCGTGGTGTCCCCGACGCTCTCTCTGCTCGTTGAGCGTGAGCGCGAGATCGAGGAATTCAAACCCGAAACTTTCTACACCGTCGCTGTTAACTGCGGCGGTGTTTCACTTTCTTCGGAGCGAATTAACGCGCACGATGAGGCTGACGCGCTGGCCGGTGCTTGCAACAGCGAGGTTCGTATAACAAGGGTCGAGCGTCGAGAGAAGCGTGAAAACCCGCCTGCGCTCTATGACCTGACCACGCTCCAGCGCGGAGCCAACCGTGAGCTGGGTTTCACGGCACAGCAGACGCTGGACTATCTCCAGAGCCTTTATGAAAAGCGCATTGTGACCTATCCGCGCACGGACAGCCGCTATCTCACCGACGGCATGGCGGCAGCGGTGCCAGAGCTGGTGAGCGTCGCGGCAAAGCTGCTGGACGTGGAAGTTCCAGCGACAGTCAACGCTACGCAGGTATGCGACAGCTCTCGCGTCACCGACCACCACGCGGTTGTACCGACAGCGAGCGCCGGGAGCGCCAATCTCGCCGCACTCCCTGATGGCGAGGCGGCGGTGCTGCGGCTTATCTGCCGCCAATTGCTCTGCGCTGTGTCCGAGCCGTTTACCTACGCCGAAACCACGATTGAGGTCGAGTGTGGCGGCCATACGTTCAAGGCGCGCGGCAAGACCATCATCGACCTCGGCTGGCGCGCGTACAAGGGTGCGCCCGACTGGACGCCGCTGCCTGAACTTACTGAGGGCGAGAATGTGGCCATCACAACCGCTGTTGTCAAGGAGGGTAAAACTTCCCCGCCCTCCGCTTACACGGAGGACACGCTGCTCTCAGCGATGGAACATGCCGGCGCGAAAGAAGCGCCGTCCGACGCAGAGCGTCGTGGCCTTGGCACACCCGCCACGCGCGCGGCGACTATTGAGAAGCTCGTAAACGGCGGCTTCGCCGAGCGCGTCAAGGGCAAGCTCATGCTGACCGACGTTGGCAAATCGCTTGTGACCGTGCTGCCCGAAGCCCTGCGCTCGCCGCTGCTCACAGCCGAGTGGGAGAGCCGTTTGAAGCAGATAGAGCGCGGCGAGCTGGACGCAGACAGCTTCATTTCGGACATCGTGCACACGGTCAGCGGCCTTGTCTCGGACTATACGCCCGTCGCTGAGGCCAGCATCTTGTTCCCGACCGGGCGCGAGGTTGTAGGCAAATGCCCGCGCTGCGGAGGCGTGGTCAGCGAGGCCAAAAGCGGCTACTTCTGCGAGAGCCTTGACTGCAAGTTCGGCCTTTGGCGGGACAACAAGTTCCTCGCCGCTAAGCGCATATCGCTCACGCGCACCCTTGCTGCCGAGCTGCTGGGCAAGGGGCGAGCTCACCTCGACGAGATTTATTCGCAGCGCATGGACAAGTACTACCCCGGCGACCTTATTCTCCACGATGATGGCGAGAGGGCGACGTATTATCTGAGCTTCAAGGGCGGGAAAAAGTGAGTACAAGCTGCGCGGCGGTGTACCCGCCGCGCGCATTTTTCATAGGAAGGAGGTATAACCCACGCCAGACAAGATAACCAGCATCACCGCGCTCGCACATGACGCGCTCAGCAGCGGCGCGGACGGCTACGACGAATGGACGGCTCTGCTTCGCACCATGTCGCGCAACTACAAGTACGGCTTCGCTGACCAGATTCTTATCCACGCCCAGCGCCCCGACGCTTCGGCGTGTGCAGAATACGACGTGTGGACGGGACGCATGGGGCGATATGTGCGGCGCGGGGCAAAGGGCATTGCGCTCGTGGACTACAGCGGTGACGCGCCCCGGCTGCGCTACGTTTTCGATGTGTCGGACACGGGAGTGCGGCGCAGCTCGCGTCCCTTTAGACCGTGGACGGTCAACGACGAAAATCTCGCGGAAGTGCAGCTCGGCTTAAAGCAGGACTTCGGCGCTGATGGCGAATGGCTCTCCGGCCAGTTACAGGATGCCGCGCGCGACCTCGCGGAGATGTACTTTGACGCTCACCGGCATGACATTAGCGCTATCGTTGACGGCTCGTTAATGGACGGATATGATGAGGATGAGCTGAGGGACAGTTTTATCCACGCCGCTTCGACCAGCACCGCTTACGCCCTCATTTCCCGCTGCGGCTACGACCCGGAGGCATATTTTGAGGAAGCAGACTTTGCGTTTTTGAACGAGTGGGACACATCCGATGCCGCAACCGCCCTCGGCTCAGCCGTCAGTGAGAACGCACAGCTCGTCCTGCGTGAGATTGAAAGAACTATACGAAGCTATGAAAGGAGCCGTTACAATGAACGAAATAGCCTACACGACCGTGAACAACGTACAGATTCCAAACCTGAGCCTGCCAGAGACGGAGCCGATCGGCCACTACGGGAGGATGCGCCAGCGCTATATCAAGGAGCACCGGACGGTGCTGTGGAACCACCTCGTGCTGACCGGGACGCTGTACGATCACCTGCACGAGATAGAGACGGCGGCACAGAGCCGTATAGACCTGATGCTGCCGAAGCTCGCGGAGGCGGCGGGCGCGACGGAGACACTAAAAGCCGCCGACCCAATGAAGTGGACGGGACTGATGAACAGTTGCAAAGCCCAGGCCGAAGAAATAGTTCTCAGCGAGTTAATCTACAACTGAATCTCTTTGACGAAGCGGAGGACGCACAAGCGCCCTCCGCTTTTTCATGTCCGCAGGAGGTCGTTGATGCCGTACTCCGCGTGGGCGAGAGCACGAGTTATCTGCGAGAGCGCGTGGTCGCGGAATTCGAGAAACAGCGTTCGCTGGACGAGATAGCCGCGTTCCTGCCAACCGTCTACCACGGCGGTGTTGGCGTTGTGGTGGACGGAGAGCGCTACGCGGCATGGATGAGCACGGATTGGATACGCATAGCGCACGGCGACGCGGCTCGCTATGAGCGCGACGTGCACCTTGTGACCTGGGATGACGCCGCACGGCGTATCGACGAGCTGCTCGACGCCGGGCAGTACGCGGGTGAGTGGGAGCCGGAACACGCCGCCGCGACGGAGCGCGAACTGCTGGCACAGCAGATGGTTTACCTCTACCGTGGCCTCGCGGATGGGCAGGACAGCAACTTTTTCCCCAGCCTTGACGGCATAAAAAGCGGCCTGTTTCCCGATGTTACTGAGCGAGTCGCAGCAATGCTGTCCGACCATAAGCAGTGCGAAACGCTGCTGAGCGAGTATCGGGGCTTCCTCGCGGCATACAAGGACGATCGCAGCGTCTTGCGCTTCCACTACCATAAGACAAATGAGATACTAAGCTCGCTCGAAAGCCAGCTCCTGCCGAGGGTGCAGTTCCACGCAGACAAAGAGCTTTTGCCGAGCGCGCCGCAGTTCATAACCCAGGACGAGATAGACAGAATTCTCCGCGACGGCGGCAGTACCTCTGGCGGCAAGTGGCGCATTTTCCGCTACTTTACCGAGGCGCATTCCGTTGAGGACAAGGCAGACTTCCTCAAGCGTGAATACGGCATAGGCGGGCGCTCACATGCGCTGTCCGATGCTCCCGGCAGCGATGAAAAGCACGACAGCAAGGGCATGGAGCTGAGCAAAGGTGGCTGCGAGAATGTCAGCCTGACATGGCGGCAGATAGCCAGGCGCATAGACGAGCTCATAGCTGCTGACCGCTTTATGGCCGATGTCGAGCTTGCCATGTATGACACGCACACGGCAGCTTACGCGAGCTACAACCGCGCCAAACCCTACCACGATGGCGACATTGTGCTCGTCCAATATGGCGGTGCGTTCTACACCTACGGCGCCGACGCCGAGACTGCCGCACACGCGCTCGGGCAGCGCACCCGTCAGGCCGGCGGCCTGGATTATGTCGAGATTCTGGACGAGCAGATTGAGCCGGCGCTGGATGCTCTCCGCACATACAAGCCCGTGACGTTCAGTTATGAGAACGGTACGGAACTCACCGTGGACTTTCACCTCCCAGGAGATATGCGCGCTCAATACGAGCAGCGGCTCTACGATACTCTCATGGCGAATGAATCCTACGTCAATGCCGTGATGAACTCTGACGAGGAAAATGCGACGCTGACGGGCGAGCGTGTGCTCCGTGAGTATGTCGCGGACTCGGAGGACAGAGACTTCCAGCGCACCTACTACGACAACCCACGCCTGCGCGAGGCGCTCAACCGCGTGGCTCTGGATGCCGCATACCACGACCTGAGCGAGCCGCCCGTGGAAGATGAACCGGAGCTTGATGACACGCCGGTCAACATCCAGCCGCGCGGCTCTATGGCGTCGGCCTACGGCGTCGGGGACTTCGTGTGGTTTGAGGGGAGCGAGTACCAGATAACCGACCTCCAGCGCGGCTATGTAGAGCTGCTGCCACCCGGTATGGCCATCCCGGTTTTCCGCACCGAGAGCCGTGCAGATTTCGAGCGTGGGCTTCGGAATGATGAGCGAAACAGGTACATCACGGATTACCTTACCGCTGAGCTGAACGATGATGCTCACGAGTATGTCTGGAGCGTGCTGACGCCGGAGGACAGGGCGCAAATTTCTGCCTGGCTCCGAGCCGGTGAGGGCAACATGCAGCTTGCCGAGGGGCTCGCGGAGATGTTTGCTGGGCGCGATGGCGCGGAACCTGACTGCCTGCACTACAGGATACCAGGCGATAACGGAAGCGTCGTTGTAGCCGGCCTTGTGCCGTGGGAGCAGCTCGCGGGCGCAGTGCGTGTGATGTACCGCGATGACCAGCGCGCGTTTGAACTTGAGCCAGATATAGCCGTTGAAGGGCCAGGGCAAGTGCCGGAGATTAACGACGCGGCAGATGCCAGACCAGAAATCCGCGAACATACCGTCGCGTACTACGAGGCCGAGAAAACGCATCTGCCTTATGATGTCGTTTTTCAGACCATAGGTTCCGCACCTGAGCCTGAGCCTGAGCCTGTGCAGCCAGAGCCTTCTGTATCACCCGAGACGCCGCGTAACTTCCATATAACCGACGAGCATCTTAGTGAGGGCGGGGCTAAGACGCGGTTTAGGGCCAACATGGACGCAATCACGACGCTCAAGCGCATTGAGGCCGAGGGGGGCGCGGCAACTGTGGACGAGCAGGAGACACTTTCCCGCTACACTGGTTGGGGCGCGATACCAGACGCTTTTGACGAGAGCAAACTGGAGTGGAAACGCGAGTTTGAGGAACTCAAAGCCGCGCTGACACCCGAAGAATACGAAGCCGCGCGCGGCTCGACACTCAACGCGCACTACACTTCTCCGACCGTGATTAGTGCCATCTACGAGGCGCTTGGCAACATGGGCTTCGAGGGTGGGCGCATACTTGAACCGTCCATGGGCGTCGGCAACTTCTTCGGGCTGCTGCCCGAAAGCATGGCGGGCAGCCAGCTTCATGGTGTGGAGCTGGACAGCATCACCGGGCGCATAGCGAAGCAGCTCTACCCCGAAGCTGAAATAATAGTCGCGGGCTTTGAGACTACCAGCCGGCCCGGCTTCTATGACCTTGCTGTCGGCAACGTCCCATTTGGCAACTACCAGGTGTTTGACCCGGAGTACAACCGGCTCGGCTTTTCCATCCACAACTACTTTGCCGCTAAGATGCTCGACCAGGTGCGTCCGGGCGGCATCGTCGCGTTCGTCACGAGCCGCTACACGATGGATTCCAGGGACGAATCTGTCAGGCGTTACCTTGCAGAGCGCGGCGAGCTACTGGGCGCCATACGTCTGCCAAACAACGCTTTCCGCGCAAATGCGGGGACGGATGTCGTGACGGACATTATCTTCCTCCAACGGCGGGAGAAACCCGTGACTGAGTTTCCGGAGTGGGTACACGTTGGCGAGAACGAGGACGGCTTTACCGTCAACAAATACTTCCTCGACCACCCGGAGATGGTGCTCGGAGTACCGACCGCAGAGAGCACGCAATACGGGCGGCAGGACTACACTGTCGCGCCCATCGAGGGCGCGGACTTGGCGGCACAGCTACACGAGGCCATCCAGCACATCCACGGCGAGTATGTCGAACGTGACATCGAAGAAAACACTGTATCGGACATCCTGCCAGCAGCCCCGGATGTGCGCAATTACAGCTACGCCCTCGTGGACGGAAACGTATATTTCCGCGAGGGCGGCATCATGGTCAGGCAAGACGTAAGCGCCGCCACAGCCGAGCGCACAAAGAGCCTGATGGAGCTGCGGGACTGTACACGGCGGCTCATTGAGCTGCAAACCATAGACGCGGGCGACGGTGTTATTGCCGCCGAACAGAAGCGGCTGAACGAGCTGTACGACGCTTTCACCGCCAAGCATGGCCTCATTTCTAGCCGCGAGAACAAACGCGCATTCGAGGACGATTCGAGCTACTACCTCTTGTGCTCGCTGGAGATTCTTGACGACGACGGCAGGCTGGAGAGGAAGTCAGATATGTTCACCAAGCGCACTATCCAGCCGCACCGACCGGTCGAGCACACGGAGACGTCTGCCGAGGCTTTGGCGGTGTCTATGAACGAGCGTGCACGTGTAGATTTGCCCTACATGTCCCGTCTCTGCGACAGGGACGAAACTACGATTGCCACCGAGCTGCGAGGCGTTATCTTCCGCGTTCCCGGCACTGAGCGATACGTCACCGCCGACGAATACCTCTCCGGCAACGTGCGCGAAAAGCTCCGTGAGGCCGAAGCCGCCGCCGAGAGTGACGCGGCATTCAATATAAATGTGGAGGCGCTGCGTGCCGCGCAGCCGCGTGACCTGACCGCCAGCGAGATTGACGTGCGTCTCGGCGCGACGTGGATAGAGCCGCAGTACATACGGCAGTTCATAGATGAGACGTTCAAGCCGTCCTTTTGGGCATCGCAAAACATCAAGGTGCACTATTCGCCCGTCACCGGCGAGTGGCGCGTCGAGGGCAAGAGCGCGGTGGGCGCTAATGATGTCAACGCCTACAACTACGGCACGCAGCGCATGAACGCGTATAAGATACTCGAAAACACGCTGAACCTTCGAGACGTGCGCGTTTATGACAAGGTCGTAGACGTTGACGGCACGGAGCGCCGCGTTCTCAATTCCAAGGAGACTACCCTCGCCCAGCAGAAGCAGCAGGTCATTAAGGACGCCTTCAAGGACTGGCTCTGGAAAGATGCAGACCGCCGTCAGACGCTGGTGGCCAAGTACAACGAGCTTTTCAACAGCGTCAAGCCGCGCGAGTACGACGGCTCACACCTGACCTTCCCCGGCATGAACCCGGAGATTGAACTGCGTCAACACCAGCGTGACGCCATCGCACGCATACTCTATGGCGGCAATACGCTGCTCGCACACGAAGTAGGGGCAGGCAAGACCTTCACCATGGCCGCGGCGGCGATGGAGGCCAAACGGCTGGGCTTGTGCAGCAAGCCCATGTTCGTCGTGCCAAACCACCTCACCGAGCAGTGGGCAAGCGAATTTTTGAGGCTTTATCCCTCCGCGAATATCCTCGTCACGACGAAGAAAGACTTCGAGAAGGCCAACCGTCAGAAATTCTGCGCCCGCATAGCCACCGGCAACTACGACGCTGTAATCATTGGGCACAGCCAGTTTGAGAAGATCCCCGTGTCCCAGGAGCGACAGGAACAGCTTTTGCAAGACCAGATTGACGAGATAACTGAGGGCATACGCGAGCTGAAAAGCTCCAACGGTGAGCGCTTCAGCATCAAGGCCATGGAACGCACGAAAAAGGGGCTTGAGGCCAAGCTCAAGAAGCTATTGGATTCACCGCGCGACGATGTAGTCACGTTTGAAGAATTGGGAGTTGACCGCCTGTTCGTGGACGAGGCACATTCGCACAAGAACCTCTACTACCACACGAAGATGCAGAACGTCGCCGGGCTTTCGAGCGCCGAGGCGCAAAAGTCCTCGGACATGTACATGAAATGCCGCTACATGGACGAGCTGACCGGCAGCCGCGGCATAGTGTTTGCCACCGGCACGCCGGTCGCGAACAGCATGACGGAGCTTTACACCATGCAGCGCTATCTTCAGCACGACACGCTGGAGCGTCTCGGCCTCGGTCACTTCGACTCGTGGGCGGCGAACTTTGGCGAGACCGTCACCGCGCTTGAGCTGGCACCTGAAGGCACGGGCTACCGGGCGCGGACGCGGTTCAGCAAGTTTTTCAATCTTCCAGAGCTGATGAACCTGTTCCGCGAGGTCGCGGACATCAAGACCGCCGACCAGCTAATGCTGCCCACGCCGGAGGTCGTGAACCACAACGAGGTCTCGCAGCCGACGGAGATACAAAAGGAGCTCGTGCAGGAGCTCTCCGAGCGCGCGACGAAAGTCCACGCGAGGATGGTAGACCCGTCTGAGGACAACATGCTCGCCATCACGAACGACGGGCGCAAGCTCGGCCTAGACCAGCGCGTGGTGAACCCGCTGCTGCCCGACGCTGACGGCACGAAGGTCAACCGCTGTGTGGACAACGTGTTCCGCATATGGCAGGACGGGGCAAACAAGAAGCTGACGCAGCTCATATTCTGCGACCTGTCCACGCCCGGCAAGGGCTTTAACATTTACGACGACATAAAGAAAAAGCTCGCCGACCGTGGCGTCCCGGAGAGCGAGATAGCCTTCATCCACGACGCCAACACTGATGAGAAAAAGAAGGCTCTGTTCTCCAGAGTGCGCTCCGGCAATGTGCGCGTGCTCTTGGGCAGTACGGCCAAGATGGGCGCGGGGACGAACGTGCAGGACAGGCTCATCGCCCTCCACGATCTTGAC
>ENA-OWPP01002065-OWPP01002065.1-human-gut-metagenome-genome-assembly--contig:-NODE-2065-length-14675-cov-7.930506_pt1 | contig 14675 bp, 14 predicted proteins | sample MGYA00248265_ERZ651848 | MGnify/ENA primary metagenome ERZ651848 (study PRJEB26924, sample SAMEA4378233) | human gut metagenome | biome: human gut; feature: human-associated habitat; material: faeces... | reverse complement strand
CCATGATCGTACTGCGTGCGCCGAAGGGCTGGACCGGCCCGGACTACGTCGACGGCGCCAAGGTCGAGGACTACTGGCGCGCGCACCAGGTGCCCATCCAGCCCGACACGCCGGAGCACATCCGTCAGATCGAGGACTGGCTGCGCAGCTACAAGCCCGAGGAGCTCTTCGACAAGGAGGGCCACCCGATGCCGGACATCCTCGCGCTTGCGCCCGAGGGCAAGCGCCGCATGGGCGCCAACCCCCACGCCAACGGCGGCCAGCTTCTGCGCGATCTGCGCATGCCGGACTTCCGCGACTATGAGGTCAAGGTCCCCTTCCCCGGCGCCGTCGAGGCCCAGGACATGACCGCCATGGGCTACTTTGTCCGCGACATCTACCGTCTGAACGCCACTGAGCGCAACTTCCGCGTGTTCGGACCCGATGAGACGGCTTCGAACCGCCTCTCCCCCGTCTTTGAGATAACCGACCGCGCCTGGAACGGCGAGAAGCGCGACATCGACGACCACCTCGCCCCCGACGGCAGGGTCATGGACTCCATGCTCTCCGAGCACGTCTGCCAGGGCATGCTCGAGGGCTATCTGCTCACCGGCCGCCACGGCTTCTTCAACAGCTACGAGGCCTTTATCCGCATCGTGGACAGCATGTTCAGCCAGCACGCCAAGTGGCTCAAGGTCTGCAACCAGCTGCCCTGGAGGGCGGACATAGCCAGCCTCAACTACGTCCTGGCCAGCAACGTCTGGCAGCAGGATCACAACGGCTTCACGCACCAGGACCCCGGCTTCCTCGATCACGTCGCCAACAAGAAGGCGGACGTCGTGCGCCTCTACCTGCCTCCCGACGCCAACTGCCTGCTGAGCTGCTTCGACCACTGCATACGCAGCCGCAACTACGTCAACGTCATCGTCGCCAGCAAGCACCCGCGCCCGCAGTGGCTGACCATGGAGCAGGCCGTCAAGCACTGCACCCAGGGCATCGGCATCTGGCAGTGGGCCAGCACCGACGAGGGCGCCGAGCCGGACATCGTCATGGCCTGCTGCGGCGACACCCCCACGCTGGAGACCCTCGCCGCCGTGACCATACTGCGCGACGCCTTCCCCGAGCTCAAGATACGCGTGGTCAACGTAGTCGACCTGATGCGCCTGCAGAGCGAGGAGCAGCACCCGCACGGCCTGAGCCAGAGGGACTACGACGTGCTCTTTACCCGCGACAAGCCCATCGTATTCGCCTTCCACGGCTACCCGAGCCTCATCCACGAGCTCACCTACAAGCGCGTCAACAAGAACATCCACGTGCGCGGCTACATCGAGGAGGGCACCATCACCACGCCCTTCGACATGCGCGTCATGAACCGCCTCGACCGCTTCAACCTCGTCATGACCGCCGTGTACAACCTGCCCCAGCTCGGCAACCGCGGCAGCTACCTGATACAGCAGATGAAGGACAAGCTCGTCGAGCACAAGCAGTACATCGCCAAATACGGCGTCGACCTCCCCGAAGTCGCCGACTGGAAGTGGACGAGCGCGAAGTAAACGCAAAAGAACGCCCCTCGGGGCGTTCTTTTTTGCACCTTTTGCGGAAACCGTCACCGCTTCTCCCGTCTTTTTACAACCAGCCCGAACAGGCAGCCGCTCAGAGCCAGGATGGGCGGGTTCATTGCCACCCAAATTGTGTACCGCCAGTCGTAGAGCGCCACGACGTGTGTGTTTATTATCGTTAAGACGTACAGCGCGGGCAGGATAGCGCCTGCGATTACCGCAGCTGTGCGGGTGCGCTTTCCCAGGAACAACGGTCTCAGCCCGAAGGCCGAAAGCACTGCGGCGGCAGACCAGCCGAGCGAGAACCACATGAGCGGCAGCGCGGTGAAGTCGCACAGGAACATCAGCTGCGACAGTATTTCGAACACTTCAGACCTGAAAGCGTTGCCGTGAACCACCGGCCAGAGGCAGGCGACGGCCGCTGCGGCCAGCGCGGTCAGCGCAAACATCACCCAGTCGAACCAGGCGAGTTTGACGCGGCGGGCGGTGCGTGGTTTTGGCTCGCCGGAGGCGGTGTCGTCGAGCAGCCACTCGGGGTCGACGTCGAATACGCGCGCGAGCCTGGTGAGCCCCGGCGCGTCGGGCAGACACTCGCCGCGCTCCCAGCGGCCGACGGCCTGGCGGGTGACGTCCAGCGTCTGAGCCAGCTGCTCCTGCGACCAGCCCCTACCCGCGCGGAGGGTTATAAGCTTCTCGGAAAAAGTCATGTTCTGCGCCTCCTTTCGCTCTAAATATAACATCCGTAGCGCCGGGGTGTAAACGCAATCTTTGTTGCAGCCGGCTCTCGCGCCCGCGAAGCGCGCGCCGCGCGCTCGGAGAAAAAAATGCCCTGCCGCCCCGGTGTGAGCCGGGCGGCAGGGCGGACAGGAGTGTGGAGAGTGTGGAGGCTATCAGATTTTGGGGAGCTTATCGAAGCTCGCCTGGAGCTCGGCTTCGGAGGGGATGTAGTCGCTCATGACTCCGTCGTTGTACTTCTCATAGGCGACCATGTCGAAGTAGCCGGTGCCGGTCAGGCCGAAAAGTATGGTCTTCTCCTCGCCGGTCTCGCGGCACTTCACGGCCTCGTCGATGGCGACGCGGATGGCGTGGCTGCTCTCGGGGGCGGGGAGGATGCCCTCAACGCGGGCGAAGTACTCGGCGGCCTCGAAGACCTTGCTCTGCTCCACGGCGCGGGCTTCCATCAGACCCTCGTGGTACAGCTCGCTGAGCACGGGGCTCATGCCGTGATAGCGCAGGCCGCCGGCGTGGTTGGCGGAGGGGATGAAGCCGCTGCCCAGCGTGTACATCTTGGCCAGCGGGCAGACCTTGCCGGTGTCGCAGAAGTCGTAGGCGAACACGCCGCGGGTGAGGCTCGGGCAGCTTGCCGGCTCGACGGCGATGAACTGATAGTCGCGCTCGCCGCGCAGCTTCTCGCCCATGAAGGGGCTTATCAGGCCGCCGAGGTTGCTGCCGCCGCCGGCGCAGCCGATTATGATGTCGGGGACGATGCCGTATTTGTCCATGGCTATCTTGGTCTCGACGCCTATGACGCTCTGGTGCAGCAGCACCTGGTTGAGCACGCTGCCCAGCACGTAGCGGTAGCCCTCGTGCGTGGTGGCGTCCTCGACGGCCTCGCTGATGGCGCAGCCCAGCGAGCCGGTGGTGTCTGGGTTCTCCGCGAGTATCCTGCGGCCTACCTCGGTGCTCATGCTCGGGCTGGGGGTTACGGATGCGCCGTAGGTGCGCATGACCTCGCGGCGGAAGGGCTTCTGCTCATAGCTGACCTTGACCATGTAGACCTTGCAGTCCAGACCCAGGTAGGCGCAGGCCATGGAGAGGGCGGTGCCCCACTGTCCGGCGCCGGTCTCGGTGGTGACGCCCTTGAGCCCCTGGTTCTTGGCGTAGTAGGCCTGGGCTATGGCGCTGTTGAGCTTGTGCGAGCCGGAGGTGTTGTTGCCCTCGAACTTGTAGTATATCTTCGCCGGGGTCTGGAGCTTTTCCTCCAGGCAGTACGCCCTGACCAGCGGGCTGGGGCGGTACATCTTGTAGAAGTCCTGTATCTCCTGCGGGATGGGGATCTCGCGGGTGGTGTCGTCCAGCTCCTGCTTCACCAGCTCGTCGCAGAACACGGCGCCAAGCTCCTCGGCGGTGCAGGGCTTGCCCGTGGCGGGGTTGAGCAGCGGCGCGGGCTTTATGGGCATATCGGCGCGGACGTTGTACCACGTCCGGGGCATCTCGCTTTCTTCAAGATAGATTTTGTAAGGGATCTTCTTCTCGGTCATGATGACAACCTCCTGATTATATTTCGATGAAATGCACGCATTTCATCGATATAGCTACCCCGCAGTGCGGATGTATCTACAGGTTATGCGGACTCGCAGAGTTCGCGGCCTGCCGCGAATAATTGAGATCATTTTTGGCGGGGCTCCGCCTCGTCAAAAATACCTCTCGCGGAGAGAACGTGCTCCCATCAGTGCGCACACTGGTGGGAGTGCGCTGAACGCAGCGCCGGTCACCATCGGCTTCAGCCGAGGGACTGTTGGCACGAAAACGGCGCAGCCGTTTTCGGCCAGGGAAAATAAAAAAGCCCCAAAGACCCAGAAGGTCTTTGGGACAGGAATAAACTTTATCCTGCGGTGCCACCCAAATTGGCTTGCAGCCCACTCGTTCCGTGCCATCACACGGCCGGCGCTGTAACGGGCGCCATCCCGGGAGTTAGTTTCGCTCCCCTCCTGAGTCCATTCCCCGAGCCGTCCGCCGCAGCGCTTTCAGCATACGCGCCGCTCTCTGAAGACTTCGTGTCGCGGGTACTCCTCTCAGTCATCGGTTTCACGCATTTAGCATAGCACCCGGACGCGGGATTTGTAAATAGGACATAATGCACAAATATTACACGGCGATTCTGTATACCGCGTACAAGAATCATCCCTCCCGGGGGTGGCCGGGAGGGACTTTTCGGGCGCGCGGGGATTTAAACGCGCCCTGTGCGGGGTGAGATTATTGGAGGGGTGGAACCGGGGCTCATACGGCCTCGGATTGTTCAAGCTTGCTTAGCCGGGAGCGGAAGTCGATGAAGAACGCGTTGCGCTCCTCGGCGCTGAGTATGGACAGAAACATGAGCAGGGCGATGGCGGAGAAGCAATATCTGCCCCGCTCAAGGTCGCCGTATGCGCGGCTGGTGATGCGCAGCTGTTCGGCCATTTGCTCCTGCGTCAGGCTGCGCCGCTTGCGGTAGGACAGCGCCCATTCCGCCAGGCATGTCCGGACGAGACTCTTGTACTGTTTCATTGATAAGACCTCCATGTTTCAAATTTGTATGGAAATCTTATCTAACAATGAAGCACGCAACCATGTAGCACGCTTCCGCAAAAACGCCATTTTTCGACCGAAATCAAAAAATTTTTTGGCCTTTGCGCGGAGCGTACAATGCCCGTACATAACTATATGTGTTCAGCGCGGGATTTTGTCCCGCAAAATTGAAGAAAGGTTTTAATTCGTCGTTTTAGTCAAAAAATCGCCGGGGCTGATGTGCAAAATCGCCAAGCCCCGGCGAGCGCAGTATTTGGGGGCAATTTACTTGCCGGTCACGTAAAAAGTCTCCTCAATCGTGTCGCGTCCCTCGTCGTTCTCAGCGAACAAGGTTATGACAATCATATATCTGACACCGGGTTCGCTGTCAAAATAATGGTTGGCGGCGTACCCGACAGAGTTGGTGTTATACATGTTGTAGTCGTCCTCAAGGAGCCACTCGTCAGATATCCAGGCTGAGCCGTACTGCTCATAAAAATATATGCTTTCACAGCCCAGCTTGTTCATAAAGCCGTTGCCATAAATAGAGGTCTTGACGACTATCCGCCCTTCCTGTGGAGTGATTTTAATATCGTGTCTACTAATTTGATCGCTTGCTCGATCTTGAAGGGCAAAAGCTGGAACAGACAGAAGCAAAGCAAAGACTAATATAAGTGCGAGAACACTCTTAACCTTCATTTTCTAATCCTCTCATTGATACGAATTCATGATTATTTGAACTAAATCCTCTAGTGCTAAATTAGTATTGATATTGCATTCTAAATTATCAACACGCCAAGCAGCTGTTGCAAAACCATTATTCATAAAAGCATAGAAAACCTGACCATCTATGTTAACAATCTTAACGTCTTGATCGTCTTTTTGATATTTCGACATAGCATCATCGCCTTGCTCAACTGCGCTAAAGGCAATCATTTTATCGCCGTTGTAATAGCCGACCCAGTATTCTATACACCCTGTGCCTGAATCCTCAAACACCTCCGGTTCCCCCATGACGAACCCGTCGGGGACGGTAGGGAGGAGGGTCTCGATGTATTCGACGGTGACCTCCTGCGTGCCGGTGGGGCTGGGCGAGGCTGCCGGCTCGCCTATGGCGCCGAAGCCGAACAGGCTGTCCGTCCAGCGGGCGATGGAGCCGAACACGTCCAGGCCGGCGGCCTGAACCACGACCATGCAGGAGAGCAGGCACGCAGCGGCAATGACGGCGACCAGCGCAGTGCGCAGCGCCGTGTGGCGCGGCTTGGGCTTGGCGGATGCTGCCGGAGCGCTCTCGAGGGGGTTTATTGCCGCGTTCATTTTGCCCACGCGGGCTTTAAAGCGCTCGTATGACTCATCCGTGGCGGGGTGCTCGGGCATGGGCGACTTGCGGTCCAGCTCGTCCAGATAGGCGTCCAAAAGCTCGCCGTCATAGTTCTCCTCTGTCATGGAAAAAAGGGTCTGCTCCAGCGCCTCGAGCAGCTCGGCCGTGGACATTGCGTCCAACTGCTCTCGGGTGGGGATGCCTTCATGCAAGTCCGGATGGTCATTTGAAGGATGAACCATGATAGCCTCCTTTCTCCCTTCACTTATATATGTAACGAGAAGCGCGTTTCGTTTCAGGGTTTAGAAAAATTTTTAAAAAATTTAATTCCGACCAGACAGGAGCTCCTTGCAGCGCTTTAGTGCCCTCGAAAAGCGGCTCCTGCAGCCGGACTCCGTTATGCCCAGCAGGTCGGAAATGTCACGGAAGCTGAGCTGTTCCTCCAGCCTCCAAATCAGTATTTGCTCGTCTTCGCCGGACAATCCGGAGGGGAGCAGGTTCTCCAGCGGCTCCGGCGCGTCCTTTGCGCACAGCGCGTAGGCCTCGTCCAGCGGCACGGTCTGCGAGTCCAGCTTGCGCTGCTCGTTGCTTATGACCCGCCTCAGCGCCACAATCAGCCATCCGCGCAGGTTCGGGTGGCTCGAGAGCGTGTCCCAGTTGAACATCAGCGCCGCGAAGGTCTCGTGGACGGCGTCCTCAGCCGTGGTGATGTCTCCCAACAACCGGTAGGCGACGCTCTCCATCGTCTTGTGCATGGACTTGTAGAGCTCGTCTATCCGTTCATCCATGTTGCTGGTCAATCGGCATCACCCCTCTGCTGCTTTTCTATTTCGTAATTCTCCAGGGTACGGCAAAAATCGGCGACCAGCGCCAGCTTGTCCGGCTCCATGCCCTCGGTGAGCTCGTTCAGCCTCTGGTTGAGAATTTCGCGCCTGGCGCCGGAAAGAGAGTCCTCAAGGAGCGTGTTCATGTCTATCCCAAGCGCGTTTGCTATCGCCACCGCCTTGTCCAGACTGGGGCGCACGTGCGCGTTTTCCACATGGCTGATGTACTCGTCGGTCACGTCTATGATTTCGGCCAGCTGCCTTTGCTTCCAGCCTTTGCGCTTGCGATAGTAGCGAATGTTGCGCCCAAGGGCTTTCATATCGAGTTCCATTGTAGCAAAATTCTTCCTTAAATCAAGTATTTTGAGGCAGTATTGACCTTATAAATCACATATATACTATATCCTTTGGCAAGATTTTTTAATGAAGCAGCAGTTCATTTTTGACTTATATCATACACTTTTTAAATTTTGTGAGTTTTTTTATACATTTCCGGCCGCGCGGACGGTCTGATATGCGAAAGCGGAGCCCGACCTACGTGGTCAGGCTCCGCTTTTTGGTTTTTGGAGCGTCCTGCGCTTTATTAGACAGGAGCTCCCCGAATAAGGTTCCTGGCGGCTCAGGCGCTGAGCGACCAGAGGTTGGCTATCTGGCCGGACAGCCGCTCATACGTCCAGGTCTGGGCGCTGCGCCCGGCGCTGTTCGGGTCGTGGACGCGGTAGCCGCCGTCGCCGAGGCCGTATATCACGATGAAGTGGCCGCTCTGCGTGAAGTCGCCGGGGAGCATACTGGCGACTATCACCGCGCCGGAGCCGAGGCAGGAGTTCATGACGCTCTCGTCGAGGGGTATCTCCTCGCCGGTGAGCCCGTAGGCCGCCGCGCCCTCGGTGAACAGCGACCACATGGTGCCCGTGCCCGCCATGTAATAGCCGTTGGCCGACGCGAAGTCGGCGACCTTGGCGGGGTTGCAGGAGCTGTCGCCCTTCAGCCCGGCCACGGCCATGGCCAGGCAGGTCGGGCCGCATCCGGCTATGCCTATGACGGAGCTTCCGTAGGCGTGGTAGCCCCAGCGCTCGTCGTACTGCGAGAGATAGGGTATCGCCCCGTTGCCGGAGCCCACCTGCGCGTCTAGCCCGCTGCTGTCCGGCGTGCGGAAGGGCAGCTCCAGCGCGAAGTCTATGTGATCCCCGCCGAGCAGCGCGGTCTTAACGTAGTCCTCGGTGTATATATCTATGTGGTCGGCAATAAAATTGAGCTGGCCGGCTCTGTCCGGCTCCTCCGACGCCAGAGCGCGCAGCTGCGCGGCGTAGTCCTCGCCGCACTCGCCGACATACATGCTGTCGGTTATGGACGCGCCCAGCCGGGTCAAAAGCGCCCCGACCTCATCGGCGCTCGCGCTCGCGCCCGCGCCCGCGCCGTCCGACGTCCCTGCGCCGCCGGCGCCGGAGCGCAGCTTGGCCGCCGCGACCGTCAGCAGCACCAGCACGCAGAGCAATACGGCCGCGACCACCGTGCCGCGTCCGCCGCGCCGGGTGCGCCTCGGTGCGGCATGTTTCCCTTGATTTTGCATAGTAAAGCCTCCATATGCAAAAATTCACGCTTTTCCAGCGCGGAATACGTTTTATCACGCGGTTGTATCCGGTTTGCATAGGAGTTGTATCCATTCTGCATCATAATTCGAATTGTGCATTTTGTGTAAATTCCAACACATGGCTTGTGCAGCAAGGCCAAATCTTTAGGTATTTAAACCAGTTGACAGCAATGTATTAAAGCGCTATAATGCAGATACAGTGCAAGGGCGTACTGAAACTTATTTCTTTTATCAAAACAAAGAAATGCACTATGCCCCTGCGCCTTTTTTGTAACGTGGCACAGGAAATAAATGACAACGCTATAACTGCGCCTGCGCGTCAATTCGGTAAAAAGCGGCCTGGAAAACCGCTTTTTATCCCCGGAATGGGAGCCGGGGAGTGGCGGCGCCTGGGAAACGCCGCCGGCATATTCAGCCCCTTGGATATGGGGGTGTCCCCTCGGATATGGGGGAACAAACGGATCAAAGGAGGAAAACACATGAAAAAGAAACTGCTTGCGCTTTTGCTTGCGCTCTGCATGGTCTTTGCGCTGGCCGCCTGCGGCTCTGGCGGCGGGGATGACGCGGCCGATGACACCGGCGGCGACAGCTCCGGCGGCACCATCACCATCGGCATGATAGCGCCCATGACCGGCACGAACGCCGCCTACGGCAACTCGATGCTGGAGGGCGTGCAGATGACCATCGACGAGATAAACGAGGCCGGCGGCATCCTGGGCATGCAGGTCGAGCTCGACTACCGCGACGACCAGGGCGACGCCACTCAGGCGCAGAACGCCTTCAACGCGCTGATAGCCGAGGGCGTCACGCTCATCATCGGCTCGGCCACCTCCGGCGCCACCAGCGCGCTGACCAGCCTGGCCAACGAGGAGGGCGTCGTGCTCATCACTCCGAGCGCCACGGCCGACGACATAACTACCGAGGACGACTACGTCTTCCGCGCCTGCTTCAAGGATACGCTCCAGGGCGGCATCGCCGCGGCGTATGTGGATCAGCAGGGCATCACCCGCGTGGGCACCATCGCCTGCTCGGCAGACACCTACTCTCAGGGTCTGGTCGACGCCTTCGCCCTGGCCTGCGAGGAGCGCGGCATCGAGGTCGTTGAGCAGCAGAGCACCGCTACGATGAACGCTCAGGACTTCACCAACCAGTTCACCGCCATGGTCAACGCCGACGTCGAGCTGGTATACGCCGTTTACTACTACGACGCGGTCGGTCCGTTCCTGATCACCCAGGCCCGTTCCGCCGGGTATGACGGCATCATAATGGGCGCCGACGGCTACGACGGAGCGCTCGACTACGTCTCTGAGGGCGTCGACTACAGCGCCTTCAACAACGTGGTCTACACCAACCACTACGACGCCACCGACTCCAGCGAGGTCGTACAGAACTACGTCACCTCCTACGGGGAGCGCTACGGCACCACGCCGCTGTGCTTCGCCGCTCTGGCCAGCGACTGCATGATGATGCTGCAGACGGCAATGGAGACCGCCGGCACCGCCGAGGCCAGCGCCGTGCGCGACGCACTGGCAGACACCTCCGTCACCTACGAGGGCGTCACCGGCACCTTCACCCTTGACGAGACCGGCACCCCGGTCAAGGGCGCCGCGGTGATCAGCTTCGTCTATGACGAGTCCGTCGGCGGGCTCGAGGGACTCGGCACCGAGCTGGTGACGACCATTTCCGCCGATGAAATTGCCTGAATAACGCTCCCATCCCTATCCCGGGGAGACGTCATGGTTCATGACGTCTCCCCACACTTATTCCAACGAAAGGTTGAGATAACATGGGTGAATTCCTGCAGACCCTGTTCGTGGGCCTGAGGCTCGGGAGCGTTTACGCCCTTATCGCCCTGGGCTACACGATGGTTTACGGCATAATCCGACTGATAAACTTCGCGCACGGCGACTTCATAATGGTCGGCGGCTACACGCTGTTCTTCACCGTGCCGCTGATGACGGCCGCCGGGCTGCCCGCCTGGGCGGCGGTGGTCATAGCGATGGCCGTCTGCGCCCTGGTCGGCGTGGGCGTGGAGCTGGTCGCCTACAGACCCGTGCGCAAGAAGGGCACCAACATGACCGCGCTGATAACCGCCATAGCCATGAGCCTTTTCCTCGAGAACCTGGCTCAGGCCATACCGGCCATCGGGCCGAACCCGAAGATAGCCAGCAGCTTCTTCGCAACCGGCGGCATCCGGATCGCGGGCGTCACGCTCGACTACGTTACGATATACACCATAGTGATAAGCGCCGTCGTGATGCTGCTGCTCTACGCCTTTACGCAGAAGACCCGGATGGGGCGCGCCATGCGCTGCGTCAGCGAGGACAAGAGCGCCGCCATACTCATGGGCATCAGCGTGAACAAGACCGTGCTCGTAACCTTTGCCATCGGCTCCGGCCTGGCCGCCGTGGCCGCGCTGATGTACATAGCCCAGTACCCCAGCATCTACACCACTCTCGGCTCGCTGCTCGGCCTCAAGGCCTTTGTGGCGGCGGTCGTGGGCGGCATAGGCATAGTCCCCGGCGCCATGCTGGGCGGTATAGTTATCGGCGTTGTGGAGAGCTTCTCCATGGCCTACATAAGCTCGAGCCTGTCGGACACCTTCGTGTTCCTCATCCTCATACTCGTGCTGCTTGTGAAGCCTGCGGGAATACTCGGAAAGAACGTGGGTGAGAAGGTATGAAAAAAACATTCAGACGCGGATATCTGGTCAACACCGCCGTCCTCATCGCAGTTTACGCGCTGTGCGTGGCGCTGTCCGTCGTCCTCGCGGACTCGGGCAGCTTCCGCCTCACCGTCGTGCCCAGCATCTGGCAGTGCTGCTATCTCATCATCCTGGCCGCGAGCCTGAACCTCGTGCTGGGCTTCATGGGTCAGCTCTCGCTGGGGCACTGCGGCTTCATGGCCATCGGCGCCTACACCGCCGCGCTGATGAGCCTGGCCTTCCAGCGAGCGGGAGTGTACGACGAAAAGAGCGGCGCGGTGTTCATACTCATCATCTTCCTGTGCATAATCTGTGCCGGTGTGCTCGCCGCCGTGTTCGGCGTGCTGGTAGGAATCCCGGCGCTCAGGCTCAAGGGGGACTACCTGGCCATAATCACGCTGGGCTTCGGCCTCATAATCGTCAACGTCATCAACAACCTGCCCTTCGCGGGTCAGAACGGCCTGGCCGAGGGCGTGGCCAGCTCCTCGCTGTACCAGAACGGCCTGGGCTTCGGCACCACGGCCAAGGTCACCTACCTGTGGGTGGCGCTGGCGGCGGTCGTCGTATGCGTGGCGCTGATGTTCATGTTCATCCGCTCCAAGTACGGCCGTGCCGTGCGCGCCATACGCGACGACGAGATCGCCGCTTCCGCGTCGGGCATCAACACGGGCTACTACAAGGTGCTGACCTTTGCGTTTTCCGCGTTTTTCGCGGGCATCGCCGGAGCGCTCTACGCCTGCTCCAACTCCACGCTCTCCACGGTGAGCTTCTCGTTCACGAACGGCTCGATACTCAACTCCACCTTCGTGGTCGTCATGGTCGTGCTGGGCGGCATGGGCAGCCTCACCGGCAGCATAGTCAGCGCGGTCATCATGTTCCTGCTCAACTATCAGATCACCAACGGCGCCTGGCTCAGCGCGATGCCGGGGTTTGTACAGAGCGTCTTCGCCTACCCGATGCTCGTATACGCCATAGTGCTGGTCATAATCATCATGTTCCGGCCGAAGGGCATTTTCGGCACGTATGAGTTCTCGCTCCTGCGTACGCCGGGCGACATAGCCCGCCGGTTCGCCGGCTCGGGCAAAAAGAAGGCAGAGGCCGGAGGAAAGGAGGCCGCGGCGCAATGAGCGAGACCAAACGCAGCGAGACCCCCGTCCTCGAGACCAGGGGGCTCGGCATCTCCTTCGGCGGCCTGAAGGCCGTGCAGGACTTCAACATCAAGCTCTACTCTGGCGAGCTGGCCGGACTCATCGGCCCCAACGGCGCGGGCAAGACCACGGTGTTCAACCTGCTGACCGGCGTGTACGCGCCCACCGAGGGCAGCGTGCTGCTAAACGGCCAGGTGCTCAACGGCAGAAAGACGTACCAGTTCGTCGAAGCCGGCATCGCCAGGACCTTCCAGAACATCCGCCTTTTCAGGCAGATGAGCGTCATTGACAACGTCAAGGCCGCGTTCTCAAAGGACATCAAGTACCGCATGGGCGCCGCGCTTTTCCGCACCCCGGCCTACTGGAGAGCCGAGGCGGCCATGGAGCAGAAGGCGCTTGACCTGCTGGACATCTTCCACCTCAAGGAGTACGCGTCCCAGCCCGCCAGCAGCCTGCCCTACGGCCAGCAGCGCAAGCTGGAGATAGCCCGCGCGCTGGCCACCGACATGAAGGTGCTGCTGCTGGACGAACCCGCGGCCGGCATGAACCCCACCGAGACTGCGGAGCTGGTCGAGTGCATCAGCATAGTGCGCGAGCGCTTCGGCATAGCCATACTGCTGATAGAGCACGACATGAGCCTGGTCATGCGGCTCTGCGAGCGCATCACCGTCATCGACTACGGCCAGACCATCGCCGAGGGCGAACCTGAGGAGATAGCAAACAATCCGCGCGTCATAGCCGCCTACCTGGGCGAGAACGACGATGAAGAAGGAGGGGAGAGCCTTGCTTAAAGTCCAGGACCTTCATGTCTCCTACGGCGCCGTGCGTGCCATCAAGGGCATCTCGCTGGAGGTCAACGACGGCGAGCTGGTGTCCCTCATCGGCGCAAACGGCGCGGGCAAGACCACGACGCTGCACACGATAAGCGGCCTGGTGAGCGCCGCAAGCGGCAGCATCACGCTCGACGGGGCCGACCTGCGCAAGACCGCGCCAAACAAAATAATCTCTCTGGGACTGGCGCACGTGCCGGAAGGCCGCCACGTGTTCGCGCGCATGACGGTCGAGGAGAACCTCATGATGGGCGCGTACATAGTCAGGGACAGAGCCAGAATAAAGCGCCGGCTGGAAATGGTCTACGACCACTTCCCGCGCCTTTCGGAGCGCGCCAGGCAGTTTGCCGGCACGCTGTCCGGCGGCGAGCAGCAGATGCTGGCCATGGGCCGCGCGCTGATGACCGAGCCGAAGATGCTGCTGCTCGACGAGCCGAGCATGGGTCTCTCGCCCATACTGGTCAAGGAGATATTCGGCATAATAAAGGCGCTGCACGCCGACGGCATAACCATACTGCTGGTCGAACAGAACGCCAAGATGGCGCTGGCGATCTCAGACCGAGCCTACGTGCTCGAGACCGGGCTGATAACCATGTCGGGCAAGGCGCAGGAGCTGCTGCACGACGACAAGGTGCGCCGCGCCTACCTGGGCGCGTGAAAACGAATAAGGGGGAGTAAAGATGGCAGACAACTATGTCATTACCATCTCGCGGCAGCATGGCAGCTGCGGCAACAAGATAGGCAAGATGACCGCCGACCGGCTGGGCATCCCGTTCTACGACTACAAGCTGATACGCATGGCCTCCGACCGCAGCGGCATCTCCGAGCACCTGTTCGGCGCCGCGGACGAGGACGTGCACCGCATGAAGCTTTTCAACGCGGCGAACAAGGTCTACACCGGCAAGCTCCTCCCGCCGGACAGCGACGAGTTCACCAGTGATTTGAACCTCTTTACCTTCCAGGCGGAGATAATCAAGGAGCTGGCCGGCAACGAGAGCTGCGTCATAGTCGGCCGCTGCGCCGACTACCTGCTGAGGGAGCGGCCGAACGTACTGCGAGTGTTCATCCACGCCCCGCTGGAGGACAGGGTGAAGCAGCAGATGTACGTCCTGCCCCAGAAGACCGAGGCGGAAGTCCGCCGCCACGTCCTGACCACGGACAAAAAGCGCGCCGACTACTACAGGCGCTACACCGGCTCGCACTGGATGAGCGCGGAGCACTTCGACATCAGCATAGACTCCTCCCGCCACCCGGGGGACGAGGCCGTGGACATCATCATCAACTCGCTGGATGTAATGTTCAAGATCAACGCCCTGGAAAGATAGCAAAAGGCGCCCCGGCGTCGTCGCAAGCTGCATATCCTTCGCTCCCGGCTAAAGCCGAAAGCTCAGTCATTTCGCTGCTCCTCCTCTCCCACGAAGTGCATTCTGCGCTTCGTGGGTTCCCAGCGGC
>ENA-OWPP01002056-OWPP01002056.1-human-gut-metagenome-genome-assembly--contig:-NODE-2056-length-14744-cov-3.093948_pt1 | contig 14744 bp, 8 predicted proteins | sample MGYA00248265_ERZ651848 | MGnify/ENA primary metagenome ERZ651848 (study PRJEB26924, sample SAMEA4378233) | human gut metagenome | biome: human gut; feature: human-associated habitat; material: faeces... | reverse complement strand
TTCCCGACTACAACGACGAGGATATGGCGCTATACCGCAAAAACTGGGGCAAGGACCCGGATCTTTATCCCAATACGGACTGGCAGGACGCCGTGCTGACCGGTTCGGGCTTCACCCACAGCCACAATGTTTCGCTCAGCGTGGGCAGCAAGCGCGTACGCATGCTCACCACGCTGGGATACGTGGATCAGGAAGGCATCATCAAAAATGCAGACTTCCAGCGTTACACGTTCCGCAACAACGCCGACGTCAAGTTCAACGACAAGCTGTCGATGAAACTCGATCTCTCGTTCTCGAACGGCGACCGCCGCTCGTCGCCCTACCAGGGAACGATCTTCAACTACATGAACACCCGTTCGGCCGACATCCCCAACCAGTTCTCGACGGGACTCTACAACGGCCTGGGCCTGCAAGGCAACAACCCCGTAGCGCTGATGCTCGAAGGCGGCCAGAACAAGAACAATACACTGCGTCTGTCGGGGGCGATCACGCTGACCTACGAACCGGTCGAATGGCTCTCGCTGCAAGGAATGCTGGCGCCGCGCTACGCGACCACCAACAAACACAACTGGAAGAAGCCCGTCACGACCTATCAGGACATGGAGGGTACGGCCACGCTCACCTCCACTCCCTACGCCACGCTCACCGAATCGGGATCGCGCGCCTTCTACGGCAACTACAACTTCCTGATGACCTTCAAGAAGAATTTCAGCGGCCATGACCTGAAACTCATCCTCGGCGCCGAACGCAACACCTACGACTACAAGTACCTTTCGGCCTACCGCCAGGTCTTCAACTACCCCGACTACGATCAGATCGATGTGGGCGAGATCGAGAACATGGACAACAGCGGCCACCGCTACGAATGGGCCATCCAATCCTACTTCGGCCGTCTGAACTACAACTTCAAGGAGCGTTACCTGCTCGAAGCCAACCTGCGTATCGACGGTTCGTCGCGTTTCAGCAAATCCAACCGCTGGGGCTACTTCCCGTCGGTATCGGGCGCCTGGCGCATCTCGGAGGAGCCGTTCATGGAGAACGCCAAGCACATCCTCGACGGGCTGAAAATCCGTGCATCCTACGGAACGCTGGGTAACCAGAACCTCGCCGGCGGCGATGCGGCCAGCTACTATCCCACCACGCCGAACCTCGCGCTGGGGCATATTTCGATGAACGGCACGCCGGCGTCGCTCGTAACGCTCAACACGCTGGCCAACCCCGACATCAAGTGGGAGACCACGACGATGCTCGACGTGGGCGTCGACGTCACGCTCTTCTCGAAACTCAACATCACGGCCGACTGGTACCGCAAGAACACCGACGACATCCTGATGAAACTCGACATTCCGGCCGGCGTGGGTCTGAACGCCCCCTACCAGAACGCCGGCAAGGTACGCAACACCGGCTGGGAACTCAGCATCGGGTACAACAACCGCTGGCGCGACTTCACCTTCGGCGTACAGGCCAACGTCTCGGACGTCAAGAACGAGATCGTCGACATGCGCGGCAAAACCTCGACCAGCGGCGTACTGCGCAATCAGGAGGGCTATTCGATCGGCAGCATCTACGCCCTCGAAAGCCTCGGTATCATCCGCACGCAGGAGGAGGCCGACTGGGTCAACGCCAACTGCCCGCAATTCAAGGAGACGGTTCAGATCGGCGACATCCGTTATGCCGACATCGACGGCAGCAACACGATCGACGAAAACGACAAAACCATCGTCGGCAGCACGATCCCCCGCTACACATACAGTCTCAATCTCGACTTCGGCTGGAAGGGGCTTCGCCTGAGCATGCTGTTCCAGGGCGTCGGCAAGACGGACGGTTATCTGAACACCTACTACGTCATGCCGAGCAACCAGGGCGGTACGTTCCGCAAGGAGCACATCGACTTCGCCTGCGCCGCGAATCCCGGCGGCGTGACGCCCCGTCTGACGAGCGCCAACAAGAACAACTGGTACGACTCGTCGTTCTGGATGAAGAGCGCCGCCTACCTGCGTCTGAAAAACATCCAGCTCGGCTACGACCTGCCCAAAAGCTGGATGCGCAAGATCGGACTCAAATCGGCCTACGTCTACGTCAACGCGCAGAACCTCTTCACGGCTACCAATTTCTGGGACGGTTACGATCCCGAAGTGGGTTACGACGGCGACGCCAGCGGCGATTTCGACCTCGTCAAACTCGGTTCGGCGAACAACTATCCCCAGGTAAAACTCGTCACGATCGGACTCGATCTCAAATTCTAATGCGGAAACCAACCATGAAAAAGATCATATTAGGTGCAGCGCTGTGCGGACTCCTCGCCGCAGGCTGCTCGCTCGACAAGAGCTATCTCAACGGCCCGAACGCATTGACCTTCCCCGCATCCAAAGCGGAGGTGGAGGCGGGCGTATTCGCCGCCTACAAGGGTCTGACGCTGATCGACGCCTCCTCGACGCCCTTCCCCGGCATCCAGGATAACGCCAGCGACATCGGCGCATCGCGTCTCAACGCCGCCAACTACAACTACCAGCAGCAGTCGAAACTTCCCACCGACAACGCATGGGTCGAAAAGGTCTACAACAACATCTACAAGACCGCGGCCCGCGCCAACCTCGTGCTCGACGGCATCGACAAGGTGCGCGATCTGATGAGCGAACAGGAGTACAACATGTACAAGGCCGAACTGCTGCTCACGCGCGCCTACGTCTACGAATGGGGCTGCCAGCTCTACGGCGACATTCCCTACATCGATCACGTGCTGGGGCTGGGCGACAGCTACACCCGCACGCCGCGCGCCGAAGTCATCGACAAGATTCTCAACGAGGATCTCAAAGACGAGATGCTCGACTTCCTGCCGCTGCGGCACAACAAGGCGACCTACGGCTCGACCCGTCTGGGCCGCGTGGGCGCCTACGGACTCAAAGCCCGCATCTGCCTGAACTGGGGATTCTTCGAAGAGGCCGCCAAATATGCCGACAAGGCGCTCACGCTGGCCAAGGATGCCGGCTACGCCCTCGAACCCTACGATACGCGCTTCTGCGGCGAAGACTACACCAAGGGCGAACCCAGTGCGACGAACCTCTTCGGCCTGAGCGGCCACGCCAACAGCGACGAATGGATCTGGGCCTTGCAGTACAACGCCATGATATCGGGCAACCAGCACAACGCCGGATACTACGCCGCATCGCCGGAGGCTGCTCTTATTTCAGCCCCACGCAGATGTTCATCGACGCGATCCAGTGCACCGACGGCAAATCGATCGCCGAATCGCCGCTGTTCGACTACAAGGAGCCCTGGAAAAACCGCGATCCCCGTCTCGACCTCTTCTGCGTGCGACCGGGTTCGCGCGTGCTGGGAATGCAGTTCGAAACCAACCCCTCGGTTCAGAAGATCATGAACTACAACGACAAGGAGGAGGGTGTGCTGGTGGCCAATTCGGAGGCCTACGGCACCAAGTCGGAGTACGGCGCCAACGGATCGAAGGGCCCCTGCGGCTATCTGTGGCGCAAATACCTCGACATTCAGGAGTACAAATCCAACAACGGATTCGGCACCAAGTCGGTCTGCACGCTGAGCTATCCGCTCATGCGTCTGGCCGAATTGTACCTGATCCGCGCCGAGGCCAACATCGAATGGGCGGGCGGCGATCTGGGCGTCGCCAAAGCCGACATCGAGACCATCCGCGGCCGCGCCCACATGCCCGTACTGACGGTATCGGACCGCAACGGGCTGCGTTCGGCACTGCGTTACGAGCGCATGGTCGAGTTGTGCAACGAAGGATTCCGCTGGTTCGACATCCGACGCTGGGGCATTGCCGAAGAGGTGATTTCGGGAACGCTCTACGCTCCGGCATCGGACGGTTCGATGTCGAACGCCATTCCTACGATCGACGAAAACTGGCACGTGACCTACAAGGGCGACACCTTCGACGGAAAGAAGATCAACCTGCGCAAATTCATCGACATGGCCTTCGACCCGATGAAGGACTACCTGTGGCCGATCCCCGAAAGCGAGCGCATCGCCCTGCCGCAGATCACGCAAAACCCCGGCTACGCGGGTTTCGCAGCGGAATAACCGATTCAAACATGCTGATATGACTTCGATACTGAAATACCTGAACCGCGCATTGCTCGTGCTGCTGCTCGCCGCTTTCGCCGCCTGCTCGGACAACGAGGGCGGAAACGAATCGAACGGCAACGGCGACGACGGCAATACCGAAACGCCCGCCGACGGCGACACCTACGGCTACATCAAGGATACGAACGGCAATCCCGTCGAAGGGGTGGTCGTAAGCGACGGATACTCCTGTACGGCCACCGACGCCGAAGGGCGTTACGCACTCACGCGCAACGCCGACGCGGGCTTCGTCTTCTATTCGCTGCCGTCGGCTTACAAGGTGAGCGTCGACAAGACCTACAAACTCCCCCGCTTCTTCGCCCGGCTCCAAGCCGGAACGGCGCGCTACGACTTCACGCTCGAAGCGCTCGCCGCACCCGAAAAGCGGTTCGACCTGATCTGCATCGGCGATCCCCAGATCAACGAGGCGTCGCATGCCGTGCGTTTCAAGGAGGAGGCCGGAAGAGAGATCCGCGAATACGCGGCCTCGGCCGGCGTTCCCTGCTACGGCATCACGCTGGGCGACCACGTCAACAACAAATGGACGCTGTTCACCAACATGGTCGTCGCCCTGCAACCGGAGCAGACGGGAGTGCCCGTCTTCGCCACGATCGGAAACCACGACCACGAATTCCCGACGGCCGACGAAAAGGCGGCACGGGCGAAATACGAGAGTTATTTCGGGCCGGTCGACTACTCGTTCAACCGCGGCGACGTACACGTGGTCTCGATGGACAACGTCATCCACAGCTGCAAGGCCAGCGCCGACTACGAAGGCGGATTCACCGCCGCACAGTACGCGTGGCTCAAACAGGATCTGAGTTTCGTGCCGAAGGACAAGATGGTGATCCTCTGCGTACATATTCCGTTCCGCGGCGGCTGGGGCACGAACAGCGCGCACGCCGATGCGGACAAATACTACGACGAGGTGCTGGATCTGCTGTCGCAGTACGAATATGCGGCGATCATGTCGGCCCACACCCACTCGAACATCAACTACATCCACCGAAAGAACGGCAAGGAGATCTTCGAGCATGTCACGGGCACCACATGCGGCGCATGGTGGCGTTCGACCGTCTGCACCGAGGGTACGCCCATCGGATTCGGCCTCTACCGGATCGACGGCAACCGCATGGAGGAGTGGGCCTACCGTTCGGTTCGTCACGACGAACAGTTCCAGATCCGCCTCTACCGCGCCTCCGACACCTTCGTCGGCGGTGCCAAATACCGTTTCAAACAGACGGGCGCCGACCAGATCGTAGCCAACATCTGGAACTGGGATCCCTCGTGGACGGTCAACGTCTACGAAAACGACGTACTGAGCGGCCAGATGACACGCAACTCCGACATCGACGCATGGACCGTAGCCTACCATATCGGGTTGCTGAACAACACGGACAGCTACCGCAAGTCGTCCGACCACATGTTCCACTACACGCTCAAAAACCCCGCTGCGGCCGTGCGCGTCGAGGCGATCGACCGCTTCGGCAACAAGTACGAACAGACGGTCTTCACCGATCCGGCGGAGCACCCCGGCGATTTCCATGCCGATTTCTAACATTCAAACCGACGAAACCTACACACCTATGAAAAAGTATCTGTTTCTTACGCTCCTCGCCGCGGCATTTCTGGCAGGAGGGGGATGTTCTTCCAGCGATGACGACGGATGGGGAGTCATCGAACTGGCCAGCCCGAAACTGAAAGTCACCACCGAACTGGCGACGGCGACCGTCACGTGGGACGCCGTCGCGAAGACCGCCGGCTACGCCTATGCACTGGACGGCGCCGCGGACTATACTTCGGTCGACGCAGCCACGACCACCGTAACGCTTACTGCACTTGCGGAGGGCGGCCACACCTTCCGACTCAAAGCCGTCGGCGATCTCGACCACACGACCGATTCGGCCGAGCGGACGATCGACTTCGAGATCGATCCCACGCTTCCGCAACCCGCGCCCACCTACGTCAAGGGCGACGAGATCGGCAGCGTCGTCGTCTCGTGGCCGGCCGTCAAGGGCGCTGCGGGCTACGCCTACAAGTTCGGCGAAGCCGCATCGTTCACCGAGGTCGGCGCCGACGTGCTCTCCGTCACGCAGAAGGGTCTCAGCGCCGAAGAGCCGATCCGCTTCACGATGTACGCCGTCGGACAACTGCCCGACTCGAAGGATTCGGAACCGGTAAGCCTCACCTTCCAGCTCGTCGACACCTCGGAGGGCGTCTGGGTTCGCAAGAGCAACGGCGAACTGTTCGAACTGACCGAAAGCGAAGCGAAGATCTACACGGGGACGGTCTCCGTCAGCGCCGCCGATTCGTTCGAGATACTCGTCGAGAACGTTCCCTACGGCTTCCTGTCGTACAGCGGCAACGGCGGTGTGGGTACGGTCAACAACGATCGGGCATGCGTCCCCTTCTACACCTATCCCGCAGCCGAATACTACGTTCGCCGCAGCCTGGGCCGCATGGCCTCCGATCCGCTCAACAAGTTCTGGATCAATCTGACGGCCGACGCCCGAATCGACCTGCGCATCGACTGCACGCAGGATCCGTTCCGCTACGACCTGCAACTCGTCGAAGCCGATGATCCCGCGTTGATACTGGCCCAATATTTCGACCTGATGGTCTACGGCGGCGACTGGATCCAGGCCGGCAAGAACGCCAAAAGCGGTCGTATGGGGCAATCGACCGACACGGCTCTGATCGACGGTACCGAACCGGGCGAGAAGGAGGCGTCATATACCACTTTCGGCGCCAAGATCGCCTCGGAAGGCGAGGCATCGCCGGCCTATCTGGCCAATCGCGGACTGACGGGCTGGGGAATCGCCCACTGTTTCGAATTCCCGGGTTACATCCGTCTCTCGAATACGGCCAACTCCTCGGGGAACATGTACGGGATCCTGACCACTCCCAAACTCACGGCGCTGAGCGGCCCGACGAGCATCACGCTCACCTTCGACGCCGTGCGGTTCGCCTCGACGTCCGATATTCCCGTCAAGGTGCTGGGCGCGGGAACCATAAAGACAGCCAGCGTACGTATCGAGGAAGGGACGGCCGAAACGGCCATCACCCCCGCAACCGACGGACAATCGATCGCCATCACGTCGACGCACTGTCCCAAACATGCCAACGACGACTTCAAGAAGTGGTCCTGCTTCACGCTCACGATCGACGGCGCGACGGCCGAGACGCAGATCCGCTGGGACACGACCGGCGTGGGCGCCGAGAGCAAGGACGGCCGCATCTGCCTGGACAACATCGCGATCCGCAAGAACTGACGAACGAATTGCATAACCGGCGATCGGCAGGCAGTCCCTGCCTGCCGATCGTTTTTCGAACCATCCGATCATGAAACACATCGTTTTCTTCCTGACAGCGGCGCTTCTGCTCAATGCATCGTGCGGCAGCAGCGACGAGGGCGGCAAAACGGATCCGCCCGCCGCACCCGTACCCGTCGCCCCCACCACCGAACTCGGCAAAGCCGACGAAGCGATCGAGAACCTGCAACTCAAACCGGGCAAACTCATCTCGATCAATCAGGTCAACGCCGCCAACTGCCGCCGTGCCGTGGCTGCGGGTATGTGCATCGACATCATGGCCAGCGACAAGATCGTCTTCGCCTCCGACATGACCGACGAGCGGCTCGACGGGCTGTTCGCCGAATGCGGCGAGGCGATCCGCTCGACGAAAGCCGATTTCTGGGGGCTGCACCTGCCCTATCAGACCTACGACATCTCGTCGACGAACGAAAATACGCGCGTAACGGCCGTGCTGAAACTCAAACGCCTCATCGAACTGACGATCGAACACCTGCGCCCGCAGCATTTCGTCATCCATCCCGGCACCGGCACGATCCTCACGACAGGCGGAGACTTCGCCGAACGCACGGCGCAGAGCCGCAAGTCGCTGGCCGAGTTGCAGCGCCATATCGAATCGTGCAACGCACAGCACAGCACGAAAGCCATTCTGTGCGTGGAGAACTGCGCACGCAGCCTCGCCTACGACGGCGACTCGCTACTCGACCTGCTCGATGCCGAAGGGCTGGAAAAGGTACGTGTCTGCCTCGACACGGGTCACGCCCTCATTCCGCTCAACGGCAAGTACATCGACCCCGTGTGCAACGGCGACGCGCTCGACGTGCTCCGCCGCATCGGCACCCGTCTGGGAACCCTGCACATCCAGCAGAACCCGGGCGCACTCGATCCGACCGATCCCAAGGACAAGCACCTCGAACCCTTCTCCGGCGGACTGATCGACTGGGGCGAATTCTACTACGAACTGCTCAAAAACAACCGCTACCGCGGCTGCTTCCTCTACGAAGTCTCCTTCAAGCAGGTCTACGACGGCGACGGCTCGACGATCGAGAGCGCCAAAAGCAACTACACGAACCTGATCTACCCGGCATTCGTCCGCACCGTCGCTGCCAAAAAGTAACCGCTGCGGGCGAATCGAAAACGGCAGGGCGACGTCGGATGCGTCGCCCGCTGTCATTCGTCGTGTCAATCTGTCAACGACAGGACAAAAGAGCACGACATGCTGCCATTTCGTGTCATGAATTGACAAAATTTCCGCTCGCAGGCAGTGGCACGCGGTTTGCTCCTTAGCATGTCGAATCCCGGACGGGACGGGCGAACGCCGGCATACGGAACGGCGGGACGAAGTTCCGGACACGAGACGACGAAAACAATGTATAACCAAATAAACCTGAGGAGGACAAAATTATGATGCCTGTAATGAGAAATCAGAATTGGTTGCCAAGTCTGTTCAACGACTTTTTCGGCGACGAGTGGATGGGTATGCAGCACAAACACGCTTCGGTGCCTGCGATCAACATCATCGAGAACGAGAAGGACTTCCGTGTGGAACTGGCTGTTCCGGGCACGACGAAGGAGGACTTCAAGGTGAACGTAAACGCCGACAACGAGCTGGTCATTTCGCTCGAAAAACGCAGCGAGAAGGAGGAGAAGGAAGGCGACAAGGACAAGAAGGAGGGACATAGGGGAACCTACCTGCGGCGCGAATTCTCCTACACCTCGTTCCAGCAGAGTTTCTCGCTGCCCGACGACGTAGACCGCCAGAAAATTTCGGCCAAGGTCGAGAACGGCGTGCTGACGATCGACCTGCCCAAAAAGGAGGTGACTCCGACCGCGCCGGTTTCGCACCAGATCGAAATCAAATAACGTCCGTCCGAAATTCCACGGAAGGAATATCTTCGAAAATCGCCGCGACCCGTTTTTCGGGTCGCGGCGATTTTTTTGTCCGGCCGATAACAGGCAGTTCCCGCATATCCGAATCGCTTTTCTGCACTGCATACCCATGAAATGCAAGACCTGCGAGCCATTCTCCCTGCAATCTTATCGACGGTTTCACGTCAGATCTGCTTTTCGGCTCCGACACGCCGATTTTCAGACTCCGGCAGGTAATTTGCCGGCATCGTTTTACGTTAGAACAACAAGACAAAACGCAAGAGCCATGAAACCCATCGTCACCTTCTTCGGGACGCAACCCTACGAACAGGAGTCGTTCGACGCACTGAACCGCGATTTCGGATTCGAATTCCGCTATTTCAAAGGCCATCTCAGCTGTCAGACGGTCGTCGCCACGCACGGCGCGCAGGCGGCGTGTATCTTCGTCAACGATACGGCCGACGCCGAAGTGATGCGCGAACTGGCACGCAACGGCGTGCGACTGCTGGCGCTGCGCTGTGCCGGTTACAACAACGTCGACCTGGAAGCCGCGCGGACCTTCAACATCCCCGTCGTGCGCGTACCCGCCTATTCGCCCCATGCCGTCGCGGAGTACACGGTGGCGATGATGCTCTCGCTCAACCGCAAGATCCCGCGCGCAAGCTGGCGCACGCGCGACGGCAACTTCTCGCTGCAAGGACTCATGGGATTCGATATGAACGGCAAGACCGTCGGGGTGATCGGCACGGGCAAGATCGCCCGCATCGTCATCCGCATCCTGCTCGGATTCGGCATGGAAGTTCTGGCCTACGACCCCTACCCCGACGGCGTTTTCGCCCGCGAGACGGGCATCGCCTACGTCTCGCTCGACGAACTCTATCGCCGTTCGGACATCATCACGCTCCACTGCCCGCTCACCAACGAGACGAAGCACCTCGTCAACGAGACCTCGATCGCCCGCATGAAACGCGGCGTGATGATCGTCAACACCGGCCGCGGACAGCTTATCCAGACCGAAGCGCTGATCGAAGCGCTCAAAAGCAAGCAGGTCGGCGCGGCGGGGCTGGACGTCTACGAGGAGGAAGGCGACTACTTCTACGAAGACCGGTCGGACTCGATCATCGACGACGACACGCTGGCGCGGCTGCTGCTCTTCCCCAATGTGATCGTCACGTCGCACCAGGCCTTCTTCACGGCCGAGGCGATGCACAACATCACCGAGACTACGCTGCAAAATATCAAGGATTTTTTCGACGGCCGGCCGCTCGTGAACACCGTCACGAAATAACACTGCCCGCCGGCAGCGCTTCGGCGGACAGGTGACAGGCAATCCGTATCGGCCGGAACTACTCTCGTTCGACGCCCCAGCCGCCGCCGAGCGCCTTGTAGAGGTCGACCATCGCCAGGTGTTCGTCGCGCACGGCGTTGCTCAGTCCGATCTGCGCGTCGAAGTACTTGCGCTGGGCATCCAGCACGTCGAGGTAGTTGATTACGCCGTTGAAATATTGCAGCTGCGCCAGCTCCACGTACTTCTGCGCCGCCTGCTGCAAATCGCGTTTCAGCGCTGCCGCCGTACGGACATTGCGGTAGGTCACCACCGCATCGTTGACCTCGCGGAAAGCTTCCAATACCTTCTGTTCATAATTGAGCCGCGCCTCATCGCAGGCGGCCAGCGCAGCCTTGTATTTCGCCTTTTTCTTGCCGAACGAGAAGAGCGGCGACACGAGCGACCCGTTCACGTAGGAGAAGGGCGACGAAAAGAGCCCTTTGAGGTCGTCGTTCTCCCAACCGCCCGTCAGCGAGAAGGTGATGCGCGGGAAGCGGTCGGCGGATGCCATCCCCATCGCCGCTTCGGCCGCACGCAGCGTCTGTTCGCTCTGCCGCAGGTCGGGACGCCGTTTCAACAGTTCCGAAGGCAGCCCCACCTTCAACCGTTCGGGCAGCCGCGCATGCATCTCCATCGTCTGCCGGTCGATGCGCAGCGTGGGATAGGCGCCTGCCAGCAGGGCGATCTGGTGCTCTTTGAGCGCAATGCGACTTTCGAGTCCGGGAATGAGCGTGGCCGTACTGGCCAACTCCACCTTCGCCTGTTGCAACGCCGTCTCGGAGGTCAGTCCGCCCTCGAAACGCAGGCGCGCCTGCCGCACCCCCTCCTTGCGGGTTTGAAGCGTGCGCCGCACGATGCTCAACTCCTGATCGAGCGCCACCAATTCATAATAGGCGGTCGCCACTTCGGCCACGAGCGTCATCTGCAACGCGCGCTGCGCATCGACCGTAGCCAGGTACTCGGCCACGGCCTTCCGGTTGGCCCAGCGCAGATTGCCCCACAGATCGAGCTCCCACGCCAACGAGACCTTGGCGTCGAATTCGGGGTCATTCTTCGCTGCCTCTCCGTCGTAATCGTTGTGCTCGGTATCGGCCACCAGCTGCCCCGATACCGACGGCAACTGGTCGGCGCGCGCCACGCGGCCGAGCGCACGCATCCGGCGCACGCGGACCGAAGCGGCCAGCATGTCCTTATTGCGTTCGAGCGTGCGTTCGATCAGCGCCGTGAGCGTCGAATCGGAGTAGACGTTCCACCACGCCATGTCGGCCATCGTCAGCGAATCGGTCGCACCGGCCACGACCGTAGCCGGCAGTTCCAGTTCGGGGCTCTTGATCTGACGGCGCCCCAGCATACAGGAATTGCAGAGCAGTACGACGCCGCACAGCAGCGCCCCGTAAACGATCTTATCTCTTTTCATGGCTCACGCGTTTGAATTTATCCTTGATGCGGTAGACCCACACGAAGAAGAAGGGGACGAAGACGATACCCACGGAGATCGCCACCAGCATACCGAAGAAGACACCCGTACCGATTCCCTGGCGGCTCGCCGATCCGGGCCCCGAAGCGAAGACCAGCGGCAGCATACCCAGGATGAAGGCCAGCGATGTCATCACGATCGGGCGGAAACGCAGCCGCGCGGCGTGCAGCGCCGACTGCACCAGATCGCCGCCGCGGTCGACCTCCTCCTTGGCGAACTCGACGATCAGGATGGCGTTCTTGGCCACCAGACCCACCAGCATCACCAGTCCGATCTGGAAATAGATATTGTTTTCCAGTCCGCAGAGCCAGTTGCCCACATAGGCGCCCAGTCCCGCGATCGGCAGCGACAGGATCACCGCCACCGGCACCGACCAGCTTTCGTACTGCGCGGCGAGGAACAGGAAGACGAAGAGCAGCGCCAGCGCCAGCACCAGCCCCGTCTGGCCGCTGGCGTGTTTCTCCTGATACGACAGGCCGCTCCACTCGACGCCGATATTGGCCGGCAGATGCTCGCGCACGATCTGTTCGAGCGCCTCCATCGCCTGTCCCGAACTGTAACCGTGCGCCGCCTCGCCCGAGATGGTCGCGGCATTGAACATGTTGAAGCGGCGGATCGTACCGGGACCGGTCGTGTAGTGCGTCGTACCGAGGGCCGTGACGGGGATCATCGCACCGCCGTTGCCGCGCACATGGAAGAGGTCGAGATTGCTCTGGTGCGCACGGTAGGGCGCCTCGGCCTGAACGTAGACGCGGTAGATACGGTTGAACATGTTGAAGTCGTTGACATAGACCGAACCTGTGAAGGTTTTGAGCGTCGAGAAGACATCGGACATCGACACGCCCAGCAGTTGCGCCTTGTCGCGGTCGACGTCGTAGTAGAGCTGCGGAATGTCGCTCTGCATCGACGACGACAACCCCGCCAGTTCGGGACGCCGCTCAGCGTAATACATCAGCGTGTCGACGGCCTGCTGCAAGTCGGTATAGGTGCGGTCGCCGCGCGCTTCGAGCACCATCTCGAAGCCGCCCGAAGTACCCAGACCCGGGATGACGGCGGGCGAACTTAGGTAGACCTTGCTCTCGGGATAGAGCGACAGCTCGTCGCGCACCTCCTCCATCAGTTCGTCGATGCTCTCCGACGTACGGTCACCCCACGGTTTGAGAATCACCGTCAGCTGGCTGTGCGCCTGATTGCTGCCCAGTCGGGGCGACGACCCCGTCACATTGAGCACATACTCCACGTCGGAAAGGCCCATCAGGTACTTCATCGCACGATCCGTCACAAGACGCGTCCGTTCGAGCGTCGCCCCTTCGGGAAGTTCCAGCTCGACGGTGAAATAGCCCTGGTCCTCCTTGGGCATGAAACTCTGCGGCGTGATGCGGTTCATCAGCCAGATGCCGACGAGCAGGATGCCGAAGGCCGCCAGCATCCGCCGCGAATGGCGCAGGCTGCCGCGGATTCCCCGCTGGTAGACCGTATTGCCGCGCCGCAGCCAGTAGTTGATACGCCGGAACAGCTTGGGTTTGCGACGTCCGTTGTCGGGGCGCAGGAAGTAGGCGCACATCACCGGACTGAGCGTCAGCGCCACGACGGTGGAGATAATGACCGACACGGCGATCGTAATGGTGAACTGCCGGTAGAGCTGCCCCGTGATGCCGGCCAGGAAGCTCACCGGCACGAAGACGGCGCACAATACGAGCGACATGGCGATGAGCGCGCCGCCGAGCGACGCCATGGCCTTCTTGGTCGCCTCGTAGGGCGACAGCCGTTCCTGTTCCATGATGCGCTCGACGTTCTCGACCACCACGATCGCGTCGTCCACGACGATACCGATGGCCAGAATCAGGCCCAGCAGCGTCATCATGTTCAGCGAGAACCCGAAGACGAGCATCACGCCGAAGGTTCCGATCAGCGAGATCGGCACCGCCACGATCGGGATGAGCGTCGCGCGCCAGTTTTGCAACGAAAGGAAGACCACCAGAATCACCAGCAGCAACGCCTCGAACAGGGTCTGATAGACGTGGTGGATCGACTCGGAGATATAGGTCGTCATGTCGAACGGTATCTGGTAGGAGATTCCTTCGGGGAAGTTGCGGCTGATCTCCTCCATGGCCTCTTTCACCGCGTCGGCCACCTCCATGGCGTTGGCGCCCGGCAGCATGTTGATGTTGAGCACCGCGGCATTTCCCCCGTTGATACCGCTCTCGGTGTTATAGGACGACGCTTCGAGCGAAACGCGCGCCACGTCGCGCAGGCGGATGATCGAGCCGTCGGGGTTGGCGCGGACGACGATCTCCTCGAACTCGCCCACCGACGACAAACGCCCCTGCGCCGTAATGGGGATCGTCACATCGAGATCGGTCATGGGCTGCTGCCCGAGCACGCCGGCGGCCGATTCGCGGTTCTGATCCTTCAATGCCCGCTGCAAGTCCTGCACCGTCAGCCCCAGATTGGCCAGCCGGTCGGGCAGCACCCAGATCTGCATGGCGTAGTAGCGCGATCCGACGTTCGAGACGCTGCCCACGCCCGGCACGCGCCGCAGCATGTCCAGCACGTTGAGCGTCGCGTAGTTGCTCAGGTAGATCTCGTCGAACTTGGGGTCGGATGACAGCAGCGTGATGGTCATCAGCTTGCTGGCCGCCTGCTTCTCGACCGAGATGCC
>ENA-OWPP01002054-OWPP01002054.1-human-gut-metagenome-genome-assembly--contig:-NODE-2054-length-14791-cov-4.936346_pt1 | contig 14791 bp, 12 predicted proteins | sample MGYA00248265_ERZ651848 | MGnify/ENA primary metagenome ERZ651848 (study PRJEB26924, sample SAMEA4378233) | human gut metagenome | biome: human gut; feature: human-associated habitat; material: faeces... | reverse complement strand
TTCCTGCCGCTGCCGGACTTTCCGAGCTCTCCGCTCTTTCCTCATTTCCCGATCCTTCGGGCTTCGCGAGCTCGGCCTCCGGGCGAAACATCCGTCCGTCGGGTGTGAGACGCAGGCGCGCCAACTCTTCGGGCGTCGCGTCTTCGAGGCGCTTCGCGGCCACGAAGCCCGTGCTCGTCGGCGCATTCGGAGGGGGAGGAAGTTTCGAAGGCTTCGACGTTTTCGAAGCGGTCGAGCCCTTCAACCCGCTCGATGCCTTACGGGCGGAAGTCCCCTTCTTTTCCGTTCCTTCGGTCGTGCGAGTCGTACGGGCCGTGCGCTCCGCGGCTTTCCTTGCCTTGATCGCCTCCACGGCGGCTTTCTTTCGGCTCACGGCGCAACCTCCCCGCGGGCGACGTCGGCAATGGCATCCGACAACGTCATCCCCGCCCGGAGGCGGGCTTCCAAGGCCGCGCGTTCGGCGGGAAGGGTCGAATAGGCCACCCGCGAATAGGGGTCGAGCGCCAGGCGCCCGATCTCGAAGGGGCCGTCGCCGACTTTCACCACCATTTCGGAATAGGCGCCGCGGATGGTGGTGAGGCTTCCGATCGCCCACCGAAGCCCCTCGTCGGAAGCGAGCTTCCCGTCGTGGCGCAGCGATTCGATCGCGTCGGGGTCTTGTCGCAGATACATGCGCGTATCGGCGCAATCCCAGGCCGCTCGCGCCGTCGGGGACTTCCAGTAGTCGGCAATCGACTGGGTGGCGGTGACGTAGCCGCCGTTCAACTTTCTCGCGCGGCGGTAGCCCGACTCGATGAAGTGCCCCGCAGAGCCTTCGCCCATCAAGTCCCAGGCTTCGTCGATCACGACGAGCTTTGCGCGTTCTTTCGGAAGCTTCGTCATCTGGCCTTCGATCGCGAGCATGAGGCTCAGAAGCACGGCGTTCCTCAGGGGCTTGTGGGTTCCCAAGCCTTCCAATTCCAGCACCGTGAAGCGGTTCGTGAGATCCACGGGTTCGCCCGAGCCGTCGAACCACCGCCCGAAGGGACCGCTCTTCGTGTAGGGGGAGAGCATGGCGGCAAGATGCACGGCTTCGTCCACCGTACGGTCGGGGTCGTTCGGGAGGCGGTAAAGGACGAGCTCGTCGAAGAGGTCGTCGAGCGTCGCGACCCTCCCTTCCCGTGCGGCTCGCGTCACCACGCGGTCGACCGCCGCACGCAGGATCGAAAGCTCCCGGTCGGGGAGTTCCTTCAGGGTCAAAAGCGCCTCGATGATCCGCACGACCATCTCCTGGGTTTCGCGCGCGAGGTCGGCGGCCGCGGCCGGGGAAGAGCCGGACGAATCGGACGAAGCCGAAGAAGTGCAAGCGGAGGAGCCCGGCCTTTCGACGCCGACCGCCGCACCTGCGGCACCGGCAGCGACCAACGCGAATCGGAAGGGATTGAGGTCTCGGACGCGGTCGCTCGTAAAGTCGAGGTACGTCCCGCCCACGAGGTGTGCGAGCTTTTCGTAGGAGCGACCCACGTCGATCACCCACACGACGCCGTTCCCGTAGAGGGCCGAAGCGCAGAGTTCGTTCATGAGGACGGACTTGCCGGATCCCGATTTGCCGACGATCGTCATCGAATAATTCCCGGAGACGTTCGCGAAAGGATCCACGTGAAAGATCTGTCCGCGGCGCGAGAGCAACGTCACCAAGGGCGTCTCCCGCGTCGACCCCGCGCGGCAGCCGTTTCCCGACCACCCCGCAATCCAGGGCGCGCCGTTCGTGGCGGTGGAGACGGTGCGGCGCTCGAACCGCTCCATGCGGCGCGCGTCCGCCGCAAGGGCGGGCGTCAACCCCAGGGGAAGCATCATCAAAAAGGACTGCCCCATGACGGCCGTGTCGGCAACGAGGTCGAAGGACAGGCGTTTTCCCAACGCCACCGCCGTCTGCGCGTCCGCCTTCATGCGGCTCTTCTTCGTGAAAAGGAGCAGGGCGTGACGCACGTAGGCGATGCCCCCGTCGGACTCGAAACTTTTCAAGGCCGTGCGGAAGTGGCGCATGTTTTCGCCGTACTGCGCGGAGAAGACCGCCATTTGGGAGTGCGACATCTGAATGGAGCGCACGAGAAGCGTCCCCATGCGGTCCTTTTCCCGACGTCGGTCCAAAACCTGCCAGGAAACGGCCAACGCAAAGCGCCCGGGAAGCTGAGCTCCCGCGCGACCGATGTCGCCGAGCAAAGCGGAGACGTGCGCGACCGAAATCTCGGCCGGGTAGCCCTGAACGGTGAAGGCGAGCGCCGTCACCGGGTCCGAAGCGTCGGACGGAGGTTCGGAGGGCGGATCCGACGGCTTTCGGTCCGATTTCCATTCCGACACGCCCCCGCGGAATTCGATCCCGTGCTTTCCGATCGTCACCTCCGTGTCGGCGTCCATCACCTGGTGACGGAGTTCTTCCAAGGGGTTGAAGGTACGGGCTCCGAGTTCGTCCCGGAGGTGTTTTTCGGGATTGGCCGTCGCGCGAAGCAAATCGAGGAGCTCCTGCGCCCCCATGCGCGCGGACGGCAACCCCGCCTGAAGGAGCGTCGCTTCGACGGAACTGCGGGCGTCGAGGATTTCGACGAGCGCCGCGTCCGAAAACGGCTCGGAGCACGGGATCACGACCGAGACCACCGTGCGGAATTCGCGCGCGAGCAAGGGGGCGGTACTCTCGACGGGCTCCCCGCGGGAGACGCGCTCCAAAAAGTCCGCGCGCCCTTCGACCATCCGCGTCAGAACCTCTTTGTTCCCCGTCTCGAACGCGCGGATTCCGTGCGTGTACACGTCGCGCAGACGATCGAGCCGCGGCTTGACGCTTGCGATCGTGTGGGTCATGACGGTGACGGTGGAGTGGAGCGGCAGATTGAGCCCGAGCGTTTTGAGGCTCTCCTGCATTTCGTCGGAAACGCCCGTCTGCGGCAGAACCGCCAATGCAAAGCCCAATGCCTCGGGCTTGCCGGCCGCGGCCCCTTCGAGGAGAAAGACGCTTGCCGCATCCCGCTCGCGTTCGCGCGCGACGGCACGGAATTGCGTCACCGTCCCCATGTGCGGAAGGAGGTCCCCGAATCGGTCGGCGCGCGGGGGATCCGAGGGACCGAGCCCCGCCCCGTAGGGGGACTGCTCGGGTGCGATCCGGAGGTTCGATTCGGGGAAGAGGGCGCGGAACTTTTCCTTCAGGCGTCGGCTCAAACCGCCGAGGACGCCTCGGTCGGAGGAGACCGCGGAGGGTACGGCGTTCGAAGGCGTCGCCGAATCGGCAGGAGGCGCGGCGGCATCGACCGCGCGGGGGAGGGTGTCGGTTGTGTGACTCATGGCGGATCCGACCCCGAGGGCGAGAGCGCCCCGGGGGTTGCGCAAGGCGTGAGGGTTGAAGAGGTTGAATGGTCCGAACAAAAAGGATCGGGTCGTCGTTCGCGGGAACGCTTCGACGTTCTCGAAAAAACGCTTTCTTTCCACCGCCCGGGGAGGCGCCGAGGGAGAGCTGCCGGGCGCTAGCGCACCCGTCCGGGCGGAGGAAGAAAAACGGTTGAAGACGAAGGAAGCCGTCTTCGGGCTCGGCCGGGGTTTACGAGGCGTCGGACTTTTCCGGCGTTTCGGCTGCTTCGGACGTTCCCGACGTTGCGGTCTCTCCCGTCGCTTCCGGTGTTTCCGTCGTCTCAACTCCTCCGAAGGCCGCCGCGGGCTCGGCAAGCCGTCGGGCGGCGGAGAGCCGTCGGGACCGATCGGCGCGAAGGCGTTCGGCCCCCGAGCGATCGGCGTTCGTGCCGGGGTCCGAGTCCGATTCCGACGGATGACCGAAAGGGTCTTTCACGTCGTCGACGCCGACGGCGTCGAAACTCCCGAGAGTCCCGAAAGATCCGTAGGCCGCGTCGAGGTTCCCGACCTCGCGGGTTCCGTCGGATCGGGCCGGACGGTTGAGTTCGAACGGGAGCTTCACCACCGCCCGTCCGTCCGGACGCCGCCTGCGGGCGGTGTTCCATTCGGGAGGCGTCACGGCCGCGTATACGTAGTGCGCGTCGTGGAGGTCCCCGTCCCGATCGGTCCAAGGCGCAACGAAAATCCGAACGAGTCGCTCGGGCGTGCGTTCGGGCGTCGCCCAGGCGGTCAAGGGAGACCGACCCCAGGATTCCGTGAGACGAGCCCCGAGCGGACGGTTCGCCCGAAAGCCCGATCGGGGTTCGCTTTCGGGGTGGAGTTCGTTCGCCTTGTCCGCTTCTCGGGCTTCGGCGGCGCTCTTCGAGGAACCTTTCGAGGGACCTTCCGCGGAAGTCTTCTCGGTTCTCTCCGACGTTTCGGACGAGCTCACGACGTTGGCGATTCCTTCGACGCGCTTCGGTTGCACGTCGGAGGATTCGTTCGCGGAGGACGCGTCGGTCGAATCGTCGGAATCGTTTGCGGCGGCGGAACCGCCCGGAGCGTTCGCGGCTTCCGGTCCCTCGGCTTCGGTCCGAGCGCGCGCTTCGGCCCGACGCTTTTCCCACGGCAGTTCCCCGCGGCGACTCATCCGCGAAATGTCCGCCATGGAGGCGCAGAGCGTCCCGTCGTCCGACGGGCAGGCAAAGTCCGACCCCGCACCGATCCCCGTGAGGTCGGTGACGCAGCCCGAGAGGACGAGGGCGGAGCCGAGCGCGAGGGAAAGCGTCCGAAGAGCCCGAATCGGAGCCCCGGAGGTGCTTCGGGAACGTACTTGGGGTTGAAAGGCGAAGTTCATTTTTCCGAATCCTCTTCGAACGAAGGGGCGGCGTTCGCCGGGACTTCCGAGCTTTCGCCCGTATTCGCTTGCGCGACCTTCTTCGAGGCCGAGGCCACATAGTCCTTTTCCGACTTCGGCTTCGCGGTCGTGAGGGCGTCCATGAGTTCGAAAGCCGCGCGCTCGCTCTTCCCGCGGGGTTTGCGGCCGAGGCAGAGTTCGAGTTCCAGGTCGTAGGTCGCAAGGAGCGAGCGGTGGTAGCGGAGATTGCCGCGCAGCTCCGAGGTCGTCCGCGGAGCGCGCACCTTTTTCTCGAGCTTGACGGAGAATTCCACCGTTTCGTCGCCGTGAAGTTTTTGAGCCTCAAGAATTTCCAGCAGGGCCTTGCGCTTTTCGGGCGTACGACCGAAAAGCGCCGTCTGGTGGCGGAAAATCGGCCGCTGGTCGCGCAGGAACGCCTTCAGGAGTTTCACGCGGATCGCCGCGCGACGGATTTCGTGCACGGCGACGAGGTTGTTTTCGACGGCGGCGTGAAACACGTAGGCGTCCACTTCGTCAAGGACTTCGACGCAACAGCCGGTTGACGCCGTCATATCCGTCTCGGTACTCCCGACGGGCGTCCGGGGGCGAACGAGTTGCGAGAAATACGCTCCGAGCGCGGCCAAATACGCTCGACGCAACGAACGCGGAAGGTACTTCACGGGCGTACCCGCTTCGGTGACGCGAGGCTCGTGCCCGGGAGCAAGCCGTTCGGGAACGCGCGCTCGCTCTTCGGGCGTCAGGGTCGCCAAACGCGAGAGCGTCGCCGTGCGGAGCGTTTCGATCGAGGGAACGCGTTCGGTTGAAAGGTTCGGGAGCACGGTGCGCTTCGTGCACGCGGGCGTCGTCGGGATGTCACGGGCCGATACGGTCGTTTCGAGGGTTTGCTCGTGTTCGAGATGGGTTTTGTGTGCTTCCGACATGATCTCGGGAAGTGTGAAAAAAAAAAAGGATTAACAAAGGGTTGAGGAGTTCGACGCGGCATTCTCACGAGGAATCTCGGGGGGATCGGTCGCTCTTTCAGCCCGACATGAGGTGCGTCGGAGCGTATCCCGAGGAACGCTTCTCCGGCACCGCAATGCAATGTCGCAAAGGGTGTCGAAGACGTCCGAGAATCGACGGAATCGAATCCCGACGCAATGCGTCGCAGGGGACGAAGGACTCCGAAATCGCGGAAGGCGACGCGGCAAAGAATGCGTAATCGATGCCGTTTCGACGACTTCCGACGATCCTGAAAGATCCCTAGGGCATGAGCCGAATACGACCTTCAAAGTCGGCTTGTCAAGCGAACACACATCGCTTTCGACGGAGCTACCCTGCGTACCGAGCAAGGCTTCCGAAAGGGAGGTGTATCGATGGAATAAGCGTCCTTCGAAGGGAAGCGAACTCGGATACGAAGCGCCGAGTTGTCCGACAGCGGAGCGAAATATACGCCTATCGAACGATTCGCGCCAATCCGAAAAACGGCGTCGATCGGCTTATGTAAACGAAAAATTGATAGGTATTGTTTAAAACTTCGGTCGATTCGTGCAGTCCGACTCCGTGCAAAATTCTCACGGATGTGGTATTCGCGCGGGGACGTGTGCGCACGCACCCGGCGCGCGTATTGAAGCGCGAATACGAAGGTTTTCCTCAGGATGTATGGATGGTACCTTTCATGGAACATCGATCGATGCTTAACAGCAACCTTGAAGAAGCTTTTCGACTGCATCATGAGTAATAAGCAAGACGCAGTTTTAATTAAGGTACTGAATAATTTCAATCGAACTTTGAATAGGCTTGGTCGCTTGTCGATTTGTTTCATAGTCAACCACAATTCATGCAGTGTTTGTAACTTCAAGAGATATGAATTGATAAATAATTTGACGAACAACTCGGCCTGATTATTTAATTCAAAGGTTCGACCTTTTAACTTTCTTTCATTACTTCTTTTAATGAAGTAAGGTACTGAAAGTTCGAGCCGTCGAAACACATTCGTAATAAAAAGCGACGAACGATTCTTTCGCTTGCGAATGGGTTTCGACTGCTGCTTGTTTGTCGGCGGTCCGAATTCATGCGGGCGACCCGCACGGGGAATGACCCGAGTCGAATGAGCAGACCCGATTCGTCGACCTCATGAAGGTGAGGGGTGACCTGATCGCAACAATATGAAAAACCTTGAAAAATCTTGAAAGATTTTTGCGGCTTCGAAATGAACGTGATCTTTGCTTCGGCGTGCGGCGGACGAAGTGCCGCGGGCGGGCTCTTTTATTCGGAAACCTTCGAAGGTCGACCTGCGGAATTTCAAGCAGAGGTTGAGTCGCGTCGGCAGGTAAGTCGAGGCAGGCGTTATATTCGGGCGAACAAAGAAGCCCCTCTTGTTCGAAAACTTTGTCGAGCTGAATTTCAAGGTCTCTTCGTTTGCGCCCGAAGACCTTGTCGGGTGCTTCATTTGAATGAGGTCGGATAGACCGAGGGTGAAGTTTTTACCGAGCGGACACATATTTTTTGTAGACGTTTTCATGCCGACCTTTAAATGATGAGTCGGATAAATTCCGTAAGGTCGTCGAGACGTCTCGGTTAACTTGAGGAAGAGGTCGTACAAACTTTTCATTGGGTTTGTATTGAATTCCTCCGAGCTCGGAAGTACGCCGCGACCGGCAACATCAAGCTCCTTTCGCGCGAAGGTTGTCGCCCCGAACGCGGCGGCGGTCGGGGGCGTGCTCGAGCTCTCGACGGACCCGTCGGAAGCCCCCGCCGTCGACGCCGCGCGCACCCGCTCGCAGCTCTTTCCGAAGCTCGAAAGATCCTCCGGAAAGGCTGCGGACAGGTCGTAAACAGTTTCGCGGGAGCTCTTTTTCACCGCCGTATGTAAATAAATGTAAATCGGTTTCATCGTCGAGTTACTACTTTTGAGATATATACGGAGATTTAATCTGTTGACTGAAATCAAACAATCGTGATGATCTTTACATAGAATCTAGGTGAAATCACCTATGCGTCCGGGTCGAGCTGCGAGCTTTTTCGGTCCCTCGCCGCTCTTCATCGAGGATCCGCCGCCAGGTGCACGCCCTGGCTGAAGACGATGTCGACGCGCTGCCCCGGGTTCATTTCGAGTACCGGCATCACCTTGTCGGCCAACTTCAGGTAGTAGGCGACGAGTCGGTCCATGCCGCCCGAAAGGCCCTGTCCGAGCCCCGCCTTCCAGGCGTTCTCGTACGTGTGGGTTTGCGTTCCCGTGATCGAGGTCTGCACCTCTTCGGCGGAAAGCGAGACGGCTTTGCCGAAGCCCGAGAGGAGCGAGAGCTTCAGGGCGTTTGCAATCGCCTGGCCGCTTTTCGTGACGAGCTTTCCTTTGACGCCCACGCGTCCGTCCGCACCCACGGCGTAGCCGTAGACCCGAACGTCAAGGGCTTCCCCGTCGGGGCCCGCACAGGACAAACGGTCGAGCCGCACCTGAACGCGTTCCGTCGAAAGGTCTCCGGACGCGGACCCCGTCACGCGGCAGTCCCTGACGTCGCTCAGCCAGTTGTTGGGCAGGAAGGCCGTGTCTTCCACCTGAAGGAGAACGGGCATGGGGCGGCCTTCGCTCCCGCCTCCCGTCGCGACGAGCCCGCCTGTCAAAAGCGTTCCCGTCGTGAAGGTGCCGGGCGGCAAATACGTTTCCACGGTTCTGCCCGCCGCCCGGTTGAGGGCGATCGGCGAATCGCGCTCCACGAAGGGCGCCGGGGCCGCGGGAGTGCTCGCCCCCGCGTGCTTTTCGTCCTTGACGGGCTCGGGCATGCGAAGAATCGAAAGCCCCGAGCGGGCCGTTCGGGTGCCGTCGGTATTTCCCGATCCGCCCGCGGCGGGCGGGAACCCCGAGCGCAATCCGCCCGAACCCGCAAAGCGCGCGTCGGGCGGGAGGGTTTCGGTGCCGAACGCACCGTTCGTTCCGTTCGCAAGCCGCGGACGGCGACGATCGCCCGCGTCGCCCTTTTCCACCCGCTCCCTCAGGTCCGCGAGCGTTCGCTCGGTCGAGGCCGCGTTGTTTTTGGCGGCGACGAGCTCTTCGTTCAAGCGCTCGAGATCCTCTTTGAGGGTTGCGTTTTCGCTTCGGAGGGCCTTCGTTTCGGCCGCATCGCGCCGTTCGCGCTCGGCGGCTTCCTTCTTCAAACGACCCACTTCGCTTTCGAGCTTCGAGAAATCCTTTTCGAATTCCAGGAAGTAGCGCTCGCGCTGCGTGCGATCCGGAGCCAGTGTGAGGTCCACCTTCGTCGTCTCGTCGGGCGCACGGCGCGCCGGGGGTTCGGGCGAATCGACGCTCGAAACGGCTCCGATCGAAAGAAGCGCCGCCGCGAGGACCGTGAGGGCCCCCAGGCGCTTCTGACGCGTGCGAAGCGCGGCGTTCGAAAGGGGCGGCGTTTCCGTGCCGCCGCCCCGACGGCCGAGAAGGCCGCGCAGGCGCTCGGCGAAGGGGAACCCCGATGCGGTATCCGTATCGGACACGGGATTCGGGTCGACGGAATGCTCGGACGAATCAGTCATGCGTAGCCTCGATGATGTGAAGAACGGTGCTCTCGCCCGCAGAGAGCACGGGTTTTTCCGCCGTGACGGCGAGCACTTGGGGGGCGAGAAGGGCGGATTCCCGAACGAGCACGGGACGAATCGAGCGGTTGCGGATGCGAATGCGCGTTGCAAAAAGGCCCCGCGCCGCGTAGCAGGCTTGCGATTTCGGCGAGAGTGCCGCCAGGACCTCCCGGGCGTGAAGCACTGCTTGCGTCTCGACGCACGGACGCTTTTCGACGGCCGGGGTTTCTTCCCCGCGCGCAAGCGTTGCGGCAAACGATTTGAGAGCCCCTTCGAAGTCGGATGCGGGAAGGGCGGGAAGCCGTCGGGTCGGGGCCGTGCGGCGTTCGGTCGTTTCGCGCGCGGTACGGCGCTCCAGCACGATGTTTTCGGGTTCCGCGCGCTCGTCCGCGACGATCGTGATCCCCGCGGTTTCGCCCGAGTCGGTCGTGACGTAGAGCTGCATGCGCCCGAGGCGCTTCGGGAGCAAATAGACTTCGCCCGTGCGGCTTTCGGCTTCGAGCGTCAAATCCGCCTGGTCCCAGATGGCGGACGCAATGCGTTCGCCCTCGATCGCGAGGCGACTCGTCTGGTAGGGAGAGATGTGAAAGACCAGGGAGGACGCCGTTTCCCGCCGGCGCACGAAAGGGCCCTCCGCGTGCGGGGTCGCGCGGAAGGCGGGTTCGGAGGCTCGGGCCGGAGCGACCGTCGGCAGGGCGGCGCTTTCTTCGGCGCTTTCTTCGGCGCTTTCGTCGGAACTTTCTCGGGCCGCGGGGGCGTTTCCTCGGGGTTCGGTTTCCCGTGCGGGCGCATTCTCCGTCGGGCGATCGGTGCCCCGGGCGGTATTTCGTTCGGCGGGAGTCGCCGTGTTCGAGCTGTTCGGGCTTTTCGAGCCTTCCGGGATTTCCGGCGTCCCCGTTTCGGACGCCGGGTTCGGCGCGGCGTTCGATACGTCGTTCGAGACGTTGTTCGAAGCGTTGCTCGATTCTTCCCGAGCGGAAGCCGGCGTTGCGGCGTTTTCGTTCGGCACCCCGTCGGGGTCGCCCGTATAGGCGTAGCCCTCCAAGAACGGAAGAATCGAACGGTATTCGGGCTGCGCGGGCACGTCCGTCGTGCGGGCCGCACAGTCGGCCGGGCCGAGAAGCGCCAGGAGCGCGGTGAGGCCGAGTCCCGCCGCGGTCCCCGCGGTGAGGAAAGCGGCAAAAGGAAAGAGCGAACGGAGGGCCGGGTGCTTCGCGTGAGGGAACGTGCCGCAGAGAGCATTCGAAAGCACGGTTGAAAGCACGTTCGAGGTCGAAAAGAGGGTGCGGTCGGTCATCGCGCGGCCTCCCGAGAGGATCCCGCCGACGTGCGACCTTCCGTTCCCTTGCCCGCGTCGACCCGTTCGATCGATTTGAGGAAAAGGCGCCCCGCCTCGTAGCGGTAGCGCAGTCGATAGACGACCGACTCCGAGTGCGTGACACGGGTGCCGATCAGAAGTTTCTGAATACCCGAGACGTCCGCCGTGAGGGCCTTTTCGTTCGCTTCGACGGCGTTGGGGTAAAAGACGCTCGAAGCGCGGTCGGCTTTGAGGCCTTCGATTTGGGTTTCCAGGAGGATGCGCAGCCGCACGACGTCCTCGGGGTTCACGTGCGCCAAGAGCCTCTGAAGGGACGCGTCCGCCGTTTCGGGGGTGAGGTTCGCGGCCAAAGCGAGAAGGTCCGTCGACCAGCGTTCGAGGTACGCGCTCGAGGGGCCCGATTCGGTGAAGGTCCATCCGGAATCTTTCACGACGGAGGGCGGGAGGACTACGGTCTGGACGGGAGGATTGCGGAAAAGCAGGGCGCCTGCGAGCAGGACGGTCGTTGCCGACAACGCGGCGACCGTCAGTTCGAGCACGAGTTTCGTGCGGTTGGCTTCGCACACGCGGTCGGAAAGGAGCGGCATGGAAGGTAAAGCGAAATGGGTGAGTGACGGGAAAAGAGACCGACCTTCACAGGTCGGATCGGGCGGGAGGGCGGAGGAGCCCGACGCGGTGCGGGTCCTTCGGGGAAGGATCGGAGCGGGCGGGGTTGGGTTGCGTTTCGTTTCGGACATCAAGGGGATCTGTCCGTTCGGCCCGTCCGCTCCTTGCCTTCACCCCACGAACCGGCGCTTCGCGGACGGGGGCGTTCTTTTGTAGGACCCCGCTCCGAAGTGCCAGTACGCAAGGTGCAGAGGGAACCCCCGAACGCGGGAGGCGAGGAGTCGGTGGAGGGCATAGCCCGCAGCGACGCCGAGCAAAGCGCCCGTCACCGCGTGCCCGAGTACCGTGCCGATTCCCGTGAGGGCGACGGCCGCAAGTACCGTTTCCGCGTCCCAGAAAAGAATCCGGGGCTTCGCGTCGAGGTTTTTGGGTACGGGTGTCGAGCGCATCGCATCGTCTCCTTGAGCGAGTTCGGGGAGGAACGCCTCTCCGTTCCTTCAGTTGCCTCAGCTGCCGAGGGTGAAGAGGTTTTCGATGATCGCGGGGAACATCGCGAGCGCGATCCCGGCGCCGAGCGTCACGATCGCGGCGGTGAGGTTGCCGCGGATGATGCCCACGCAAAGGCCCACGACGAGGAAGGCGAGCGCCACGGATTTCCCGAGGGAACCCCCGACCCAGCCGAGCAGTCGGTTGTAAAGCGCGTCGAAGTCGGTCGTGCCCGTGGGGCTTGCGGCCGCGAAGGCGGGGTCCGCAATGAGGGCGTAGGCCGCATAGACGAGCGCGGCCGCAAGCAGCACGAAGAGCACCTTGCGAACGCGTTCCCGCTTGAGAAGTGCGGCGGCTTCCTTGCGGAAAGAAGAAGGCGAGGTCGAAAGAGGAATCGAAGAAGGAATCGAAGAAGAGGCGGCGCAATCGGTCGCTGTCATGGTTGCGAGTTTCATACTTTGTAACTCAATGTTTCCGGCGTGAAAAGACGGGGCTTTCGCCCCGGTGTCCCTACGCCGTCAAGGACCGTGAGACTATGCCGAAGAGTTTCCGAAGTGCGTCGCGAGAATTTCGGCGAGCCGAACCCGTATACCTTATGGTTTATCAGTGATTCAGAGGTGTTTTCACAGGTATTTTTAAATCGGCGAATCGTACTTTCCCGTCCCGTCGAGAGTTCTTCTCGATTTGTCGAAGCTCGGAGGAAGACCGCGGGCCGCGCTTTCGGGGTGCCTCGAAACTTTGCCGACGCCCGCCGTTCCTGAGGTTTCGGGGGATTCGAGCGAAAAATGCTCCCCCGTCGCGCGAATCTGCCGCTATACTTCGATCGATTGCAGGGCAATAGGGCGATGGAGGCCCGGAAACCCTGCAAATTAGGAGATTCTCAAATGAACAAGTCCGAATTTGTCGCCGCCATCGCCGCCAAGGCCGGCACCACCAAGGTTGAGGCCGAAAAGATCGTTGCCGCCTACCACGAAGTTGTGACGGAAACCCTCGTCAAGGGTGAAAAGATCCAGCTCATCGGCTTCGGCAACTACGAAGTTTCCGAACGTGCCGCCCGCGAAGGCCGCAACCCCGCCACGGGCGCCGCGATCACGATCGCCGCTTGCAAGCTGCCGAAGTTCACGGCCGGCAAGGCTCTGAAGGACAAGGTCAACGGCAAGTAATGCCGCTTGTCTCTCCTGCCGACCGTCCGAGTCGGCAAGGAGCAGCAAAGCCCCGCGGGATGCGTCCGCGGGGTTTTTGTTTTTTTGAGCGGGACAGCCGCGCCTTCGAGGCGCTCCGAGTTTCTCCTCTTTTGCCCGCCGCCCGCCGAGGCTCTACAATGGGCCTTTTCTCGAATCCATCCCGAAACACTTCCCCGCACTCCGACAGAGACCCGTTCCCATGGCCAAGCCGAAGAAAAAGCGCACCAAGAAGTACGTGCCCAACCGTCGTCCCAACTCCATCCTCGCGAGTCTTCCCGTCGACAAGGAAACGCAGGCGCGTCTTCGCGGCTCGATCGACGAAGCGACGGGGCGGCTCTCGGCCTCGAACGCGACGAACGGCGACCTTGCAACGATTCTTTCGGTGCTTGAAATCGCGGAACCCCTCGTCGACGTTCTGGAGGATCCCGAAGCGGCCCGTGCCCGTCTCGCGCGCGGGGACGAGTTCATTTCATCCCTCATCGAAGGAACGGTGACGCAAAGCGCTGCGGCCGAAGGATTGAAGGACGCGGTCGAACTCGCGTTCGAAGCGATCGCCCGCGCGCCGCGCGACGATTACTTCCGGGCGGTTGCGGCCATGCAGCGCGCACACGCCGAGATGCGCGACAACCTTCGCAAGGAAGGGCGTCTTCCCGAAATCGACCTCTCCGAGGCGCGCGCGGGTGCGAGCGTCTGGGCGATGGACGCGGCGGAAGCTTATCTGCGGCGCGAGGCCGAGAGGGCCGAGCAGGCGCAGAAGGCCGAAGAGGCGGCCGAGGCCCCGAAAAGCTATTGAAATCGGGCGGAATAACTTCTCGGGGACTCTCGAATCCTGCCCGGAATCGCCTGTTTTCGCTCAAGACCGCATGGTACAGTTTTGTTTATGCAACAACCCGAGAGCCGCGGGTTGGGTTTTTAGTGATATCTAAGTGATTGATTTTTAAGGAAATTACCCCCCCCTAGAGATATTGGTGAATACCCCTAAACAGGTAGACAAAACGTCCGCGGAAACTTGTACACGTAGGACTCCGTAGGACGGAACGCTCGCGCGAGAGGCTGGGTTGCCCTCGCGCGGAGGATCTTCGAGCGTCTTCGTCTCCGCGGAGTCGAAAACAAGGGGATCCACTATGAATAAGATTTTCAAAACACTGAAGAATCATCGGACCGGCGCTGCAACGGCCGTTTCCGAACTTCAGACGGGGCGAACCAAGGGAAGCGGCGCCAAGGCGACCGTCGTGGCGGCCGCCGTACTGGCCGCACTCATGTCGGTGAACGTCGCCGAAGCCCGAGATTGGTGGTTGGGCAAAGATGTTTGGCTTTCGGGGTCGACAAATGTTGATACCGGAACCTCGCTTGTCGAGAAGGGTGAGTTTGCCTTTGGCCAAGCCAACGCGGCGAAGACGTACGAAGAGCAAGTGACGGTCCACGGGAACTTGATCAGCCCTTACGATTACACCTTCTATTTCACGGGGCTCGATGAGACGGGAACGCCGACCATCACACTCGATCTCAGTAAGTCGATGTCGGTTTTTCAGCAATCCCAGGGGTTCGACCAGGCGCTCGTTCAAATCAAGGGCGGCCTGACGGTTAACAGAGGGACGAGCTTTTCGGTGGATACGGGAAACGGCGATTTTCTCGACCCGAACATTTTGGAGCAGCTCGTCGAACAAAACGGTAAGACCGTTGCGCGCGGTCGTTACATCATCGGTGAACGTGCTCAGAACTTGGTATCCCTTGGCGACAAGGTCTTGGAGGGATACGATCACGGTATCAAGTACGACAGCACGACGTTTTACACGGCTGCCGTACTCTCCGAACTTGACATTTACGATGGAGAAACGCTCCAACTCGATGTCTCGGGCGAACAGTGGGGTGGGGCGCGAAATCCGGACTTGTTAAGCCGGTGAGATAGGCGTGAAGCGC
>ENA-OWPP01002053-OWPP01002053.1-human-gut-metagenome-genome-assembly--contig:-NODE-2053-length-14793-cov-8.943072_pt1 | contig 14793 bp, 15 predicted proteins | sample MGYA00248265_ERZ651848 | MGnify/ENA primary metagenome ERZ651848 (study PRJEB26924, sample SAMEA4378233) | human gut metagenome | biome: human gut; feature: human-associated habitat; material: faeces... | reverse complement strand
CCTCTGCCTGTGCCTTGCAAGCGTTCATCTGCCGCACCCATTCCATTTGGTTTTCAGCTTTCAGTTGCTCGGTCACGCCGTTTTGCTCTTCCAGTGACCGCACGATCAGCTCCATGCGGTTTCGTGCCGCTTCGTCGATCTCGGCGCAATACTGTCTTACATACACCCGGCATCGCCGGAGGGTGCTTCTCTCAGGTTTTCATGTACGCCGCCGCACGGTCTGCCAGCTTCCGGTAGACACGCTGCACCATCCACGGCTCCGTGGAGGCCGCCAGCGCCTCCTCCGGCATGAACCACGCCACGCCGCTGTTCTCGTCGGGCTTTTCCCGGAGGGCATCGTCCTCCGCCGCCAACAGGTACGTCACGTTCATGTGGATGTGGCTGGGGACATACTGCCCCCGCTTCTCATGGCCGTCCACCGTCAGGCACTCCAGCGAAAAGATCCCCTCCACCACCGGCGCCAGCCGCCGCAGCCCCGTCTCCTCCGTCACCTCCCGCATGGCCACCGCCAGCAGATCACGGCCGCCGTCGGCGTGACCGCCGGTCCACGACCACGAGCGGTACAGATTGTGGTACACCATCACCACCCGCCGCCGGTCCCGGCTCAGCACCCATGCCGAGGCAGTCATGTGCGCCGTGAGATTCGTCCGCAGGAAGGCGTCCTCATGAGCCGCCAGAAATCGAAGCATGGCCTCCCGGTCCCGCTGCTCCTGCTCGCAGCCGGGAACGAAGGCCCGGATGTCCTCCAAAATACTCATACTCGCCGCCCCCTTCGCAGATATACCGCCCAGTAGACCACGCCCACCAGACAGCCGCCCAAAATGTTCCCCAGCGTCACCGGCAGCAGATTTCCCGTCCACATAGAGGCCCAACTCAGCCCCTCCGCCGCCACGCCGTACCTTCCCGCCGCCAGGATCCCCGCCGGCAGATAGAACATATTGGCCACGCTGTGCTCAAACCCGCACAGCACAAAGGTGAAGATGGGCAGATACATGGCCGCCAGCTTCCCCGGCACCGACTGGGCCGAGAGGCTCATCCACACGGCGATGCACACCAGAAAGTTGCACAGCACGCCCCGCAGCAGCGCCGTCAGGAACGGCAGGCCCGCCTTGGCCGCCGCCGTGGCCACCACGGACTCGTATACCCCGTCGAAGGTGCCTGCCGCCACGGTGAGGGCCGCCACTAACCCGGCCCCCAGCACGTTGGCCAGATACACGACGCCCCAGCTGCGGAGCATCCGCCCCCACGTCAGCTGCCGCTCCAGCAGCGGGATCACCAGCAGGCAGTTGCCGGTAAACAGTTCGCTCCCCGCCAGCAGCACCATAGCAAGCCCCGCCGGGAACACCGCCGCCCCGGCCAGCCTTCCGCCGTAACTCACCGCAAAGGTGGCCGATCCCCCCGCCAGAGCGATGAAGGCTCCCGCCAGCATCCCCAGCAGCAGCATCCTCCCCGCCGGCAGCGCCGCCTTGCTCTTTCCCGTCTCCACATAGCGCCGTGCCACCTCTGCCGGACTGTACATAAGCATCGCTCCTCTCTATACCCGCAGGCGGGCAGGGGGATCGTCCTCCTGCCCGCCGCATCTACGCCGGTCTTTCCGGATCAATAATTCTCTTTCCGCACCTCGAAATAGCTCTGAGGATGGGCGCACACGGGACAGACCTCCGGGGCCTTCTTCCCGATGACCAGATGGCCGCAGTTGCGGCACTCCCACATGGTCTCCTCGCTCTTTTCAAAGACCCGCTGCATCTCCACGTTGTTCAGCAGCGCCCGATAGCGCTCCTCGTGGGCCTTCTCAATACGCCCCACCTGCCGGAACTTCTCCGCCAGCACGGTGAAGCCCTCCTCCTCGGCCTCCTGCGCCATGCGGTCATACATATCCGTCCACTCGTAGTTCTCTCCGGCGGCGGCTGAAGCCAGATTCTCCGCCGTAGTGCCGATGCCGCTGAGAGCCTTGAACCACATCTTGGCGTGTTCCTTCTCGTTGTTGGCGGTAGCCTGGAAAATGGCTGCGATCTGCTCATAGCCCTCCTTCTTGGCCACGGAGGCGAAATAGTCGTACTTGCTGCGAGCCTGAGTCTCCCCGGCAAAGGCCTCCCGCAGATTGCGCTCGGTCTTGCTTCCCTTCAATTCCATGATAAGCTCCTTTCCGCTCCCTGTGGGAGCCATATAATTTGTCGGTTCATTATACCATACCCTTCCCCGGATTGACAATTTTTATTTTTCTTGCGCCGGAGGGTCAGGTGGTGTAAGATAGTAAAAAATCACGGGGCAAAGGCCCCGCAATTTCTGCAAGGAGGTATCACGTTATGAAAGTCGGCTTTATCGGCACCGGCAATATGGGGGGCGCACTGGCCCATGCCGCCGCCCAGTCCCCCGCCCCGGCGGAGCTGCTGCTGTCCAACCGCACCCCGGAGAAGGCACAGGCTCTGGCCCAGCAGCTGGGAGCCACCGTCTCCGACAATGAGACCATCGCCCAGACCTGCGACTACATCTTTCTGGGGGTCAAGCCTCAGATGATGGCGGATCTGCTGGCCCGGCTGCGCCCCATCCTGTCCCGGCGGCAGGAGGGCTTCGTGCTGGTGTCCATGGCCGCCGGCCTGACTCTCCAGCGCCTGCGGGAGATGGCGGGCCTCTCCTGCCCCATCCTGCGGATCATGCCCAACACTGCCTGCGCCGTGGGAGCGGGCCTGACGCTGTACGTCCCCTCCCCGGAGGTAACGGAGGAGCAGCTGTCCGCCTTTCTGACCCTGATGTCCGCCTCCGGACGGCTGGAGCCGCTGGAGGAGCACCTCATCGACGCCGGCAGTGCCGTGGCCGGCTGCGGCGGCGCCTTCGTCAGCCTGTTTCTGGAGGCGCTGGCCGACGGCGCCGTCACCTGCGGCCTGCCCCGTGACAAGGCCCGGCGCTACGCCGCCCAGATGGTGCTGGGTACGGCGCAGCTGGCTCTCCAGTCCGACCAGCACACCGCCACTATGAAGGACGCCGTCTGCTCCCCCGGCGGCACCACCATCGCCGGGGTCCGGGCGCTGGAGCGGGGCGGCTTCCGCTCGGCGGCCATGGAGGCCGTCATTGCCGCCTATGAAAAGACGCTGGCACTGAAAAGCTGACCCGCCCCAAACGTAGAGGCCCTTCGGACGGAGGTCTGCCCCCCGCCCGGAGATCAGCGCACCACACATCCCCCCTTCTCCGGGCAAAAACGCCCCACCGGCCATGCCGATGGGGCGTTTGAGACCGTCGAAAAAAACTCCGGGTTTTTCCGACAAAAGGCTTGCAGTCTGCTGTGCGCATAATTTGTGTGCCATAGGCGCATAAATTCCACACTTGCAGCCTGAGAAGTATTTTCTCTCACGCATCTATCGTGAGAGAAAATGATTTCCATTCTTTGCCGCCTGCGGGCGGCAAACTCTGCGAGGCTTTTTTGACACACTGAAACGCCCCGTCGGCCATGCCGATGGGGCGTTTCCTTATAGGGAAATACAAAGCCTGCTTACTTCCCGTAGATCACGCCGATGAGCCAGTTCAGGAACCGGTAGGGCAAAATGCGGGTCAGCAGGGCCAAAAACTGATAGTCAAAGCGGATGGTGTAAATGGGCTTTACCCGCTGCTTCATGGCCACCTTAGCGATGAAGGCCCCCGCCTTGGCCGGATCCATGCCCGTCTGCTCGTCGTGCTCCATCCGGGCCACGGAGCGGCTGATGCGGCCGCCGTACACGTCGTCGCCGTCGATGGTCTTTTCCCGTGCGGCGGTGAAGCCCGTGTGGATATCCCCCGGCTGCACGGCGCACACCGTGACGCCGTAGGGCCGCAGCTCGTTGGCCAGCGCCATGGTGTAGCTGTTCACCGCCGCCTTGGCAGCGGAGTAGTAGGCCTGAAACGGGATGGGAGCCGCCGCCGCCACAGAACTGAGGTTCACGATGCGCCCGGCGCCTGCCTGCCGCATATGGGGGATCACCGCCCGGTTCACGTTGACCATGCCGAAGAAATCTGCGTCAAAAAGCCGCTTGGCATCCTCCGTCTTGGTGAACTCGATGGCGCCGCTGATGCCGAAGCCGGCGTTGTTCACCACCACGTCGATGTGGCCCTCCTGCCGCAGCACCTCCCCGATGGCGGCGTCCACCAGCTCCTCACGGGTGATGTCCGCCACCAGATGGTGCAGACCCTCTACGCCCTGCGCCCGGCGGCTCAGCTCATATACCGTATAGCCCGCCGCCTTCAGCGCCAGAGCCGTCTGCTTTCCGATACCGGAGGTTCCTCCGGTGACAACTGCTACCTTACTCATGCTTTACCAGCACCTCCGCCATAATGTCCATGGCCTCATCCAGCAGGGCCTCCGTGTGGGTGGCCATGTAGCTGGTCCGCAGCAGGGCCTCTCCCTCCGGCGTGGCCGGGGGCAGGGTGGGGTTGACGTACACGCCCCGGTCGTAGATCTCCTTGGCCACCTCCAGCGTGTGATACGTCTCGTAGGTGTAAATGGGGATGATAGGCGTAGGTGCGTTCAGGGCCGACTCCCGGATCTTCAACCCCCGGTCCGTCATGCCCTTCCGGGCGTACAGGCTCAGGCTCCGCAGCCGGTCCACCAGCTCCGGGTGCTGCTCCAGATGCCGCAGGGCCGCCAGTGCCGTGGCGCAGTTGGCCGGCGGGATGGACGCCGAGAAGATGAATGGCCGGGAGGCGTGGCGCACATACTCCGCCACCTCCTCCGAGGCCGCCATGTAGCCGCCCAGCGATGCCAGCGACTTGGAGAAGGTACCCATGTACACATCCACCTGATCCTCCAGCCCGAAGTAGCTGGCGGTTCCACGACCGCCCTCACCCAGCACGCCCAGTCCGTGGGCATCGTCCACCATGACCCGTGCGCCGTACTGCTTGGCCAGCGCACAAATTTCCGGCAGCTTGGCGATGTCGCCGCCCATGGAGAATACGCCGTCGGTGACGATGAGGGCGCCGTTCTGCTCCGGCACCCGCTGCAGCTGCTTCTCCAGATCCGCCATATCGCTGTGGCGGTAGCGCAGCATCTTGCCGTAGCTCATCTGGCACCCGGCGTAGATGGAAGCGTGGTTCTCCCGGTCGCAGATCACATAGTCGTGCCGCCCCACCAGTGCGCTGATGATACCCACGTTGGACTGGAACCCCGTGCCGAAGGTGACGATGCCGGGCTTACGCAGAAACTTCCCCAATTCCTCCTCCAACTCCAGATGCATCTGGAGGGTGCCGTTGAGGAACCGGGAGCCGCTGCACCCGGTTCCGTACTGCTCCAGGGCATGGATGCCCGCCTCCACCACATCCGGGGCCGTGGTCAGACCCAGATAGTTGTTGGAACCCAGCATGATGCGGCGCCGACCCTCCATCATCACCTCCACATCCTGCCGGGACTGGAGGGCGTGGAAATAGGGATACACCCCCGCCGCCTTCAATTCCTTCGCCAGAGACGGCTCATAGCATTTCTGAAAAATATCCATAGCTCTCTCCTGTTATGTAATATAAAATATTAGTTATTTTCGTTTTGCAAGCCATATTATGTGGCTTTTTGTTGCAATAAATATTATATAGTGTTGTGAAAAATTTGTCAACCCCCCATCGCCTTCGTTGGCTACGGCAGGAGTACTTTCTCCCCCCGTCCGGCGTGTCCAAACAGGACGTTTTACCCTCTGTCCAGCCGTACAGATCCGTCCGGAAAAATGTCCATCGGACGTCCACCTCGACCTTTGAAAGCGTCCCATGTCCGGCGGGCCTTGAAAACCGCCATGGCACAAAACGAGATCGTCAAAGCTGCGATGTGTGAAATAGAGTATCAAAAAAGCAGAAAGGTTGGCGTCGGTCAGAAAACCATAGAAATAAAAATGGCATCGGCAAAATGCCGTGCTGCAAAACCGAAGTACCCAAAAACGGTGCCATGAAAAAGCAGGGCATCGGCAGAAATGCCGATGCCCTGCTTTCAAAAAATCTTTCGCGTAAAATTCCGCTGCCGCAAAGCTTATTTGCCCAGAAAGCTCTTTGCCAAAAACCATTCGGCAACCGATCCCATCGTGCGGATCCGGTAAGATTTCTTCGGTCAGAGCCGCCTGCCCGGAGTGGTTGGTCCGTTTGTTCAGCGCTGCTGCGCCGCCTGACGGCCCGCCCGGAAGGCCCGGAGGTTCAGCTCCCGCACCTTCTCCGGCACGGTGTCCGCTACCACCTGCTCCCAGTCGATCTGGGGGCAGCCCAGACTGTCACACATAGCCCCGAAGAGCACCACGTTCATGCACTTGGGGTTGCCCAGCCCCAGCGCCATGTCGCTGGCCGGCACGGCAATGGTGCGGAACACCTTTTCCATGGCCTCCACGCAGCCCTCCGGGTAGGTCTCCGCCCCGGAGGCAATGGTGGTGGACTTGATGGCGTAGTCGTTGATGACCGCCACACCGCCGGGCTTTAAGAACTCGGCATAGCGCACAGCCTCCATCTTCTCCAGCGCCACCAGAATGTCCGCCTCGCCCTTGCCGAACACGGGGCCGTACACCTTGTCGCCCCAGCGCACCTGCGTCGAGACGCTGCCGCCTCGCTGGGCCATGCCGTGTACCTCGCTCTGCTTCACGTCGAAGCCCGCCTGCATGAAGCCGTTGGCCATGATTTTGGAGATCAGGATGGCCCCCTGACCGCCCACGCCCACCAGCAGCGCACTTTTCACACCAGACATCACACTTCCTCCTTTACGATGGCACCGAAGGGGCAGACCTGAGCGCAGACGGTGCAGCCCACGCACTGGGTGCGGTCGATGACCGCCTTGCCCTCCTCCATGGAGACGGCGGGGCAGCCCACCTTCAGGCAGCTGCGGCAGCTGCGGCACTTATCCGGCTCCACATGGCACATTCCCTTTTGGAACCTATCCCGCTTGATGAGCAGGCAGGGCCTCCGGGTGACGATGGCGGGATGCTCGCCCCGCTCCAGCGCCGCCACGGCCCGGTCCACCGTCTCCTTCATAGCCGTCAGGTCCTGCGGGTCCACCGTCAGCACTGGGGCAAAGCCCATGGCCGTGAAAATTTTCTCCACGCTGAGCATGGGGGCCTCGTCCCCCAGCAGGGTATAGCCCGTGCCGGGGTTATCCTGATGGCCGGTCATGCCGGTGATGCGGTTATCCAGCACGCAGGGGATCATGCGGCCGTTGTTGTAGATGATCTCCGCAGCGCCGGTCATGCCGCTGTGGAAGAAGGTGGAGTCGCCCATGACGCCGAAGATGGTCTTATCGGTGACGCCCTCCCGCTCAAAGCTCTTGGCAATACCCATGCCGGCGGAGAAGCCTGCGCCCATGCACACCACGGAATCCATGCAGTTCAGCGGGGCGGCGCTGCCCAGCGTATAGCAGCCGATGTCGCCGGTGACGACATAGTTTTTGTTCTCGGACAGGGTATAGAAGAAGCCACGGTGGGGACATCCCGGGCAAAGGGCCGGAGGGCGGCTGGCCGGGGTCACATCGGTCTTGCGGAAATCTGCTTTCTCACCCAGCACCCGCTCCCGCAGCAGCTGGGTATTCAGCTCGTACAGAAGGCCCGTCAGCTCCTTACCCACACAGGGGATGCCGGCGGCCTTGATCTGATCCTCCATAAAGGGCTCCAGCTCCTCGATGACATAGAGCTTTTCCACACGGGAGGCAAAGTCCCGGATCAGATCCATGGGCAGGGGGAAGGTCAGGCCCAGCTTCAGGAAGGACGTCCCCTCCGGGAACACCTCCTTGGCGTATTCATAGGCCACGGAGGCCGTGATGACGCCCACCTTACCGTCGCCCAGCTCCCTCTTGTTCAGACCGTTTTCCAGCGCACGGGTGCAGCCGTACTCCTCCAGCCGCCGCAGCCGCTCCTCCACCAGCGGGTGGTTGGCGTAGGCGTGGGCGGGGGTGCAGACGAACTTGCGGACGTTGCGCCGGTAGGGCGGCGCCGTATGCTCCCGGCGCTCCCCCCACTGCACCAGCCCCTTGGAGTGGCAGACCCGTGTGGTGGTGCGGTACAGCACCGGGGTATCGAACTCCTCCGACAGCTGGCAGGCCAGAGCCACGAAGTCCTTGCACTCCTGCGGGTCGCTGGGCTCCACCATGGCGATCTTGGCCGCCCGTGCATAGTGGCGGTTGTCCTGCTCATTCTGGGAGGAGTGACAGCTGGGATCGTCCGCCGTCACCACCACAAAGCCGCCGCCTACGCCCATATAGCCGGCGGTGAACAGGGGATCCGCCGCCACGTTCAGGCCCACCATTTTCATGGTGCAGAAGGAGCGGGACCCGGCAATGGAGGCCCCGTAGGCCACCTCCACCGCCACCTTCTCGTTGGGCGCCCACTCGCAGTAGACGTCCTTCTGATAGGGGGGCAGGTTCTCTAAAATCTCTGTACTGGGGGTGCCGGGATAGGCGGAGCATATCTTGATGCCTGCCTCGTACACGCCTCTGGCCGTGGCCTCGTTGCCGCTCATGAGATGCTTCATATGGTTTTCCACCTTTCTGTTCCGGTTGGTATCAACATGACTATGCCGGGATGTATTTAATATGTTTCCGCCTGTGCCTCACCGTGGAGCACCCGCAGGGCGCCCTCCGCCAGCGCCCGCATCTCCTCCTCTCCAGGGAACCGCAGGATGGGGGCCAGCCGCCCCACATAGGCGGTGATATCGTCACAGAAAAACTGCTCATAGGCCATGCCACCGGTGTAGACGATGGCATCCACCTCGAAATGCAGCACCGCCGCCATGGCGCCGATGTCCTTGGCCAGCTGGTACACCAGCGCCCGGTAGGCCGCCGTGAACCGCTCGTCTCCGGACACCACCCTGGCGCAGATCTCCCGGAAGTCCGTGGTACCCACATAGGACAGCATCCCGGAGCGGCGGCCCAGCGTCCGCTTGACCTCCTCCCGGCTGCGCCCGGCATAACAGTAGTCGATGAGCTGATTCACCGGCAGGCCGCCGCCACGGTCCATGCCCATGGCCCCCTCATCCTTGACGTTGAACACGTCCACCACACGGCCATGGTCATGGGCCGCCACGGACACGCCACCGCCCAAGTGGCAGACGATGAGCCGAGCCTCCTCGTAGGACTTGCCCAGCTGGCGGGCCGCCTTGCGGCCCACGGACTTCTGGTTCAGGGCGTGGAACTGGCTCAGCCGCCGGAACTCCGCAAAGCCGGAGACATGGGCCACCTCCGTCATCTCGTCCACGCACACCGGGTCCACGAAAAAGGCCGGGATACCGACCAGATCACCAATGCGCCGGGCCAGATACGCCCCCAGATTGGAGGGATGCTCGCCGTAGGGGGCCTGCTCCACATCCTGCATCACCCGGTCGCTGACGGCATAGGTACCGGAGGGAATAGGGCGGTACAGGCCGCCACGGCCGCACACGGCATCGAAATCCTCCAAGCGGAAGCCGCCCTCCGCCACCGCCTCCAGCACCGCCCGCTGGCGGAGCTCCGCCTGATCGATGACCCGGTCGAAGCCCTCCAGCTCCTGAGCCGTGTGGATGATGCTCTTTTTCAGAAGCTCCCGTTCCTCCTCAAACACCGCTACCTTGGTGGAGGTAGCGCCGGGATTGATGACCAGTACCTTCATCCGTTCCCCCTCTCCCGGTGATGTCTTTCACCGAATTACTTAATGAATGATTTTATTATGGCAGTCTGCCGCCGGTTTGTCAATGTCCGGCGGGGAATTTTCCAAAACCCGTCAAAGCCCACAAAATTCTCCGCCGGAAGCTGGTGGAAACGCAGAAAAGAGGAGCCGAATGGCTCCTCTCTGGGATCACTATTCGTTGGGCGGCAGACGGTATACCTCCAGCCCATCGGTGCGGCCCACATAGGCAAAGCCCTTTTTCTCAGCGATGTGCCGGGTGGCGGTCTGCTCCGGGACGCACTCGATGACCGCCGTCTTTCCCGCTCGGTGGGCCAGCTCCACCAGCCGGTCCGTCAGCTGGCGTGCCTCCTGACGGCGCAGCCGGGCCTTCTCCTCCGGCAGGGCGGTAAAGGCGCTGTCCAGATGGAAGTCTGCCGTGTGTAGAATTTTTGCCATAGCGTCCTCCTTTTATGCCTCCTGCCAGCCACGGCAGAGGTCTACCCATCGGCAGAACCGCTCTCCGCAGCAGCGCTCCAGCTCCGGGCAGGTCAGCTCGATGGCAGAGGCGGCGCTGCCCACAGCGGGGAACACCGTCTCAAACCGCCGCAGAGACTCGTCCAGATACACGGACACGTCCTCCGGCAGGGCGAAGGGGCATACGCCGCCAACGGCGTGGCCGATGTGCTCCACGGCCTCCTCCGGTGTCAGCATTCTGGCCTTGACGCCGAAAAAGTGCTTGTATTTGATGTTATCGATGCGGGCGTCCCCGGCGGCCACCACTAAGATGGGCCGCTCTCCCACCTTGAAGCTGAGGGTCTTGGCGATGCGGGCGGGGGCCACCCCCAGAGCGGCGGCAGCCAGCTCCACCGTGGCGCTGGAGACCTCCAGCTCCCGGATGCGCTGGGCCACCCCATAGGGCGTCAGGTACGCCCGGACCTTTTCAACAGACATGGCTCATTTCTCCTATGTGACAGAACCTACGTAACGGGTCCTGTGTGACAGCTTCTATGTGACGGATTTTGCGTGACAAATGCCGGGCCGTCAGCGGATATCCACCCGCTCCACTGCCGTACACAGGCCCGTGGCGCTGTCCAGCGTGAAGAGCGCTCCCTGAGCCTTGCAGGGGCCGGAGGCAGGGCGGAAACGGCCCGGCAGACCGCCTAAGAACATCTCCACCGACTGCTGGGGCTGGATGCCCAGCACCGACTCCACGGCGCCGGTCATGCCCAGATCCGTCAGGTAGCCGGTACCCTTGGGGAACACCCGCTGGTCGGCGGTGGGGACGTGGGTGTGGGTCCCCCACAGGGCGGAGACCCGGCCGTCCAGATAGTAGGCCATGGCCAGCTTTTCGCTGGTGGCCTGAGCGTGAAAATCCACCACCGTGAAGGTGGGAGCGTCCGGCTCCGCCAGCAGGCGGTCCGCTGTGGTAAAGGGGTTATCGCTGCCCCATGACAGATCGCAGCGGCCAATGAGGGAGATGACCCGGATGCGGAAGCGGCCGCAGTCGTAGACTCCCACACCACGGCCCGGCGTGCGGGGGGAAAAGTTGGCAGGCCGTAGGATGTAGGGACTGTCCTCCAGATAGTCAGCGATCTGCATTTTGCCCCACGTATGGTTGCCCAGCGTGATGACATCGGCGCCGGCGGCGAAGAGATCCTCCGCCTGATCTGGGGTCAGCCCCACGCCGGAGACGTTCTCACCGTTGACCACGGTGAAGTCCACGCCGTGGACCTTCTGAAAGGGGCGCAGAGTACGGGCCAGATGGCGGGTGCCATCCTCGCTGGTAACATCTCCCAGTGCCAGCACACGAAATTCCATAGGGTATCCTCCCGGTGAATTGGTACATTCTGCGGACAAAGGTGGACATGGTAACTGGACATGGCTCTGTCCGCTGACAGTCCTATTATACCACAAAACTGTCAGGGCGCAACGTCTTATTCCCGGCCGGAGATGATAGGGCTTATTTCCAGCCAAGGATGCAGAGGATCATCCCCGGCCGAGACTGCGAAGGATCATTCCCAACCGCCTGCTCATAGGCGGCGATGTCGTCGGCGCAGAATACGCCGTCGGTGCTCGCCTCCGTCAGATCCCCCAGCGTGGTATAGTAGGCGGTCATATAGCGGTGAAGCGCCTGCTGCTGGCCGTCGGTGAGGGGGAAATCACCGGTTTCGATAGAACCACTGACGGCGACGGGAGCGGCGGGGGCAGCGACGGCGCTGTCTAACGGGGCGGCTTCCGACGGGGCGGCTTCCGACGGGGCGGCTTCCGACGGGGCGGCTTCCGATGGGGCGGCCTCCTGAATGGCTGTGCTGCTATCGACACCATCCTTTTCGGCGGAGGCATGGAGCATTGGATACAGGGCAATGGCCGGCAGCAACAGCAGCAGGGCCGGCGAAAGAATGAGTGGAATGCGTTTCATGGCAGAGTCCTCGATTTTTCGGGTTTTGAGGACAGGATATCACCGCTTCCTAAAGCAAAGTTAAAGGACATAAAGAAACGGCGCACCACTGCTGCGGTGCGCCGTTGGGGACGATGCGTATTGGGAAGGATGTTTACTTGGCGTATTCCACAGCCTTGGTCTCACGCAGCACGTGGACCTTGATCTGGCCGGGATACTCCAGCTCGTTTTCGATGCGGTGGGCCAGCTCACGGGCCAGGATCACCATCTGATCCTCAGAGACCTGTTCGGGCTTCACCATGACACGAACCTCACGGCCCGCCTGAATGGCGTAGCTCTTCTCCACGCCGGGATAGCTGCTGGTGATCTCCTCCAGCTTCTCCAGACGCTTGATATAGTTCTCCAGATTCTCACGGCGTGCGCCGGGCCGGGCGGCGGAAATGGCATCGGCTGCCTGCACCAGACAGGCCACCAGCGTCTTGCACTCCACGTCGCCGTGGTGGGCCTGAATGGCGTGGAGGACGTCCTCCTTCTCCCGATACTTCCGGCAGAATTCCACGCCCAAGGAGACGTGGGTACCCTCCATCTCATGGTCCACGGCCTTGCCGATATCGTGCAGCAGACCGGCACGCTTGGCGGTCTGGACGTCGGCGCCCAGCTCCGCCGCCATCATACCGGCGATGTGGCTGACCTCGATGGAGTGCTGTAGTACGTTCTGACCGTAGCTGGTGCGGTAGTGCAGGCGGCCCAGCAGCTTCTGCAGCTCCGGGTGGATGCCCCGGACACCGGTCTCCAGCACGGCCCGCTCACCCTCGGAGCGGATGACGGCATCCACCTCACGGCGGGCCTTCTCCACCATCTCCTCGATGTGGGTGGGATGGATGCGGCCGTCGGCAATGAGCTTCTCCAGAGCCAGACGGGCGACCTCGCGCCGCACCGGCTCGAAGCAGGAGACAGTGATGGCCTCCGGCGTGTCGTCGATGATGAGATCGGCACCGGTGAGGGTCTCCAGCGTCCGGATGTTGCGGCCTTCCCGGCCGATGATGCGGCCCTTCATCTCGTCATTGGGCAGGGGAACCACACTGACGGTGATCTCGGCCACATGGTCGGCGGCGCACCGCTGGATGGCGGTGGCCACGATCTCACGGGCCCGCTGATCGGCCTCTTCCTTGGCGCGGGCCTCGATCTCCTTGATCTTGATGGCAGTCTCGTGGGTGACATCCGACTCCACCTGAGCGATCAGGTAATCCTTGGCCTCATCGGCGGTGAAGCCGGAGATGCGCTCCAGCATCTCCATCTGGCTGTGCTTGATGTTTTTGATCTCCTCCGCAGCCTTATCGGCGGCGGCGTGTTTTGCGGTGAGGGCTTCCTCTTTCTTCTCGATGGAATCCATCTTGTGATCGAGGTTTTCCTCCTTCTGCTGCAGTCGGCGCTCCTGCTTTTGCAGGTCAGCACGGCGCTCCTTGACCTCTCTCTCGTACTCGCTGCGGCTTTTCAAAATCTCTTCTTTGGCTTCAAGAAGTGCTTCTCTCTTTTTATTTTCGGAACTCTTGATGGCTTCGTTGATGATGCGGGTGGCTTCTTCCTCCGCACTGGAGATTTCTCTTTCCGCTACGTTTTTGCGATAGCGAATACCGAGGAGGAAAAAGATCACCGCCGCAACGACGAAGGCAGCAATGGATACGATCCAGCCGATTGTCGTCATGACAGATATTCCTCCTATGTTGTTTTAACGTATGAAAACGGATAGCTCCGTTCAGGGCAGAAAATAACCGAAGATCCCCCTTGAATCTCCGATGATAATCTTCCTAATAGTTTAATCGAATTGTGCAAAACTGTCAAGAGAAAAACCACATTCTGTTTATTATTTTCGCAGGTCGCCGGGGAGGCTCTGCCGACGTTTTACGACAGGCGGATAAAGGGGGCGCTGACGTAGCCCAGATGCTCCCCGTGGGACACCACGTACCAGTCCTGATAGCGGCCGTACACCGTCACGCCGTCGCCGTCGGGGAGCCGGGCCGTTACCGGGGACTGGAGGGAGGGGGCGGAGCGGAGGTTCACCGGGCCGCCGGAGACGGTGGATACCTGACCCGGCTGGGGAGTGGGGGCGGTGTAGGGCAGGCCAAAGTACTCCGTGAGGCTCAGCACCAAGTTGGCGGCGATGCGGGGGAGATTCTCCTGGATCCACAGGGCGTCGTCGGGGTTGTCGTGGTAGCCCAGCTCCAACAGCACCGAGGGGAACCGGGGCTGGCGTACCTCTCCCAGAGAGGTGGTGGCCCGTGTGGACACCTTCTCCGGCAGGGGGTAGATGTCCCGGAGGTTTTCCACGAACAGCTCCGCCGCCCGGCGGCCGTTGGCGCTGGTGGGATAGTAGAAGGCGAGAATGCCCCGGCTCCGGCCCCCGGCACCGGGGCCGGAGGCGTTGGAGTGGAGGGCCAGATAGAAGTCGTACTGTCCGGCGTTGGCCTGCCGGATGGAGGAGGCGGCGGTCATGTCCGGCGTATTGCGGGAGAACTGGATGCCGTTGAGCAGCAGAATGGGCTCCATGGCATCGGCCAGCAGGTTCATAAAGTATTCCTCTGACCCGGCGCCGGTGACGTAGGGGTTATATTCCTGGGTGCTGGGACTGAGATAGATCTTGGGCATGGAAATGGCTCCTTTCCGGAATGTTCCTGTGACAGTGTATGCGGGAGGGGAAGGGGGTGTTCTTTTGGGGGATACGGGGGTGACTTTCTTTCAGCAGTCCCTTTTGCGTAAGGAACGTGCCTCCGGCGGCTCGTTCTTCTTTTGTCTCCGACGGGTGACTTTCTTTCAATAGCGAAAGAAAGTCACCAAAGAACG
>ENA-OWPP01002049-OWPP01002049.1-human-gut-metagenome-genome-assembly--contig:-NODE-2049-length-14806-cov-2.564843_pt1 | contig 14806 bp, 9 predicted proteins | sample MGYA00248265_ERZ651848 | MGnify/ENA primary metagenome ERZ651848 (study PRJEB26924, sample SAMEA4378233) | human gut metagenome | biome: human gut; feature: human-associated habitat; material: faeces... | reverse complement strand
AGGCGGGCGCCAAGGGCGGTGAGGGTCTCCGCAAGGTGGGCGAAATTAACCGGCTTAATCAGGTAAGCATCGGCCCCAAGGCTGAGCGCCTGCAGTTTATCCTGCTGCTGGCCGCGGGCGCTGACCACCACCAGACCGTAATGCCCCAGCTCATGCAGGTAGCTCAGCACGCTGAAGCCATCTTCCCCGGGAAGGCCGATATCAATCAGCACGATGTCCACCGGATGGCTATGCAGTTGTCGCCAGAAGGCTTCGGCGCTGCGCGAGCCCCACACCTCGAAGCCGCGATAGCCCAGCCAGGCCAGCAGTTCATCCAGCAGATCGGCGTTATCTTCAATTATCGCCAGCCGTAAAGCCATACGTCGTTCTCCTCTTAAGCAACTGTCGGGAGGGTGAGAATAAAGGTGCAGCCGTCCGGGCCATGCTCGGCCAGCCACAGTTTGCCATCATGAGCCTGCACGATCTGACGCGCAACATACAGTCCGAGACCGGTGCCGCCCGGCACCGGCGACGTGGGCTCGCCGCGACGATAGCGCTCAAAGATCAGTTCCGCTTGCCCGTCGGGCAGGCCCGGGCCGTGGTCGCGAATGCGCAGCTCGGTATGCCCGGCTTCGGAGCGGATATCGATGGCGATTTCACCGGGGGGCGAATACTTCACCGCGTTATCCAGCAGATTGGCGATGGCGATGCACAGCAGGCCGGCATCGGCCTGCAGTTGCGGGCTTTCCACCGCGCCGTGATGGCGGATGTTCAGGTAATGGTCGTGGGAGATGGCCACCACCGAGGCGGCCATGTTGATCACCGACAGCAGGGCGATCTGCTGGCGATCGACGTGCAGGTCGTGTGAGGCGAGCCGGGCGTCGGCAAGGCAGTTATCGGTGAGCTGCACCAGACGGGTGGTGGCGCGCCCGATGCGATCGAAGCGCGCTTCCTGGCTGGCCGAGGCGGCCGAGAGGCGGAGATTTTCCAGCGCTGCCTGGATCACCGCCAGCGGCGTGCGGAATTCGTGCGCTACCATGCCCATAAACTGTCGCTGATGGAAGCTGGCTTCACGCTCAATCTGCAGCTCACGCGCCAGGCGCTGCTTCTGCTCCAGCTGGCGGTTTTCAGCGCGCACCCGCAGGATGGCAATGATCAGCACCGTAATGATGTGGACGATCAGCGCATACTGCCAGAGGGAATAGATCGCCATATGGAACGGGATTATCCCGTGGATAGACAACTGCACCAGCACCGCGGCGGCGACGTAGAACGGCGGCAGCAGACCCAGCAGCAGAGTGTTACGGTCGATGGCTTTTTTGCGCCACAGCCACCAGGAGGTGAACAGCAGCACCGGGGTGATAATGATGAAGATCACCCCTTCAATCTGCATCGCGAAGCCATAAAACCCGAGCGGAATACTGACCTGCAGCACCAGGTTGAGGACCACCGCGGCGATCAGTAGTTGATGAAGCCGCGGCATATTCTTCTTCAAATCAAAAATCTCGCTGTGCAGCCAGAGGGCGGTGGCATAGCTGAACAGGGAGAGGCTGCTGATCATAAAGTCCTGGAACGGCAGCGCCGCGTGGCCGAAAAACCACTCCGGGAAGCCGTGCAGGGCGGCCACCAGCGGATAATTGAGCGAGAAAAGACAGATGCCCCACAGCAGACGCCGGCGCAGGGCTAGCGCCAGCCAGAGCGCCACGCCGCTGGCGACGGCGGCCAGGCCGAAGTAGAAGCTCCAGAAAGCGGTGTCAGCGGTCGCCCGCCGCACAAATTCCTGCGGCGAAGAGAGCGAGGCCAGCAGGATCAGGGTGCTGGTGCTGTGCAGGCGAAAGACCACCTCATAGCCAGCGGCGGTTGGCGGCGGGGGGATAATCAGCACGCTTTCCCGGTAGTGCAGGTCGCTCTCGCGGGCGACGTCGCGGTCGCCAAAGGTGCGCTGTTCCCAGGGGGCATCGCTGCCCAGAGGTCGGTAGTAAATGGTCAGATGGTCGACAAAAGAGGGGCCCAGCTGCAGCCAGCGAGGCTCCCCGGCAAACCACGTTCCCGGCAGCTCGCTGCGCAGCCACCAGGTTTTTCGCGAATAACCAAAGGAGGGGATCTGCCGGGTGGTGGCGAGCTGGTCTGTGGGCAGGGCGGCGAAGCGATCGATGGTCATCTGGCCGCTGGCGTCTGCGTACCACTGGACCGGAATATCAATGCCCACCTGGCGCGTCACCGCCTGCGCCTGCGGGGCGACCAGCAGCAAGAGTAATCCACAGCTGAGCAGCCAGCCTGCCAGGAACCGCGGCCGGCAACGCCGGACCGCTGCGAAGATCGCAGACACCCTTTTCAATCACGCCCCCTTGCGGCATGCCAACGATACAGACCGCAGACATCTGGCTACGGTATGGATAATACGCCCCCGGAAGTGGGGTAGAGTGGACAGGCCTGTCCGGACGAACAGGCCATTTTGCGTGGGAGACCAGGAATATTCCAGCGTAATCTGCAGCGCCACGATCAGGACAGACCTGCTGCGCGGCGGCGGTGGGCTGGGGTTAGCGGAAAACCACCTGCGCCCAGCGGGCCAGCCCGGCGGTTACCGAGCCAAAATCATCGCCACCGGCCAGCGGAATACCCGGCAGCTGGGCGGTCAGCGCCTTTTTGATCAGCGGCGAGCGTGCGCTGCCGCCGGTAAGATAGATCACATCCGGGGTGGTCTGGCTGCTGTCGAGCGCGAGCTGCACCTGTTCCATAATGCGGGTCAACGGTTGATCCAGCGCGGCTTCCAGACCCTGCTGGGCGATGGCGGTGGCCAGCTCGTCCTGAATAAACGGCAGCGCGGTTTCGACGCTGGCGGCGCTGGAGAGGGCGATTTTGCTCTCTTCGGCGCTGCGCACCAGACGATAGCTGAGACGCTGGCGCCAGACCTTCAGCAGCAGAGCCACCTTGTCGGCATCCCGGGCGCTGCGCAGCAGATCGTTAAGCAGACGGCCGTTGGCGGTGCTGTAGAAATCGCTCTGCGCCGGCACGTCGTTGATGGCCACCGCGTTCCACCACGGGAGGATCGGCAGCGCGGTGCCTTTCTCCGTTTCGCCGCCCATGCCGAGGAGGGGCATCAGGCATTTGAAGGCCAGGGCAATGTCGAGGTCGTTGCCGCCGATGCGGCAGCCGCTGTGGCCGAGCAGGCTCTGCTGGCGGTCGGCGCGCTCCCGCCACTGCGGGCCCATCAATAGCAAGGAACAGTCGGTGGTCCCACCGCCGATATCGACGACCAGCACCCGTTTTTCTTCATTGAGGGTGGCTTCGAAATCGAGCCCGGCGGCAACCGGTTCAAACTGGAAGACCACATCGCGGAAACCGGCGCGGAGAGCCGCCCGCTCAAGGATCCCCTGCGCCTGGGCGTTCGCGTCGTCGCCGCCGAGGCCCTGGAAGTTAATCGGTCGGCCAATCACCGCCTGGTCGATCTGCTCGGGCAGCTGGCTCTCAGCCTGCAGTTTGATGTGCAGCATCATGGCGCAGACCAGGTCTTCAAACAGGGCCACCTGCTGCGGCTTCAGCCCGCTGGCGCCGAGGAAGGATTTTGGCGATTTAACGAAGTAGACCTCTTCCGGATCTTCAACATACTGATGCAGCGAGGCGAGACCGAACTGCACGCTGTTGCGCAGCACCTCGATGTCTTCGTCGCGGTTGGCGGCAATGGCCCGGCGCAGCAGCGCCTGGTTTTCATCGCTGTGGGTGGGGACGTCATGATGGCGATAGAGCCACTCGCTGACCGCTTCGCGCGTTGGCGCGCAGAGCATTGAGGGCAGCAGCGCGCTGCCGTTTTCCAGTGTCAACAGCTGAGGGGTGTTTTCCCGCATCACGGCCACCGAACAGTTGGCGGTGCCGTAGTCAAAACCAATAAACATCGTCTGCAAAATCCCCATGCCGTTGAAGAAGGGGGGCGACTTTAGCGGATCGTCGCCATGCCGACAACTGGAATTTAAAAGCAAGGCGCTGACGGTCAAGGGCGACTATCATTGAAACGCTATATAAAGGAGAGCTTATGGTGTTGTTACCCTGGAACCCGCCTTACGACTGGGCGTGGATGGTTGGTTTTCTGCAGGCGCGTGCCGTCGCCGGCGTCGAGCGCTTTGATGAAGGAGGCTATAGTCGCAGCTTTGGCATTGCAGGGCATCGCGGGCTGATTCATCTGGCGCCGGACGAAGAGGCGCAGGCCCTGCGGGTGACCCTCTCCCCGGGACTGCAACCGGTGGCGGAGATCTGCTATGCGCGAATTGGCCAGCTGTTTGATTTAGCCTGCGACCCGCGGCAGGTCGCCGGGGCGTTGGGCTCTCTGGCCCAGGCGCGGCCGGGGCTGCGCCTGCCGGGGGCGCTGGATGCCTTCGAACAGGCGGTGCGGGCGGTGCTGGGCCAGCTGGTGAGCGTGGCGATGGCCGCCCGGCTCACTGCCAAAGTGGCGGCTGGCTGGGGCGAACCGCTGGCGGACGCGCGCGGCTATGTGTTATTCCCGACGCCAGAGGCGCTGTCCCGGGCCGACCCGCAGGCACTGAAGGCGCTGGGAATGCCGCTTCGGCGCGCGGAGGCGCTGATCCACCTCGCCCGGGCGGCGCTCAGCGGCGAGCTGCCCCTGACGGCGCCGGCGGATATTGACGCCGGGCTGCGTCAACTGCAGAGCCTGCCCGGGATTGGCCGCTGGACGGCAAACTACTTTGCTCTGCGCGGCTGGCAGGCGAAAGATATCTTTTTGCCGGATGATTACCTGATTAAACAGCGCTTTCCGGGAATGACCCCGGCCGCCATCGCCCGCTATGCCCGCCGCTGGCAGCCGATGCGATCCTACGCGCTGTTGCATATCTGGTATACCGATGACTGGATCCCGGCGGCGGAATAGCCGTCCGGGGCGCATACCACTGGTATCGGGACGCTGAAATCCCTATAATTGCCGCGTTTGGCGGTCCGCCGCCACCCTCCATCTCTATCCAGGTTAATCAGGTCGCAAAAATTTATGACTGATATGTCCCATCAGTGCGTCATTGTAGGCATCGCCGGCGCATCGGCTTCTGGCAAAAGTCTTATTGCCAGTACTCTCTATCGCGAATTGCGTGAACAAGTTGGCGACGAACATATTGGCGTCATTCCGGAAGACAGCTATTACAAAGATCAAAGTCATCTGTCGATGGAAGAGCGCGTCAAAACCAACTATGACCACCCGAGCTCAATGGATCACAGTCTGTTGTTCCAGCACCTGCAGATGCTGAAAAGCGGCCAGCCGATTGAACTGCCGGTCTATAGCTACGTCGAGCATACCCGCACGCCGAACACCATTCACGTCGAGCCGAAGAAGGTGATCATTCTTGAAGGGATCCTGCTGCTGACCGACGCGCGCCTGCGTAACGAGCTTAACTTCTCTATTTTCGTCGACACCCCGCTCGATATTTGCCTGATGCGCCGTATTAAGCGCGACGTTAACGAGCGCGGCCGCTCCATGGACTCGGTGATGGCCCAGTACCAGAAGACTGTGCGCCCGATGTTCCTGCAGTTTATTGAACCGTCGAAGCAGTATGCCGACATCATCGTGCCGCGCGGCGGCAAAAACCGCATCGCGATTGATATTCTGAAGGCCAAAATCAGTCAGTTCTTTGAATAACCTGGCCGAATTGTGTAACGTGCAAAGAGTAGCCCTGTTGCCCTCTCCGCCGCGAAGCGTGCGGGAAGCAGCCTTATAAGGAGAAAGCCCATGCGTCTGTGTGACCGAGATATCGAAGCCTGGTTGGATGAAGGGCGACTCGCCATCAATCCGCGCCCACCCGTTGAGCGTATTAATGGCGCGACGGTTGATGTACGGCTGGGTAATAAATTCCGCACCTTCCGCGGCCACACGGCGCCGTTTATCGATTTAAGCGGTCCGAAGGCCGAGGTCAGCGCCGCGCTGGACCGCGTGATGAGCGAAGAGATTGTCCTGCCGGAAGGGGAGGCCTTTTTCCTGCATCCGGGCGAACTGGCGCTGGCGGTGACCTATGAGTCAGTCACCCTGCCTGCCGATCTGGTGGGCTGGCTGGACGGACGCTCCTCACTGGCGCGGCTGGGGCTGATGGTGCACGTTACCGCGCACCGCATCGACCCGGGCTGGTCCGGCTGCATCGTGCTTGAGTTCTACAACTCCGGCAAACTGCCGCTGGCGCTGCGCCCGGGAATGCCTATCGGCGCGCTAAGCTTTGAGCCATTATCGGGCCCGGCGGCCCGGCCGTATAACCGCCGTGAAGACGCCAAATATCGCGACCAGCAGGGCGCGGTGGCGAGCCGAATCGACAAGGATTGATAACGTCAACGGGGTGTTGCTGAGGGTGCCATGAGACGAATACTGACAACGCTGATGATCCTGCTGGCGGTCATTGTCGCCGGGCTTACCTCGTTGGTATTGCTGGTCAATCCCAACGATTTTCGCGCCTATATGGTGCATGAGGTGGCAGAGCGCAGCGGTTATCAGCTTGAACTCGATGGCCCGCTGCGCTGGCACGTCTGGCCGCAGCTCAGCATTCTCAGCGGACGCATGACGCTGACCGCCCGGGGCGCCGAAGAGCCGGTGATCCGCGCCGACAACATGCGCCTCGACGTGGCGCTGCTGCCGTTGCTGTCGCACCAGCTGCAGGTGAAGCAGGTGATGCTCAAGGGCGCGGTGATCCAGCTGACCCCGAAAACCGAGGCGGTTCGCGATAGCGCTGCGCCGGTGGTGCCGCATGACAACACCCTGCCGCAGGCTCCGGAGGACCGCGGGTGGTCCTACGACGTGCGCCAGCTGCAGGTGGCCGACAGCGTGCTCTTCTTCCAGCATGAGAACGGCGAGCAGGTCACTGTGCGTGATATCCGCCTGCAAATGGAGCAGGATGAGAATCACCGGGCCACCGTCGACTTCTCCGGCCGGATCAACCGCGACCAGCGCGACCTGGCGCTGAGCTTCTCCGCTACCGTGCAGGGCGGCGACTATCCCCACTCCTTAAAAGCCGACTTTAGCCAGCTAAGCTGGCAGCTGCGCGGCGCCGAGCTGCCCCCTGATGGCATTAATGGCCAGGGCAGTCTGCAGGCCAGCTGGCAGGAAGATGACAAGACCCTGCGTTTTGACAACCTGAATCTGATGGCCAGCGGCAGTACCCTTACCGGCAACGGCAGCGTGGTGCTGGGGGATCGCCCGGACTGGTCGCTGGATCTCCACGCGACCACCCTGAATCTCGACAGCCTGCTGGCACCCTCCTCGCCAGCGACCGACAGCAGCGCCAGCCAGCAGGGCCAGAGCCAGACGCGACCGCTGCGTCCGGTGATCGCCGACAGCGATGAGCGCGAAGATTACCAGAGCCTGCGCGGCTTTAACGGCCGGATGGCCCTGAGCGCCGACCAGTTGCAGTGGCGCGGCCTGAACTTCACCCAGGTGCAGAGTGAAATCAGCAACCAGCAGGGGCTGCTGACGGTCAGCAAAATGCAGGGCAACCTCGACGGCGGGCAGCTCTCTCTCCCCGGCACTCTGGATGCCCGTGGCGACACGCCGCAGGCGGCGTTCCAGCCGGCGCTGCAGAATGTAGAGATCGGTTCGCTGATCAAAGCCTTTAACTATTCATTAAACCTGACCGGCAAGCTGTCGCTGACCGGCGAGTTTTCCGGAACGCGCATTGACGCGGATGATTTCCGCCGTCACTGGCAGGGGCAGGCCCAGCTGCAGATGGCCGATACCCGTACCGAGGGGCTGAATTTCCAGCAGCTGGTGCAGCAGGCTGTGGAGCGCAGCACCAACGTGCGGGCGCAGGAGAATTACGACAATGCCACCCGCCTGGATTCCGTGAGCAGCCAGCTGACGCTAGATAACGGGGTGGTGACGCTGAACCGCCTGCAGGGGCAGTCCGACGTGATGGCGATGACCGGCGAAGGTCAGCTTGATCTGCAGAAAGAGAACTGCGATATGCGCTTTAACGTGCGCGTGCTTGGCGGCTGGAAAGGGGAGGGCAAACTTATCGACCGCCTGAAACAGACCGCCATCCCGCTGCGCATCTACGGCGACTGGCAGTCGCTGAGCTATAGTCTGCAGGTCGATCAAATCCTGCGCAAACAGCTACAGGATGAAGCGAAGCAGCGCCTCAACGACTGGGTTGAGCGTAATAAAGGTAGCAAAGAGAGCAAAGACGCCAAAAAGCTGCTTGATAAGCTGTAATCTCCACCACCGCAGCCCGGGCCTTCCGGGCTGTGAGATTGTCGTCAGAGGGTGATGTCATGTTGATGCCGGGTGGCGGCTACGCCTGACCCGGCCTGGGGGATATGCGCAATATCATCAGCTTGAGTCGCTATCCATGTAGGCCTGATAAGCGCAGCGCCATCAGGCATGGGTTTGATTATCCATCCCACCGCCCGGGATACCCCGGGCCAGTTTTATACCTGACGATTACACCTCATAATCCAGCTCATCCTGCTTTACCGGCGGGACGATCTGCACCTTCTGCACCCGATGGCTGTCGACCTGCATCGTGCGCAGGGTATAGCCGTCTATCTCAATAGTCTCCCCCACCTGCGGCACATGCTGCAGATACTCCATCAGCAGACCGGCGACGGTGTGGTACTCCCGTTTATCATCTAGCGGCAGCGGAACGTACTGCACCAGGTCCTCCAGCGGCATATGGCCGTTAACCGTCCACGAACCGTCCTGATGATGCTGAATATCATGCCGGGCATCGATCTCCTCCACCTCGTTAGGCAGATTACCAGCGATAGTCTCCATCACGTCGCTCAGGGTCACAATCCCCTCGACGGAACCAAACTCATCGACCACAAAGGCGAAGTGGGTGCGGGCCTGACGGAACTGCTCAAGCGCGGAGAGGAGCGGTAACCCCTCCGGAAAGACCAACGGCTGGCGGACCAGCACCTGCAGATCCAGCGGCTCCTGGCGCAGGGACTGCTGGAGCAGGTCAATAACGTGAACCACTCCCAGCAGGTCTTCATTATCTTTCCCGCCGGTCACCACCAGCCGGGTGTGCTGATTTTTCTCCACCAGGCTGCGGATCTCTTCCTCCGGCGCGCTGAGGTTGATGCGCTCGATATCATGGCGTGACGTCATAATACTGCTGACGCTGCGCTGATTAAGGTTCAGCACCCGCTCAATCATCAACCTTTCCTGCGGATTAAACAAAGGATGATGGTCCTGATCGGCCACCAGCGACGCCGTGTCAGCATCCAGTTCAGCTTTTTCCTTCTGGCCGCTCAGCAGGTTCATCACCGCCTCGGTGGTGCGCTGACGCAGCGTCATATTGGCCGACAGGAAGCGACGGCGGTTAAACAGCGCCAGCTGGTTAAGGGCTTCAATCATGACCGAGAAGCCAATTGCCGCGTACAGATAACCTTTCGGGATAATAAAGCTGAAGCCTTCAGCAATCAGGCTGAAGCCGATCATCAGCAGGAAGCTCAGACAGAGGATGACAATGGTCGGGTGGCTGTTAACGAAGCGCGTCAGGGCCTTGCTGGCCATCAGCATCAGGCTGATGGCGATGATCACCGCGGCCATCATCACCGCCAGGTGGTCGACCATGCCGACGGCAGTGATCACCGAGTCGAGCGAAAAGATGGCGTCGAGCACCACGATCTGCGCCACCACGGCCCAGAATTTCGCCCCTCTGCGCTGGGTGGGATTATCGCTGTCCTTCCCCTCCAGCCGTTCGTTGAGTTCGACGGTGGCTTTAAACAGCAGAAATAAGCCGCCGAACAGCATAATTAAATCGCGGGCGCTAAAGCTGAAGTCGTGAAAAACAATCAGCGGTTTGGTCAGGGTCACCAGCCAGGAGATAGAGGCCAGCAGCAGCAGACGCATGACCATCGCCAGCAGCAGACCGGTGATACGAGCGCGGTCGCGCTGGGCGGGCGGCAGCTTTTCGGCGAGGATAGCGATGAAAACCAGGTTATCGATACCCAACACCAGTTCGATAACCACCAGCGTGACGAGACCTGCCCAGATTGACGGATCGGCAATCCATTCCATATGTATTAAAACCTGTACGACTGCGGTATGTGTTACCACGATCATGGATAAGATGAGTCTAAAATGCAATAACGACGCGGATTTCACTCCGCCAGGGGTGGATATATTTCCAGCAAATTAAGAGAACAGAAAAGAATTATGTTCCAGAAAAGATCAGCGGAAAAATAACAATATGGCGGAACGCGCTGGAATAAGCTTGCTGATATCAGAACCATAACCCGCTGCGTTCTGCCCGGCGCAAAAGCGCGGGCAGTCCCGTCGTTCTTCACGGTAGGCACCCTTCCTCATCCCCGGGTGAAGTGCGAAGCCCGCTCACAAAATCGGCATAATTCACATCATGAAGTGAGCGCAGAATAGCGCCGATCGCAGTTCTCTTCCGTGTATTACGGTTATTATCCTGCCATATCTGGCTGTTTGTGCTGAAATATATTGCCTGGCGAAATTAATTATCTATATCTATTCTTTCCGCACACATGGGCGCCGCAGCCTGCAGCTGGCAGGGGCTGCGTACCAAAGGCCGCGATGTATGGGCCTTGCGGCGACATCGCGCTGTGCAGGAAAGCGGGCCGCTGAATATCCTGATGGAGAATAAGATTATTCTCACTTCAAACTGTTGGTAAAAGGAAGTTGTGTGTATTCTTTTAGGTGACAGTGAATTTAAGAATTTGGCGGGCAGATGCCCGGGCAGTATCCGTGTATTATCAGTTCCAATGGATTTGTGACATGTACAATTTTGCAAAACTGCGTGTTTTGCAACCAAACAGGTGAAGATGAATATGGCGAATTTGAAAGCGGTTATTCCGGTCGCAGGACTAGGCATGCATATGCTGCCGGCCACAAAGGCAATTCCAAAGGAGATGCTGCCGATCGTTGATAAGCCAATGATTCAGTACATTGTTGACGAAATCGTCGCCGCCGGGATCAAAGAGATTGTCCTGGTGACGCACTCCTCGAAGAATGCGGTGGAAAACCACTTTGATACCTCCTACGAGCTGGAAGCCCTGCTTGAGCAGCGCGTGAAGCGCCAGCTGCTGGCGGAAGTCCAGGCCATTTGCCCGCCGGGCGTAACCATCATGAACGTGCGCCAGGCACAGCCGCTGGGTCTGGGCCACTCCATCCTCTGCGCCCGTCCGGTAGTCGGGGATAACCCGTTTGTGGTGGTGCTGCCGGATATCATTCTCGACGGCGGCACTGCGGACCCGCTGCGCTATAACCTCGCCGCCATGGTCGCCCGCTTTAACGAGACCGGCCGCAGTCAGGTGCTGGCGAAACGCATGCCGGGCGATCTCTCCGAATACTCCGTTATCCAGACCAAAGAGCCAATGGTGGCCGAAGGGCAGGTGGCGCGTATCGTCGAGTTCATTGAAAAACCGGACGAACCGCAGACCCTGGACTCCGACCTGATGGCGGTGGGCCGCTACGTGCTGTCGGCAGATATCTGGGCTGAACTTGAACGTACCGAGCCGGGCGCCTGGGGCCGTATCCAGCTAACGGACGCCATTGCCGAACTGGCGAAGAAGCAGTCCGTTGACGCGATGCTGATGACCGGCGAAAGCTATGATTGCGGTAAGAAAATGGGCTACATGCAGGCCTTCGTCACCTACGGAATGCGTAACCTGAAAGAAGGCGCCAAATTCCGCGAAAGCATTAAAAAACTGCTGGCCTGAGCGCCAGCGAAAGGGGGGGCGGCAGGGCAGGGGTATTTTGCCACGCCGCTCATAACGTTATGCAGAAATTATTCATAACGTGAATGTTATAACGATTGTAAAGAAACGTATGGCTTCGGAGACTTCTGGTAGTTTGTCTCTGGCCTCTGTGGTGCAATGGTCGGAGTAGCGGCAATAATGCTTTGTGAATAGTCACTTAGTACGACAATTCCTAAAGCGCAGGGAAAGCGGTCAACGTCAGCCAAAAATAAAACTTGACTGCGATCATGTTTCCGCTTTAAACATCTCACTTGCATGCATAAAAATGTGAAATGAATTGGCATGCGAGCTGGTACAGACATTACGGATAATCCCTGAGCACGGCAGTGGACATCATCGAAGGATCACAGGTATATGAACTGGCAACTCATCTCATTTTTTGGCGATAGCACCGTTTTGCTGCCCAGCGCAGCGGCGCTGTTTATTGTCCTGATGCTGCGTAAAACGTCGCGGTTGCTGGCGTGGCAGTGGAGTTTGCTGTTCGGCATCACCGGCGCCATCGTCTGCGCCTCCAAACTGGCCTTTATGGGCTGGGGTCTGGGTATTCGCGAGCTGGATTACACCGGCTTCAGCGGCCACTCAGCCCTCTCCGCAGCCTTCTGGCCTATCTTCCTGTGGCTGCTTAGCGCTCGTTTTTCCGCGGGTTTGCAAAAAGCAGCCGTCGCCACCGGCTATATTCTGGCCGCTGTGGTGGGGTATTCGCGGCTGGTCATCCATGCGCATTCCGTCTCGGAAGTGATCGCTGGCCTGCTGCTCGGTGCTGCTGGTAGCGCTTTGTTCCTGCTGCTGCAAAAACGTACCACCCATTCGGAAAGCGTAAGTATTTCCTGGGGCGGCGTCGCGTGCCTGGTGATGGTCCCGCTTATCCTGTTGCATAGCGGCAATAAAGCGCCGACTCAGTCCTTGCTGGGGCAAATCGCCACCGCGGTGGGGCCGCTGGATAAACCTTTTACTCGAACTGATCTGCATAAGCAGGCCTGGTAATTGCCATTTGTTTTACAGAGGAAATTAAGTTTTCGCCGGTTAATTAGACAAATAAGAAAATAATCTACTATATTCCAGGTAATTGATAATTCATATTTATGAAATAATGCAGTGCTACTACATTGTCATTGTCAATTTGCCTGGATATAGCCGTGGTCAGACGTTTCTTAAATGCGTTCAGAAAGCACCTGTTCCACGTTGGATGAATAACCCAGCAACGAGAAACTATTAGAAATTGTAGTTGACTATGGCGCCATCATCTGATTTTAGAATGACGTCAGCGTCACGAGAAAATTTAGTTTTTTCAAATAGTTAGCTGTATCTGCGCTGGTGTGGCAGCGCCAGGCAGATGTTCGATAGTTGAGAACAATAAATAATCTTTATTGGCGAGCCGCTTATTTTTCGCCAATAAAACAGCGGATGGGATTAATTGGCAGATATTCGGCAGCAAGACTCCCAATTGTGACCGAAATCCCGTAGACTTAACGCCGCAAAAAATAAAGGCCTGACCAATTTATCACCCACAGGCCGATTAAATACGCCGTTCAGGTAGTCAGTGCGCTGGTAGCTGTTAAACCAGGGGCGGTAGCGTCGCTGAAACCACGTGCTGCTGCACAAAATACCTTCTCTGAACGTCTATAAAAATTGATGCACTTTGGGTGATTAACGCCATAAGATATCTATCATGCTCATCAGATATCCTCATAAAGGGGTCAGGAGCGGCTGCTGATATCGCCTGTACACCAACTTTCCCGTCTCATCGATAGCCTGTACGGTAAAATTCGCCTACATTGTGAGCTGGGTGGATGTTATAAGGGTTACAAGCAGCTTAGGGTAACTGTACTTGCCTCGCCGGTGTTGCACAGTGAAGTCAGCTGGTGCCGCGAGCGCTTTCTATCTTGGTATTCCCCTCATTCTCATTGAGATACGACAGCGGGGCTGAAAATGGATCTTGTACAATGATAAAAATTGCGCGCATTGCCGTGACGCTGGGCTTGCTTTCCTCACTGGGAGTCCAGGCTTACGCGGCCGGGTTAGTAGTAAATGATAATGATCTGCGTAACGACCTTGCCTGGCTTTCCGATCGCGGGGTCATCCATCTGAGCCTGTCAACCTGGCCGCTAAGTCAGGAAGAGATCGCCCGGGCGCTAAAAAAGGCCAAACCTTCCTATTCTTCTGAGCAAGTGGTTCTGGCTCGTATCAATCAGCGACTGTCAGCGTTAAAAGCCGATTTCCGGGTCACCGGCTACACCTCAACCGACCAGCCGGGTACTCCGCAGGGGTTTGGTCAGACGCAGCCGGCGGATAACTCGTTAGGCCTGGCGTTTAACAACAGCGGCGAATGGTGGGATGTCCACCTTCAGGGTAACGTCGAAGGGGGGGAGCGGATCAGTAACGGATCGCGTTTCAACGCCAACGGCGCCTACGGCGCGGTGAAATTCTGGAACCAGTGGCTCTCCTTTGGTCAGGTTCCGCAGTGGTGGGGACCGGGCTATGAAGGAAGCCTGATCCGCGGGGATGCGATGCGACCGATGACTGGTTTCCTGATGCAGCGAGCCGAGCAGGCGGCACCGGAGACCTGGTGGCTGCGCTGGGTGGGCCCATGGCAGTACCAGATCTCCGCCAGCCAGATGAATCAATATACAGCTGTACCCCATGCTAAAATTATTGGTGGTCGTTTCACCTTCACGCCGTTCCAGTCTTTAGAATTAGGCGCGTCGCGCATTATGCAGTGGGGCGGGGAAGGGCGGCCGCAATCCTTCAGCAGCTTCTGGGATGGCTTTACAGGGAAAGACAATACCGGAACGGATAACGAGCCGGGGAACCAGTTGGCCGGATTTGACTTTAAATTCAAACTAGAGCCAACTTTGGGCTGGCCGGTGAGCTTCTACGGACAAATGATCGGTGAGGATGAGTCAGGTTATCTGCCTTCGGCCAATATGTATCTGGGCGGTGTGGAAGGCCACCACGGCTGGGGTAAGGATGCTGTGAACTGGTACCTGGAAGCGCATGATACGCGCACCAATATGAGCCGGACCAATTACAGTTATAATCATCATATCTATACGGATGGATATTATCAGCAGGGCTATCCGCTGGGCGATGCAATGGGCGGAGATGGTCAGCTCATCGCAGGAAA
>ENA-OWPP01002042-OWPP01002042.1-human-gut-metagenome-genome-assembly--contig:-NODE-2042-length-14886-cov-2.692468_pt1 | contig 14886 bp, 10 predicted proteins | sample MGYA00248265_ERZ651848 | MGnify/ENA primary metagenome ERZ651848 (study PRJEB26924, sample SAMEA4378233) | human gut metagenome | biome: human gut; feature: human-associated habitat; material: faeces... | reverse complement strand
TACCTTTAACTCGCCAAACTCCTGGGCACCAGCGGCCTATGACGCGAAGCTGGATCTGGTCTATCTGCCGATGGGCGTGACCACGCCGGATATCTGGGGCGGCAACCGCACGCCGGAGCAAGAGCGTTACGCCAGCTCGATTGTGGCGCTGAACGCCACCACCGGTAAGCTGGCCTGGAGCTACCAGACCGTCCACCACGATCTGTGGGATATGGATATGCCCTCCCAGCCGACGCTGGCTGACATTGAGGTTAATGGTAAAACCGTACCGGTCGTCTATGCCCCGGCGAAAACCGGCAACATCTTCGTACTGGATCGCCGTAATGGCGAGCTGGTGGTCCCGGCCCCGGAAAAACCGGTTCCGCAGGGCGCTGCCAAAGGGGATTACGTCGCCAAAACCCAGCCGTTCTCCGATCTGAGCTTCCGTCCGAAGAAAGATCTGACCGGCGCGGACATGTGGGGCGCCACTATGTTCGACCAGCTGGTGTGTCGCGTGATCTTCCACCAGATGCGCTATGAAGGTATCTTCACCCCGCCATCTGAGCAGGGCACTCTCGTCTTCCCGGGTAACCTGGGGATGTTTGAATGGGGCGGTATCTCCGTCGATCCGAACCGTCAGGTGGCTATTGCCAACCCGATGGCGCTGCCGTTCGTCTCTAAACTGATCCCACGCGGCCCGGGCAACCCGATGGAGCCGCCGAAAGATGCGAAAGGCTCTGGCACCGAGTCCGGCGTGCAGCCACAGTACGGTGTCCCGTACGGCGTCACCCTGAATCCGTTCCTGTCGCCGTTCGGTCTGCCGTGCAAACAACCGGCCTGGGGCTATATCTCCGCGCTGGATCTGAAAACCAACGAAGTGGTATGGAAAAAACGTATCGGTACTCCGCAGGACAGCCTGCCGTTCCCGATGCCGGTTAAGCTGCCGTTCACCATGGGGATGCCGATGCTTGGCGGTCCGATCTCCACGGCCGGTAACGTCCTGTTCATCGGCGCGACCGCAGATAACTACCTGCGCGCGTACAATATGAGCAACGGCGAGAAGCTGTGGGAAGCCCGTCTGCCAGCCGGCGGTCAGGCCACCCCAATGACCTACGAAGTGAATGGCAAACAGTATGTTGTCATCTCTGCCGGCGGTCACGGCTCGTTCGGTACCAAAATGGGCGATTACATCGTCGCCTATGCGCTCCCGGATGACGCCAAATAAAACGCAAAACGGCAACGAAAGTTGCCGTTTTTTTTGTGTTTATCCCTTCTCCCCATGGAAGATGGCAGCAGGCCGCCGAGCCCTAAACCGTGAATCCCAACATCATCCCGGTGTCTTCATGCTCCAGCAGGTGGCAGTGGGCCATATAGGCAAACTCCTTCGGCGCCGGATGATCAAACTTCACCAACACTTCACTGACGTCACCTTCCACGCGGACGGTATCTTTCCAGCCGCTGCGGTGCGCGGCTGGCGGCTTGCCGTTCTCGCTGAGGATACGGAACTGGGTGCCGTGGATATGGAACGGATGCAGCATCATGTCGCCCTTACCCGATATCACCCAGCGCTCATACTGGCCTCTGGCCGCGGCAAACATCGGCACATTCATGTCGAAGGCTTTGCCGTTGATGCGGTTGGCGTTATGGAAATCAAACCCCTTGCCTGACGACATGCCATGATCCCGACCAGCCTCGTGGTTCATATTGCTCATATTGCTCATGTCGCCATGGTGCATATTGCTCATGTCGCCCATGCCGCCATGCCCCATCATGCCGTGGTCCATTCCCGCCATCGCCTGGTCGCCATACTTCTCCATCAGCGCCTGCATGCCCATCCTGTCGAGCATCGGATCCATCGACAGCTGGAGCTGACGCTGCGTCAGCCCCGTCAGGGACGGTAACGCCGGCAGCGTGGCCAGCGTATCCAGCAGTTTGCCGGAGGCGGGAATGACCAGCGGCTGAACGCGCAGCACCGGCTGCGGTTTATCAAAAGGCGCAATGGCCATGCCCATCTGGCTCACCGGCAGGGTCACCAGATCGAAAGGTTTACCGTCGCTGGTGTCCACCAGCACCTCAAAGCGTTCCCCCATCAACACCGGCAATTCATCGACCTTCACCGGCTCGGCCAACAGACCGCCGTCACTGGCCACCACGTACAGCGGACGCTTATCGCTGGTGGCAAAATTGAGGGAACGGGCATTACAGCCGTTTAGCAAGCGCAGACGTAGCCAGCCCCGCGGGGCGGCATGTTCGGGATAGAGAGCGCCATTGGTCAGCAGCGTATCGCCAAACCAGCCGACAGCGGCGCTCATCACATCCAGCTGGTAGTCGATCTCGCCGGCGGCGGTGAACTTCTTGTCCTGGACAATCACCGGCACATCATCGATTCCCCATTGCTTAGGCAGCAGCAGGCGTCCGCTCTCTTCATCCTCGATCAGCACCAGGCCGGCCAGCCCCATGGCCACCTGCCGGCCGGTGGTCCCATGTTGATGCGGATGAAACCAGCAGGTGGCCGCCCGCTGCGTCGGCGTGAAGCTCACCGTACGGGTGGCGCCCGGGGCGATAACCCCCTGCGGTCCGCCGTCGACCTCGCCCGGGACCTCCAGGCCATGCCAGTGCAGCGTGGTCTCTTCCGCCAGCTGGTTGGTAATGTCAACCGTAATGGTCTTCCCCTGCGTCAACTGTAGCGCAGGACCCAGCAGTGAACCGTTATAGCCCCAGGTGGTGGCGTGCAGAGCGCCAAACTGTGTTTTGCCCGCCTGGATCGTCAGGGCGATACGGTTGCGCGCATCGGCCGTTAACAGCGTCGGTATCGGCAGAGCCGGGCGACTGGCCGCAAAAACCGCACGGCTCCATAGCGGTAATGCGCTGGCCACGCTAACCGCGGCGGTCAGTTTGAGGAAGTCTCGACGTTGCATATTCACATCCTTTTTATTCTGCGGGCGAATATTTGAGCTTAAACCCTACCGTAACGGGAAGGTCAAGCAGAAGAGTAAGAATAAAGATCGGCGCTGTGTAAAGAAGTATGCTAATTTGAAGCGTCGGTGATCTAATGGTAGAAAAAATGAAGACGCTTTTCAGAACAATGGTACTCGGCAGCCTGCTTGCTCTCTCCGCCAACAGCTACGCGCTCAGCGAATCAGAAGCAGAAGATATGGCTGATTTAACCGCGGTTTTTGTGTTTCTGAAAAACGACTGTGGCTACCAGAACCTGCCCAATACACAGATCCGACGCGCGCTGGTGTTCTTTGCCCAACAGAACCAGTGGGACCTGAGCAACTACGACAGCTACAACATGAAAGCGCTTGGCGAGGATAGCTACCGCGATCTCAGCGGTATTAACATCCCGACGGCGAAAAAATGCAAAGCGCTGGCCCGCGATTCGCTCAGCCTGTTGGCTTACGTCAAATAATGACCGGCGCGGACGGTCACGCTCCGCGCCTTTGCCGTTTCATTTGTCACATTTAAATATTTATATCTATATTTATTATTGTATATAAACAAACATTATTTAATTGCAAACCTATCAATTCGCCAAATAAATTAAACCCCTAATAATGATGAATGACTAAAAAACTAATAAAATATCATTAGTCATATATTGCAAAATAAAAAGCACCCTTCTAGAATCCGGTGAAAATATCCCTACTTCATGGACTGAAATTGTGAATATCTCGCCGACTCTCCGTATTATCCCGCTCGCCGCACTTTTATTAGTGGGCTGTAGCAATACCTCTTCTCGCCAGCAGGTAAAACCGATCACCACGCCGCTCACATCACAGCAGCAGGCTGAGCAGGAGCGAGCGGCCAGCGAACAGGAGCGTATTGAGTCCTGCCGAAAGGCGCTGGATTCACTTAAAGAGGTGAACCCACAGCAGGCAACTAAACTCAGCAATGAGTTCAATGCCCTGGTGCGTTCGGCATCGCAATACAACAATGTGCGCGATAAAGTGGCCGATCCCACCCGACTGGGCATTGACTCCATGTATCAGTTTAAATCCATCAAACTGTGTTCCGATATCCAGAAAACGCTGATCGATACCCTGGTACAACGTGGTGAAAACAAACTGCCATGAACAAACCCGCCACGCTGACCCCTAAAGCACCACTGCTGATGCTCGTCGCGGCGCTGGCGCTTTCAACCTCATTCTACGCCGGTGCTACGCCGGCTTTTCTCGATTACGCCCAGCAGCAAACTCAGCAAGCTCAAGCGCAAGAAGAGAAAAGCTCTGCGGCCACAGCAAAGCAAGCGTCAGACGCTCGCCAGAACGCGGACAATAAAAAAACGACGGCCAATAACGCACAGTTGCAAAAAAGAATCGCCAGCCAACAGGCAACGATTGCGCAAAAAGATAAAATTATCCAACAATTAAAAAAACAGCTTACCGCCACACCAGCCACGGATACATCCATTGCGAATGAGCAAGCGGCGTTAAATAATAAAATAAAGCAATTACAGCTCGCCTTAACCGCCGCCACGGCGGAAAATGAGACGTTAATTAAAAAGGAAGTCGTTGCCCGGAATAATACTCTGCAACAGAGCCAGGCTGCCGCACTTAAGCAGATCCAACAATTAACGTCGCAGCTTCAGAGCGTCGAAGCGGAAAATAAACGGCTCAGCACCAGCCTCACCACGCTGAATACAGATAAACAAACGCTGACCTCCCGGCTGGCCGCCGCGGAAAAAGCACAGCAGACCGCACTCGGCCAGCTCACCGCCCTCGACACAGACAAGCAGACACTCACCGCCCGGCTGATGGCTGCGGAAAAAGAGAAACAGGCCGCCCTCGACCAGGCCAAAACACTGAACGCTGATAAACAGCCGCTGGCCAGCCGACTGGCCGCGGCGGAAAAAGAGAAGCTGTCCGCCCTCGACCAGGTCAAAGCGCTGACCACCGATAAGCAGTCGCTGACTATCCGGCTCGACGCCGCGGAGAAAACGCAGCAGGCCGCTCTCGACCAGGTCAAGGCGCTAAACGCCGACAAGCAGTCGTTAACCGCCCGGTTGGCCGCCGCGGAAAAAGCGCCAACAACCCGCCCTGATAACGCTGCAGCGCCAAAAAATGAGCCGCCGGAGATGGCGGCGGTTGTTGCAGCCTACCGCCTGCAGGCGGATAAAGACAACGCCCAGCTACGGATGAAAGAAGATGAAATCCAACTGCTGAGAACACAGCTTTCTGTACAGTCCAAAACGCGCAGCGGCGAGAGCGCCGCCGCCAAACTCAGCGCATCGGGAGAACAGCAGGCTTATGCGATCGGCGCCTCGATGGGAGCAGAAGCCCTTAACGTTCTCACCACCCGTCGCACTCAGGGAATTACCGTCGACGCCGGGCTGGTGCTGCGGGGTATCGAAGATGCTTTTAGCGGCCAGCTTCGTCTCGGAGAACAGGAGCGTAACAAGGCGCTGTTTGACGTCTCGCAGCAGGTTTTCCAGAACCTGAATAAAATCGAGCAGAAAAACATCAGTGCCGGTAAGAAATATCAGCAGGCGTTTGCGCGCAAAAAAGATGTGGTCTTCAAAGATGGCGTCTACAGTCGCGTCGATTATCCGGGCAAAGGAACAATAAGCGGTAACGATCTGGTCACCGTAGTAATCAAAGAGATGCTGACGGACGGGACAGTGATCAACGATATGGAAGCGAAAGATCAGGCGCTCACCCAGAAGCTGGATGCCTATCCCCCGGTGTTTCGCGGCCCGCTGCAACGCCTGCAGAACCATGGCTCCTTGACGCTGGTCGTCCCGCCCGAAAAAGCCTATGGCAGTAAAGGATTACCGCCGAAAATCCCGCCAGGCGCCACCATGGTTTATTCCGTGCGGATAGTAGATAGCCAACCCGCACCGGCGAAATAACCCTCCCCCCACCGCTCTCCCCGGGCGGTGGCGGTTATTCCTGCCGCATTGCTGCAATAACCGCCGTGCATCCTCATCTATAGTTGTCTATGATGTTGCACTCGTTTTACGGGTGTAACAGATGTTAACGAAGGAGGAGCCTCACCGTGGCCGATAATCCACTGTGGCATGAAACGCTGCATGACCATTTTGGTCAGTACTTTAGCGTTGATAACGTGCTGTACCACGAAAAAACCGATCATCAGGATTTGATCATCTTCGACAACCGCGCCTTTGGCCGGGTGATGGCGCTGGATGGCGTCGTGCAAACCACCGAACGCGATGAGTTTATCTATCACGAAATGATGACCCACGTGCCGCTGCTGGCCCACGGCAACGCGAAGCATGTCCTGATCATCGGCGGCGGCGACGGCGCGATGCTGCGCGAAGTCTCTCGTCACCGTAGCATCGAAACCATCACCATGGTGGAAATCGATGCCGGGGTGGTCTCATTCTGCCGTCAGTACCTGCCCAACCATAGCGCCGGGGCCTACGACGATCCGCGCTTCACGCTGGTGATTGATGATGGCGTCAATTTTGTTAACCAGACGACGCAAACGTTTGACGTGATCATTTCGGACTGTACCGACCCTATCGGTCCGGGCGAAAGCCTGTTCACCTCGGCTTTTTATGAAGGCTGCAAACGCTGCCTGAACCCGGGGGGCGTGTTCGTTGCGCAAAACGGCGTTTGTTTCCTGCAGCAGGACGAAGCGGTCGGTAGCCACCGCAAACTGAGCCACTATTTTCGCGACGTCAGCTTCTACCAGGCGGCCATCCCAACCTATTACGGCGGGATCATGACTTTTGCCTGGGCGAGCGACAACGAGGCGTTGCGCCATCTCTCCAGCGAAATCATTCAGGCGCGCTTTCACAAAGCCAACCTGACCTGCCGTTACTACAATCCGGCAATCCATACGGCGGCCTTCGCCTTACCACAATATCTGCATGATGCTCTGTCCGCACCGTGACGCGAAGTAAGGGGGTGAACTAAATTGAAAAAATTGAAGCTGCATGGCTTTAACAACCTGACCAAAAGCCTGAGTTTTTGTATCTACGATATCTGTTACGCCAAAACGGCAGAGGAGCGTGACGGCTACATCGCTTATATCGACGAACTCTATAATGCCAATCGCCTGACGGAGATCCTGACAGAAACCTGTTCTATTATTGGCGCCAATATCCTGAATATCGCCCGCCAGGATTATGAACCCCAGGGCGCCAGCGTGACCATTCTGGTCAGCGAAGAGCCTGTCGATCCCAAGCTGATTGACCAGACCGAACATCCTGGCCCGCTACCGGAAACCGTGGTCGCCCATCTCGATAAGAGCCATATCTGCGTGCATACCTACCCGGAGAGCCATCCGGAAGGTGGACTGTGCACCTTCCGCGCCGATATCGAAGTCTCTACCTGCGGGGTCATTTCTCCGCTTAAAGCGCTGAACTATCTGATCCACCAGCTGGAATCGGACATTGTGACCATTGACTACCGCGTGCGCGGCTTTACCCGCGATATCAATGGGATGAAGCATTTTATCGATCATGAAATCAATTCGATTCAGAACTTTATGTCCGATGACATTAAGTCGTTGTATGACATGGTCGATGTGAACGTTTATCAGGAAAATATCTTCCATACCAAAATGTTGCTCAAGGAGTTCGACCTTAAGCACTACATGTTCCATACCCGACCGGAAGAATTGACCGCCGAAGAGCGCAAGGTCATTACCGACCTGCTGTGGAAAGAGATGCGCGAGATTTACTACGGCCGCAATATTCCTGCCGTGTAATATTGGAAATGCCCGGCGGCGCTTGCGCTTGCCGGGCCTGGGATTCTGCGCCGCCTGGTCGCCCGGGTAAGGCACCAGCCGCTACCCGGTGATTTCCCCTGCTCACGCTACGCTTAGCAGGGCTACGCTCTTGCGCCACCCGACATAAAAGGCGTCATTAACGCTGCTGCATAAATTCACGATAAGCGGCAACGACCTGCAGGAAATCCTCCACGCCGCAGAGAGAGAGACTTTCTTCGTCGTAGTAGCTCATCCCCTCCTCGATTTCGTCGCCGGAAAACTCCAGTTGATTGGCGCGGATCATCACCTCTTCGCCATCCAGCCACAGCGTATATTCATGGCCAGCCCGCTGCCAGGAACGTTCACTGCCCTTCACGGTGCGTGCAGCCTGCTCTACTTCATCAAGCAGGGCAAGATTGTCTTTCACCTCTTCGTTGAACCAGTGGCCGATCGCCTCGTGATCCATCGACATTCGCACCTTTACCACTCCGGTAATATCGCGCAGAAATTCGTAGTCCATAGTCTTTTCCTCTGCAAGGGCAATGCGTCACCGCTGCACTGTACCCATGCAGTAATTATCGCAGCAGACTGAAAGAAAAAAAGCGTAACGGGCAGGAGGTTTGGAAATAAAAATGCCCGGTGATGCAATGTTCACCGGGCATTGGGGAGTTTATCGCCAAACGGTCAGCCGGGCTGACCGAATGGTTTTACACCGCGGTCTGGAAGATCACGCCGTCAGCTTTTTCAGTGTACTGATCCAGCTGGTTAAAGTTCAGATAACGGTAGGTATCTTCCGCTGTCTTATCCACCTGCGCCACGAAGGTCTGGTACTCTTCCGGCGTCGGCAATTTGCCGAGCAGAGAAGCCACCGCTGCCAGCTCGGCAGAGGCCAGATAGACGTTAGCGCCGGTACCTAAACGGTTCGGGAAGTTACGGGTGGAGGTGGAGACCACCGTCGCACCGTCGGCCACGCGAGCCTGGTTACCCATACACAGGGAACAGCCAGGGATTTCGATACGCGCCCCGCTCTTACCAAACACGCTGTAGTAGCCTTCTTCGGTCAGCTGCGCGGCGTCCATACGGGTTGGCGGCGCCACCCACAGGCGAGTCGGCAGCTGGCCTTTGTGGCTGTCCAGCAGCTTACCGGCGGCACGGAAGTGGCCGATGTTGGTCATGCAGGAACCGATGAACACTTCGTCGATCTTCTCGCCCTGCACGTCAGACAGCAGACGGGCATCGTCCGGATCGTTCGGCGCGCACAGGATTGGCTCTTTGATATCCGCCAGATCGATGTCGATCACTGCCGCGTATTCCGCGTCAGCGTCGGCTTCCAGCAGCTGCGGATCCGCCAGCCATTTTTCCATGCCCTGGATACGGCGTTCCAGCGTACGGCGGTCGCCGTAGCCTTCGGCGATCATCCACTTCAGCAGGACGATGTTGGAGTTCAGGTACTCAACGATCGGCTCTTTGTTCAGCTTGATGGTACAACCAGCGGCAGAACGCTCAGCGGACGCATCGGTAAGCTCAAAGGCCTGCTCAACTTTCAGATCCGGCAGACCTTCAATTTCCAGAATGCGACCAGAGAAGATGTTTTTCTTACCTTTCTTCTCAACGGTCAGCAGGCCCTGCTTGATGGCATACAGTGGGATGGCATGAACCAGGTCGCGCAGGGTGATACCCGGCTGCATTTTCCCTTTGAAGCGCACCAGCACCGATTCCGGCATATCCAACGGCATCACGCCGGTCGCAGCGGCGAAGGCCACCAGACCAGAGCCCGCCGGGAAGGAGATACCGATTGGGAAACGGGTATGGGAGTCGCCGCCGGTACCCACGGTATCCGGCAGCAGCATGCGGTTCAGCCAGGAGTGGATAACGCCATCGCCCGGTCGTAGAGAAACACCGCCGCGGTTCATGATAAAGTCCGGCAGGGTATGGTGCGTGGTCACGTCAACCGGCTTCGGATAGGCTGCGGTGTGGCAGAAGGACTGCATCACCAGGTCAGCGGAGAAGCCCAGGCACGCCAGGTCTTTCAGTTCATCACGGGTCATTGGACCGGTGGTGTCCTGAGAACCGACAGAGGTCATTTTCGGCTCGCAGTAGGCGCCCGGACGGATACCGGCAACGCCGCAGGCGCGGCCAACCATTTTCTGCGCCAGAGAGAAGCCGCGGGTGCTTTCCGCCACGTCTTTCGCCTGACGGAAGACGTCGCTGTGCGGCAGCCCCAGCGCTTCGCGCGCTTTGGTGGTCAAGCCGCGGCCGATGATCAGCGGAATACGGCCACCGGCGCGCACTTCGTCGATCAGCACATCGGTCTTCAGCTCGAAGCTGGCCAGCAGTTCGTTGGTTTCGTGGTTACGCACTTCACCTTTGAACGGGTAAACGTCAATCACGTCGCCCATGTTCAGGTTTGACACATCAACTTCGATAGGCAGCGCACCCGCATCTTCCATGGTGTTGAAGAAGATTGGCGCGATTTTGCCGCCCAGGCACAGACCGCCGCCGCGCTTGTTCGGCACGTTCGGAATATCGTCGCCCATAAACCACAGCACCGAGTTGGTCGCGGATTTACGCGAGGAACCCGTACCGACCACGTCGCCGACGTAGGCCAGCGGATAGCCTTTCTGCTGCAGGGCTTCGATTTGTTTAATCGGGCCGACGACGCCCGGCTGGTCCGGATCAATTCCTTCGCGGGCGTTTTTCAGCATCGCCAGCGCATGCAGTGGGATATCCGGGCGCGACCAGGCATCCGGCGCCGGAGACAGGTCATCGGTATTGGTTTCGCCGGTGACCTTGAAGACGGTAACGGTGATTTTCTCTGCCAGCTGCGGGCGGTTCAGGAACCACTCAGCGTCAGCCAAGGATTGCATGACCCGTTTAGCATGCTCGTTACCTGCTTTTGCTTTCTCTTCTACGTCGTAGAAGTTATCGAACATCAGCAGAGTATGAGACAGCGCTTTCGCGGCAATCGGCGCCAGTTTCGCGTCGTCCAGCGCATCGATCAGCGGATGAATGTTGTAACCACCCTGCATGGTGCCCAGCAGTTCAACGGCTTTTTCAGGGGTTACAAGAGGGGAGGTCGCTTCGCCTTTGGCGATCGCGGCAAGGAATCCAGCTTTAACATAGGCGGCTTCGTCGACGCCCGGCGGTACACGGTTAATCAGCAGGTCTAACAGGAATTCTTCTTCGCCCGCAGGCGGGTTTTTCAGCAGTTCTACCAGCGCGGCCATTTGGGTTGCATCTAAGGGTTTGGCAACAATCCCCATGGCGGCACGCTCAGCTACGTGCTTACGGTATTCTTCTAGCACGACGGTTCTCCTCGCTTCTCATTGTCATAATGCGGCCTACACGTCTTCAATCAATCTGCTTCGGTATTGGCAGTTTGCCGCCTTGACGCATCTTGAAGGATTTAGTGGCTGGGCGATTTTCTTCACGCTCCTGTGAGACAGCAGTTTGTAGGGTAAATGCCCGATACCGCGTCGGCAGCATAGCAGGATTTTTGAAAGGTGTTAATCTGTTTACAAAAAAGCAACATTAAAATTTAGCTGAATCGTTAAGGGCAGGATATTGCAGGCTTTCTGTTCAAATCCCGCGACAAAAATTCCTTTCCGCGTACAACTCCCCGGGCCGATCCCAACAATAATCAATAAAAAGCCATACCGCTTACTTATACTCAGCAAACGCGCCGTTTTCGCCGATACTTTAGCGAGATGGGTTACTTTTTGGGTCAGGAGCTTCCATGTCACTGCCGTTCAAACCCCATATCATCGCCCTGCTCTGTAGCGCTGGCTTACTCGCGGCGGCGGGAACACTCTATGTGCAAAGCCGTACTCCAGAGACGGTCACTGAGGCGGCGGCGCAGCCTGCACCGGCGCCAACGCCAACCTCACCTCCTGCCGCAGCGCAGCCGGTGACCACCACCTACACCCAGGCGCAAATTGATCAGTGGGTCGCGCCCATCGCGCTCTACCCGGACAGTCTGCTGTCGCAGGTGTTGATGGCCTCCACTTATCCCGACAACGTCATGCAGGCGGTACAGTGGTCCCAGGATAACCCCGCGATGAAAGGGGATGCGGCGGTTCAGGCGGTTGCCAGTCAGCCGTGGGATCCCAGCGTCAAATCCCTTGTCGCTTTCCCTGCCCTGCTGGCGATGATGGGCGAAAATCCGCCCTGGGTGGAGAACCTCGGCAATGCGTTTTTGGCCCAGCCGCATGATGTGATGGACTCGGTGCAGCGCCTGCGTACTATTGCCCAGCAGACCGGAACCCTGAAATCCACGCCACAGCAGAAAGTGATTGTCACCCCTGCCGCACCGGTTTCCCCCAGCAGCACGGCAGCAACGTCCACCACCCACTCGGCGGCGCCTGCGCCCACGCAGGTTATTAAAATAGAACCGACCAATCCGCAGGTGGTCTATGTTCCCAGCTATAACCCCTCCACCGTCTATGGCACCTGGCCGAACAGCGCCTATCCGCCGGTCTACCTGCCGCCGCCTCCCGGGGAGCAGTTTACCGATAGCTTCGTCAAAGGCTTCGGTTACAGCCTGGGCGTGGCCACTACCTGGGCGCTGTTTAGCAGCATCGACTGGGATGATGATGATGACCACCACCATCACGATGACGACTATCACCACGGCGATTACTCGCATAATGGCGATAACATCAATATTAATGTAAATAATTTCAATCATATAACGGGAGAAAACCTGCCGGGCAACCACGTTAACTGGCAGCATAATCCTGCCTATCGCGGTCACACACCGTATCCCGATAATACGGTTGCTCAACGCTTCCATCAGACCAACGTTTCCGGCGGAATGAGCGCTACCCAACATGCGCCAGTCGATCGCGAAGCGCAGCGCCAGGCAGCGATGACCCAGCTGCAGCATAACGTACCGGCGGCGACAGCGGGCAACCTGGCGGCAAACAACGCCTCACGCGATGCCCAGCGTCAGGCAGCTTCGGCGCAATTGAAACAAGCCACCCAGCGCAGCAACTATCGCGGTTACGACAGCACACCAACCTCGACCCAGCAGCAGCGTCGCGAGGCGGCGAAAACGCAGTTGAAAAATCCCACGCCGCAGCAACAGCAGCGTCGGGAAACCGTTAAGAGCCGCGAGCAGAACCTGACACCTCAGCAGCAACAGCATCGGCAGCAGATCCAGTCCGCCACGCCCGCGCAGCGTCAGCAGCAGGTTAGTCATTTACGCGCCAGCGCTCTTAGCGGCAACGAAAGCCGCGCCCCCTCCTGGCAAGCGCAGCAGGAACGGGGACTGCAAAGTCGGCAGTTTTCCGCTGTAAACCGCGAGGAGCGTGGCGGCGCCAGAGAACGTCTTTCCGAACACCATGAACTGCGTCGCCGCTAAGGATGAGCAGAATGAGAAACCTATTACCTATTGCCCTGTTCACATTGATACTGTCACCGTTAGCCGCCTTCGCCCAGCAGCAGTTTTCTACACCGGAACAGGCCGCGAGCGCGCTGGCTGAGGCGCTCAGCCAGCAAAATGAAGCGGCGCTGAGCAAGGTGCTCGGCGATAACTGGCAGCAATTTTTACCTACCGATGGGATCGACCCCAGCGCCGTCGACCGTTTTCAGCGCGACTGGCAGGTAAAACATGTCATCGTGCAGCAGGGTGATAACGCCTGGCTCGACGTCGGCAGCGAGGCATGGCGGTTGCCGGTGCCTATCGTAAAAACGTCTCAGGGCTGGCGCTTTGATATGGCCGCAGGCGAAGAGGAGATCCTCACCCGCGCCATCGGTCGCAATGAACTGTCAGCGATAGCCGCCATGCACGCTTACATTGACGCCCAGCAGGATTACTACCAGCTTAATCACCGCTGGGCGCAGAAAATCATCAGCAGTGAAGGCAAAAAAGATGGGTTGTACTGGCCGACGTCGCCGGGTGAGACGCCCAGCCCGCTGGGGCCGGCATTCAGCCCGACGGAGCCCGGCGCCGGTTATCATGGCTATCGTTTCCGCATTATCGCAGGCCGCGATGACCAGGATGCGGCCTTGCTTGCCTGGCCTGTGGAATGGGGTGAAACCGGAGTGATGAGCTTTATGATCGATCTGCACGATACCGTTTATCAGGCTAATCTCGGCGAAGAGAGCGCCGCAAAAGCGCAGGCCATCACGCGCTTTGCCCCCGATGCTGACGCCGGCTGGCAGGTTGTCAAACCATAAAAAAACGCCAGGTTGCCCTCAAGCAACCTGGCGTTTCTATTCGCTTAGCCCTGATGGGGCATCAGAGACGGATCGCCAGCAAAAGTCGGCTTTGTGCTGGATAATGCCGCTTCATCAGCGCTGATGCTTCCGGAGTTCGCCGCCCATACCCCCTCATTCGTCTTCGTCACCTGCTGATGCTGGGCATTCAGATCCTGCCCCATCGCCGCGATATGGGTCGTTTCCGTGCCACCGCTGTTGTCCGCCCAGGGGATGGTGGCGTCAGCCGCGCAGGCCACACCGGATAGGCACGTTGCAGCGACCAGCGCTGCGGTTAAAAAGCGTTTCATCTCACACCTCAACTATATCGTTAACTGCCTATAAGTTTATGGCGTGATTATTTTCAAAGTATGTATGAGGTGTAGCGGTTTATGAACGGAGACATAGTTCTAAACATCAGGCATAAAAAAAGCGGCTCCGGGAGCCGCTTATGCTTTTAGCCTGAAAGAAAAAGTTACTTTTTCTTCGCTTTGGCGTTTGGCAGATCGGTGATGCTGCCTTCGAAGACTTCTGCCGCCAGGCCAACAGACTCGTGCAGAGTCGGGTGAGCATGGATGGTCAGCGCGATGTCTTCAGCGTCGCAGCCCATTTCGATAGCCAGGCCGATCTCACCCAGCAGCTCGCCGCCGTTGGTGCCGACAATCGCGCCGCCGATAACACGGTGGGTCTCTTTGTCGAAGATCAGTTTGGTCATACCGTCTGCGCAGTCGGAAGCGATAGCACGGCCGGAAGCAGCCCACGGGAAGGTGGCGGTTTCGTAGCTGATGCCTTTCTCTTTCGCTTCTTTCTCAGTCAGACCAACCCATGCCACTTCTGGCTCGGTGTAGGCGATGGACGGGATCACTTTCGGATCGAAGTAGTGTTTCAGGCCGGAGATAACTTCTGCGGCAACGTGACCTTCATGCACGCCTTTGTGCGCCAGCATCGGCTGACCGACGATATCGCCGATAGCAAAGATGTGCGGCACGTTGGTGCGCATTTGTTTGTCAACGCGGATGAAGCCACGATCGT
>ENA-OWPP01002041-OWPP01002041.1-human-gut-metagenome-genome-assembly--contig:-NODE-2041-length-14886-cov-19.548716_pt1 | contig 14886 bp, 10 predicted proteins | sample MGYA00248265_ERZ651848 | MGnify/ENA primary metagenome ERZ651848 (study PRJEB26924, sample SAMEA4378233) | human gut metagenome | biome: human gut; feature: human-associated habitat; material: faeces... | reverse complement strand
TTGCTCAGGTACTTAAAAAAAATATTTTATAATAGTGTTGCGGAATTAAGGTTTCCCTGCTCTTTTCGAATCCTTATCTTTGCCTGAAAGAATCCAATTCAGGCATTTTTTATATGAAAACACACATTATCCGTCGTGCTTTGCTTGCACTAGGCATCTGTTCTGCACTGAATATGCAGGCACAGGCTCCACATCCCGAACGTATCTACCTGTCGGGGACAGGTACAGACTATACCCGTACATGGGAATTTTATTGTTCCAAAGGACAAAATTCCGGAAAATGGAAATCCATAGAGGTTCCTTCCTGCTGGGAATTGCAAGGATTTGGAGAATACACTTATGGACGTTATTATACTATCAAAGGAGCAAAACCCAGTGATGAAACAGGTATATACCGCTATCGTTTTCTTACTCCCGATTGTGGAAAAAACGACCGCATCAAACTGTTTTTCGACGGGGTGATGACCGATGCCGAAGTTTGGGTAAATGGCAAATCGGCAGGACAAATCCATCAGGGAGCTTTTTATCGTTTTTCTTATGACATAACTTCACTGCTGAAAACCGAGGGGGAAAACCTGCTCGAAGTGAAAGTAGCCAAGCAATCTGCAAACAAGTCGGTGAATGCTGCCGAACGACGTGCCGACTGGTGGCTGTATGGGGGCATCTATCGTCCGGTATGGCTGGAGGTCGTTCCAGCTGTTTCGATGGAACATTTTATACTCGATGCACGTGCCGACGGTTCGCTGCGTGCTTCGGTGCGCACGGCTGGTAATGCCGAAGGACATGTGCTGGCTGTATCCATAAGAGGATTGAAAGACGGAAAGCCCTTACGGACACTGCAAGGCAAAGAGCAGGTCAGTTGTCCGCTTGCCACTTCCGGCAGAGAAACAGAGTTTACATCCAAATGGTCGGATGTAAAAGTATGGAATACCGAAGCTCCGGAACTTTATGTGGCGCGTCTGGAACTGAAAGACCGCAGCGGAAACGTTATTCAGGTTCGTGAAGAGCGGATCGGATTCCGTACCATTGAGTTTTTTCCGCAAGACGGTATTTATCTGAACGGAACCCGCCTGATTGTGAAAGGTATCAACCGGCATTCGTTTTCGGTAGACGGCGGACGCACTACAAGTGCAGCCATGAGTCGTCAGGATGCTCTGCTCATTAAAGAAATGAATATGAATGCTGTACGTTCCCATTATCCGCCCGATGAACATTTTCTTGATATGTGCGACTCTCTCGGACTGGTATATATCGATGAGCTTTCGGGCTGGCATGGACGTTATGATACGGAAACCGGTGCACGGCTGATCAGAGAAATGGTAGAACGGGATGTGAATCATCCGTCGGTTATCTTATGGAGTAACGGAAACGAAGGCGGATGGAATACCGATAATGACAGCCTTTTCTGTAAATACGATAAGTTTCAGCGTAGGCATGTCATCCATCCCTGGGCTGATTTCGACGGACTTGATACGCATCATTATCCGGCCTACCTTACAGGTGTGGCACGCTTTACCAACGGATATAAGGTGTTTATGCCTACAGAGTTTATGCATGCCATGTACGATCAGGGTGGAGGAGCCGGACTTCGTGACTTTTGGGACAGGTGGATGACGAATCCCATGTTTGCAGGAGGCTTTATCTGGGTATTCTGTGACGAGGCTCCCAAACGTTCCGACAGAGGAGGCGTGCTCGATTCGGACGGGTCGAATGCTCCCGATGGTGTTGTGGGACCGCGCAGGGAAAAGGAAGGAAGTTTCTATGCCATACGTTCCCAGTGGTCGCCGGTACAGATAAAACCGTTGCTTATAACGGAACATTTCGATGGAAGCTTTTTCGTCTCAAATGAATATATCTATACCAATTTAAAGGATTGCCGGATGACTTATGAAGTTTTGTCGTGTGACATTCCTATGCAGGGAGCTGTTTCCCGTATATTGGCGCGTGGCGAGGTTACGCTTCCTGCCTTGTCTCCGGGTGAGACAGGCAAAGCTCGTTTTTCGCTGCCGGCTTCTTTTGCTGAAGGAGATGTATTGAAACTGGAAGCCTTCGACAGGGACGGACATCGCATTTGTGATTGGTCTTTTCCTATCCGGCTTGCAAATCCGTATTTTCAGCGTCATTTGGCACAGGTTTCCACAGGCTTGTCCGGTAATACTGTTTCGGCACGTAACAACGGAAAAGAAATTGTACTGAAAAGTGAGAAGGTAAGCGTAACTTTCGATGCGGCTACGGGGATGATTCTCCGTGTGCTTTCGGGGAATACTGAGATACCTTTAACCAATGGTCCGGTAGCAGTCGGCATGAAGATGGTCTACCAGCCTGCCAGCAGTTATGTGCGTCAGGATTCGGAAGAAGCCGTTTTTTGTGCCCGCTACAAGGGAGGAGCCGATTCGATTGTCTGGCGGCTTACCTCTCAGGGATTGCTTTACATGGATGCGGTACTGCTGAATCGTGCATCAGGAGGCGGAGGTTTCGATGATGCTTTCATGGATACGGAGGTATATAATCTGGGATTGACTTTTTCTTATCCGGAACGCATTTGTAAGGGGATGAAATGGCTGGGCAGAGGACCTTACCGGGTGTGGAAAAACCGTATTCCGGGTACGAATTATGGTATTTGGCATAAAGATTACAACAATACCGTTACGGGCGAGAGTTACGACAATCTCGTTTACCCTGAATTTAAGGGCTATCATGCCAATATGTATTGGGCTACGTTCGAAAGCGATACAGCACCTTTTACTGTTTATTCGCGTACGGACGGTATTTTCTATCGTGTCTTTACACCCGAAGAACCGAAAGGCAGTGCAAAACGGACCATGCCCGAATTTCCTGAAGGGGATATATCGTTCTTGCTTGATATCCCTGCCATCTGTTCGTTCAAGCCGATTGAACAACAAGGTCCGAACAGTCAGCCGGGAAATATACGTATCAAGAAGGGAGATGAAGGGTTACGTCTGAACCTGATGTTCGATTTCAGAAAAGAGAATTAAAAATATTCTCGTTGGGTTGTACTGCTAAAACTGTTTTATTTTGGGGGGATAAATTAATAATAATGTGTACCTTTGCAGGCTGAAATCAGAACAAGTGTATGCAACAAGACAATAAACCTATTATTGAAGTAAAGAATGTGTCGAAGTTTTTTGGTGAAAAAACGGCACTCGATAATATAAACTTATCTATCCGTAAAGGTGAGTTTGTGACGATTCTTGGTCCTTCTGGATGCGGAAAGACTACTTTGCTGCGGCTTATCGCAGGTTTTCAGACTGCCTCGGAGGGCGAGTTGTACATTGGTGGGAAGGAGATTACACAAATTCCTCCGCATCGTCGTCCGGTGAATACGGTATTCCAGAAGTATGCTTTGTTTCCTCACCTGAATGTATATGATAATATCGCTTTCGGACTGAAGCTGAAAAAAATGCCTAAGGCAGAAATGGAGAAAAAGGTGAAGGCTGCGTTGAAAATGGTGGGTATGACCGACTATGAGTACCGTGACGTAAACTCTTTGTCGGGCGGACAGCAGCAGCGTGTGGCTATTGCCCGTGCCATTGTAAACGAGCCGGAAGTGTTGTTGCTTGATGAGCCTCTTGCTGCACTCGACCTGAAAATGCGTAAGGACATGCAGATGGAGTTGAAGGAAATGCACCGCCGTCTGGGCATTACCTTTGTTTATGTTACTCACGACCAGGAAGAAGCATTGACACTGAGTGATACTATCGTGGTAATGAGCGAAGGAAAAATCCAGCAGATAGGTACACCGACAGATATCTATAATGAGCCGATCAATTCGTTTGTTGCCGATTTTATTGGTGAAAGTAATATCTTGAACGGTACGATGGTGCGTGACTGTCTGGTTCGTTTCTGCGGTCAGGAGTTTGAGTGTGTGGATAAGGGATTTGGAGAAAATGCTCCTGTCGATGTGGTGATACGTCCGGAAGACTTGTATATATTTCCTGTTTCCGATGCTGCACAGCTTCGCGGTATCGTTCAGTCGTGCATCTTTAAGGGAGTGCATTACGAAATGGCAGTTGCCGTGGGCGATTATGAGTTTCTGGTACAAGATTATCATGCTTTCGAAGCAGGTTCGGAAGTCGGCTTGCTGATTAAGCCGATGGACATACATATCATGCAGAAGGAACGTGTATGTAATACGTTTGAGGCATCCATGGTGGATGAAACGCATGTGGAATTTCTCGGTTGTGAGTTCGAATGTTCTCGGGTGGACATGAGTGACTCGTCACGCGACTGGAAAAATGTGAAGGTAGAGGTCGATTTCGACAAAGTGATATTGCAGGATAATGAAGAAGACGGTATGCTTACCGGTGAAGTGAAATTCATACTTTATAAAGGAAACCATTATCATCTTACCGTCTTTTCCGATTGGGACGAGAATGTATTCGTCGATACTAATGATGTGTGGGACGATGGTGACCGTGTCGGTATCACTATTCCTGCTGAGGCTATTCGTGTAATATGTTAATATAAGGATAATGAAGAAATTGCAACATTTTTTCTCTTCACGCAAGAGTTGGGTTTTGCCGTATCTCATTTTTTCGGTCATATTCGTAATTATTCCGCTGTTGCTGATTGTAGTATATGCATTTACCGACGATATGGGACATCTTACACTGGCTAATTTCAGTAAGTTTTTTGCTCATTCGGAGTCTGTCAATACATTTGTGTACTCCATAGGTATTGCCATTCTTACTACTCTTGGCTGTATATTATTGGGTTATCCGGTAGCCTGGATTCTGAACAACAGCAAGAATCTGAGTTATTCGCGTACGCTGATCATGCTGTTTATCCTTCCGATGTGGGTAAACATTCTGGTACGTACACTTGCCACGGTAGCGTTGTTCGATTTTTGCAGACTGCCGTTGGGAGAGGGAGCTTTGATTTTCGGTATGATATACAATTTTATTCCCTTTATGATTTATCCCATTTACAATACCTTGCAGAAGATGGACAGAAGTTACATTGAAGCAGCACAGGATTTGGGAGCAAACTCTTTCCAGGTATTCTGGAAGGTTATATTTCCTTTGTCCATGCCGGGTGTGGTAAGCGGTATCATGATGGTATTCATGCCTACTATTTCGACTTTTGCCATTGCCGAGTTGTTGACCATGAACAATATCAAGCTTTTCGGAACTACCATACAGGAAAATATAAACAACAGCTTGTGGAACTACGGAGCAGCTCTTTCGCTCATCATGTTGTTCCTTATTGCCGCAACTTCCTTGTTTACTCCCGAAAATAAGGACGAGTCGGAGAGAGGAGGTGGTGTATGGTAAGAAGAATCATCGAGCAGACATATTTGTGGATATTGCTGATCTTGCTTTATGCACCTATTTTGATTATTGTGGTTTATTCGTTTACCGAAGCAAAAGTGCTGGGTAACTGGACAGGTTTTTCATTTAAGCTTTATGAGTCACTGATGAATACCGGTGCACACCATTCGCTGATGAATGCCTGTATCAATACGATTGCCATTGCTTTCATTGCTGCTACGGTTTCTACTTTGTTGGGAAGTATTGCAGCCATTGGAATATTCAACTTGCGGGCTCGCAGCCGGAAAGCTGTAGGATTTATCAATACGATTCCTATCTTAAACGGGGATATCATTACGGGTATATCGCTGTTCCTGCTGTTTGTTTCTTTAGGAGTGACACAGGGATTTACAACTGTTGTGCTGGCTCATATTACTTTTTGTACGCCTTATGTGGTGCTGAGTGTACTTCCCCGTCTGAAACAGATGAATCCGAACCTGTATGAAGCAGCACTCGATCTGGGAGCTACACCGATGCAGGCACTCTGGAAAGTGATTATTCCTGAGATACGTCCGGGTATGATCAGCGGTTTCCTGCTGGCACTGACCATCTCGTTCGATGATTTTGCCGTAACAGTGTTTACCATCGGTAATCAGGGACTGGAAACCCTCTCTACTTATATTTATGCCGATGCCCGAAAGGGAGGACTGACTCCTGAGCTTCGTCCGCTCTCCGCCCTTACGTTTGTTGTTATATTGGTATTGTTGATTATTATTAACCGCAGAGCCGGAAAAGCTCAGAAGAAATAAGGCTTTGCCAGAATAGAAACCGTGTGCTGAAACATAGAATGAAAAGATTATATCAATTTATCGTATGTCTGTGGGCTTGCCTTACGATGGCAAGCTGCTATAATGCTGATGAGTCACGCCAGAATATATTGAAAGTATATAACTGGGCAGACTATATTGGTGAAGGCGTGCTGGAAGATTTTCAGCAATACTATAAAGAACAGACAGGAGAAGATATACGTATCGTTTATCAGACTTTCGATATAAATGAAATCATGCTCACCAAAATCGAAAAAGGGCATGAGGATTTTGATGTGGTATGTCCTTCGGAATATATCATCGAACGAATGCTGCATAAAGGTTTGTTGCTGCCTATCGATACTACCTTTGCGCATTCTCCTAATTACATGAAAGGTATTTCTCCGTATATTCTTCGACAAATAAATAAACTGGGAACTGCTGAAAATCCGGCAAGCCGATATGCTGTATGTTATATGTGGGGAACTGCCGGACTGTTGTACAACACTCAGTATGTTACTGCCGAGGATATGAAAACATGGGGCTGTCTGTGGGACAAACGTTTTGCAGGACGTATTCTGATGAAAGACGCCTATCGTGATGCTTATGGTACAGCTATGCTGTATGCTTACCGCAAGCAGCTTGCCGACAGTACCGTTACTGTTCCTGAATTGATGAACGATTATTCTCCGGCAGCTATGGATACGGTAGAAAAGTATCTGAAACTGTTGAAACCCAATGTCGCTGGCTGGGAAGCCGATTTCGGAAAGGAGATGATGACAAAGGGAAAAGCATGGATAAATATGACTTGGAGCGGTGATGCACAATGGGCTATCGAAGAAGCTGAACAGGTTGGTGTCGATTTGTCTTATTCTATCCCTGAAGAAGGTAGTAATATCTGGTACGACGGATGGGTGATTCCGAAGTATGCCAAGAACGTAAAAGCTGCAAGTTATTTTATCAACTTTCTGTGCCGTCCCGATATTGCTTTGCGCAATATGGAAGAAAATGGCTATGTCAGCGCAATAGCTGCTCCCGAAATCATGGAAGCATGCATTGATACAACACTGACTGAAACGGTGGATGCAAGCTACTTTTTCGGACCGGAAGGACGTGATGTAAAATTACGCAATACGCAATATCCTGATATTTCTGTCGTAAACCGTTGTTCCATGATACGCGATTTTGGTGACAAGACGGTCAATGTGCTTGAAATATGGTCACGTATCAAAGGGGATAATTTGAATAGCGGGATTGTTATTCTTATTCTGGTTGTTGTAGCGGGACTGAGCGGATGGCAGATACACCGCCGTATTCAGGCGTACAAGCGTAAACGCAAGCAGCATCGTAAGCGCCGGCGCAGATGATTATCCCTAAAAGAAATAGGAAACTCCCTATCGGCAAATGGAGAGTTTCCGTTGCAGGAGGATTTTTATCCTCCTATTTTTGTATCAGGAAATTAAAAAGATATTGAATATGAAGATTAAGAAGTTCGCTTTATTACTTTGCCTTGCGCTTTGTGCATGTTGTTTGCCGGCAAATGCTTCGTCATTAGGCGATATACGCGTCAACGCTCGTTTTCTGACAGACCGTATGGCTTTCGAACTGAATCTGAACCAGAGTCAGTACAATGATTTGTTTGAAATAAACTTTGACTTTTTGAGTGGAGTGGATCCTTATCTGACGGGTATGGCATGTGCCGATGCTGCTGCACTTGATGCTTATTATCGGTATTTGGATGAAAGAAACGATGACCTTCGCTGGATTCTTTCCAGTTCGGCATACACTCGTTTTCTTGCAATCGAATACTTTTTCCGTCCGATTTATGCGATGAATAATGTTTGTTATCTGCGGGTGTATAAGGTATACCCTAACAGAAGTTTCTTCTATTTCGGACGTCCGGTACATTATCTTACTTACCATGGAGCACACAGCCGCCGTTTTTACCGGAATACAGGCTATTACTGTGCGCATTATACCGGTCGTTATCATCATCCGGTGTATAAAGGTCATTTCCACTCTCGTCCGGAGTTCAGAAAACATGACTTTATTGCTCCTCGGCCGGTTAAGAATCCCGGATATCATTTTACTCCGGCACGACCTTCAGCTCCGGCAGCACCCTCTCATCGTCCTGAGGCACGTCCGCCATATCGTCCGGGTATAAGTGCAAAACCTGCTCCCAAACCGGTACCAAAGCCAGACAAACGTCCGCCTCATGCAAGTGGTATCCGTCCGCCTCAAAACGGAAATCATCATTCGGTCAGACCCGGTACTTCCAGACCGTCGGATAAAGCTCCCAACAGGGTGACAAGACCTTCAAGGACAGAACGTAAGGATAACCGTCCGTCTGTTCGTCCGGAAAGAAAAGAAAACAGGAAACCAGTTAAACAAATAAAAGAAAAATCTTTCTTGCACAACATGTAAGTAAAACGTATTTTTGCGGCAGATATCAATAAAGATATTATGAAAAGTCGAGTACTTAAATGGTTTGCCGCAGGATTGATTGCAGTTGTGCTTGTGGCAGGAACAGGACTCTTTCTTTTTCGAGGAGCCCTGTTGCGCTGTGTTGCCGATGAAAAGTTGGCTGCTTTAGAGCAGCGTTATAACTTGCGTATTGCCTATCGTGAATTGGGAATGCCTTCTTTGTCTGTCATCCGCTTGGAAGGATTGACGGTAGTTCCTGAAGATCACGATACCTTACTGACTCTCGAAAAAGCCGAGATCGATATCGATTTGCTTCCTTTGCTTAGAAAAAGAGTTTCCGTACATCAGGTTGATGTAGAGGGTATGAAACTTTCTTTTGTAAAGCAAGGTAATGTTTCGAACTATGATTTTCTTTTCCGTCAACAGACTGTATCGGAGGCTGATCCGGGTAAAGTAGAAAGTGTATTGGCTGGATACGATGTGCAGGTAAGTAAAATACTTAGCCTGGTATTCAGATTATTGCCGGAAAATGGAGAATTGCGCAACCTGAGTGTGACGGCGCGCCGGGACTTGCTGCAAACAAGTTTTTATATTCCTGAGCTTATACTGGCAAACAGTCAGTTTGCTTCTGCCATTCAGGTGGAAGAGGGAGCTGTAAAGGGAGAATGGAAAGTAAGAGGTACGCTTGCACGCAGTATGCGCCTGATAGAAGGCAGCATTGCTTCCGGTAGTACAAATGAAAAAATCATACTTCCCTACATCCGTCCCCATTATAATGCAACGGTTGCATTCGATTCCATAGCCTTTAAGCTTTCAGAAAAGTCTGCTTCTGCTACGCCTCTTACACTGGAGGGGATGGCATCTGTAGACGGGCTGGAGGTTTATCATACAGCACTTTCACCCGATACGATTGATCTAGATAAAGGAAAGCTGGAATATACCTGCCATGTAGGAGGTAATTATTTCGAATTGGACAGTGTTTCTACTGTTATATTCAACCGCCTTGATTTCCATCCTTATTTACGGGTAGAAAAAGAAAAAAAGTGGCATTATACGGCAAGCATCCATCGTTCGCCTTTCCCTTCCGAAGATTTGTTTGCTTCCTTGCCAAAAGGTTTGTTCCGTCATGTACAGGGTATTCGTACATCAGGCAAACTGAGTTATGATTTATTGTTGGATGTTGACTTCAATCATCTGGATAGTCTGCAATTCTCTTCCGATCTGCGCGGGCATGGTTTCCGTATCGAAAGCCTGGGTGGCAGTGAACTTACCAAGATGAACGAAGAGTTTGAATATACGGCATACGAGAACGACTTGCCGGTAAGAACATTCTTTATCGGACCGTCGAATCCTAATTTCCGTCCGCTCAACCGCATTTCTCCTTTGCTTCAGATGGCAATCATGCAGTCGGAAGACGGAGGATTCTATTATCATCAAGGGTTTCTTCCTGGAGCTATTCAGGAAGCTCTTGCCTACGATTTGCAGGTAGGACGCTTCGCACGCGGAGGAAGCACTATTACCATGCAGCTGGTAAAGAATGTCTTTCTGAACCGTCATAAAAATATTGCCCGAAAGCTGGAGGAAGCTCTTATCGTATGGCTGATAGAAAACCAGCATCTCACTTCAAAGGAACGTATGTACGAAGTATACCTGAATCTGGTAGAATGGGCTCCTTTGGTATACGGTGCTTGTGAAGCTTCACATTTTTATTTCGAAAAAGAACCTTCCGACCTTACCGTAGAAGAAGCTATATTTCTGGCTTCCATTGTACCGAAGCCCAAACATTTCCGTTCTTCATTCAATGAAGATGCTACTTTGCGTGATTCACAAGGAGGTTATTTCCGCCTGATAGCCGAAAGACTGTGTGCAAAAGGATTGCTTACAGAAGAGGAAGCTGCGGCTGTTCGTCCGGAGATAACAGTAAAAGGGAAGGCTAGAGAGATGATCTTATATCCCGACAGCATCAGATAAATGTTGGTTTACAGAATAAGCTGGTAGTCTGTCACCCCAAGCCATCGTCCGAATTTCATACCGACCTCTTCGAACGAAGACGCTTTTCTGAATCCTAAAGCTTCATGGAAGGCGCAGCTTGCTGTATTCTCACTCGTGATACAGGCTATCAGGACATGTATGCCGCGTCGTCTGCATTCGTCTGTCAGACGCTGCATGAGCAGCCGGCCCAGTCCTTTTCCCGTATGGGCGGGCGACAGATATACAGTCGTTTCAAGTGTGCGGTTGTAGGCTTCCCGTTCTTTCCACGGATGTGCGTAGCAATATCCCACAATTTCTCCGTCTGTTTCGTATACAAAATACGGATATCGCGCTGAAATTTCAGAGATTCTTTTTTGCATCTCTTCTTCGCTGACAGGTTCTATATCGAAAGTACTCGTACTATGTGCGATATATTCATTGTAAATTGCCGTTATGGCAGAAGTATCTTGTAGGGTAACCGCTCTGATCATGATTGTTTTTTCTTTTGTTCATTGCAAAAGTAAAGAAATAGCAGCATACATGTATGAGGCTTTTATTACTTTCTTTGGAAACTCTATGAGAGTACCTTATTTTTTTGTACGAATATTTAAAAAACGTCGTGATGTTTTCTGAAAAACATCAGCATAAAATAAAAAAACGTCAGCAGATTTTTAGGTGAGTCTGCTGACGTTATTTTTGTCTGTAGATTATGTTATCTTTTATTCGATTACCTTGATTGATATTTTTTGTAATTGGTCTGTACGTGAAGTGCCTCCGTAAAGCAGTTCGTAATTACCTTCTACCATACGCATGGTGTTGGTGTTTGTATCGAACCATTGGAATGTTTCACTGTCGAGGGTGAAAGAAACATTTGCGCGCTGTCCTTTTGCAATATGGACGCGTTTGAAGGCGCGGAGTGTATGTGAAGGACCTTCTTTATCTCCCGGGCAACTTAAATATACTTGCACCACTTCTTCTCCGTCATAATTTCCGGTATTTTGTACGGGAATTGTGAGTGTTACTTCTTTACCTTGGCTGATTGTTTGCTGACTTAATGTAGCTGGACCGTATGTAAAGTTGGTGTAACTCAATCCGTGACCGAAGCTGTATAAAGGACTTTCTGTCATATAACGGTAGGTACGCCCCTTCATCGAGTAGTCTTGAAAGTCAGGAAGCTGGTCGGTATGCTTATAAAAAGTGACCGGAAGTTTACCCGAAGGATTGTAGTCGCCAAATAAAACGTCGGCAACAGCTGTTCCTCCAGCCTGACCAGGATACCATGCCTGAAGAATGGCATCGCAAATCTTGCTTTCGGGTTCCAGTCCGACAGCCGAGCCTGAATAGTTGACAAAGATAATTGGCTTGCCTAATTTTTTCAATTCGCTTATCAATCGTCGCTGAATAGCAGGAAGTTCGATTGTTGTGCGGTCGCCGCCTTTGAAACCTTCTGCATTTACTGGCATTTCTTCTCCTTCAAGAGAAGGTGAAATACCTCCTGCAAAGACAATGACATCGGCTGCTTTTACTTTGTCGATGGAAGCTTGCAGGTTTACAGGAATATTGCGTCCCATATCAAAATTCAGTTGGGCTGCTCTGTCTTTGCTGTAGAAGATAAAGTCTATTTTAATGTTGTATGTTTTTCCTTTTTCAGCTTTCAGCGTATACAGATTCATATTGTTTTTCAGATATTTTCCGCTGGCTACTTCTTTTCCATCTATGCTCAGGCGGATTATGCCTGCTGCCTCGAAGTGGAAATTGATATCCTCTGTTTCGGGTGCGGTAAATACCGATTCGTAGCTTGCAGAGAAATCTTGAATATTTACTCCTGCTGCAAATACTGTTGCTCCTAATGTGGTAAACTTGAAAGGAGTACTGGTATGGGTGATGGTAGCAGGTTTGCCTTCCATCTTGATGTTGTTCCAATAGGTAGAGCGGAATCCAGGTTTCCCATCGATGCTACATTGGTTGAAAACACTTTCCAAACTGATACCAGAAGTACGGTCACATCCGAAGTCGTAAATCAGTTGGTTTGCCGGAATACGTTCTTTCAAAGCTTCGTACAAGGTAGAGGTATGGGAAGGAAAACCATTGTAGTTACCCCATTGCATGACAGAGTCGTTGGCATTAGGACCGATCAAAGCGATTTTCATGTCTTCTTTCAACGGCAGGATATTATTCCGATTTTGCAGGAGGACAATGCTTTTTCGTGCAATTTCCAGTGCTAAGTCTTTATGTGCTTTGCTGTCGACTACAGAATATGGAATACTGTCCCAGCAGACATGTTCGTCCATTTCGCCTAATTCGAAACGAGCTGTTAGCAGACGTTTTACAGAGATATCAATTTGTTTTTCGTCTATCAGTCCTTTTTGTACAGCTTCCGGAAGTGATTTGTAATTATTTCCACATTCCAGGTCTGTACCACTCAGTACGGCTCCTGCACTGGCTGACTCTTTATCGGGATGTGTTTCATGATCGCCTTTGCGCCAGAAGTCACTGATAGCACCGCAGTCGGATACTACTATACCTTTGTATTTCCATTCATCACGCAGGATTTGCATCAGCAAACGGTTGCTTCCGCAGCAAGGTTCACCTTCGAAACGATTGTAGGCACACATTACTTCTTTTACATCTGCTTCCTGAACCAATGCTTTGAAAGCCGGCAGGTAAGTTTCCCACAAGTCACGTGGAGCAATGTTTTCGGCATTGAAACTGTGTCGGTTCCATTCGGGGCCTGAATGAACGGCATAATGCTTGGCGCATGCATGAAGCTTGTCGTATTTCATATTATCCGGACCTTGCAGACCTCGAACTACAGCAACTCCCATTCGTGAAGTGAGATAAGGATCTTCTCCGTAAGTTTCCTGTCCTCTTCCCCAGCGAGGGTCGCGGAATATGTTGATATTGGGAGTCCAGAATGTCAGTCCCTGATAGCGTTTCAGATTGCCCGATTTGCTGAATTCTGTATATTTGGCTCTGGCTTCATCGGAAACGGCTGTAAAGACTTTGTAAATCAATTCATCATCGAACGATGCAGCCATACCGATTGTTTGAGGAAATACAGTGGCAATTCCAGCTCGGCCTACTCCATGAAGAGCTTCGTTCCACCAGTCGTAGGCTTTGATGCCTAGTCGTGGAATAGCAGGAGAAGCATTTTGCATAAGAGAAACTTTTTCTTCCAGGGTCAACCGTTCAAGTAAATCGGATGCCCGTTGTTCAGGAGTAAGACTGGTGTTTTGATAAGGAAATTGTTGTCCCATAACAGGAGCGGTAAATAAAAGCATACCTAACCCCACAAGTGCTTTAATCTTTTTGTTCATGTTTTTATAGTATTATTTGTGTGTTGACTAACCCTTTGATTGCAAAGGTAAAAGAATTTATAATAAGGGGATAAAAAATCTGGGAAAAATTGACTCAATTTCTGTTGAGGCTAAAAATAAAAATCCGTTTTAATGAACGGGAGAGTTTGGGGATTGAAACTCAGTTTGTTCATTAAAACGGATTGTATTTGTGGGCTGACCTATAAGGCTTTGCCGAAATTAGATTTATTTAGGCAGATAATTGTTCCAGTTTGGAGTTTGTTCTATACCAAATCCTGCATTGATTTCATCACTAGGAATTGGATAACAGAACTGGGATATATCGTAGTTTGTGTATTTATACGATACCTGATCTTCGCTGTTGGCATATACATCAGCTTTTTCACCCCAGCGTCTCAAGTCATAAAAACGGAAACCTTCTTGGAACAACTCACGGGCGCGTTCGTCTTTCAGGAATGCAAATACTTCTTCTTTGGTATTTCCTAAATCGTCGGCACTGGTAATCTTCGAATTTCTCTTGGCTACAGTCAGCAGAGCTTCTTTAGCACCATTCAAGTCTGGTTGTGCTGCTCGTAACTTTGCTTCTGCAATGATTAGTTCCATTTCGGGAGCATTAACAATATAGTTGGTGGCATATGCGGTATTTCCTCCTCCATACCAGAACTTTCCTCCATATTGCATTTGTGTGTACGAGCCTTTTTTGATTGTCGGCAGGTAGAGGTTGCCTCTACAGTCTGTATCAGCTATTAAGTTTCTCATACGCTGGCTGGGAAGTCCTCCATACGTAGTCCATACGTTACCACAAGAGTTGGCCGACCAGCTGTTGTTTACATCAATTGCCAGACGGAAGATACTTTCTGTATTACTGTCGCCTCCTGTGTACAATTTTTTGTAACTGTCTTCGGTGTAGGCTTCAACTTTCTTGTTCGAGTGTTCAAGAGCATATTGGGCATACTTTGCTGCATTTTCGAAATCTTCCAGATATAAATATGTACGTGCCATTAAGCCTTCTATAGCAGCAACCGATAAATATGAATTTGTTTCTCCTCAAATCCGCAACTAAGCTCTTCAGCGTCCTTCTTGCGTCTAAACGTCCTC
>ENA-OWPP01002037-OWPP01002037.1-human-gut-metagenome-genome-assembly--contig:-NODE-2037-length-14910-cov-3.280242_pt1 | contig 14910 bp, 19 predicted proteins | sample MGYA00248265_ERZ651848 | MGnify/ENA primary metagenome ERZ651848 (study PRJEB26924, sample SAMEA4378233) | human gut metagenome | biome: human gut; feature: human-associated habitat; material: faeces... | reverse complement strand
GGAGAATAATCGCTTCTACGAGGTGCTGATGCACGTTTTAGGGGATATTCCTGTAGGGAGCATTACCAAACAGCATATACGCCAAACACTGGCAGTGATTGAGAACCTTCCACGCCGTAACCATAAACCGTATTCAGAAATGAGCCTCTCGGAGTGCATAGATTTGGATGTGCCAGAGGACGATCTGATCAGTAGTGCCAACGTCAAAAAACACCTCAAAATTTATTCATCATTCTTTAAAGTTTTCCTTAAAGATGAAAAGGATATCTTAGAAAAATCACCTACTGAGGGGATCAAGTATGAGGTGACAGAGAATAAGGGCGGGCATTACTCGCGGCCTGAGATGCAACGGCTCATAGAACGGTTATCTACGTTCACCGATTGGCGGCGCGATTACTTCCTGACTTTGATCTATACAGGTGCTCGCCGGGGTGAAATGGCGGCTATCCGTAAGGAACACATACGCAAGGATGAGGAAACAGGGCGCTACTATATCTTTGTTGAGGACGGTAAATCTGAGCACGCACAAAGACAAATCCCAATCAGTAAGAGTATTGAGGCGCTGTTGTTAGCTCGGATTAAGCCCCTTAAAGATGGTGATCTTGTGTTTTACGACTTGCCAACTTATGAATATACCGCTATTCAATGGCATAACTTAATGAATGAGTGCAATATCCCTAAATACAACGAGTTTGGGCAGAAGCGCGTTATCCATGCCTTGCGCCACACTTTCATTTCTGAGGCCATAGCGAAGACGCAGAATGCCGCACTAGTTCAGTTTGTAGTAGGGCATAGTAGGACACAATCGTTAGGTATAACGGCAAGATATACGCATAGGCCACCATTGCATGATCTATTACAGGTTGTAGATAGTGTGAACTGGTGATATCGCACATTTGAAAATTAACGAAGGTGTAGCCAATGGCTGGAAATATCAGAATTTATTATGACTACCAAAACACTGAACATACTTTAGATGTATGGTCTGATGCAAACTCACCACTAAAAAGTGACCCGGAAGTAATCAATGCTGTTTTGGCTGAGTTACCGGAACATGCTGCACCAAGTATCAAACGTGTTGTTGAGTTAACAACAGACGGAAAACCTATGATATATGATGAGTTTCGTATCGAAGACCCTGACACCGGTCTCCCATATGGCTTACTTTATACAAGGCTTGGGCATGATGGCTGGGTTTATCTAAGTGATATCAATAGCTATGGTGAACGTATAGGCAAGGAACTACAGGGGGAGCATTTTACGATGGTAAAGGGGCACAATTATGCCACGAATGATAAAAAGCTCTTTCCTGCAAATGCTAAGGTTGATTGGGAGCGTTTAAGCGTTTTTTGTAATGAACATGAGTACCATTTAATTCCGTGGTCTCCTTCATCATAGAATTTGCAGGTTAGGAATATCTCTTACCTTCGTAATAAATCAATCACTAGCCTCTGTGTCAAAAGTTTTGGCATAGGGGCAAGCGCCTTTAGTGATGAACGTAAATGTGTAGTTACTGTTCTGATAGATGCACAGCGTTTTCCCGTTCTCCGTCTGCTCCTCTTGTGGATTGGTCATCGTAATCTGTCCGGCATTCGCCAGGGCTGGCAGTAGCGCCAGCGTTAGCACCATTAATTGTTTCATGAGCGGCTTCCTCTCTTAATTCCCGTTGAATATTTCGTTCTCAGGGCGTCTACTTTGGCTTGTGTGATACCCAAGTAGGCGCGTGTGTGTTCGGTGGAGCGATGCCCTAACATCTTGCTAATAACCTCTAAATCCTCCCCTTTCGAATGCGCTATGGTCGCCACCGTCTTACGTGAACTGTGCATACTGATCACGGCGTCCGGTGGTAGCAGTTTCCGCGCCTTGAGCTTGTCCACGGCATACTGAATTTCAGCATGGATTTTAGAACGGCTGATCGGCTTTCCTTTGCTACGGTTAGAATCGTTCTGGAATACATACACGTTATCCCCACGCTCGTTATAACGTGCCTGTAATACGTCTCTTGCTGTCTCCGTGAGTTCCACTTCTACGGCTTCTTTGGTTTTGTCCTGTGTAATGCGCAGCACTTTGCTACCAATGTCCAGATCACTCCATTTCCATTCCCGCATGTCCACGCCACGGAGCTGTGTCTCTACTCCTAACAGGAACAGATCCGCCACTGTCTGGCTCTTCTTCGCGATTTCTTCCACTACCATCTGCACCTGTTCGGCGCTCTCTAGTCCGTCAGTACGCCTTGCGCCCCTGCTGATTGCCATTCTCTTACCTCCTCAATGTGTCTTGTTGAGATAAATATTGATCAAAAACATACAGATAGCAAGATCATTTTCAACTTATTTACACAAATGTCTTATTGGAATGATTATCGAGGGATTAAATGGGCATTAATTCGTATTAAAAGCGATTAAATGCGATTAATTCGCATTTAGCTATGCGCGATTTCTTGGAGTGCTTAACGGCGTTTTCAGCCGCCCCCATTTTGAAAAATCAGGGAGTTTAAAGTATCAAGTCATTGATTTTATTGAGGAAATTTATTATTGCTCTTGCATATCACATCTTGATTTACATGTCAATAAATTTATTTTTCATGGGCGATTTGGCACCGGAAATAGCCAATTAAATCGGCAATAAATCGAGGTAAATCGATATTGCTATATAAACAGTAGGTTACATAGGACAGATAACTCAAATGTCCTATTGAGTGGATGTTTAGATGGCTAAATGAATGATTGGGTGGAAATGATAATCATTATCAATCAAATGTTAATGAATTGCATTATTTTGGTGCATGATGTACATTTGTATGACAAATAACATTCTCTTTTGAAATCTCGTTCAACAATTCTTGCATGTGACCAAAAGTAGTTTGTCATGACAAATAGTGCTGTAAGCCGCATGGCACAAGGCTTTATGTAAAGTGCATGATAGTTACATTTGTTATTATTCAAAGTAAGAATGACCGCTTTATCCTAGATAATTATGGGGGATTTACACTTGCCAAACGGTTGAATAATCGTTGATTTATCCGTCATTTTCTATACGATTATTCTCACTACATAGGCAGGTTATGAGACAAAAATGGCGATTCGTGATGAGTGTAACCGATGGATCAGGCATGGAGTAAATAATGGAGGTAGAGATGACTGGAAAACGCCGTTTCAGCTTTTACAGAGTCTGGATAATGAATTTGATTTCACGATAGACCTGGCAGCAGATAATATTAATCGTGTCTGTGACCGTTATTATTCTGAACAGGATGACGCATTATTACAGAGCTGGAAGGGGGAGCGAGCATTTTGTAATCCGCCATTCTCAAAGACCGAACAGTTTTTAGCGAAAGCGCGGGAATGTGATATTGCCGCTTTTATCGTGGCGGCTCGAACACAAGCCAGTTATTTCCTCAAACAGGTGTTTGGTAATCCGTATTGTCATGAGATCAGATTTCTGCATCGCGGGGTGAAGTTTCTGCACCCGGACGGGATTCCTGCTGTACGTAGTCCGTTGCCAATTTGCATCCTGATCTATCGTAATACGGTGTGTAATGACAAGCTGATCGGGGTACATTGTGCTGACACTGGGATATTGCTGCAACATGTATCCGGCAGACGCAACGGGAAGCCGCTGCTACATTCGCACGGTGTCAGGGATGCAGTGATTCAGGCACACCGGAAGGGGGCTAAAGTGGCTGATTTGGTTGAACGGTTTGGAGTGAGCAGGGCGACTATCTACCGCTGGGTGAAGGGATAGCACCGGCAATCTTTACCTGCCAATTACCAGCACAGGCTAACCCTAATTGGTGACAAAATGGCACCTATTGACAGAATGGCACTCATGAATAAGTGACAAAATGGCACTGATTCAAAGGTAATTGGTGACAAAATGGCACTTATTAGGCTGTGATTGGTGACAATTTGGCACTCTATACAAAGAGATTTTCAAAGCGACTTGTAAAAGAGAGCTTTGAAAAGATCTATATATTTAAAAAGAAAATTAATGCTCGTGTTACTCGCCGGGAAATCTCACCTACGCTCCCCTTGTGGGGCTTACGGTTCGACCCGCTCATAACACAGCGTAGCGCCTTTACTTGTGCAAGCCCTTGGCTGCGTGAAACGCTGCACAATAGACTATTGCGCAGTGCGCGGAATTACCATCTGACCAACCAACTACCGTTGATTGTCCATCTGATAAGCTGACTAACTTCAACCATTCATAAATTCATTAACTATCGTTAACGCATTCATGCAAGGTTTCAGTAAGTCAGGAGGCTAAAGCTCACTCACCCCGTATCCGGTGCAAGTTCACTAAGCCAACCAATCCAATCGCCTATTAACCCTCAATAACTACCGTTATTCTCGTGCTAATGTTCTTGGGGTTGGGAATAAGAGCCAGAGGGCCTCAGGCGCGTTGTGAGCGATTTTATTGATGTGGCAATAGGATTTGTTGGGTAATGTGTTTAAATCGCTTAGAATGCGTTACAGAGCGTTTTAGCAATGCTAGGGAATGGATTGTTCATTGATAGCACGTTATGTTAAGAATATTTATAATACATTGAAAATGATCAATTATTTTTCTCTAGGGGGTTGACAAAGGCACTCAATCATGATAAAGTAGTATTAGGGACAGGGAAAACCTATTCTCTATCTAGTTATCAAATCAACAATCCAATCAATGCACTATTAGCCGACAGGCTGAATGGTGTTTTTATTTATTATAAGGAAAATCAATTATGAAGTGGTTTAAACCGCAGGATGTAGTAGACGCGTTTAACGCAGGAACAATCAGTCGTTATCAAATAAGAATGAATCGAAATACAGCCCGCCGCCGTGGATACCCAGAAAGAGCAGCAGTTTTTGCTGAAGCCTTACGTATTATCGATGAAGCAAAAGCAGCAGAAAACGACACAGAGTAATAAACAAGGAGAAAACCACATGAGCGATATTACAAACGCAACCCCAAAGGGGAAAGCATTCACTACTCTGAAAATTGATGATTCAACGTTTCAAGCCCTTTTTAAGGCAGCGAGAGCGCAGAGAATTACCGTAAGAGAATACATTCTTTCTATTCTCGACCAACACGCGGAGAAATTGACAGAGGGCAAGTGAACCCAAACTCACCTATTAACCGCATAAGCGGGGACGACATACAAGGAACAATTATCTATGACAAAAACAATTGCTCAAATTCGGGCAGACTACCAGTATACAGATGATAAAGGCATTCTAAGAGATCGCACTCTCAACATTCCCCATTATTTCAAGGAAATCCCGTTTATCTACTCTCAAAATGTTGAAACTGGGAAAGTGAAGTTCAGCGCCAGAATGCAAAAGTTATATTGCTACGTTGCAGACTGGGAGAAATCCGGCGGTGTTTGTTACGAAGAGCAATCCGAGCTTGCAAGGGTTTGTGATTTATCTCGTGGAAAAACAAACGACCTGATCGAACTGATGGAATCCATCGGATTATTATCAGTAACCAAAATCCAAGGACGGAGAAATAAGGAATTACGAGCACTCCCGCTAACTGATGCTCACGTTATCCCGCCAGAAGCACTGACAGCGCAGCCTGTAGCAGCGTCTGACGAAGAGCCAGCACCGACAATGACCAAAGTCATAGAGGAAGCAGTGATCGTGGCTCAGAGCGCCCCTGAAAGCGTTGCAACAACAACGGAAAGCGATCAAATGGTCATTGATGATGATGTGATTGTTGAGGCTGTTTGTGAGCGGCTCTCACGTCCTGAAAGTCTGAGACAAAGCCAAAGATTCGACACATTTACAGCGTATGCGCGTCGTGTCCTACAGAATGATGGTAAACGCCTACCAAAAAGAATTGAGGAGAGGTTAGAGGTACGCTTTGAACAACTTTACCCACATCTTTATGTAAGATTCGATGACATAGGATTTTAACTAGGAGAAAGATTGAATAGACTATATTTATTGAACGAGGCCACGCATCACCAAATCGAATGTAACACTGTCTGCCAGCGCCTCTACTATCACCTCGCATCTCTCCAACGTGAGAGCGGAGCAATAAAAGCCACGGTGAAACACCTTGCTGATGGTGTAGGAATAAGCGAAAGCGGCGCACGGTATTGGATGCTATTAATGCAAGACGCAGCAGTTATTACTATGGAACGCCACGGCAAGTTTTACAACATTACCGTAAATGAAGCTGTAAGTTTCATCACGACAACCCACTAAATAAAAATCAGGAAAACATTTATGATCACTATGCTTTATTGGACGCTGTTTATCTATGTAATAGTTTATTATTCAGGGATGTTTTCCGTTAAACGGAATAATAATAATGAGCAGAAAAGAACGAAACGTACTGGCCCGTATTGAACGACAATCCAATACTCTCCCCCCCGCTAAATCCCTAGCCTCTAGAAAAGAGTTTCAAGAACTTTCTCGATTTGCAATGCTATGGAATAGCGTTCCCGGAGAATGGCATACAGAAATCATTGAGCACGATAGCCGCCCATTATCAGAGGAGGAGCAGGAAGCATTAAATGACATTCTCTCATCCTGTGATGGTGTGTATTTTAATCCTCGTAAACGTAAACAGTATGTTATGGACAGCACAGACCTGCGCAAATACCAGATTTTAGGTTTTGAGGACTATGTTTCATACTGTGGCTATCTCAGCGTTAACGGATTAAATAACCTCGTGAAGGATTTTGACGCAGTATACGGCGATAAGGAGGAATGATGCACCAACAAACAACACAAACGAAAAGATTCGAAAAACTATTAAACTGGTGCCAGGGGCAGGTGAGAGAAATCGAGTTTATTTTAGAAGACGCCTATCTGAGCGAAGAGGAGAAAATAGCAGCGCTTGAGGAACTTCTCGATAAATGCCTAACCATGCAGGCACCGCTCATTGTACTAGGCAATAAAATCAAAACGGCAATAACACAATTAAAGGAACAATAATGACCCACTCTACTTCTTATAATACTTTACAATCTGTCCTACAGACATACCACGATAATTACGCCCTCCCTATGCTGAAGTTATTGAACGAAGTCCAGCGCGACAGAACGCCTGAAAGCCTCCTGGCGGCGATTAAATCACAAGAACTGGCACAGGCAATGCTCCAACATATTAGCGACGTGGCGAGCCGTATAGCGACTGCGGAACACTCCACGCTAACACAGGATGAGGCAGATAGTATTTCTTCGGAAATTTCTGATGCCCTGCTGCTGCTATTGCAGAGTATTGAGGAAACCTGCGAAATGGCGCTCGAACTGGCGCCGAACAACAACTACTAGGAATAATCCTATACCAGGAATGTTCCCATACTAGGAATATTCCTAATCGTTACCTCCAAATAACAGATTTTAAATATAATGCCAATAATCTCTTGACATAGCGAGGTTTTGATGGTAAGATAGAAATATGGGGTTACGTAAAAGTAACATTTTTATGTAGCTCCCCTGAAAAATCCTTTTTGAAATTCATTGCTGGTGTAATTTCCTCCGTTACTGTTATTTATTGTTCGGGTGTTCCTCCAGGAAAGCGGCAGGGAATGGTGATCCCCCTGCTGCTTCTCCTCTCAGTGTATTTGAAAAAGGAAATTTCTATTTCCCTGTGATTTTATTAACTATTATCGTATTATCTCTATAACTAGTTCGTTAGGATTTATGAGAATAGCTGGCATGTAAAATCACCTTTCCTTTATGAGATGCAATCCTAAAAGCTATCATAATGTGATTCCTGTATAAAGCCGGAGTAATGACCCGGCTTTTCTTCTATCTAAAATAGCTCTATTTATTTTTACGAGAATAAATACAGGTGTTTTATAAATATTAAAGAGGAGGCATTGCAATGCTTCTAATGAACGAACCACAAAACCATAAAATCCAGAAAATGCAGGACGATTTTAAAAATCTCAGCGTAGAGCAAAAAACATTTATTGCTAAATCGCTAGACGTCTCTATAGATGAGGTGGATGCTCTCATTTCTAAAATGTTATCGCCTCAGAAAATCACTATGCAAGACCGGATTAATCAACGAATTAATAAATAATAACAGGAAAAAAATGATCAATCTGACAGAACTCTTTCCCTACCGTAAATCCCTCACAGACATTATCAGCTTCGCTACAGACTCATTTGCAGCAGTAGACAGCAAGGTGTTTGCGTCTCTCCCTGCTGATGTAGAATGCGGAGATGCCATCACCTCTACAGGCGCTGCGTATACCAGCGGAGATGACATTCTCATCGTAGTTTCTGATTTTGTTAGCGCGGGTTCTAATAAAGCGGTGAACGTTCTACGTGCTCCTAATGTCGGTTCATACGTGGGATTAAAAATCGATAATGTTAATGTGGCCGATAAAGCAGCCGCTGTAGCAGCCCTTGAAGCCAAAGGGTTCGTTTGCCGTGTATTCTACACATCGTAATAATAAAGGATAATAATAATGACTAAACTCGCAATTGGGAGCGAAGTAGTAGACCTGGCTCCAATTTTCCAGGCATTGCCAGAACGCAACTACCTATTTAATGCTCTCGACCTTTTTGATGGCGTAGGGATTACCTCTCCAAAAGTTATCGTTTCTCAGCTAGTCGAGGATAACTATTCTCTGTTCAACGAGCCTACAGCACGCGGATCAAGCGAGCACAACGTAACGGCACGCCAGAACGGGCAGGAGTGGCTGATTGAAGCGCCCTATTTCCTGCGGGAGGACATGTTCACCCCAGCAGATGTGCAGGGCAAACGGAAACAAGGAACAGCATTCGAAGAAACCGTAGCTGATCTTTATGCAGAGTATACCGCCAAACATAAGATTGCCTACATGCGCACAAGGGAGAGCTATCTCGCGCGTGCACTGTTCAAGGGCCAGGTGTATACACCGAAAACAAATGATCTGTTAATCGATTATTCAACGTTATTTGGTGTCTCTCCAATGACTCACACTGTGAGCGCAGCTACCCCAGCTAAAGACCTTGATGATGTGCTGGATAAAATCCAACAGGCAGCAGGCGGATTAGCCGGACAGATTGAGCGTGTAGTTGTATTCGCCAAGCCTGCGGCATTCAGCTCTCTGCGCTTCTCTGACGCAATGGCGACAGCATTCCAGTATGTAGCCCCATACGATAGCCGTAACATCGTATTCCAGCGGAATGAGCTGCTACCGGGTATTAGTACATTCTCTATGCCGGGCAGCCCTATCGACGTTATCAAAATCACAGACCCGCTCCTGATCGCACAAATGCCGGAAGATGCAGACATGATTGCTATCCCGGTATTTAGCAAAGGGACTGGTACAAGTGTCTATCAGGTGATGTATGGCGCAGCTTCCTCTACATTCGCCCTGCTTGATGCGGCTCCGGCTGAATTCTATAGCTGGGGATACCAGAATGAGCGTGGCTCAGAGTGGAACGTTATCACAGAAAACACTGCACTTCCTGTTAACCACGGGTTAGGTATGCAAGTGAAAATCACGCTCGGCGCGTAATACAACTTAATAATTTAGATTAGGCCTGTTAGGGATTCCGACAAATGGGAGCGCAAATCTCCGGGATTTCTTTCGGGCCTTTTTTGTTTTGGAGAAAACCAAATGCAATTAATACTCAAATCCCACGGTGTCCACATTGCTTTAGATGCCAGTAATGCTACCGACCTGATAAAAATCAAGGCGTTGGCAGAGATGCTCGAAATTTCGTATCCAGCCCTGAAAATGCGCATTTTCAGAGGGCAGGACGTTGATACAGCTATCAGGGAACTCCTGGCTAAAGGAGGCGAATAATCATGCTTGAGCTATCCGTAAGCAAAATCAACAACGTAGTGACATTTACTGTTGATAAAAACAGCATTGCACAGGCAAAAAAAGCTGCTGATGACCTGCATAAATATTTCCAGAAGATACAAGATCCTAAAATCCGCTTCCAGCAGCAGAAACAACGTAGACAGAAAGCTCGACAAATAGCGGATGATGCCCGATTTAACGATAAACCTCGTAATGCTGCCGAAATGAAAGCGCAGAGGGCTGCTGAGAAACAGAAAGCAAGGGATGAGAAGGCTCGCCTACGTGAACAGGCACAGCTACAGCGCCGCCAGGAGACAGCAGAGCTAAAACTCCGTCATGCGGGATTACAGCTAGGCGGGATTAAAGGTAAGTATGGGCTTGATCCTAAACAGCAATACGAGGCTCTCCGTTACATCCGTCAACAAACAGATGCTTTTGCTCAGGGCCAAATTACCAGCGCCCGAATGAACGCTCTCATTCGTGAGCGCATCACCCTGGAGCGCAGGGCAGCAGCAGCCGCACAGAAAGCGGCACAGGCACAGAAAACAAACTATGTTGGGGCTGCTAAAAAGCTGAAAGACCCGAACAGCAAAGAATTTGGCATTGCCAGATTGCAGAGTGCTGCAACGGGAATTGGGAGCATGTTTGCCGCAGGAAACCTCGCTGCACGTATTAAACAGACAGGGGATGAAAACCTCGAACTGATCAGGATGAGCGAGCGAGTTAAGACTAACCCAAATGCTATCAAGGCAATGGTGACATGGGGACAACAGCATGGCGTTGATTCCGCTAATACCTCAAAAGCCACCGATAACATGAAAGACGTTCGAGAACGCCTTGCTATGACCGTTAACGATGCTCAAATGAAAAATGGCGAATGGAAAGGCGGAGATGGTGGGATCACTACCATCATGAACAAATTTGGTTGGAGCAAAGAGCAGATTTCCAAGTATCAGGACAACCCCCTCGATTTTATCCAGGCAACCGTAAATGAAGGGCAGCGTAGAGGGATGAAACAGGCGCAGATAGGTACGCTGATCGAGAGTTTAGGTGATGACCTGATGCACTACACCGACATGTTCATGAATAACGGGGCAGAGTTTATCAAGACGCTGAAACAGCTTAAAGAGAGCGGTCAGACGCTCAACGATGAGCAGATTAGGCAGATAATGGAATACGGCACCCTCACCACGAAAATGGCGGCTCTGACAAACGGCCTGGATATTAATCTGTTTACCGGGTTCATGGATGGATTTGGAAAATCTGGTGATCAACTAACTGAGAACACTAAGAATCTTAACGAGAGCGCTCATCTCCTCGGAGAGGGATTAGGCAATCTGGCTACACAGGTGACAGGTGCAACAGTGCAAATCAGTCAGAGCGTGCAGGCTATTAACGATTACCTAAAATCCCAGTTCCCTGAATGGTTTAGTGGTGATAACAACCAGCCTGCGGCCCAACAGCTATATAACGGGGCCATAGGCGGATCTGCGAATGCTACAGCGGATTGGATTCAGGATAAGACCGGCTTTAATACTCGAAGCGTTGGACCGGCTGTTATGGATTGGTTAGGAATGGGACGAGCATCAACAGGGACAGCAGCCAACCAGTATAGCCTATCGGGGCAATCTCTCCGTGATGGCGCTATGGCTCTTCCATCAACTCCGGCACTGAGTTATCAGGTGACTCCCACTTTCAATCTCACCTTTGCGCCGGAAGTACCACTAACGATCCAAAGTGATGTTTCTAGACTCAGCGATTACATTGATTTCAACGCCAGAGCGTCAGCAGCGAGTTTTGAACGGTCGTTAACATTGCAAATAAATAGCGGTCAATCATCTACAGGTGGCTAAAGCGAAACCGGACGGGTAAAACCGCCCGGTTTTTTTATGCCTGTGGTTTAGATTCATAGCTGTATATTAAGGTAGCATCAAATCGCCAAATATTACATAAAGTGTGAATGCCATGATTAAAAATATTATTACGAAAGACCTTATCAGCCCCAACCAACCCGTTTTTGTCTGCTCATTTTCCATATTATGAAACCCCAGCAATCTAAGGAATTACATCCTCCACTAAAAATTAAGGCATTTGTATTTGTAGGGGAATTAAAGTATGCCATTCTCCATAATCTTTACAAATCATAACTGACCAACTCGACATAACCGGATAGCTCCTCCATGCTGGCCCCCTGGCTGTAGGTACGGAATGCTTCGGTTTTCGCCTTCTGCTCTGTGTGGCCCGTAATGCTGCCTATCCTGGTCTCGCTAACCCCGGCGCGGTCTAAGCAGGTGATGAACATTCCCCGCAAGCTGTGGAAGCATTGACGATCTGTAGCAGTAGGCAATACACGACGGCGTAGCCTGGTGAACGCTTGAGAGTAGAACGGGCCTTTCTTACCGTCAGCACGGTTAATCTTATTAGCCTGTGGGAACAAGTATTCGCCGTAGCTGTGGCTTAGGTATTCATCGACAATCGCAGATAACCGGGAATGAATCGGCACATGTCGGATTCCAGCCTTAGTCTTCGACTTTGAAATGAAGAACGTGCGTACACCTTCCACCGTTTTGATTTCTGACTTCTTGAGGCTTGCCAGTTCATCAAGGCGGCATCCTGAAAACAGTCCCATCATTATAATGTTTCTGATCTCCGGCTCTGCTGCATCCAGTAGCTTTTGCATCTGGTCAGGCTCAAATGGTTCATAGCTTACAATACTGGCTCTCGCTTCGAGGTTATGACCGTGAAAAGGGTTGTCCGGTGGAATATCGTCATGCACCCTCCTGGCAAACTCATAAAGGCTTCCCAGACAAGTTAGCCAGTTTTGAACGGTTTGATCGGCTTTCTTCTCGATATGCCGCATAGCAAACAGAGCCACCTGTGATCGCCTGATCTTTGTGATTTTGATATCTGCACACTCAAGATGTTTTAGGAATACCTCAACGCTCCTCGCGGATTTTGCCAGAGTTGAGAATGATCGCCGGTCTTTGTACTGTTCAGCATATCGATCACGAATTTCAATCAACGTAGGGATAGCCTGGAGGGGAGATTTCATTACTGTTTGAGCACGTAGCTCAAGGATTGCGTTGTTTATGCGCCTCTCTTCTGTATCGGGGCAATACTGCTCTTTAAGGGCCTTCCACTCGATGAGCATGTGATTACGGAAGTGTTTAGCGGTGGCGAGGTCTTTAGTTCCCGTCGACTTCCGGTACAGACGTTTCCCGCCGAAGATGTGGCGCATGTATTTGGGAACAAAAATCTGGAACATCCAAACCCCCTCTGGTGTGGGGTAAAGATACGATTGAGACTTGATCGACATAGGGATTTTCCTCTAATATCCCCGTTATCAACTACCAATGTTGAGATCTTTAGCGGTTCTTAGGCGTTTCTCTTCGATTCCCTTCGCCCGCTCCAAACTCAAGTCTCCTGAAGTCTACTAAACTCAATTTTCCCTTGATAAATCAGCAGTTATAGCATTCTATTAGTCTATTGAACTCAATTGTACTCCCCCAGGGTCAAGCTCAATGTGGGGGTATGGATGGGGGTATAATTGTACCCCCTGCTGAGAGGTACCCCCAATGAAGCTGACAGCTCGTCAGGTTGAAACTGCAAAACCCAAAGAGAAGCCCTACAAACTGGCTGATGGTGGTGGTCTTTACCTGCTGGTTAATCCCAACGGCAAAAGATACTGGCGTCTCAAATACCGTTCACTAGGTAAAGAGAAACTGCTCGCTATTGGCGTTTACCCCGATGTTTCTTTAGCTGAAGCCAGAAATAAGCGTGAGGATGCAAAAAGGACATTAGCGGCTGGCAACGATCCTTCTCTTGAACGGAAAATTGAGAAACTTAGTCGTCAACAAGATGCAGAAAACTCTTTTGAGGCTATCACGCGGGAGTGGTATCAGCGTCGCTATGACCGCTGGTCTGTCTCCTACCGCGAAGAAATGCTGAGAACCTTTGAAAAGGATGTGTTCCCTTATATCGGTCACCGGCCAATCAAAGATATCAAGCCGATGGAGTTACTTGCTGTTCTTTCAAAAATAGAAGCACGAGGAGCAACTGAGAAAGTCCGTAAAGTTCGCCAGCGTTGTGGAGAAGTCTGGAAGTATGCCGTGGTGACTGGCAGGGCCGAGTACAATCCAGCACCAGATCTAGCCAGCGCCGTAACTCCTCATGAGAAAGAGCACTATGCTTTTTTAACCCAGGATGAATTGCCAGAGTTTCTTCGGACTCTGTCTCTGTCGGCTCTACCATCAGTGCTTCCTCAACGATCAGCGGGAAGTACATTGTCGGTGGATGTATACCGTTATCAAGAAGTCCTTTTGCAATATCCATTGCAGAAATTCCTGTTTTCTTTTTCAGATCTGCAAGACTCATTACGAATTCATGCATACATACCTCGTCATACGCCATTGTATAAAGGTCTTTCAGTTTGTTCATCATGTAATTTGCATTCAGAACTGCATTCTGGCTCGCTTCCGGAATACCTTCGCGTCCCAGTGTCTTCACATAAGTAAGTGCTTTTACGATGACTGTAAAGTTTCCATAGAAGCTCTTCATCTCACCGATGCTCTGTGGTTCTTTTACAAATTTCAGTTCTTCTTCCCCATCTACTACATAAGACGGAAGGAACGGAACCAGCATGCTCTTGCATCCAACAGGTCCGCTTCCAGGGCCACCGCCACCGTGCGGAGTTGAGAATGTTTTGTGAAGGTTCAGATGGATCACATCAAATCCCATATCTCCAGGGCGAACAGTTCCCATAACTGCATTTAAGTTTGCTCCGTCATAGTAGCAAAGTCCGCCACAGTTATGAACGATCTCCGTGATCTTCAGAATATTCTTATCAAAAAGTCCTACCGTATTTGGATTGGTAAGCATAAGTCCTGCTGTATCCTCTCCGCATACTTCCTGTAATTTTTCAAGATCAACACCACCATCCGGTGCAGATTCAATGCTGACTACCTGGAATCCTGCCATTGCCGCACTTGCCGGGTTGGTTCCATGTGCAGAGTCCGGAACGATGATTTTCTTTCTCTTTTCGTCTCCACGGCTCTTATGATATGCTTTGATCAAAAGGAGACCTGTAAACTCTCCGTGAGCACCGGCTGCCGGCTGGAATGTCATACGATCCATACCTGTGATCTCGCAAAGCAGATTTTCTGATTC
>ENA-OWPP01002027-OWPP01002027.1-human-gut-metagenome-genome-assembly--contig:-NODE-2027-length-14966-cov-3.520354_pt1 | contig 14966 bp, 10 predicted proteins | sample MGYA00248265_ERZ651848 | MGnify/ENA primary metagenome ERZ651848 (study PRJEB26924, sample SAMEA4378233) | human gut metagenome | biome: human gut; feature: human-associated habitat; material: faeces... | reverse complement strand
CCAGATTCATCAGAAAAGGAGACATACCGATAGCAAGTGAATCCATCACAATCTTACGGCGCAGGCGGAATATACCACGATGGAAATGTAGCAGTTCGTCTTTGTTACTGAATATCTTGAATTGCCACAACAATGAAATAACCTGTGCTATGATGGTGGCAATAGCAGCTCCACGGATACCCCAGCCGAAACCGTAAATAAATAAAGGGTCAAGTATCGTATTGATGACTACTGTAGCGATAGTGGCGTACATTGCCTTTTGCGGATGTCCGGAAGAACGTAGAACAGCATTTAAGCCAAGATAAAGATGGGTGACAACATTGCCCAGCAAAATAATCTGCATGTATTCACGGGCGTACTTCACCGTTTCATCACTACCCCCAAAGAAGTAAAGGATAGGATCGAGGAATATCATCGTTACGACCGTAAATGCCAATCCCAGCACGATATTCAGCACCAGTACATTACCCAAGATACGTTGGGCTGTATCGTAATCTTTTTGTCCCAGTTTAACCGATACCAATGTGGAAGCTCCAACTCCTACCAACGAACCGAATGCAGCAGCAAGATTCATCAGGGGAAAAGTAAGTGCTAATCCCGAAATAGCCATTGTGCCTACTCCGTGACCGATAAAAATGCTATCCACCATATTATATAAAGAAGATGCCGTCATGGCGATAATCGCCGGTACGGCATATTGCATCAGTAGCTTTCCAATCTTTTCTGTTCCCAACGCTGTGGGTGCCTTTTGTCCTGTCATAATACCTATTTCCTTTATTTTGGGGTGTAAAGGTACTGATTTTCCCATAAGCAAACAAGAAAAGGAGAACAAAGAGATTATCGCTACTTCAAAGAGAAATTCATTCACTCCATTGAGAATGTACACGTTGACTTTAAACTTTTCCTAATTCTCCCCTTCTTCATGCCATTATATGAAAAATGTTTCGTATTTTTGCTCCCAAATTGTGTTAATGTACAACGAAATGAATGTATTAGAACTAAGTGAACAGGAAATCATTCGACGTAATAGTATGAATGAACTTCGCGCGATGGGCATCGAACCCTATCCCGCAGCAGAGTATGTAACCAATGCTTTCTCAACTGATATTAAAGCCGAATTCAAAGATGACGAGACACCCCGCCAGGTATCCGTAGCCGGTCGCATGATGAGCCGCCGCATAATGGGTAAAGCCTCTTTCATTGAATTGCAGGACTCTAAAGGCCGCATCCAGGTATATATCACCCGTGATGACATCTGCCCGGGAGAAGACAAGGAAATGTACAACACTGTGTTCAAACGCCTGCTCGACTTAGGCGACTTCATCGGAATCGAAGGCTTCGTATTCCGCACACAGATGGGCGAAATCAGTATCCATGCACAAAAGCTGACGGTGCTCGCCAAATCGATCAAACCACTGCCTATTGTTAAATACAAAGACGGCGTAACTTACGACTCTTTTGAAGATCCTGAATTGCGTTACCGCCAGCGCTATGTCGACCTGGCTGTCAACGAAGGTGTTAAAGATATTTTCATCAAACGCAGCAAAGTATACAGTTCCATGCGCGAATACTTCAACTCAAAGGGATACATGGAAGTGGAAACTCCGATCCTGCAGGCCATTGCCGGAGGAGCAGCCGCGCGTCCGTTCATGACTCACCACAATGCTTTGGATATTCCTTTATACATGCGAATCGCCAGTGAGCTTTACCTGAAACGCCTTATTGTCGGCGGTTTTGAAGGTGTATACGAGATCGGTAAAAACTTCCGTAACGAAGGTATGGACCGTACACACAATCCAGAATTCACCTGTATGGAGATATATGTAGCCTACAAAGACTACAACTGGATGATGGAATTTACTGAAAAAATGATCGAAAAGATCTGTCTGGACGTAAACGGTACTACCGAAGTAAAAGTAGGCGACAACATCATCAATTTCAAAGCGCCCTATAAGCGTGTCACTATGCTGGGAGCCATCAAAGAGCACACCGGTTACGATCTGACAGGAATGAATGAAGAGCAGATTCGCGAAGTTTGCAAGAAACTGAACATGGAAATCGATGATACGATGGGTAAAGGTAAACTGATCGATGAGATCTTCGGTGAGTTCTGCGAAGGCACTTATATACAGCCTACATTCATCACGGATTACCCGATCGAGATGTCTCCTCTGACCAAGAAGCATCGTGACAATCCTGAACTGACAGAACGTTTCGAATTGATGGTAAACGGTAAAGAGTTGTGTAACGCATATTCTGAGTTGAACGATCCGATCGACCAGCTGGAACGTTTCGAAGACCAGATGAAGCTGAGCGAAAAGGGAGATGATGAAGCGATGATCATCGATAAGGACTTCGTCCGTGCATTGGAATATGGTATGCCTCCTACTTCGGGTATGGGTATCGGTATGGACCGTCTGACTATGCTGATGACCGGTCAGTCGACCATTCAGGAAGTATTGTTCTTCCCGCAGATGCGTCCGGAGAAAGTCGTACCGAAAGACAGTGCTTCCAAATTTATGGAACTGGGCATTGCCGAAGAGTGGGTACCTGTCATCCAGAAAGCAGGATACAATCAGGTGGCCGACATGAAAGAGGTTAATCCGCAGAAATTCCACCAGGATATTTGTGGCATCAACAAGAAATACAAATTGGAACTGACCAATCCGTCAGTTAACGATGTAGCCGAGTGGATACAGAAAATTAAATAAATTAAGAATGAAGAATGGCGATGAGGAGCCGGAGCATTTGACCTCCGGTCTTCCCTGCACCATTCTTCATTCTTCATTTTTAATTCTTAATTTATAGAAATGAAATTACCCGGTAAGATAGCGATAATGGGCGGAGGAAGCTGGGCTACAGCCATCGCAAAGATGTGTCTGGCTCAGGAAGAGTCTATCAATTGGTATATGCGGCGCGACGACCGCATCGCCGATTTCAAACGGCTCGGGCATAATCCAGCCTATCTGACAGGCGTAAAGTTCGACATGAAGCGCATTAATTTCAGCTCCAACATCAATGATGTGGTGAAAGAGTCTGATACGCTAATCTTCGTCACCCCTTCTCCATATCTGAAAGCTCACCTGAAAAAGCTGAAAACACGGATCAGAGACAAGTTCATTATTACCGCTATCAAAGGTATTGTCCCCGATGACAATCTGATTGTCTCGGAATACTTTAACAAGGAATATGGCGTTCCTCCCGAAAATATTGCCGTACTGGCCGGTCCATGTCATGCCGAAGAAGTGGCTCTGGAACGTCTCTCTTATCTCACCATCGCTTGTCCGGACAAGGATAAAGCACGCGTTTTTGCCCGCCGACTGGGCAGCAGTTTCATCAAGACTTCTGTTAGCGATGACGTGATAGGAATTGAATACAGTTCCGTACTGAAAAATGTATATGCCATAGCAGCAGGCATCTGTAGCGGTTTGAAATATGGAGACAACTTCCAGGCCGTACTGATATCAAACGCTATCCAAGAGATGAATCGCTTCTTAAATACGGTACATCCGATAAACAGAAACGTAGATGAATCTGTTTATCTGGGTGATTTGTTGGTGACCGGCTACTCTAACTTCAGCCGTAACCGTACGTTTGGTACCATGATCGGTAAGGGATACTCTGTAAAAAGTGCCCAAATCGAAATGGAGATGATAGCGGAAGGATATTATGGAACAAAGTGTATTAAGGAAATCAATAAACATCATCACGTAAATATGCCGATACTGGATGCTGTGTACAACATCTTATATGAGCGCATATCTCCGATGATTGAAATAAAATTGCTGACTGACTCGTTTAGATAAACAAGAAAGCAGACAAATAACTCTTTAACTCCTAAATAAAGAAAGATATGATTAGTTTGAACATTGAAAAAACTTTTGGATTCATTTCCAAGGAATCGGTTTCTGCCTACGAAGCTCAGGTAAAAGCCGCACAGGAAGCGCTGGAAAACGGCACTGGTAAAGGTAACGACTTTCTGGGGTGGTTGCATCTGCCCTCTTCTATCAGTAAAGAGCACCTGGCCGACCTGAAAGCTACCGCACAAGTATTGAGAGACAATTGTGAGGTAGTGATCGTAGCCGGTATCGGAGGAAGTTACCTGGGTGCCCGTGCGGTGATCGAGGCATTGTCAAACAGCTTCACTTGGTTACAGGAAAAGAAAACAGCACCGGTCATGATTTATGCCGGCCACAATATTGGTGAAGATTATCTGTACGAACTGACAGAGTTTCTGAAAGATAAAAAATTCGGTGTAATCAATATCTCTAAATCCGGTACAACTACAGAGACCGCTCTGGCATTCCGCCTGCTGAAGAAACAGTGTGAAGATCAACGCGGCAAAGAGATGGCAAAGAAAGTAATCGTAGCCGTTACAGATGCCAAGAAAGGTGCGGCACGCGTTACTGCAGATAAAGAAGGATACAAATCTTTCATTATCCCTGACAATGTAGGAGGACGTTTTTCCGTGTTGACTCCGGTAGGTTTATTGCCCATTGCAGTAGCCGGATTCGATATCGAGCAACTGGTAAACGGTGCTGCCGACATGGAGAAAGCTTGTGGAGCCGATGTTCCTTTCGCAGAAAACCCTGCAGCGATTTATGCCGCTACTCGTAACGAGTTATACAAGAACGGCAAGAAGATAGAGATTCTTGTTAATTTCTGCCCGAAGCTTCACTACGTAAGCGAATGGTGGAAACAACTTTATGGAGAATCTGAAGGAAAAGATAATAAAGGTATCTTCCCGGCAGCAGTCGATTTCTCTACAGACCTGCACTCGATGGGTCAGTGGATTCAGGAAGGTGAACGCACAATCTTCGAAACAGTGATCTCTGTAGACAAAGTGAACCATAAGTTAGAAGTACCTTCGGATGAAGCTAACCTGGATGGCTTAAACTTCCTGGCCGGCAAGCGCGTAGACGAAGTAAACAAAATGGCCGAATTGGGAACCCAATTGGCTCACGTAGACGGAGGAGTTCCCAATATGCGTATCGTGATTCCGGAACTGAGCGAATTCAGCATCGGACAATTACTCTATTTCTTCGAAAAAGCTTGCGGTATCAGCGGCTATCTGCTGGGCGTAAATCCGTTCAACCAGCCGGGTGTAGAAGCATACAAAAAGAACATGTTTGCTTTACTGAACAAACCCGGATACGAAGAAGAATCAAAAGCTATTCAGGCAAGACTGTAAGAGCCCAATAAAACAAGTATATAATAGAAAAGAGCGGTACTATCGGAAGTATCGCTCTTTTCTATTATATACCGATCCGTCAGATCAATCGTCTTGTTTATCGGAAGTTTTGATTTCCAATTCATACTTGGCCCCTTCACAATTAACAGGTTTGGAGAAAAGGTAGAATTTAAGTTTCACTCCATCTTCGGTCACTTGCTGCACCTTTGCCCTGATACCTATTTGAGTCTGAGAAACTCCATCCTTAAACCCTAACTTGCCATTATCCTTATCCGTAAACTCTTTATCATCACTGAGCGTCTCTTCCGGCAAATCATTAAAATCAATCTCCACAGCAGTCTCTTTACTACCCGGAGTTTCCTCTTTTACCAGAAACGTATTCAACTCCTCTCCATTGCCGTCCAGTTTCAACGAAATTTCGAGTTCATCATCTACTTTGAGAGGAGGTAAGGCCTCCATTTGCCGGGTATAATCCATCTCTCCGTCATTGACGTACAGTCCCTGCATTTCGATCGTAGGACTTGGAACAGAATCTTTGCAAGCGGTAGTCAGCAAGCATAACGACAGTAAAGGGAAAAACAGTTTTTTCATGCAATCATATCACTTAATAGATTTTGCAAAAATACATATTCTGTTCGATTCACCAAAATAATCGTATCTTTGCACTCCAAATCAATAGGTATATATCATGTTTCAGGAAGCAATTGCGCAATATCTCAAGCAAAATCATTATGAATCTATCCAACTGAAATCCGTGCTTTTCGATATGGACGGCGTACTTTTCGACTCCATGCCTTATCATGCCGAAGCATGGCACAAGACCATGAAGGCCCATGGGCTGAATTTAAGTCGGGAAGAAGCTTACATGCACGAAGGCCGTACGGGGGCCGGAACTATCAACATCGTATGTCAACGTCAATTGGGACGTGACGCTACTCAAGAAGAAATAGAGAGCATTTATCTCGAAAAGAGCATCGAATTCAACAAGCATCCCCAAGCCGAACGCATGCCGGGTGCATGGGAATTACTACAAAAAATCAAAGCGGAAGGTATCATCCCGACCGTGGTTACCGGTTCCGGACAAGCCTCACTGCTGGATAGACTCGAGCATAACTTTCCGGGAATGTTTCGTCAGGAATTGATGGTGACTGCCTTCGATGTCAAATACGGAAAGCCGAATCCGGAACCCTATCTGATGGCATTGGAAAAAGGAGGATTGAAACCTAATGAAGCTATTGTCATCGAAAATGCCCCTTTAGGTGTAGAAGCCGGACATAAAGCCGGAATATTCACCATTGCTGTCAACACCGGACCTCTGAACGGGGAAATACTACTGAATGCCGGTGCCGATTTATTATTCCCTTCAATGCAATCCTTATGTGAATCCTGGGAGAAATTAGCCCGGCTCCTACATTAATTGGTCAATAAAACTAAAATGGCTGATAATTGTTTAATTATCAGCCATTTCTTTGTACTCCCGAAGGGAATCAAACCCTTATCTTAGGTACCGGAAACCTACATTCTATTCGTTGAACTACAGGAGCATTGTTTTTATGCGACGACAAAAGTATAAAAAATCTTCGCATTTTCCTAATGATTCACCTTTTTTTGTAGTATTCATCTACCGAACGCTATATTATCAAATATTATTTTGCAACTCTTATGCTATATAAAACGATCAATTTGATAACATTTTAGCCTATTATTTATACAGATATAGATATTATTCATATCTTTGCCGACAAATAACAATCAATAAACCTATGAGTTACCTAATAAAACCTCAGAATTATAAACCTTTGCTTGACCTGAAACAGACAGAACTGGGCATCAAACAAATTAAAGAGTTCTTCCAGCTGAATCTTTCTTCGGAGCTGCGTCTGCGCCGTGTCACAGCCCCACTCTTCGTACTCAAAGGAATGGGTATCAATGATGACCTGAACGGTATAGAACGTCCTGTCTCATTTCCCATCAAGGACCTAGGCGATGCACAAGCGGAAGTAGTACACTCACTCGCTAAATGGAAGCGCCTGACCTTGGCAGATTATCACATTGAACCGGGTTATGGTATTTATACGGACATGAATGCCATCCGCTCGGACGAAGAACTGGGCAATCTGCATTCACTTTATGTAGACCAGTGGGACTGGGAACGGGTAATTACTGCCGAAGACCGTAATGCCGACTTCTTAAAAGAGATCGTAAACCGCATTTATGCCGCTATGATCCGTACGGAATATATGGTGTACGAAATGTACCCGCAAATCAAACCTTGCCTGCCACAGAAGTTGCACTTTATCCATTCGGAAGAATTACGCCAGTTGTATCCCGATATGGAACCTAAATGCCGCGAACATGCCATCTGTAAAAAGTATGGAGCCGTATTTATCATCGGCATCGGTTGCAAGCTGAGTGATGGCAAGAAACATGACGGACGCGCCCCGGACTATGACGACTATACCAGCAAAGGGTTGAACGACCTACCCGGACTGAACGGTGACCTGTTGCTCTGGGACGATGTGCTGCAACGCTCCATTGAGTTGTCTTCAATGGGTATCCGTGTAGACAAAGAGGCTCTTTTACGCCAGGTGAAGCAAGAGAATCAGGAACAAAGACTGGAACTCTATTTCCATAAAAGATTATTGAATGATACGCTTCCACTCTCTATCGGCGGCGGTATCGGACAATCGCGTTTGTGCATGTTCTACTTACGCAAAGCTCATATCGGCGAGATTCAGGCAAGTATCTGGCCGGAAGAAATGCGTCGTGAATGTACAGCCCTTAATATACACCTTATTTAATAGCCTATGAACGTACAAATAGAAGAGAGCTGGAAAACTCATTTAGAACCAGAATTTGAGAAGGATTATTTCCGCACACTGACTGAATTTGTCAGAAGTGAATATAGCCAGTATCAGATCTTTCCCCCGGGAAAGTTGATATTCAATGCATTCAATTTATGTCCGTTTGATAAAGTAAAAGTAGTCATTATCGGTCAGGACCCCTACCATGGTCCCGGTCAGGCACACGGCCTTTGTTTCTCGGTGAATGACGGAGTAGCCTTTCCGCCTTCTCTGGTGAACATTTTCAAAGAAATAAAAGAAGATATCGGCACGCCAGCCCCGTCCACCGGTAACCTGACAAGATGGGCCGAACAGGGTGTCCTGTTGCTGAACGCCACCCTGACAGTACGCGCCCACCAGGCCGGTTCGCACCAACGTCGCGGTTGGGAAGAGTTTACAGATGCTGCCATCCGTGTCCTGGCCGAAGAAAGAGAAAATCTGGTATTCATCCTTTGGGGAAGTTATGCACAAAAGAAAGGTGCCTTCATTGACCGTAACAAGCATTTGGTACTCAGTTCGGCACATCCTTCTCCCCTCTCTGCCTACAATGGCTTCTTTGGGAATAAGCATTTCAGTAAAACAAACGAATACCTGAAAGCCCATGGAAAAACAGAAATAAACTGGTAAACAGAGCGAACTATCAAACGATAGTCGATAAACAGCCGGCAATTTATGCTATAGAAATTTTAAGCATAAATTGCCGGCTGTTTATCGTTCGTCCATCAGATATTTAATACCACTGAATATTACTTTGAGTCTGACTTCTCTTATCCCACTTCAAGTCACGCAGGATACTTGCCGTAGCCCGAATCGTAAAATTATAATAGCGATAGCGGCCGAAAGGCGAAATACTGGCAGACATATTGAAGCAATGCAAATCACGTGTAATCGTGCAAGAAGTCTGAGTGATCTCCTTTGCCTCGAAATCATATCCGGAATTGAATGTAAACGACCAATTATTGGAAATCTTCAGGTTACCCGACATGTTGATATTTTGCGTATACTTAAACGGATAACGCATCGTATTACGATTGATCGGCTTACTGCGATCCTCGGAAATACGGAACGAATAGTTAACATTCAGCGACCATGGCATCTTAAATACTTGATAACCGTCACGATCCGCCTGTGCTTTTTCTACTCTCTTCTCAGTAACCGCTTCGTCACCGGTAGAATTTCCTTTTTCTTCGTCGGCACCGTCCTTTTTCTTCTTTTGATCGTTATCCTTATCTTTCCCGAACAACTTCTTCCAGGTATCATTATTGAATGTATAGTTGATGGAAGATCCCCATCCCTGGAAACGCCCGAAGCGGCCATAAGACCATTCGGTGCGGTCACCCACTATTACATTACCCGACTTATCGAATGTATAGGCATAGGTTGCGAATACCGCGTTCATATTCAGCGTATAGTTATTAAACTTCTTGAACTTCATACGCAAACGCATATTCAGGTTACTCCATGGTTGCTTCTTTGCAGCCATATTATAAGAAAGATTGAAACCGATTTCATCAATCAAACTGACTTTCACAAGAGAGTCTTTCTTGTTACGGTATTTCATCTCCAAGTTGTTCGACACATCAAAACTAACCGTTCCGGACTTTTCACGCGGAGCTGTACCAAACTGCTGACTGGAATAAGGCGAGTAATACTGATCATTACCGTCTGCATCACGATAATATTCCCAGAATTGCCCGAAACTTGGAGAGCCATTCAATGAAATCTGCGGGGTAAAGACATGGCGAATCTGTATCTCTTTTTTCTTCATAAACAGCGGCTGGTACATACCATACATCTTGGTACTTAAAGCCAGGCTGGCCGAATAGTTGAACACCCGATAAAATCCATGAATCGTATCGCCGGGGTGTGTATCCCATTTCCGGGTAGTTTCGTCATAGCTCTTCATCACCTTACGGGTATACCAACGTTCAGTGTAATTAAATGAAGGTACCACCTGCAAATACTTGAAAAGAGTGAAAGTTGCCTGTACCGGGATGTTATGCTGCATTGCATTCTCCCATTCCCTGAAACCGGCTTTAAACAAACGGTCGTCTTTTGTCTTCAGGCTGTTGGTCAAACGTCCCGAATAACGCAATGAGATCTTTTCGTACCAACGCTCCTCACCTACCGCACGTTTACGCTTAAAAGGGAAAATAGTACTCAGAGTAATATTCAAGTCAGGCAGGGTGACAGCAATAGAAGAGTCACGCATGGTTTGCGCTATGTTGAAAGTACCCGCGAGTGTCAGCTTCTGATCCGGGAAACTACGAGAGTAGCTTACACTCGAAGTTTTTGTATTCTGGGTCATCAACTGAGAATTATAGAGGTTGTTGATATTGGTACGTTCGTAACTACTGGTAGCGAAGTTTACACTTGCCGAGAAAGTGCTGTTGGGACTCGCCTTCTGGTCTTGCCGGTGATTCCACACAATCTTGAAGTCTTTAGCAACCGAATAGTCCGGCATACCTTTATCCCCAAGTTTGGTTACCTGATAGCCGGCCTGTAACGAACCGGAATATTTATAACGCTTGTTATAATTGGTTTCCATATTGGCGGCCCATGAACCTTTGGTAAAAATATCGGCAGTCAGCTTGAGGTCCATCAGATCACTGACAGCAAAATAGTAACCACCACCGGTCAAACCGAAACCACGGCTGGAGTCATCCATATAACTCGGCATGACAAAGCCCGAAGAATAGCTACTGGAAAACGGAAAGAAGAAAAACGGTACGGCCAAAGGCAACGGTACATCTTCCACTACCAGATAAGCAGGCCCCGTTACCACATTTTTCTTAGGACGGACCTTGGCTTTGGTCAACTGCATATAGAAGTGCGGATGATCGTGGTGGTCGCAGGTCGTATATCGTCCATTCTCCATGAACAGTTCATCATTTGCGCCTTTCTTCGCATTGTTACCTACCACGTAGCCTTCCCCCTGCTGGGTAACGACGTTATTGATAAATCCTTTTTTACTCTTGAAGTTATACCGGATAGCCTTCGTTTCATAAGGAGTCTCTCCATCCTTAAACACCGGTTTCCCCTTCTCCACTCCCACAGAGTCGATCACTCCACGGGCATAGACCGTACTGCTGTCCATGTTCATGGTGATAATTTCGGCTCCCAGCTCGATATTCTCGTAGTTCACCTTTCCATCTCCATACAAATGGGCAAATCCTCCTTGTGTAAAGACAATAGAGTCATTGGCAGAATATACAACGGGAGCGTCCAGGGGTTGTTTCTTTTTCTTCACCGATTCCGCCGACAATGTATCGGCCTTCAATACATTGGCTTTCAATGTATCGTTTTTCAGTGTGTCGACTCTCAGTGAATCGTTCTTAGGGGGTGAATAGACCACCGGCCCTTTCAACTCCCTGACACGGCGACGCTGAGCCATAGCTTCGTACGGAAGCATCAGGAGGATCAACAGTAGTATGGATGATATTATCGTATTTGCTTTCAATGGCGTCATTAACTAATAGAGTTTACGCTTGAAGGGGCAAAAGTACACAATCTTCACCAAATATACTTGAGAATCTTCATTTTTAATTCTTTTTTAGGCACTAAAGAAATAGCTTACACCAATTGTTAAAACGTTGCAAACCTTCATCTCCATACTTGGCGATGCTCTTACGAGCCCCCTCCACAGTTTTCTCACGGTCGAGATGGGTTTTCGAAAAAAACTTGTCGGCAAAGCAAATCACTTGTTCTTCCATACTCACCGGCAACATTTCGCGATGGGGGACAGGAAGTTTTTGATCCATAATATCTTTCAGTGAAAGTCCCGCCCCGGTATGCCGTTCACAGACTAATGCGTGTCGGGGGAAACCTTCCTTACGGACAAGTCCGGCTCCGAGATATCCATGACAAATGTAAGGTTCCGTCCCAAAACATTGAATACCCGGAGCATGTGTCAGGAAGATACCAATATCATGCAGCATGGCGGCTTCTTCCAGAAAGACAGTATCCAGATTCAGTTCCGGATGTTTTCCGGCGATCCATAGAACTTTATCAGCCACCGACCGGCTATGCACGTTCAAAATATGTTTCAGTTCATTATCCTGAGGATAATATTTGTCTATCAAATCAAGCACTTTCATATTCTATTATTCATTAATTCAAAAACCACTTGCCATTGGTTTCCGGAATGGAACCCCTTCATAAGCCAAGTGTGTTCGATTGGTTTCTTAAGCACATTTCTTTCCTTCTTTACCCCTCTTTCCCGGCCTTGTTTAGTGGGCCCGGGTTCGTGTACCCATCAGCTCGGATACCCGAGCCCGCTAGATGAACAAGTCAAAAGTCGTTAATACTCCCATTCAGGCTTATCCAAGAGGGCAAACCGGCTAAACAAATTAACTTCTCCCACATAGAAAACAAGTCATGAATGACGAAGGTTCCTGCCAAAGGCAAAGATAACAACTGTTTTTTAATATGGAATGAAGATAATCAAAAGAATTGATTGTATATTTGTGCATTTCATAGTAACCCAGAAAATGGATCTGATATCATATTAAAAACAATCCAATATTTATTCCTATGACAAAACCTTCTTACAAACAGTGGATAGCAGCCTGTACTCTCACGAGTACATTGCTATTGGGAGCTTGCGGTCCCGCTCCCGTTACCAGAGACGCATCAATCGTACCGTTGCCTAACCAAATTCAACAATCCGGCAACGCTTTTGTACTAACCCCGAACACTACAATCGGTACCACCGACCCGGAATTACAGCCAGCCGCCCAATACCTGAAAGAAATTCTTTCGGCCGCCACGGGCTACGACCTTCAGGTTAAAGAGGGCAAGGGGACAATCACTCTTGCGAAAGCCAACATCGAAGGAAAAGAAGGTGCCTATACACTTTCGGCAAAATCAGACCGGATAGACATCACAGGCAACTCTTATGGAGGGGTGATAGCCGGTATCGAATCGCTTCGCCAGTTATTCCCACCGCAAATCGAATCCAAACAAATCGTAGACAGTGTGGCATGGGCCATTCCCACGGCAGAGATTCAAGACGCCCCCCGATTCGAGTGGCGCGGGATTATGCTCGATGTATCCCGTCACTTCTACACCAAAGAGGAGGTAAAAGAATTACTCGACCTGATGGCACTCTACAAAATGAATAAGTTCCACTGGCATCTGACAGACGATCAAGGTTGGCGCATCGAAATAAAAAAATATCCGTTACTGACGGAGAAAGGCGCATGGCGTACCTTTAATTCACACGACAGATCGTGTATGAAGTCCGCTAAATCAGAAGACAATCCGGATTTTCTGATTCCGGAAAACAAACTCCGCATCGTCGAAGGCGACACATTATATGGCGGATACTATACGCAAGAGGATATCAAAGAAGTGATTGAATATGCCAAAGTACGCGGGATAGATATCATTCCCGAAATTGACATGCCGGGACATATGTTGGCTGCTGTCAGCAACTATTCCGGAGTAGCCTGTACCGATAAAGTAGGCTGGGGAACCACTTTCTCCTCACCCGTCTGCCCTGGAAAAGAATCGGCAATGGAATTCTGTAAGAATGTATATAGTGAACTGATCGACCTGTTTCCCTACAAATATGTACACATCGGAGGAGATGAAGTTGAAAAAGCAAACTGGAAGAAATGTCCCGATTGCCAGAAACGTATGCGGGATAATCATCTGAAAACCGAAGAAGAGCTGCAATCCTGGTTTATCCACGATATGGAGAAATTTTTCAATGCAAAGGGGAAAGAGATGATCGGCTGGGACGAAATCATCGAAGGCGGACTGAGCCCGACGGCTACCGTAATGTGGTGGAGAAGCTGGGCAAAAGATGCTCCCGCAAAGACAACTCAACAGGGGAACTCCATCATTTTCACTCCAAACGGACAGTTCTATCTGGATTATCAGGAAGACAAAAACTCTGTACGCAATATTTATAACTTCAATCCGGCAATCGAAGGATTGACTTCCGAACAACAGGCATTAGTCAAAGGCGTACAAGGAAACATCTGGTGTGAATGGATTCCTTCACGCGAACGCATGCAGTATATGGCTGTTCCACGCTTGCTGGCTATTGCCGAACTGGGTTGGAGCCAACCCTCACAAAAGAACTGGAATGACTTTGCACAACGCATGGCAAACCAATTCGAACGCCTCAACATCATGGGTATCAATTATCGCATCCCCGACTTGGAAGGCTTCCATCGCAACAATGCTTTTATCGGTGAAGGAACCGTAAAGGTAACCTGCCTCGATCCCAATGCCGAAATTCATTATACGACGGACGGCAGCACTCCTACTCTGCAATCGCCTAAATACGAAGGGCCTATTCAAGTAAAAGAAACAACGGACTTTACGTTCCGCACCTTCCGTCCCAACGGAAAAGCCGGTGACATCTCCCGGACACGCTTCATCAAGAGCGAATATGCTCCGGCTACGACTGTCACTCCCTCTGCCAAAGGATTGCAGGCTGAATGGTATGAGTTTAAAGGCAACAAGTGTGCAGACATCACTAAAGCACCGCTGAACGGAACTTACCCGATAGAAAAAGTTATGATTCCCGAAAAGGCAAAAGGAAATATAGGACTGGTTATCAAAGGGTTTATTAATGTGCCGAAAGATGATATCTATACCTTTGCCCTTTTGTCGGATGACGGCAGTACGCTGGTAATAGACGGTGAACAGGTGATCGATAACGACGGACCGCACGGGCCGCGTGAAGTTATCGGCCAGAAAGCATTATCGAAAGGGTATCATCCGATAGAAGTACGCTATTTTGACCAAAACGGTGGTCAACTGAAAATGACGGTAACCGGCACTGAAGGAAACGAAATTCCGACAAGTGACTTATATGCAAACTAACATTATTGCTCAAAGGATAAATTGACATGACACACAAGGGTGTGTCATGATCCACCACAGAGTAGCACCGAATTCTACAGATCGAACTTAAT